>Ga0179593_1469627_pt1 | contig 19937 bp, 22 predicted proteins | sample CZODoug2_1_08_16_FD_185931 | JGI IMG/M metagenome (GOLD analysis project Ga0179593, IMG submission 185931) | Vadose zone soil fungal communities from Angelo Coast Range Reserve, California, USA - CZODoug2_1_08_16fungal (PacBio error correction) | ecosystem: Environmental > Terrestrial > Soil >...
ACAGTAACGGAAAGGAAGGGAAAGAAAAAGAATCCCGCGGCGTTGGACCTTCCCGGCGAGGGGGAGAAGTGAACATATCCCCGGAAAGGGAGGGTTCCAGTTTCTATTCAAAAGGGCCTAAGGGCGGAAAATTCTCTTTCAGACGACCTCAATTTCGGATGGCAGCTCATCAGCCCATTGCAGGAAGAAAAAAAGGGGGAAGACTCCCACAAAACCATCATTCAACAGACGCGAAAGCCACTCCCTCCTAGGGACTAGAAAAACTTCCTCGATCCAGCCCAAGAAAAAGGAAGAGGAACAGCACCCAAGATCTGGCCCGGGAGGGAACGAGGAGGATGCGAAAAGAAAACAAGCTTAAGGACTCACATCCATGAGCCAAACCACGCAGATCACGCGAAAAAAGGGGGGGGACTATCACGTCATCAAAAAAAAGATACAACAAGGGGAAAATCAGCAGGTGCCAGTACCTATAGAGGGCGCCCTCGATTTCGGCAAGGGGGGAGAAAATGGGACAAAGCATGGTAAACCATTATCGACATTCCGCCGAAACATCAACTCGCCAAGCGAACCAAACCATCCCCGATCGTACAGGGGGACCCATAAAGGAACGTCCCGAGACCTGGGACAAAGTGGGTCAAAGGGAAGAGCAGACGAGCCTGGTAGCCCACTAGTAACAACAAACTTAAAAAGCATTGGGAATACTTTGCGACACACACCAAGAACCTAAAAAAAACAATTTAAACAACCTAGGGACGTTCTGACAACACCAACCCCCACACACGAGAGAACACGGAGCGAAAAAACGTTAAAGGAAGGGTGACATTCTCACCTCACGCGCTCGCCGCCAAACGGCGCGAGGGGCGTCGGAAAAGCGGATTAAGATTGAAAGCTAACTGGAAAAGCAAGCTTAGCGCCAGAAAAGCGTGCCCGCCAACGCCCGCGCCGCCGTAGGTCTCCGGCACCGCGGGGAAACGAGGGGGGAAAACTGGCAAAGGGCCCGGCGATTTGGTCGGGCCGAAGAAGCGGAGTAACTTACGCTTTCAAAGAACCGGCAAAGAAAAGATGCGAGTAGACGGGCAGCCGGGACGGACGTAAACAACGGGGAAGGGGAAAAAAAGACTATCCATTCATAGAGTGACGAGACGAGGGGGGCCATGACCGCCCTCATCCTACACAAGACGTCCTCTGAAGGAAAAAAAGTCCGCGCACAGCCTGGGTGCTAACTTCATGCCGACAAAAAAGAGTCAGCCTTTATTAACGAACGAGGAGGGAAAGCATCAAGCAGCATCCCTGCTGGGGAACAGAGCTTACCCCTCAAAGGAGCGAACGAGCTATTAAATCCTAATGGCATCAGAGAAAGACACTTTGGTGGAAGGACGGCAAATCGAGGGTAAAACGCATCACCAGATTCCGGGTTGATGGGATCAGATATCTCCGACACGTGGGAGCTCGCGAGGACGCGTCGGCCAAAGGAAAATGATCAAAAAATAGTAAAGGAACTTTCAATCTTACCGCCGCAGGTTCATCCAAACGGGGGAGACGTGGTGGGGAATTGAAACGGCTCCGTGGGGGCCAGAAGTTGATCTAAAACGCGTGACGGAAAGGGGGGAAATGGAGGCCAGGGAAAAAAGTCATAGGGTAGGGCCACCGCCCGGAAGATTGTCGGCTCTGGTCAGGAAAAGAAAGAAGAAAGCCTGGTTTACACAGGAAAAGCACATGATGAGGGGAAAAAAAGGGTTAGGACCGGAGCGGTGGGGGTGAAAAATTTGGAACAAAACTTTCTTTTTGAGGGGGAAAAAAAAAAAAAGGGAGGGGGCAATTATTTTCAAACCGAGCGTCATGGAAGGGGGGGAGAAAGACAGCGAGAAAACGGCCAGGGAGGGAGTTAAAACCGAGTTTCTTCCCTGGCAGTGTCACCTCACACAAAAAAACTCTACGTCCGGGAGCAAGCAGGAAGCCCGCGACTTGGGCCCGAGCCTCGCCGAAAACCAGCTGAAACGCCTGTGGAAGTCACAACAAAAAAAAGGGGACGATGACCGGTCCTGTGGTTGGGGGATTGAGCCAGACCTCAGCAGGGAGGAGACCCACGGAGGGGAAAAGAGAGTCTAAATAGGGGAAAGAGAGAGATAGTTTACACTCAGAGACCATGAGGGGGAAAGACCAGGCCACAATATACTGCCGAGAGGGGGCGGACAGGAGGGCGGGGCACCGGGGGGGGTCGGTGGGGGACTGTTGGGAAAAGCTGGTCGGATAGGGGGTCGAGGATTCTCCCAGGAGCGGAGGGGTGCCTAAACTCTGACGTCGAGTGTGTTTGTGGGGATGGACGATACCACTCTCTTTCCGCCCTACCTTAGAAGGGGGCGGTCGCGGAAATTGAAGAACTCTTTTAAAATTAACACAAATTGGGGAGAAAAAGAAAAAAAAAAAGTAAAAAAAAGCGCAGGGGAGGGTGAAAAGATACTGTGTCCTCTGTGACCTGTTTGAAAAGAGGTCCACATGAACATCAAACGAAAACGACATCGGACAGGGGTTTGGGGAAAAAAGCTTCTTTGCACGGGCAAAAAGAACGGAGGGGAAAGCCGGTAAAAATACGAAGCAAAAAAGAGGATAAGGAAAGACACACGCACGCTCAATGCGGATGAGGCAGCCGTGCACGCACGGGGGAGACTGTTGCAAGGAACGGAAAGCGCTGAAATTCGCGAATCGGCTACTTTAACCAGGGAACATCAGAACTCAGGGGTCGAAAACAGCTCCGAGTACGACTGCCGGGCCGTGATACCCGTGGGGGAATGGGCGACCAAGGAAACGCTCCTACGAGGGGTTCGCGCTGAACAGGTGAAAAAAGGAGGAGAAGGTGGGTCAAGAGAAGGATTGAATTGCCGCTGCTCTCGGAGGGGGCCTACCGTGTAACGCCGAGAATTCAGCGAGGGCGACCGAGGGGGGGCGCGCGAAAGGAAGGGTGACGAGGTGGAGGAGGACGGGGCGACCAGGGGGGAGCAGAGAGAACGACACGGTAGGGGGAAAAGGGGGGTCTACACGTATGTGTGATCCGGCTGGCGAGCAGCTGAGAAGGATTCAGGGGGGAAAAAAAGAAAGGCGCGTGGGGGAGTCCTTTCAATCTAATCTCGACGGCGGGACCAGAGCTCGTGGGAAAGCTCTTTTTAGAGAGCTTGGAGGAAAAAACAGCCGACGGAGCGTGCTGAAGATGGGGAAAAGAGAAAACAATGTCGGGAGTTCCGGGACCGAAATCTTCCTGACCTGGAGCGAACGAGACTCATGAGTGGCATGAGCGAGCGGGATAGAGCTGCAAGCATTGGGCACGGGGAAAAAGGGAAAAGAAGGTCTAAGCAGGAGATGGTTTGCGGGGGTGGTTGATCAGAAACGACTCAGTAGGGGAACCGGCTGCGGGCACTTCGGACCATCACTTAAAGAAATTGAAGGGGCGGCAGCGGGGGGGGGGGGGAAAAGGGTGACGCCTTTCTCGTCGCGCTACTTGGAGCCATCGTTAGGCAAAGGGTCTGGACAATCTTACCTATCGAATGGTCGGGGCGAAAAGCAGGGGCGAACTGTTGATGTTCCAGGGCTGCCTGCGGAGCCGTACCGCGGTGGTGTGTCAAAGACTCTTAAAAAATAGGCGCGTAAGGGACAAGGAAATCCTTCAGAGACGTGAACCTGAGGGGACAGAAATGGGAAGTCTCTTGGAGGGGAAAATGACTGAAAAAATGAACCGTTTTTCCTGGCGTGAGCGGGGGCCGGTTTTGCTCTGTGCTTGGCATGGATAAAACACTATGTTGAGAGAAGGGGACGGGGGCTCGATAATACTCGTTTCCGATGTGGGGGGGGGGGCTGGAAAAGAGGACGGAGGGTTTCTCTGAGACGCTGGGGAGTGGTTCTCCGGCACGACATCAGACTGGGTGGCGGGAATTTCAGGTCTGCTGAAGGAGACATGGAGCAGCATAGATTAATCTCATCCGACCGGCCAAGGGTGGGCTTCTGCGGCCAAAAGGTACACAAATGAGGAGAGAAAAAAAGATCGGGTCGAAGCCAAAGGACCCGACCCAACCATGGACTATGTAAAAGAGTAATCCCCTATTGGTGTAGGAAGGGAAAGAAAGGGTATTTTAGAAAAACGTGGGTTGGTTGGGAGGAAGGAACTAATCCTTCTCTAAACGGTTAGTGACCAAGAGCGGGGGGAGTTGCGGTCTATTTGGGGAAGGGACGAGGGGGAAACTATGTTTCATCTAAAGGAACACTGAGAGCGGCGCAGAATTGTACGGGAAGCGTGGAACAGTTCGCCGGTCGGACGTGGAAGGAGAAGAAACGGGATTCTCGCCGAACCGGACGGTGGTTGGAGAGTGAAAAAATACTTCATTCACAGAATAACCGAAAATCGCCGAAAGAAAAGAAAGGAGCTTGGATTGTCCACATCAAAAGGGCCGACTGGTGTGGGGGGCGGGTGTGTGGGAAGCCTTTCCCGGAGACCGAAAAAAATCCAACAAAAGTTCAAAAATTTTTGCCGGGGTGAGGCTGATGGGCGATCCGCTACGCCGGAAGCGCGTGCAAAAGATGCTAAAAGTGGGTAGATAAAGGGGCGGGAACAATCGTGTGCACGAAGGGACGCTGTTCGAACGCTCAAGAGCGCCGGCAGTGGACGCGACGCTAAGATGAGCTACCGGACAGGAATCGTGAAACAACAAATGGGGAGCGAAAACTGTCCGTGGGCCGCGGGCAAAAGAATCCCCCAAAGAACTGGCCAAGTTTTCTGAAGGAACGCCCGTCGCTCTCCCGACGGGGGGGACTCTTGATCAGACAAAGTCATGAAGCGTTCGGGGCGTCTATGGTCCGGGGACGAAACGCGCCCACGACGACGCAAAGGCATCGCGTGGGGGGGTTTACGGGGGTGAAGCGGGGGTTTCAGGAGAGGGCCGGTGTTTGATCCAGGGGGAATTCAGAGAAACGCGGCGTGGCCGAGCAGCCGGGATTCAGTCTTCCCTGCACTTGGAAAACGGGGCCGTGGGCGAAATGATGTGGCGAAGGGGAGATGAGGGGGGGGGTTCCGCTCTCGCTTTGGGGGAGATAAGAAGGGGGGGGAGGCGTGACGAGAAAAAGAAAATGGGGACCGTGGGGTTGGAGGTCGTGACCGAGAACAAGGGCGCTTGGGGGCGTCCTCGGGGGGGGGGGAAGTGGGGCTGATCGGTCTGTTTCAGATTTCAGGAAAAAAGAAACTCTCAGGAAAAAAAAAGGGGGGGCCGGGCGCGGCGTAGGCGCTGGGAGACGCGCCCGCGCTCGAGCGAATCGTGGGAGAAAGTGACCCCTTTTCCTACTGCTGCAGGTCCAGCGCTCTCCGCAGAGCGGGGGAGTCTGGGCCCAGCTGCAGGGGGGGGGGAAAAGAAGGGGAACATGAAGGGGTCACAGCGCCGAAATGACTACCCGGGACGAAGCGCCGGGTTGGGCACTTCTTTATACGACTCAGGAAGGAGTAAAGCGGAAAAAGAAAAGGGTCTTAAGGAACGCTCGAGGTGACCGCGGGTTCCATGCCCCGGATCGATTCCTGATGGGAGGAGGTGGAGGAACATCCGATTCGACGTTTCGGAACCCGCGCCGGAGGTCTTCTCCCGTTGGAAGAAGGGGTGGAAGCCGACTGTAGGACATATCGAATCCAAAGGCGGCCATCTCTCTCAACAAAAGGAAAAGAGCGATCTTGGTATTGCTCCAGCGTTCCAAAAGGAGCAAGCGAAGGAAGACTTAAGGCTAAGACCTTCGCTCCGTGTCTAGGGGGGGAGGGGGGTCCGCCTCAATCGAAAAGAAAAAACAGGGGTTGGCCAAAAACCCAACCAAAAGATGCAAGGGGCAAGAGTCGTCACCTCTAAGGCCTTCCGACCTTCACCCTCGGGGGGAATAGGTCTTAATAAAACTGAAAAGATTAAGAGAGGGGGGAAACGCGCTAGCAAATGTTCCGGGACGAGATTCAGAAAGAAAAAGAACAGAACCCTACAAGCAAGTGAACAAACGCGAACCGGCTAATAGAAGCTCACGGGGGGGGAGGACTGCAGCAGACCACGGAAAGCGCATAGGCGGGAGACGGGTACGACGAGCTCTGATCGCGGTCACGAACCGCGCAGGGGAAAAAACGACAGAAGAAAGAGGTCCCTAAAGAGAAATCGAAAAAACACCAGACCTTCTATTAACAACACTCTATGAATGATCACGAGTGGCATGGGTGAAAACGACAAGAAACAAACCACTTCATAACCTGTACAAAGAAATCATCAAAGAACCTACAGAACGAGGCATGATCTCCCCACCAAAGTCCGCGACCACGGTGCAATCCCGTAATGGAAGGGGGAGGACACAGAGCCGGTGGGGAGATCATTTCGCCCCAAAGCCGGGCGAAATCGTAGCCAAGAGTCCTCAAAAGAAGAGGAGGTCGCGAAGGAGGCGGAAGCAACACCAGCAGCCACCGCAGACTTTCACCCAAAGGACCTTCCAAAGCGAAAAAAAAAGGGAGGGGCGTGGGGCGAGAGTCTCCCTGACGAACGCGAAATACTGGGATCAGGGCCCAAGAAGCGTCATAGGAATCCTGTCGCAGGTTATTTAAAGAAACGGAAAACAAAGTCATTTTTTATGATGTCGCAGCGGCAAACGGACAGTTTCGATAGAAGTACAGGGCGGCGGTGGGACTATGAGGCAGGGTCGTATGTTTTTAGAGGAGAACCCTCCATAGAGAACCATCGAGGGGGTCTCCTAACGCATCTGATGGAAGGAGGTGGCCAAAGAAAGGTCGGGCAAAAAGCCAACCGGTAGACCCTACGAAGTCTTAGAAAGGGACACGAGGTGCGAGGGGGGCTCATCCGCCGATCAGGAAACGCAACGGACAACCCGAAAAAAACAGAAAGGCCGGACTTTTCGACGGCATAGATGTTCTTAGACGGCTGTCAAAAAAAAAAAAAAAAGTCAATCCGAACCATTTAGGCAAGGGCAGAAGGGAAAACAAGCAAGGTGGGAACTTCCCTCAGTAAAGATGGGCGATTTAAAGAGGGGGAAGGTGAGTTCAAAGCTCCCTAAAAAGTGCAGGTTAAAGCCAAAGCCGCGATTTGGCGAACTGCCTGCAACGACACGGAAATGTCATGTGACGTGATTCCGTCATTCAAGGTCGGGGAAAGGGGACAAACTTCGTCCGTCGATGGAAAAAAAACCCGCAAAACTGGATGAAACGACAAAGGACCGCAGCCAACAGGGGGGAAGGAAAAAACGGAGGGGATCCGGAGAGGAAAGGAGCAAAAGACCGCCAAGAATCAAAGGTCGTTGGAAATTCAGCCCATCCGATGGGAAACCAGAGAATAAACATATTCCCAGCCCGCCCCGGGGGGAGGGGTTTTACGGTGAGTCATCCAGCGTCTGTAGCGAAAGGAGATGAAAAACTGCAGCGGCCAGCCGAAAGACCGCAAGGGGGGCTGCGCTAAATAAAGGCCAAGAGGATCAGAAACCGCCATCAAGCGTCCGGGAAGAACACAGGCGACGGAGACCGCAGCCTCAAGAGAGAAAGACACAAAGATATCGCCGCGCAAAAACGGAAGGTGCAAAAATTCTCGCCCGGAAAAAGTCGGAACGGAGGGGCTCGAGAAACCGAAAAGGAGTAAGGAATCCATTCCATCAGCCACCAAAGTGCAGGAGAAAAAGAAGCCAACGGGGTTCATATTTCCTAAACCGCGGGAACAAAAGGGACCAAAAAAAATTCACGCCACCGGACAAAGAGAGCGGAGAAAAGCGATTTCGCCGAGGACATAAGGATGCCACCAAAAGGAAACAGGAGGCATTCCGAAATCAACGAGAGACAAAGGAGCCCAGCAAACCGCCCGACCGGATCTGGAGCGTGGGGGGCCCAGAACTCGCGGTGAAAAACCGACGACGGTTCCTCTTGTCAATGTCGCGGAACGAAAAGGACGTTCAGAAAAGTCTGAGGTACAACCCAAGGACCTGCCAAAACCTTCATAGGTCAATTGCTCAGTAAAAAAGCCCCAGGAAGGTTACGCCAGTAGTTCGTTCGTGAGAGATAAAACCCCAAAGCCCCACCAACTAAAAGAGGTTCACTCTGCTAAAACGGCCGGATTAAGAAAGGAGGGGGCAAGGGGGCCGAGCATCCTACAACCGTATCGCAATGAGAAGAGCAGGGGGGGAAAATTCTTTTAAGGGAGACGCGAAATATTTCGCAAGCTCATATCAGCAAATGCGGGCGCGCGGGCCAAAGCTTGCCCGCCACACCGACGCATCGCTCAGGGGAAGAGGTGACCTAAACGCGGAGTCGCACCAGCGAGGGAAAGAGATCCCCGCCGGAGCGGGATCGAAAGAACTGACAGAGGCCAAACTGTCCTAAAAAAAGTAAGAAAAACTAAAGTCTAGTCCTCCGGCTATACATTGGAGAAGGAGGGTTACTCGTCAACGACGTGTCGGCCAAAAAGAGAATGACTCGATTCGTTCGACGAGACGAACACCGGTCCACCGCCATCAGAAAATCGAGCCCACGGGACGAGATGAAAAGATGGAAAAGGTAGAGCAAGCAACGGCCGTCAGCACATCGGTCGGGAAGTGTCCCGCGACAGAAGCGAAAAAAAGGAACGCAAAGAGCCCGCAAAACCTGAGACTTGACCTCGGCAGAAGAACGCCGAAATGATCGTCTGAAAGTAGCCCGAAGCCACTTGGGGCGGCCGCCAAGTAGAGAGTAGGAACACATCCACAGCGCGTGCTGGTAACACAAGACCTATCTGCGAATTCCTTCACGAAAGAAAATGACCAGGTGAGGCACTGCCACGACTAAACGCCGTGCAGGACAGGGGCAGAGGTTCATCAGCACTTTATCAGGGGGAAAAATTGTAATAGAAACGGTTGGTCCCGAAGGAGCGCTGAAACGAGGCGGAAAAACCGCATTTCCGGACCCGTGCCAAAAAAGAAACGAAAAGCGCCGAAGATTCGTCGTTTTCGAATGTTCAGGGGGAAAAACCTTTTGGAAAGGGTAACAAGAGGAAAAAAAAAAAGGGACAAGCCATATACGTTTGCTGCCCCTCTGTGAGAGGCGAGGGAAAAAAAAAGGGTGCGAGTTTCACCCGCGCTTCTTCCAGTGCGCGACCGCGGCCTGCACTCGTCGTGACCATCCCGAGAAAACTAAAAAACCAGAAAAGCGGACTGCCGCGGAAGAGAAGGGTCGTCCAACAAGGAAAAAACGCCCTTCTAGGCAAAGCAACACACGCTTACCCAAAAAAAAGAAAATAAAACAAGACCTTCTCCGACCGCTGCAATAAAGGGGGGGTGAATGTGTGGAACTAAAAAGGCAGAAACCGCACTGAGGGAAACTATCAGATCAAAAAAAAAAACGGGGAAAAAAGATAAAGGAAATCAGGCTTGTTCTCAGCGGATCTGCGGAAGAACAAACAGAAGAGGGAGATAGAAAAGCTGGGGGGTCTCTCAGGGCAGAGGTGACGACACCAAGGGCGGTGGGGTGCAGCGGGTTTCGGCGCGCAGTGACTGCTGTCTACAAGCAAGCGGCTAACGGCGGACGTCGAGGGCTGGGTTGGAGGGACGAAGAAACGTGTGGGGGGACATCAGAAACTTGCTTCCTCGGCGCGGGCCCACTGGAGAAAAGGGCGCAGGGGAAATTAAAAAGCAAATTGGGGTTTAAAACAAACAGAGAAAGAGATCAAAAAAAACCGTTCAGCAAAAGTCCTAGGAGTGAAAATTTCAAGGGACCGTGTTAACGTCTTTGATGTGACATGAACATCAAGAAACGAAACGACGAATCTTACCAGTTTGGGGGGGGGGAAAAGGAGGGCAAGAAGGAATTGGAGAACTCCGCAGCTTTTAGCGCTACAAAAGGCCCGGCAAGAAACAAAGAGAAGTTCTGTATTAACAGCAGAAAAAAATGGAGAGGGCGTGGTATTCAGAAGCTGGGCTATAGGGAATCGCCAGAATCTTGATACGGGTCGGAGAAAGCCCGACGGGTTACGGTGCTACATCTCACTACTAATGGCCGGTCAGTACCAGGAAGCTCTAAAAGGGTATAAGAAAAACCTCCTCGAGCGGTCGCGCTCCCATATTGTGAGAGGATCTCCCGAAAACGAAAAGGCTGGATGGGAAGGCGCTGCGCAGGTCGCTTGACGTCCGAGAAGCAAATAAAACGGAAGGCTGGTCTAAGACCCGCTGGTTCGCGACGAATCACGGGGGTGAGAGGTGGTCATGGGGGGCGCACGAGTTTCGCGTCTCCACGACATCGAGGGGGAGCTGGAAAAAGAAATGAGTGTGATCGAGTCCGGCCGCAACACTGGGGCGACCGCAAGAGAAGATGGGAGAGGAGGGAGTGAACCGTCCTTTCGAAGGATCACCCGGCGGAGGGCAAATTGGAACTAGTCGCTCAATCGTTAGTGGAAACGCGATAAAAAAAAAAGTAGACAAGACGGACGGGACGGGAAAGTTGTCGGCGGACCATTGGACTGACAAACTGGCGCGAATCCCTCGCCTGGGCGAAAAACAATACCGCAAAGCAGGGGCAAAAGAAAACCTTTCACATTGTCCTGGAAGACAGGGAGGGGGAAAAAGGACGCTAGGCCGGGGGGTTTTATCGGAAGAACGAAAAAGGCGTAAACATGCAGGCAGGGGATCCAAAGATTCCTTCGGACGCTGAAGTGTGTCGGACAGCGGACGAGTGGGAAAAAAAAAAACTGAGCAAGGGAAAACGTCGTCCTTGTGCAAAGGAAAGGGACGAAACGCAAGAAATTTAGGGAAAAAAAAAAAGAGACGCGGTCTGCGGTGGAGGGAAAGGAAAGGCGGGGGAGAGAAAAAGGTGGATGGTCGTCGAACTGGGGGGCCGTACTTTTTAAAGAGTGGGTGGGGGTCAATGAATGAAAAGCGGAAAGGGGCAAGAGCGGGCGTCCGATTGTAGGCCGGGAAGCAACCGGGAAAGTGGCGTTACGAGTTGCAGACGAAATAGAAAGGTCAGCCGGCCCACGTGGGGCGCTGATTAAAGGGGGGGCGTCATACGCGTGCTACGAAACCAAATTTCAATCTATACGACCGGGCCGAGCATGGGGTGCGGGAGGGAAGGGGGCCTGGCAGTTTGTTGTGCGCAAAACGATAGGCGGGAAGGTTGTCTCTGCGGCTGCAAAGGGCCGCTCAGTAAAAGTGAGAGTGGAAGGGCTGTCTGATATTTTCTAACTGGAAGAGATGAAGACCCACCGCCGAACGGAAAACGGTACGGCTTCGGGCCGGCGCGCAGAAGGGGGGGGGAAATCTGGGGGGGGAAACGATGCAGATCGCAAACCGGGAACCCGAACACAGTGGGTCGACATGGGAAAACTATGTCTTCCGGCGGAGACAGGGATCAAAACCGGAAAAAAAAAAAATGGCCGGACGGGTACGGTGGGACCGTACGCGCCGGCACGACTGGGGGAGTCCAACCTCGATGGGCAGCGGGGATGATTTGCCGCGATAAGTGGGGCGCGGGGTGTCAAGGCGACCGGCTTGCTCGAGGAAGAAATGGTAAGGAAGTTAAGCCACTTCCCTGAAAAGTTGAAGGGGGGGAGGGGGGTCAGGGAGAAAAAGAAAAAAAATCTCGCTGCGGCAGGAAACATCTGAAAGCCGGTTTGGGAGAAGGTGGTGCGATTTTGGACCCCACCGTATTCACCTCCAAACGGGAACTCAAATGAGCAAAAAAAGCGGAGGCACGGGTTACAGTGAAGAACTCGACCTTGCAAAACGGGAAGTTGGTTTTTTGTAGGTGTTGGAAAGCCGGGACAAGAAACAAAGATATCAAACAAAGGGGACCCGCCTGACTGGGGGTTTTGGAAGGGGAGAGTGATGAGGGATGAGCCCACTACCCCTTGAATAGCCGAGGCGTAGGGGGCGAAACAGTGGTTCGGCGAAAAAGATAGAGAAAAATTCCGATGGTTCGGAGAAAACTCAGTGACAGAGGGAGGGGGTAGTACTCTTAACCAAATGAGCTACCGGTAGGGTCGTTAACACAGTCTCCTGGGCTCGCAAGTGTCCGGGGGCAGCGGCGAGAAATCCCTGAAAGAGGATGGCAGGGGGGCCGAAGCTCGCGCAGGGCCGATGTGAGCTGGGGGCGCACTTACATCCATCCAGTATGGTCGACGTTAAAGGGGTTCCTGGGCGACAAAAAGGGACGCGCCCTGCATACGTGGACATTGGTCCTGTGGGATGCAACTGGCAAGGAAGGCTAGGCCGGTGTTTACCAGCGAGCAGTGCAAAGAAAAAAAGGAGGGCCCATTTCCAGGCCTTCCTGCGGGGGGCTAACATCGCCGGGAGATGTTCTAAGGGGGGCATACGCTTCCTTTGAACGTGGGGTGCAAAGAAGGGGGGGGGTGGGGGGGGATCCTTCGCGGAATGGCGGCGGGGGGATAGCAGGGGGTCCAAAAGTGGGGGGTACTAACGGGGTTGACCATACCATGGCGCTTCCCAGGGGGGACGTTTCAGAAAATGAGGAGAGGGGAAAGGGTTCGATGTACGTCTGACCTATCTTAGTGAAAAAACGGTGCAATGCGGCGGAAGGGAGAGCAGGCGCGCGTCGGCTATCTTCTGGGGGGGGGTAGACGACAGTGAAAAAACGCTGATTACCTAACCGGCGGGCCAGGCTCAGCAAAAGCTCGAATCACTTCGTGGGAAATAGGGGGGTTCATGGATGGAGAAAAGGAGCTCAAGAAAGAAAGGGGGGGGGAAGAGGCGCGTGCAAATTCCGTCAACGACAGACTCGGGGATGGCGTTCAAAACCGTGCCAACGAGTGGAAGGAAACACAGAAGTTTACTACGGATCACCTGACAACCAGACATAGAAAGATAGGGGGGGAAAGAGTGTCGGGGATCGAGGCGACGGGCGGGATCAAACCTTCGGCAAAACGTGACGATTGGAATGCATCCCGTGTGGTCTCTGGCGCATTACCAGAAACTTCGAAAGAAAAACAACAACGGATAGGAAGTAGAGATGGCCGAATTGGCTGGCGATCTTCTAAACGAACAAGGGGGGGATTCCACTACCATCGGTAAAACGGACCGGAGAACAGGAAAACGAAAAACTCGAGTCGCCACTCCCAATCGGGGAAAAAGCGAGGCTGAAGCCGTATAAAATCTAGCGTGTGTCCTCAAAAATTGACATCGGGGAAAAAAGTAGAAAAAGGCTAGGGCGGTCGACCGGCAGTGAATGAGCGCAGACATGTCCGAGAGACAGTAAGTCGGCGCTCCACGGCCAATGCCAGTAAAAGAAAGAAAAGCAAACACCCGCCAGAAGGCGAGCCGGAGCAAAGCGTGAGGAAGCAGCAAAACCACCGAAAGAAAAAAGAAAAAAAAAATGAACGGACACGCTCGCACCCCGACAAACAAGAGAGGGGAAGCGAGGAGCGCGCAATCAGCGCCCGCCGGCCCCTTCTCACGCGACAAAAGAGGGGTTCCGTGAAAAAAGGGGTGCACGCAAACCAGCGAGGAACGAGAATGACGCACTGGGGTCTCTGGTCACTACGACCGACAACAGCCAGCCCGTTACAAAAACTATCATACACCTGTGCTTCACCGGGGGGACGAGGTATCCCCCACACAAATCCTGAGGCCAGGACCAAAACGGCCGGGGAAAGAACGTCTAAAAACAGAACATCGCCATACAAGACGATCAGTTTCGCGAACAAGCAGCCGAGCCTTACATCTTTATGCTTCCTGCCCCGCCCGAGGAAAAGGCGGAGGGGGAGAAGGGGGAGTCCCTGGATCAAAAAGGGGCACGAGAAGCCAAAAGCTTAAACTACACCAAAAAAAGAGATGCCGGGGGGGACTCGTCGTCCGTGGTCGTGGACTGACCGGAAATAGACGAACTGGATCGGGAATCCAGGGGAACAAACAAGCAACATCGGAAGCGCTACCTTCTTCAGGTACGAAAAAATTGGAAAAAAGAGGTCCTTTGGTTCTTCGGCCGCGTCAAAGACGTCGTACCACTCGATGTGGGGGAAAGTAGTGAGTCAAGGTGAGGTTTGAGCGTCGCGCCTCCCTAAACACGCCGCAAAGACGAGAGCGAAAAAGAGTGTCCTTAAGTGGAAAATCGCGGTCAGGAACCCACCGGTACCCCTGTCAATTTCGGAAATCTCACGCATTAGAGGGGCGTAGAGGACCGCCTCATAAGACACCCCTAAAAACACATGCCGGGACGGGAGCGTGGGGATATTCTTAGTCTGTCCAACCAAAAAGAATATCCGTAGCGTTATACCTTTCTATTACACTGTAAAAAGACTAGGGGAAATCACGCTCTCCTAATTTGTCGCGATTCGATGCCCCAAGGCGGTTGAAGGAAGGTTGGTCAACTCGCGCAAAAAGTGGGACCAGAGCAAAGCCGAGAGAGGGGTCGTCCTCGGCCCGCCCGGGGAGGGGGGAAAGTTCAAGTCGGCTTCCTCATTCAACCCATTCACGAAGCGGAAAGGGGCGATGAACACCCACCCGCGAATGCATATAAAAATCTCACAATAAAACCACACGCGAGGGGAGGAATCAACCTTGTCTAAGAAAAGACTGGGAAAATTGTCGCCAAAGAAGAGGTTAGGAAGGAGGAGGAATCAAGAGGGGCCCTCATGCGCGATCAGGGTAAACACTCTTATGATAATTGGGCCACACGACGCACAAAAGGTTTGACGTTTGGATCAACTCGGTCCCTAGAAATTTCTGTCCTGACGCAGAAAGAATAAGAAACCAGTTTAGCTTGTCGATCACTAAAAGCTTAACAAAGGGGGAAAAAGGGCGTGAAAAAAAAAAAAAGATGGAACACCAAGAGGAGAGAGCTGCGGGAAAAAAGGGTCCTGCGAGAAAAACTGCCCAAGCGAGAACCGCCAGAAAACCTTCCGGAAAGGTGCCCAAAAACAGATCAGAAGTCGGTCGGGGAAGTCGAAGGCGTAGAGAAAAACCGCGTCGGAGACATAAATCCACAGCTCCAAACTTGCGACACCAAAGGAAACGGGAAGCAAACAACACCGCCTCTACTAGACCATGACGTTGAAAAGAATTTACAGGACAAAGAGAGGAAGCCCTCAGTATAGGAAACAGATGGGACCACAAAAGGGAAACCAGGACGTCGTCCAAAGCATCAACATAGAAAAAGATCGGGGGGGCGGCAGAACCCATCAACCTCCCGCTGCGATCGGACTCGTGAAAAACAGGGCTGAAAGGGACGTCCCCTTGCACAAGGAGCTAGAAAGGGCTGGCGTTAAAAGTCGTCGACCCTAGAACAAGACAAACGAAAAAAAGTATATTTCAAGTATGGTCAGGAAAAGCAACTGAATAAAGTCACACGAGTGCGTGTAAAACAAAACAAAACACCCCCACACAATATTCTTCAAGGCACAGAGAAAGAGGCTGAAAGTCCGATCCAGACTCAAAAAAAACCTGCCTCAAAAAAAATGCGATGAGGAACCTCCATCTCTAGGATTTCGAGGGAAAGGAATCGAATCATAAAGCTAGTTTCGAAACGACAAAGGAAAGTCTCTAAGGCTTAGCGTTCAACGAAAAATCGGGATACCCGCGAAGAAAAAAAATCGGGAAGGCGCGATCCAGACAGGCCGGTAAGACCTTACAAGAGGGAAAACAAAGCAGCGTCTCCCCTCGCCTCAGGGGGGCGCTAAACGCGATCAACACCGAGGTTTCTTGCACATCAAGGACCAAAAGCCTCGGTCGGTCAAAACGAGCACGTCCCACAGAGTCAATCCCACCGAAAGTAGTAGCTGACTTCGTCGCTCACCAGCCGGGTACGCCAGATGCGTCTCGTCAGAAAAAAAGAATAGCTCGAGTCCGGGGTAGCAAAGAACGCTCCGCGGTAGAACAAAGCTGGGGACCGTAAGGATAAAAAAAGGAAGGAGCGGCTCTAACCGTAAGTAATAAAAAGGGAACGCCAGGGGGCAGTAGTCGATGATCGGTCGAAAGGGAGAACACGCAGGGGCTTTTGTTTACCAAAAATCGCTGAAGGTCGCCAAATACTTCCGGGAAAAGACACACAAGTTCGCGCGGAGGAACGGCTGGGAAACAGAAAAGTTGCTCGTTGGTCTTGCAGGGCGCAAGGGGCCGGCGAGAAAGGGAACCGGGGCAAGGCACCGCGGAGGAAGGAACCCTGCAAAGCCGGACGAACACCGTCTGAGATGGGGGTTCGGGTGGTCATTGTGAAAAAAAAATACCAGTGGTAAACATAGTTGAAAAAAGGGGGAAAAAAGGAAGGGAGGACCTCATAGGGATCTCTTCGGAAACTGTTTTAAAAAAAAAGGGATTGGGCAGTTATTTAAACCGAGATTCTGGAGGGCGCCGCTCGGCCGAAAAGGACTCTATCCATCCGGAGGAGGACACTCCAAAAACAAGCAAGCATAGCAGGCATCCAGCATGGCCCGGCCGGACCCATCTCAGGCTCCGCAAAACAATACAAGTCCCACCGCGGAAAAGCCACCCTTCGAAAGAGCTAGTTCAGCCCCTTGGGGAAGTGTGGCAGTGGATGCATCCCGCAATAGGAAACTTCTCAGACAAAACCACACGAACAACACAACTGAGGAATGAGAATTTGTCCTAACAAACCTTTCGGGGCAGAAGGAGCAAGAAAGCCCAAAAAAAGGGAATCGAGCGCTGTCGTGCAGGGATGCTTGGGGACTACCGGGGGAAGCGGTGGGGGCTGGGCGAGCGGGAAAAGCGAAACTCTCTGGCGAACTCTCGCGACGAGGATTTGGGGTGGTGGGAAGTGCCTTTCGTTACTCGCCGACGGGAAGGGGGAAGGGAGTCAGGCTCTGGTGAAAGGGGAACCAGGTTAACACAGGTACGAGGAGAGCAGGATGGCAAACATCATGGCTTTGGCCTTGGTGTCCTCGGGGAAGGGGATTTGTCCCCATTATCATCGAAACGAATCTACGAGGAAAGGGTGGCGGGAATACGGAGGGTGGGCACGGTCGATACCGGAATGCCAAAGCAGGGGTCGCGACTCCTCGGAAAAGGTAACCGCAAGACACAAACGAGGTTTATGGGCGTCTCCCGGAAACCGGCAGGCGAAAAACGGCGGCGGGGAAGTCACGGAGCCGGGCGAGGGAATTCCTCGAAGGAGGGCCTACGGGTAGGGAGAACCAAAAAGGACAAAATCTTGGATGACTGGGCTGCTCCCTCGAAACTCTACCACACGTGGGGGGGGAAAAAAACGAATGTAGATACTAGAGAGAGAGGTCGCAAAAGAAAAGAGGAGAAAGGCCAAGGTTTCTCCAGACATGTGGGATGGCCGCGCAAGAGTCGCCTAAAGGGGAAACGGAGGGGGGCAAGCAAGGGTCTCGACCCGCGGTCTCTGACGAAAAATTCATCCGGCGTGCTCTGGGTGGGATGCGAGTAAGGGTCTCTCTCGAAAGAATCGAGGGAACTTCAAGGGTCTGGTCGATATAAGACACAAATGAGTCAGGATCAGGGCCTCCTCAGAATTCCCCAGATTTAAGTCCGGCCTGTCGATGATCGCGCTGAACAGCTGGGGGAAAGTAGGCTGGGGGATCACAGACTGGTTAAAAAAGCGCTAACTGCGAAGAAAAGAGAGCGGGGGAGTGGTTTGCCGCTCGGACGAGGGGTCGTGTTCAGCGCGAAATCTTCCCCGCTGGGCGAGAAAGAAAAGCTGAGCCATTATCGAGTCTTGGAGATAGAAGGAAAAGTGTCGAAACGAGTCAACGAAAGCTCTTGGCTTTTCGTTGATCGCTCAAAAGACTCGCGAGGGCAGGGTGAGGACTCTGATTAAAATGCTGAGGGTCGTCCTCGTACGGGGGTCGAGGAAAAGTTTTGAATCCGTGCTCGGCAGTTGAAGAGAAGTCGTAGGCAACCGCGAATTTTCTTTGAAAAAAGCAGAGGAGGGGGACGAAGCGCTTGCGCTCTTGTTTTGTTAGGCGACCTATAAGTTGCCCTGCAGGGGGGGGAGGTTCAATGGAGGACCTCTTCTAGAGGAAGATTAGGGGAAGAGAAAAAAAAGGCTGTCACGTCCTGGAGGTCTCCGTAGGTGATGACAAAAGAAAACTGTTTCCTGCGGAAAAAAGGCAAGTGTTTTTCGATTTCAAGTAGGTCTTCCGGGAAAAAAAGGAGGTTGAAGGGGCCGGAATCAACGAAAAACCAGGATAATGGTTGCGGCACCGAGTCCCTGATTTTGGGGGGAGGAGCGGGAGGGGGTGCATTTTCTCGAGAGGCTGCGGACTCAACGCTCTGGGGGGGGACAGGATTAGGGGACTGATCGCATTCGAAAAAGGAAAAAAAAACCTCTCAGGAGGCGGCAGGCGAAGGACAAAAAAAAACTCTGAGCGCGAAGGGGCATTGAATACAACCTTGGAACAAAAGAAAAGGAGGGGGTAAGGGGAAAATCCGCGGAGCAAGTATCGCGGGAGGAAGGAAACCGCGGTCGGCTGGGTCCGTACTTACATTGGCGAAAGACGGGGAAGCGACCCAATGAGTCCAGACATCGCGGGGCAGTGGACGGGTTGACACGCGACGAATTTTTAAAAAATCGGGGCTACGGAGAAACGACGTTCGCGAGGCCCGGGGTGGGGGAAAAAGCAAAGGGGAACCTGTACATTCCCGTGGGGGGACTGGGGTAGTGCATCGACACTCGTCGGTGCGGAAGGTAAAAAACGGAAGTTTGAGGTCGAGGGAAAAAACGGACCGAGTAAAAATCTGAAATCCGGAAAAGGTAGGCGGTGCTCGAGCACGGGGGTTACATTGGGGGAAAATAAAGCGAACTGCGAAGATTGCTTGGGGGCTTGTGGGGCCGGTCAGCGCGATCACTAGTACAAATCAGCCTTGTCAAGGTTTTGGGGTGAGGCGGAGGGGGAGGAATGAGCGAGGAAAAAAGGGGCCGTTCTTCTAAAGGAAAAAAATTGGCAGGGTTCGGGAGACTGAAAATCGTGGGCACAATGCCATTCATCGCCACGCTCAAACGGGAGGAGGGGGAAGGACGCTAGAATTCCGGGCTACCTTACTGAAGGTTCCCAACGTGACGCTCACAAAGGGAAAAGGCCTAGGGGGGAAAAAATTCGTCTAAAGTTTCTGGGGACCTTCGCCGGCGCGCTGCAGGGGGTGGGAATACTGGGGGGAGCAATGATCATAACAGTGATTTCGTCATTGAGATATGGGCAATGGGCGACCGAGCTCCCGGGAAGGCACCCCGTCGAGGAGTGGGTAACCTGTTCAATTTTGGATGAAAGCGCGGCGGGACTGGCAAGGGTTCCGACGATTCTCTGAGCAAGGCAGACAAGCTGTAGCTCGAGGGGAAGGTGTGAGGCCGGCTTGAGGGGTGTGCGAAACTAACGTAAGGTAGAGGGTTCAGAAAAAAAAAAGTAAAAAGGGGTGGTTTCCGCCTCGGCTTTGGGGGGGTCCATGCGGGATGGGAGGTTGAACGGAGAACGGTGTAGGGAGGGCCGGGTGGTCGCCCCTTTTTAAAAAGGGACCATAAAGAAAAAAACGAGGAGTCCTCTCAAGGGTTTTGCAGTGTCACGACATCGGGCGCGTGGATTGAAGTGCGGAAAGCGTCTGTAGGCCTGGGGCGTTCGGCGCTGATGAAGCGCCGCGGCTCGTCGGCGAAGGGTGAGTCTGGACAGGAGGCATTTCAAAACCGGAAACTTCCAAAGAAGTGGCGCTCTTTCGTTAATTCACTTCTGGACTACGCTTTTATTGAAGTCCGGGGGGAACGCCAGAAAAGGAGATCGCTCATTTGCACTGACGTCACAACTCCGGGAAAGTGGCAGGAACTCTTTAGCGAGGGCACGGAGTAAGGCCACTCTCGGGACTAAAAAAAAGTCAAAGGGGATGGAGGGGAGATATCCAGTGGCGGACAGAGCAGGGTTTTGAAAGAGCGCGACGTCGGCTCAACGTGAAAAAAGGGCATTAAAGGTTCGCTGACATGGGGCCAGATCTGAAACCAAGAA
>Ga0179593_1479521_pt1 | contig 19935 bp, 29 predicted proteins | sample CZODoug2_1_08_16_FD_185931 | JGI IMG/M metagenome (GOLD analysis project Ga0179593, IMG submission 185931) | Vadose zone soil fungal communities from Angelo Coast Range Reserve, California, USA - CZODoug2_1_08_16fungal (PacBio error correction) | ecosystem: Environmental > Terrestrial > Soil >...
AGGCTACCCGACATGCTAGTGTTAAAAAACCGCCGGAGGAACGGGAAAAAAAGGAAGGTCACCAGCTCCCGCGCCCTATTTTTCATTGGGAGGAAAGTTCGCGGGGCGACATCTCACAGAGAGGCAAAAAAAAAAAATAGGAGCAAGGTGCGTGTCAAAAAGAAGGGGGGGGGAAGACTAAAAAAGCCGAAAAATCAGGAACGGTCGAGGGCTCAAGTCGGAGTGAGAATACCCAAACGTCGCAGGCGAATAAATGAAAAGAGAGGTTGGGGTGGGAAAAGTCTCGTGTATAAACTCAACACCGCGCGCCCAAACGGCACTTTGGAAGCTAAGAAAACAACGGACAGCAAAAGGAGGAACCCCATCAAAGTACCTGGCCAACGGCCATCCCCAAACATGAAACCGTGATTCCTGGTGAAACTAGTAAATGTATGCTTGGAACCGTCGGTGTCAGGGGGAACTCCGGTTTACAATAGAATGGAAAAATCACCAGTGGTGTACCAGCTTTGACCATCTTGGAGAAATTGTACTGAAATTGGGGTCGGATTTGAACCACACGACAGAAGCGCATGGACTGCTCTCCAGTCATAGAAAGAAACGGTTCTACCAGAAGAAGAAAGTCTATATTCTTAGGCAGCAGGCTTACGTGATAACTCCCTCTGAAGAGTCGACCTGAAGTGAGGAAAAGGTAAAGGTCAACTCCAGAGGTGACCTTCCTCTCCGGAAGGTGCCACTTAGTAGCCGTGGGATCGGACGAAAGAGAAAAAGAGGACCAAACCGTTTTAATACTGCGATCAAAGGCACGTGTGGAAGGGGGGACCAACACCAAAGAAAATCATTCTACTACGGGTAATATGTAAGACTGCGAGAATTTGTAACCTGTGGAAAAACGTCCGCCGAAGTAATGGAAACGGACACCGAAAATATTCTGAGTTCTACCATTTTAGAAAAAAAGGGAGGGGGAAGTAGGGGGGGAAGGGAGACCCAAAACCCCGCTAAGAAACTTCTCTACGACAAGGACTGTAACAAAGGCTCGGAAAAACGAAGCAAGAAGAAGAGATAGGAAGAAAGGAAGAAAGAAAACGAGATACTTCCCAACTGGGGATAACAACATACTTATCAATCTTGAAGCCAAACACTACTCAAATCCACTACAGACAGGGAGAGCAAAGACCAACAACAATGAACAAAATGCACTTAAACACAAAATCCAAGAAAAACGCAAAAAAACTGCCCCACCACAAGACCAAGAAAGACAGGGTTGTAAAGCAATTAGTGGGCGGTAAATCTCAAGTTCAAAAACAAGGCAGAGTGAAAAAAAAGTCAGCACTATCGAATCGAAAGGAATGTCTAAAACAGGCTTTCTCATAAAAAAGGGCCGGACGGGGGCGAAGTATCCTTAACTAAAAACTCTAAAGACTTCAACCGCAAGCTAGGGAAAAAAGAAGCAAGACAAAACTGTACTGCCCCCGATCACCCACGCAAGAACAAACAGCACCAAAGGCAAAGGGAAGCGAAAGCTGCCAGCGAGCAAAACTGCACATAGCAACTAGGAAAACCCGGCAAAAAAACGGCGGCAACAAGAAAAACGTATCCTGAAAATCGGGGGCAAACAAAAATCACGGACGGCAAGGCTCAAGTCAAAAAATCTCAAGGGAAGATGAGGGGGGGGGGGGGGGGGATCCAGGTGCCAGAAAGCAAAGAAAGTGATGTATAATTCAATAAGGACGACCAAAACCAGAACAGTCTGGGGTATCCACGACCACGAACCAACCAACGAACAAAATCGTTCAGTCCTCAAATTCCAAAGCCCAATCAAGTGGGGTAAGAATTCCAAAAAAAGAACCCACCGAATCAGAAGTCAATGCAACAATAATAAAAAGAGGCACTGGCATCGCAAAAAAAGGGCAAAAACATATTAGAACCAAATTGAACCCTGAAAACTCGTGACATAGTCAGAACTACTTGGCCAGGGGGGGAGGGGAAGGGGCAGAGCAACCAAGCGTCTCGGTGAGTGGATGAGGCAACGGGTTTGAAAACTCCCCTAGATTGGAGAAGGTGAAAGGACACGTCCACTAAACCGGCAGCCGTTAAAACAGCAAAGGAGAGGAAGATTGAACAGGGAACAATTCGTCCTCACTAAACTTTACCCAAGGTCTAACGGCCTCGCAGTCAAAGTATTAAAGGAAAAAACGGAAGTGCGAGTGACAAAAAAACATCCGATGCCCTCCATAGAGAGGACAAAAATGGACTAAGGTATATGAGAGGGGATCGCTCAGGAATGGCAATGTCGACTGGCCAGAATGTGACAACCGCGGCCACTCGGGACCGGGGGTCGCCATCGTTGAAGTCCTCGGCGGAAGCGACCCAAGGGTGAGACGCAGAAGAGGCATGAGCTCATCTCCATTGTGCAACTCAACAAAAAGTGTGAGATTAAAAGAGAAAATCGGCGGAATGGCCTTCGTGCGGCGGAGAAAAATGGCTCGGGGTGTAGAAAGGCCGCGGTCAAATGTCAGCCACAGGCGCAACCAGATGCAATGGAAGAGGCCGAAGGGGAACGGCTCTAACTAAAATCTGGGCAGAACCAGATTACAAAGACCACGCGAATTCTACGCGCGGGGGGAAGAGACCATTCTTGTAGAGAGGATGCGCGTAAAACGAACTCATTCTAAGGGGGTGCAGGGAAGATGAAGTGGGATCAGACGAAAGAGTCTAAGAAGCAGAAAAGGACAAGAATAGTACGAATGTTTCCAACAAGAAGCGGGGGGGAGGGGGAGGGAAACACCGGCAAAGCTACATCGGGGCAAGGAAAAAATTGGGCTTCAACGCCCTAAAAAAAAGAAACAAACACAGGCGGCGGGGGGGGGGGTTTTTTTTTTTCGCCTGAACTAAAAGCACGATCGTATCCACGCGAGAAAAAAGTGGGCAGGGGAAAGGGGATATATTTTTGGTTGGCGGGTTGGTGGGAAAATGTAAAGGGAATCTGTTTAAGGTGTGCAATTTAACAGTGGGGTGGTTTCGGGGGTTTCGGTGTGGGGAAAAAACGACCCACCGGTGTAATGGGACATGGGATTAAAGGACGCAGGTGGGGGTAGGTGGGGTTCATGGAAAGGGGAAAAGCCCAAGCTGAAAATAGCCGGGATGGTTGTTGTAAAAAGAAAGCGCACGGGAGGGAATGTGAAGTACGGGGACCTGTTTCGGCAAAGGGAATCAGGGGCATATGACTGAAGCGGACGGAAGTTGACCGTAGGCAGGGGAAAGACCGATTAGGTTTAAGAAGGGGGGGGAGGTGGTGAACACCGTTTTTGAAAAAGGGGGAGGATGAGAGGGGGAGAAAGACTCAGAGAAAAAAATGATCAAACGGGTGTTGAGGTTGATGTGAAGAGTGAGGCGATCTGGAACGTGAACTATTTCGTAAAGCGGTTGTTATGGGGAAAAAACAAAGATGCGGGGGAATTTGACCAGGAAAAAGTGAGAGACTGCCAACACCGGTTAAGGAAGGGGTTTGCCAGAAGTCTTATTACACGGGGCGTCCGAGGAAAGAGACGGGGGCACCCGTTGGAAGGGCGGGGGGGGGAAAGAATGATCTCGAAATTAGGGCGTAGACGTGCTTTCTGGGTATTGTGGGTGGGTCTATTGTGTTTTTTGGTCGGGATGGGTGCGGGGCAGGGTGCAGCAAGCAGGGGGGGGGTGGGAGGCAGTTGGAATCGGGGCCTGCCGAGGGTGAGTGAGTTCATGCTTCCACGACAAGGAAAAAGGGGGGGGGGGAAAAGAGATTACAAAAATCGACGTAGCGCAAGATCCCTATATAGTCGAAAGGGCGCGGTGCATAGACTGTGGGGGATGCGGGGTGGGGGGAAGAGAAAAGGGAAAGGAAAGGTCTGCTGTGGGGGGGGGGAAGCGATTGACGGTACCAAGGTCTCGGGTTCAATCCCGCCCGGAAAGAACATTTTCCCAAAAAAAAAGGGGAAAAAAAATGTGATTGAACCCGACCAAGTTCAGGAATGGGAAAACATGTTCCCATATCAGTAAACGAGAAACATCTTCGCCACAATCTAGAAAAAAGATACGGCCGCAGAATGGAAAAGCGTAGGTGCTTCGCAGGAGAAAAAAGAACATGCTACTGGGTGCTAGAAGTCTGAAAAACCAGAAAAGGAGAACCTCATTTAACACAAAGAACAGAGAGCCAAAAGAGAAGCGGAAAAGGCGGCAGGAGGGGGAAAAAAAAAGGGGGACCTAATACTGAAGGAAAAAGGAGCCGAACGAAAAAATTCTTAATAGGAAAACATAAGAAGAGCAGCCACTAATGACTGGAGGAGGGCTGTAGAAAATGACTATATGAAAGGGCGCGTAAAAAGGAGGAGGTAAAGGGTTGCAGAAAAAGCACAAAAACCACCACCATAGGCTCGATTTTCCAAAGCAGTAAGGGAAGGGAGCGGGTGGGGAATGGTTGAAGGAGTGCAATCTGACGGGAAACATGAAAAAAAATAAATAACACATGCGGAAATTAAGCATTCACACGGGGGGGCAGGGGGGGAGGATGGCCAGGATCCCAAAATTGCTGGGTGAAAAAAGCCGGACGTTCTGAAACATCAAGGGGAAAGGAGAAAAAGTTAGGAATGTCTCCCGGGGGAGAAGGGGGAGCAAAAAATCATTCAGCAGCATGACTTCAATGCGAAAACATGGGGATTGTTTGGTTCTATTAACGAAGGGAAAGTCGCGAAAGAAGGAATGTTTTCCGGGAGGAAAGGAAGAATGGGGGCAATCATATTGTCAATCAACTTGAAAAGAGGACACCAGGAGCTTGTTTGTTGGATACTATCGGTGAGAAGGGGAGAAGAAGCACGAACTGTCCACCCACTCAAATAATTGGGCGGGGCAGGCTGGGAACCTGCCCAGGCAAAAGGCCTAAAGAACCGGAAAGGTAGTACAACACATCATGTTGGGAAACCGAATCGAGAGAGACGCAAAAAACAAAAATGGGAAAGGAGGAAAAGAGAGAGGAGTCGACCTGACCAGGCTGAGGGTGACATACGACGGCTTGAACAATAACGTCAACCCAAACCACCCCCCACCCAAACAACCACCACTTGGGGGTGGGCATCGGACCCATCTCCCGCTCAAGGTGGAAGGGGGGTGAGTAAGTGCGGCTGAATGAAAACGTAGAAGACGAACGTCACGAACCAAAAGCGCGCCAAAAAAGGTGGCCGTGGCCATTGATGGGACTGAGAAGATTAACAAACCGCCAAAAATGTCTATTTAGAGAAGTTCGGTACGTAGGAGATAACACAGAAAGAAGTTTACCGAAAAAAGAGGCTGAAAAGGGGGTTGGTGAGGACACATCTCCGCCAGGGCGAGAATAGATCCAGGCGACGAACAAAATTACTGGAGTCTCTACCACCAGAAAAGAAGGGGCCAAAAAGGTCAGCAAACAAAAAACCGAAAACGGGGAATTAGTACCGCGAAGCGGGCTTTTACACGGGAAGGTGGATGAATGAGCCATGATGGACAAACATCACCGATTAAAAGGGGAAGGTACGGCTTTGACAACCAGATGAGATATGGTCGGGGAAGGCGGGAATGGTGTAAACCACGAAACCAATACAAGTGTCTGAACGAACTGCAAAGATTCCGAATCATAGCGAAGGGCACTGGCAACTCTTCTTCAGGGAGCACCGACTCCCCCAAGCCGCGGAAATGCAGTTCGAGGCGCGAAAGAACCTCCAAAATGTGCTCTACGGAGAAAACTCCAATCTAAAGATTCAAAAAGATGGATCGAACGAGAGAAAACGATTAAAAACATGATTTAGGGCTGAGGGGAAGAACCTCATCAATAAGGCACTGAAAACTAAGGGTGAATATGGGGCGGGGTACCAGAGAGTGAAGAAACATTGGCTTGGAAACCACGGATGTGGACACTCGACATTAATGCCTGTCGACCATTTTGGTAGAAAATGTTTAGAGAAGGGGAGGGATTTACAAACCCTTTCAAGAAAAAAATCAGTCAAAACTGAGGATACGCCAGAATTGTCAACGATCTTCCAACAACAAGATCACTGGCGAGAACAGTCGAAGCGACGTAAAGGAAAAAGAAAGCGCTAAAGGTCCAAGGGGGGGGGATAACACACTATGAGTCATCACGTCGGAGAGCAGAACAAAGCAAAAGCACAAGGGGGAAAATGATCGTCAAGCAACCGACCCAGCTGCAAAAAAAATGCAACGAAAAATACCCTCCAAACAAACACAACCCACCCAAAAGAGAACCCCAAATTATAAGCCGTAGGTCAGAAAGCTCATAAACCCCCAACAAGGCAAATACGACAGGGCACAGACCTTGGAATAATAACGTCAGGGCAAAAAAAAGTAAAGTCGCATAAAACGCGGGGAGTATTGGGAAAGATAACACGCGGCAAAGAAGAGAAAAAGGAAAACCAGCTTGTCCAAGACCGCAACAACAAAAAATTCACAAGGGCACCAAACGAAGAAAAAGAAAAACACCAAAAAAAAAGTCCTCCTCAGAGGACGCTGACCAGAGGGGGGGCGCAGTCAAAGGGAGCAACGAAGCACCCAGGGAAAAAAAGGCGTCACCACGAAAACGTCGACAAAGAGAGGATAAACACCAGCGAAGACCCAGGCGCCTTCATCTAGTCATAAGACATCCATTTGACATAACGTCAGCGAAAAGGGATGAAGCAAGCAGAAAGGAAAAATTGACCACACAAAACCGGCTTGTCAAATACGCCACAAACGTTGGTGTAATAAGGGAAAAGGAAGGGACACAACCCGGGGGCAGTTGACCAAAAAAAACACAAAAAAGACAAAAAAAGTTCAGGAAAATACCCAAGGCTCGTGAATAGACCCGCAAAAACGTAGATCCAAGTCCAAGGTCGCAACTAAGGAGGAAGCTTAGAATACTTAGAACGGGTTGGCCCTACTAAAAAAAGACATCCGGCGACGATGTAATTTGGGGGGGGTAGGGCGCGAGCCCAAAAGGTAACAAACCAATCGATTGGGGTAGAAATCGTGAAGCAAACATCAAAAAAAGAATTAATCAAAACGAAAAGTAGAAGTCGGTATGGAGGTGACCAGAGAACAGGGAGTAGTAAGCAAGTGGTTCGACCCAGGGGGGACGGCGCTGAAAAAATGCCTATAGGGCAAGAAAGGATGACGAGCGAGGGAAGCTCAGACGGAAATAAAAGAGGGCGATTCCAAGCAAAAAAGGACCAATGAAAAACAGCTGGATGGAAAGAATGGCGTCAGTCGGCCGCGGGGGCCAGCTGGCAGCTAAGGCCGACCTTCCCAAGCATCCAAAATGAGCCGGGTCACCGATTTTTGGACGGACGGGTGGCCCGACTGCAACCGGCCCCATTGGGGCGGCCGCCGGAACGGCCGAAACACTTCTCACTATAGAACTTAGCATCAGAGACACAAAGGAAAAGGGAAAGGAGATAGGGAGGATGAGAAATTCGTCGCATGGGGAGAGGCGACGGCGGGGGAAAAAAATAGGGACGGGTCTGCCAGAACTCAAAGGAGAGAAAATTCTTCAGGAAGAGGAAAAAATGGAACTCTGCCGGAGGGAGAAAATTAAAAAATCTTGGGGAGCGAAAACCGAGATTTCTTCATTACCAAACATTCGTCCGCAGCGGGAAGAGAGGCAAATCAGGGCATCGAGGCCAAAAGCGTCAAGACACTTCCGCTACGCATGAGGGGGAATTGAAAAGGGGAATTGTCGAGCGCCTACAAGGGAAAAATTCGAGAAAAGAAAATGTGCAGAGGACAAAGAAATACCCGATAATTGGAGAGGATCTAAACGAAGAATCATTTGGGAGAACTTCAGGGGTCTAAGAGAGAGGGGTCAAAAAAAAACCTTGGCAAGGGCCAGACAACTACCGGAAGACGAGGAACCATTCCCTATCAAAAACGCAGGGAAGAAAACGTAAAACGAAAATCTATGGTTTTTTTGGTTCGGGGGGGAGAATTGGAAATCACGGGGGGGGGGCAGTGAAGGGGTGGGGTTCAGGGGGGGTGTAAGGTGGGGGGGAAAAAACTAACCCACAGAGGGAGGGAAAAATTTGATGAAACATTGGTCTTTTTGGGGGGGGGATGGGAGGGTACAATCTTCCAGCTAAAAAAGTGGTGTGGTTTAAAGAGAGAAAGGGATATGGAAGGGATACAGCAATTCTGGTGTGGGACAGTTTAGTTCTGACAAAACAGGGGAAGATTATTGCAGCCGAGTGAGGTTAAGTATTCGCGAGAGGTGGTTCTAACGGTTATTGGGCGGCCGTTTTTTGCCGGGGATGTCAATCTTTCGTCGTGTCTAAAAGCAACACGTCACGTGCCGAGAGCCCGTGAAATGGGGGGTGGAGGGGAATGGTACTGCGTGGCGGAGATCGGACGTGAACAGATTCAAGGAGGGAGTGGAGGGGGGAACAAGCTAGGGAAGTGGGGAGCGATCTGAAGGGAAAACATACTAAAGTTGTAGGAGGGGGAGGGGGGAACGATTAGGGATGTACAGCGTGCCGAAGGCGGGGGAAAGGGGCCCCTGTTCGTGGCAGGGGTGGCAGTGAGGCTTTCCGTTAATAATGCGGAACGGGGGGGGGCGATTGGGGGGGAAGGGTTTGGTTTCTGGCATGAGGTGGGGAAAAAAAAAAATCAAGAAGGGGTTGGGGATTGTGGAGGTGAAGAAAATTCATCCAGGTGCCGGGGTGGAAGGGGGAGGCGGAGGAGAAACGGAAGAAAGTGGGACAGATTGGTAGGAAAAGAGGGTAAGGAAGATACTTTACTCGACGATAGAAAAATCAAAAATGTAAATGGAAAGAACTTGGGAGAAGTTGTGGGAAGAGGGAAGTAGGGGGGGACTTATCGCAGTTTGGGAGAGCTCATTGGCGTACAAATGAGGATACGGGAAATCCCTAAAATCAAGACTTAAAAACTCAATTTAGAATATCCCATAATGTAGAGGGGGGACCAGGAAATACTCGAAGAAAAAGTTAAAAAAAAGAGAGGTAAAAACATACCAATCTTCAAAAAGAATGCCTGCGGAAAAGAAGGGGAGAAGGCTTCGCGTAGAAAACAGAACTGTGGTAGCTACTGGCGCATCCTCCCAGAGTAAGAAGGAGAAAAATTCAGGAAAAGAGCAAGGAATCGGGATACCCGGGGAGCCTTCTGCTGGAAAAAAAACTGAAGTACTTCAAGAAAGGGCCGTGCCAAGAGGAGTATGAGAGAAAACGTCAGACATAGACCGAAATTGTAAAGGGACAACAAAGGGGGGACGATGGAAAGGGGGGGTCGCGTCACTAAGCATTGTCTGCTTCAAGGGGGGTGAACATCCCGCCGTTAACCTCAAATAGAGAAATAGGGGAAGACAGTCTTTCACGGTAAAGACCGGTGGTTGAAGTTAGCAATCAGGAGAATGGAGAGAACAAAGGTAAAGACAAGAAAATGCTACTGTAAAAAGGAATCAAGAAGGGTGCGAACGGGAAGAAACCCGTGCTGGGGCAGGCAACATGCTGGTAGGGGGTGGGGACTGGAAAGCATGCCGAAAAGGGAAGGGGAGAAAAGGGGATGCTAGTGAGGCAGAGGAATGGGGAACACAAAAACGCTTCAGGTAAGAAGGCGAATCCGTATTTGGAGGTGTTTATTAGAAGGAAAAAGGCGCAAATCAACGGGTGGGAACGAAGGGGGCGAAAGCAGGTAAGAAGGCAAAGCAAAGGGAAAACGAGAACCCTGGCGCTATTGGGTTTTGGGGTAAAAAAAAAAACGACACTGCTCAATTAAAAGAACTACGCCAAAGGCAAATAAGTGAGAGGCGCTGGGACCTGCCCATGCAATAAGGAAGTTCCTCCAAGTGCAGTCTTGCAGTAGAAAAAAGCGGGATGAGGGAAATACGAGACGAAGCAACAAAAAACAAACGAGGGAGAGGAAAGAGAGAAGATGAGGTCAGAAAATCCAAGGAGGGGCATTTTCAAACCAGGGGACGACGCACCGCAAGCGTCCCACATAGATCAATGATTAAATGGGGGGGAGTGCGGGGAATTTCACAAAACAAATCGGAGGAAAAACAAACTCGCGCCGGGAAAGTAAAAAAAAGGACACTTTAGGACTGTTAAGCGAAGCAGGAAAATTTCGAGGGAAAGTGACGGGGAGAAGGAGAAAAAATAACACACGAACGGACGCCGAAAGCGCGGCGCGGGGGGAAAACATAAGAAGAGGAAAAACGAAATCCCCTAGTGCCTCACCAAATGACACCAAGGGTCGGAGGCAAATCACCCACAAGCCTCAAAAATGGCTGCCCACAAGAAACTTGAAATAAGGCCCGCAAAAAATAAAAAGTGGCAAGGAAGCGCACTGGGGGAGTGCTTGTAAAGAGTCCATTGAACATCTACTGATGGAAGGGGAAAAAGAACATTAACCACCGATTTAGGACCGAATGTCGGGGGGGAAAAAGCTTGATAAAAAAAGGGGCGGAAAAAGTCGAATTTGATCCCTCGACAATCCAAGAACAGGAGAATCTAAATTGGAATTTTCTCCAAAAGAAATCGAGAAGAGTTCGGGATAGGAGTACGTTAAGAGAATAATCCCGCTTTCTGCGGCCGAAGGGAAAATTCCTCATGTAGGACAAGGCCGCCTTCCAAGAAATTATCTCCCGTAATAAAGGAGCAGAAGGAGGGGGTCGACGGAAAGATAAAAAACGTAGTACCAAATAGTTATACTTAGAGCCGGGGACACGTGAGACTGTCCGTAAGAACAGAAGGGGGGTGGGGGGGTGTTTTGGGTAGCGAAGAGTGCTTTGGGAAGAGAATTTGGAAAACGAAACCTCTACATTGCACATTAGGGCGGCGAAAAAGGGGTGGAAATGTCACGGGGACGAGAGGGAACCGCTACCTCTTTGTCAGCAGACAAAATACCAAAAATGTCGAAAGAAAGACTCAACGGCCACACCGCGGAAAAAAATTCGAGAAAACGCACGAGTCCTAAAGGAGGAAAATCTAAAAAAAGTACTAAAAGGGAAAAAATCCTAAACCTTGACTGTCGGGACTCACATAATAAAAAAGAAAAAAAAAACATCGGCCTCCAAATTATGAAAAAATCACAATCACCAACCCCAAAGCTATAACAAAGAACCGCCCCCATACAAGCCAAAAAAAAATAGCCCCACCCCAAGAAAAATCCCACCTCTGGGAATATAGGGAAAAAAGAGAAATAGGGGCCCCCCCCCGAAACAAAGGCAACGCCGCCTAATCGCAAATCCTAAAGTCTGCACCTTCACTTATCAAAGCGGGGCGGTCTTGTAGGGGAAGAAATAATTCTCACGAAAGGAGGGGGAAAGGAAACGAAAAGTGGGCCCCAAATAAAGAAGACGAAATGGGACACAATATTCACCCCGACGGAAACGCATAAAACCATCAACAACCCAAAATAAAGGGTAGAAGACTGAGACGCCCGTGCCAGATCTCCCATAATCAAATGGAGAACGCAAGCCACGAAAAAAGGAGGTCAAACAAGGAAGCAAAAACGAAAATCAGCTACAGAAAAGGAAGACATGCGGAAAAATGCAGAAGGCTCGCGTCATAGATTAATATCGGGGAAGAAAAGTCAACGAATTGAGGATCCAGGAGAAGGGCTTAGTAAACAGCCACAGGAGTGGAATTGGAAAAAAGGCCCGGAAAACTCACAAAGAACAATGCGGGCAAGGGTAATCAATTTCCCAACCCCAGACCCTGTGGGGCTTTGCCAAAAATAAAAACAAACGAAAGAAGAAGAAATGTTGCAAAAGTCAAAAGAAAAGCACACCAGGAAATAAAGAGGAAAAAAGCAGACCAGAAAAGACTGAAAAGAGACAAAAAAAACCTGTCAAACGATATTGCGTCAAGGAAAAAAAAAAGAGAAAAAATTAAATCGAACCAGAAAGGCCTTAATTACGGTGCTTGTGAGGGCGCGAAAAGACCAAATGTTGTTCCCCATTGGTAAGGGGAAGGACTGGAAAGAAAGACAACGCTTCTTTCCTTTTACCTCCCTGAGGGACAATTACTTTATTCGAACCAGAGCCCGAAAAATCAGACAAAAAAGGAGTAAGGAAGAGGGAAAATTCATTTAAACATAAAAAACGGAGAAAAAGAGTGGAACAGGAAAGCGCATCCTCTGTGAAATCCGCATAAGAAAAACTGTGACGAATAGAATTGAGATGAAGAAGGGGGAGGGAGAGGGGAAGGGCGCACAAGGGGGGGCCAATGTGAGAATCCGGTCCAGACGGGACAAGAAAGGACAGAAACGTCCATTAAGCCTGGTGCGACAAATAATGACCAAGCGAAACCCAGGTTTGGCGCCTCCTCAGACAACAAAAAAAGAGGAAAGTGAAAGCAAACAAAACAACAAAAAGGAGGAGGAAAGAGAGAGAGGAAAATTAAAGGAGGGGGGGAGCATGGAGGACGGAGGCGGCGAAAAAAGGAAAGAGCGGTTGGTTGAGAAAGTAAAAACCGGGGGAGAAAACATGCTCAAAAAAGGGAAGAATGGAAAAGGGAAGTCGTTGTAACGTCTGAACGGGGAGGAAACATTGAAATTGGGAAAAAAGCCGATCAATTAATATACAGCACACAATTCGAATCATCAAAAGGAATCGCCTGGCATCGAGAAGAGAGACACGAACTCAATAGAGTGTCAGGGGAAGTAAGAGGTGAAACCGAAAAAAGGGTCGTAATCTGATGAACGAATGTGGAATCTGAAAAGCTCAAGACGGATGGGGAATAACTGGCATGTTTTCGAAAAAAGGAGAAGAAGTTTGGTGGGAGGGGAAAGGCAAGCTTCCTCGAAAATCGAGGAAAGGGAGAGAGCCAAAAAAAAAAACCGGGCACTACCGAACTGGATGGAAAAATGAAAACTAAAAAAATGGCTCAGTCGAGTCAAAAGGTCCAGCTTCCAAAGAAATACAGGAAGTGGGATTGGGGGGAGGGAGGGGTTGCAGAAATGAAGGGGCCCTCTGTTGAGGGGTTGGAAATTGGGGAAAAGGTGTATTTTTGGGCAGGGTAACGTTGAAAAGAAAAAAAAATAGTGTAATGAGGGGCCGTTGAAAAAAAGGAAACGGTTGGGGGGGGGGGAGGGTGGGTTTCGGGGGGAAGGATCTTGACACAAAAAACGGATGGTTGTGGTGAAAACGTAAAAAGGGAGATTGACTACATTCATTAACTCTAGGACTAAGAAAGAGGCCATCTAATGAAGCAGGCAGTAATGGACGACGTACGAAGGGGGCTGTTGCGCAGGGTTTCGGAGCCAGGGGGTGACATTGGCCTTTAACGTTGACAGAGGGGGGGGGGGACGAATGGAGCGCAGGGGAAAGCGGCACTGGGAAAAAGGAGCTGTTTTGTGGTTGCAGGGGGGTTTGGAAAAACGTAGGGAATCGGGGATAATGGAAAAGATTAGGGCGTGCGGTTATTGGGGACAAGAGGTGAAAAAGTGGCCTTCCTTCAGAAATCTGTGAATGTATTCGAAAGACAAAAAGAGGTCTTTAGGGGAGAAAGACTGTGGTACACCATGCATGGGAAAAAGCGTTTCGTAACAAAAACGTAAGTTTTGCTTTCTTGCGGGGGGGGGAAGAGATGAAAGATGTTCCGGGAGTGTAGAAAGTAAACTGCGGGGGGAGTTGGGGGGGTGGGGGGCTATTTGTGGTGTTGCGGGTGATTGGGGGTCAAAGGGGAAATTTCGGGATTGGTGAAGAAGAGGGGGGGGAGGGGTGGGGTGGCGACGGAAACGGGCTGAGGACGGTGGAAATTTGGTCTTACGACCCCCCCAAAGTGGGAAAAGAAGGGGTGGGGATCAAACAGTCGTGAAAATAGCGCCGAGAGATCAACGCTCTGCGTAATTCTTTTTCTCTGACATTGCGTAGAGGGGTTGCACTAGGACTTTTTGAAAGGACGGGACTAGCCGCAGTTTGGTACGCCTTTGTGATAACCAAGAGGGGGAATGAAATCCCGCTTCCAACATGGGCGCTCAAACCCCATGGAAGGGGAAGACTAATTCACTTGGACAATATCGCAAGGTCCCCAGGGGCAAATCTACCCCAAAACATCGGGAACTCCAAGTGAGAGAATAAAAAAATCTCCTTCCCACGTGTACAGAGGAAAGAAGAGAACGAATGTGGTACTCCGGGGTCCAAAAGCACAAATCATACACGAAAAACAAAACCAAGACCCAATAACAAGGACCAAAGGACACGATGAAACTATAGCAATTCTAAGGGAGGAGAAAGGCTTCCTTAGAAAGTGGGTATTCCTACTGGAAACGGGAAAAAACTTCAATCCAAGATCCTGAGTATAAAAAAAGGAAAAAAGACGAAAGCCAAAGAAGAGAGCTGGCTTATGACTGGAGAAAAACGTGCCAAATGCGTTCAGGACACAGGAGCGGGATTACAATCCCGACGGAAAAAAATAGGAAAAGATGGGGGAAAAAAGCTTATACGAGGAAAAATGGGGGGTAATTTGGCAGTATAAAAAAAAGAAATGAAACCACAGTAGAAACTAGGAGAAAAGGGAAAAGCAAAAATAAAGGGGGGATTGTACTGGTTAAAGGGAAATTTCTTGTGGCGACATGGAATGGTGCTAAGAAAAAAAAGAAAGGGGTGCGAAGCCAGGGGAAAAGGAACTGGTCGCCAGAGGAGATGGACACCAAAGAACGCTGTCACGCAGGGAAAAAAAAACTCAGAAGATGGCAGGGTGACTCCTAAGAAGGAAGGAAACCGAAAAGGGTTTTGCAAAGTGAAAGACATTTTCCTCAAGTGAATCAAAGAAAGGGAAACAGGCGCGAAACCTCGCAGGTTTTTGGAAGAAATCGGAATGGGGAAAGGAAAGAAGAACTTGAAAAAAAATGCAAATAATTGAGCGGCGAGGGGACTCCTGCAACAGGGAAGGTATAACAACGTAGAAGGGGTTTGAAATTGAAAAAGCCAAGGGGAAATGTAGAAAGAGTCTCTCTCAACACACAAAGAGATAAAGTCAAGAAAATCAAACGAGGGGCCAAAAAAACAAAGGCGGCAAGGGGAGAAAAGGACAGGGGGGAAGGGGACAGGACGTCCAGCTGGGGCAACAAACATTGAAGGCAGTGGGGGAAAGGGGAGGGACCGGAGGGGACTGCCCTACATAGACTAAAAAAAAAAGAGGAGCAAGAGCCGTTTTCACATTGATGGGAATCACCACAAGAAAACGAATCAGTACCCGGGAAGAAAAGGGGAAAAAGTGAGCCGAAGGAGAACACACGCAAGAGGCCGAGAGAGGCATAGCGCTTGTGTTGGAAACCATCAAAAATCAACTAAAGAAACTTTAAAAAACTTTGAGGACGCGAAAGAAAGCAACACCGCAAATATGTCCTGCCCCCAAAAGTACTTTCCCAAAATACCGAAACCGGGGAAATGAAACGAAATGGAGGGAGGGGACATAGGGGGGGTTCATGTCAAGCACGCCTGAGCCATCCGGGAAAAAGACCAAAATTAAATGTCACGTCTTTGGTGGCTGAACTAGGGACGGCAAGGGGTGACAGAGAAAGAAGGGACGCAAAAAAAAGGAGGAACGAAACTGGCATATCGAAAGGGGTCAACAAACAATCGACCAAACGTATGGGAGATTGATCTTCAAAGTTTACGCCTAAAACTGGTCTGCAGCGAGAGGTCGGAGACGCTCCCAAAACCGGGGGAAAAGAGAGCAAGAAGGGCCGCGTGCTGCTACTCTCCTGTGGTCAGTGAAAGGGGAATCGACGGAACAGGAGTACCAGAATACTGCAAAAAAGTCCACGTACGGCCCGTAGAAAAGAGCTTGGAGAAGGGGAGGGGGGTCGAAGGGGACCTGGGTTACCAGACAACGTGATGTCTGACACTCGACAACTTCGGGGGGGGGGGGGGGGAGGGGGGGGGGGGGGGGGGGGGGGGGGGGGGGGGGGGGGGGGGGGGGGAGGGGGGGGGGGGGGGGGGGTGGTGGGGGGGGGGGTTACGCCAGGGAAGGAAATTGTCCTGTTCAGTCAGTAAAAAAAAAAATATGGTTCCCGAAACCAATATCAGACAAACTGGCTACTGGCAACTTTCCAACGTCCTCTCAACCACCTCAGGAAGGAAAAAAAAAATGCAAGGATCAATAGGAAAGAATACACATAAAGTCACGTGGAAACCCAAAAGGAGAAAAATTTCTTTGCACGTTGGAGCCTAATAAGCAACATAGTACATCAACTATATAAAATGAAAAATCCACATCCCAAGGCTGGACATTGGACAAACACAATGGGGGAAAACAAAACAATAACCGCCCCAAAAAATGTTCAAGAAAAACCACAAGAAGAAAAAGAAATGACAAGTGGTATAACCGGAATGGTCTTAACAATTCCCCACCAGAAACGAATCGGCAACGTCCAAAGGAGGGAAAGACAGGTAAAAGGCTTCTTCAAACTGTAAGACTAAAAATGCGCTTCGGTCGAAGGGAAAAAGGGATTCGAGCTCTACACTGAAACCTGGAAAGGGGAACCCAGAAAGAACCCCTCCCATAAAGGGTCACCGTAAACCTCAAAAAAATAACATTAACAACCAAACCAACCACACGGAACTGGTATCCTAGAACAGAAGGGGACAAGCACTCCCCAGAAAGAGCAACGAATCACACCTAAAAACTTTATTCCCACCCGAAAACCCAGTATAAAAAAATAAAAGCAACACCACACTGGAAAATTGCTCAAATACTGCATCGCGTCCATCATCTTCCTTAAGGGGCCTCCCCTTTCAACGAATTGTAAACCCAAAAGAATGGGACTCACACAAGCCCAAAGGGGTAAAGTGGGGGGGGGAAAGGGCCACTTCCCAAGAAAACACCAAAAATGAAAGGACTCTTTCATCAACTTTCCCTAATTACCCCCTCCCTTCTTTTGAAAAAAAAACAGAAATACAAAATGGGTCGAAAAAATAAAAACAGAGGGGCACTTTGCATCGCAAAAACACGCACCGATAGAGCCCAAGGCGCAAAAAAACAATTTAGAAGAAGGTTAGAGGCCGGGGCTCATAACGGGGAAGCAAAGGGGGGCAGGGCGAACCCAACGTCTTGCCTATTGGGGGGTAGATAGAAGGCAAAAGGGGTTCCCTACCCTCGAGGTAGAATAAGGACGTCCCTAAACGTTAAGGGGTATAAAAAGGAAAGGAATAAGTATCGTATTATATGAAAAAGGGCATTCATCTTCATAAGACAGTTACAAAAGTGTAAGAACCGAAGGAGTAGGAGAGACATTGACATATCCGAAGGGATGCTAATTGAACTCTCACCTTCCTGAAAGAGAAAGCCAGCCTTCAGTGTCCAAAGCATGCGGAGAAAATGAGCCCGCTGGTATTTTAAAATTTGAAGTCGCAGGCAAAGATCACTTAAGCAAGGGGCATAAAGGGTACAAAAGAGGGACACTCAAAAAAAAAAAAGACAGGAAGCCCGGGGGTTGAGCAATCGGGGCGTACGGAACCTCCAAAAACCGCGAAAACCTGGGGTTCGGATACTTTGTTCCGAAGGGCCAGCCACAGGAAGGCAGAGAAATCAAGAGAAAAAAAAAAAACAGAGGAGGAACGGTCAAATTTAGATGATCAATTACTTCACGGATTTTGAGGGCGGCGCTACCCCCTTTCGGTGTTATAGCCTATTAACGGAAAGAAAAAAAAGGAGGCAAAAAGGGACGTCGGGTTGGGGAAAGGGAGTCAAATGCTTCTAAAACTGACCACTTTGCGAAAAGGGACAAAAGTCTTCAGAAAAATCATCAAAACTTTTGAATCAAGGAGGATGGCATAGGATCGCGTCAAGGAGGAACCACGCATTCTAAAGTAAGGGCTTGATCATGAATGAAGAGCACTACCGGGAAAAAAAGCGATAAGAGAATGGGGACTGGAAAACGAATACCGAGAATGGCGCCTTTGAGTTTTCTAAAACCACTTACCGAATGGGGAGGGAGGTACAAACAACTTCAGAAGAGCTGTAAAACCTTTTGGCTTAGAGCCAACCGAACAACCAAGGGAAAGAAGGCGGTGACGGGTCTCCTGAAAAAGAGGGGCTCAGTCTAAGAATAGATCACGAAGTGTCTACATTTCAGGGCTAGATTTTTTGCTTTCTTTTAGGGTAAGACTCTGTGAGGGGGGGCAAAGGTGGAAAGGGGTGCTGGTTTTCGTTTGTGGGGAGGGGTGGTGGAGAAAACTCCACCCACCTTTGTTTATTATACTGGGGTGAAATTGGATGAGGGGGCGTGGTGGGGTGGGGTTCGTTGAGGGAACTCTCAAAAACGACGAGAAGGTTTGTGTTTGGTAAGATAGGTCCTTGAGGAGGAAAAGAAAGGAAGTTTTCTGCCCGGATCGACGATGAAGACAAAGGGACTACGTGGAAGAGGGTGCGGTTAGCGATGATGGGGGGAGAACGGGGAGGTGGAAGCAAAAGGTGTCCTGTAGTCTTGGCGGAGGGGGGGCGCGGAACGCTGAAGCGCCGGAGAGCCACGTTGGAACTTGTGTTGGTTAAAGAAGGCTCGGGGGAGGGCTATGGAATCTTTGAAGATGGTCGTAGAGGGGTTATTTGAAAAGAGGGCTTTTGAGGTTTGCCAAAGTCGGAAGATCTCTACAATACTCATCTTATTATTAAGGGGGGGGGGGGGGGCAGAAGTATGATTAAAACGTGCGTAAAAAGTATGGGGTCGCGTCCTTATAGGGTGGGCTATGAGGCAGGGAAGGAAGGGACGGAGATAAAGTGGCAAATGGGTCTTTTGTGGGCTATTGTGTTTGGGCGTGTATTGGGGTAAAAAGGAAATTGGAGGTTGGGGGTCAAAGGTTGTGAGTTGCCAGTGGGGCAAATGGCCGATGGGATTGAGTCTTAGGTCCCGCAAAAAAATGGGAAAAGGTTATTTTGTAGTCCACATCGGACGTCGCCCGTAGCAGAACCGATGGCGCGCAAGTTAGAGGTGAGTGATCTGGGTTGGGGGTTGGCAGAGCTGGAAAAGAGGGACGTAGAGGGCAGTTGGGTATAAGGCGGGGGAGGACCATAAAAGTTCAATCCCCCAGCCGCACAGAAAAAAAAATGTGCGAAAGACAGAATACTCAAGGGGTGCCCACATACGTCCGGGAAGGTCCCAGATCCAATCGGTACCCAACCAATTCCTCCAGTTCGATGCCGTTAAGACATACGGGGCTTGGAAAAAGGATAAAACGAAGGTGGGGTACACAAAACCGCTTAAAAAAAAACAAAAAAACCAACACCCAAGCGGAGACAACAATGGAAGGGAGCCAATCACGCGGAAAGCGGTCAGTTGTCCAGAAATGGATCGAAGTCCGAACCTTAAAGGAAACCCGGGAGGGAGGGGGAGAACGAAAAGGGAAGCCCGAAGAAAGACTGTCTGTGCTTGGTAGACCCCCGGGCCGAGAATGGAAGAAAGAATCTACCGATTTGGGAACCGAAAAGAGAGAAACTGGTCAAAAGGACGGTAAGGGTCGGTGGTTGAAGTTGCCCCGGATGCAATCATAACCCTTGAACCGAGGAAATCCGATTTTCTAAACCACAAGTGAAGGTTGGCTGGATGTTCCGACCTTTCATGGGGGCAGTCCATTAGGGTAGTCTGGTTGGCTCTACAAAACGAAGGGAAACGGGGGTTCGATGGGAAAGGGGTCCGGTCGGATATGGGGGAAACAAAAAAGCGCGGGGAACAGGCCGCAGTACGCGCCGGCAGTTCTTTAGCTAAAATAGAGCGCGCCCGCGAAAATACGTAACGACCATTGGACACTACAGTGGAAAAGAAAAAAGGGAAAAACGCAAAAAATGTGAGCGAGGTGGGTTGGTTTTCATCTGTGCGCCGAAAGCCGAATTACGAACAACACGCAAAAGGGCTGGGACGCTGCCCATGCAACGGGGCGAGGTGTCCAAGAAGGAAGAAGTGGTTTATGGTAAAACGCAGCATAGAAGA
>Ga0179593_1494636_pt1 | contig 19934 bp, 18 predicted proteins | sample CZODoug2_1_08_16_FD_185931 | JGI IMG/M metagenome (GOLD analysis project Ga0179593, IMG submission 185931) | Vadose zone soil fungal communities from Angelo Coast Range Reserve, California, USA - CZODoug2_1_08_16fungal (PacBio error correction) | ecosystem: Environmental > Terrestrial > Soil >...
TCTCCGAGACTTAGAGATTGTGCAAAACGGGGTTTTCGGAAACAAGCCGGCTCTCCCGATTGTGCCTGTTAATTAAAGAAAAGTGGCAGACGGACAAAAAAGCTGCAGAAGGTATATACCTCGAGGAAACCAATCGGACAAAAGCGGCAGAACCTGTTCCGTGCGCAAACGGAAGTGCAACATTGCAAGCAGAGGGTGGCTGGTGGGGCAGGAAAGGCTGGAGAGCGGGGGAAGGACGAAGGGACCGGCTACGCAGCAGCAACGCTTTACTGGACTGTAAGACGAAAACGGCACGGGAACCGGTACAGAGGAAGGGTGGAATAGAGAAAGCTGTCTTTCAGAGTGCAGTGGAAGCCAGTCGGGGGGGGGGAAACTTAGAGCCCTATCGCTTCCTATTACTGGATGGAGAACGGACACGCACCGGCCTAAGCGAGATTCCATGCGCTTTCAGGAGGCGAAAGGAGTTACTGGCTCCAGGGGGGCACAGCATCCGTCCATACACAGGCCTTTGGCGGCGGAGTGCGCAGCAAGAATAAAAAATTCAATTCCTGCGTGAGAGATGCGCATCCGTCTCAACGGGGGCCGTGAATGAAGTAGGGCAAAGCTAACCGGAATTAAGGTGAGGACTCTCTCAAGTAATACTACAAAGGCGCAATGGCCTGCTTAGAGAGGGAAAAAGGACAAGGAATTAACTACTGCGCCTTCTGTTAAACTCGAGGAAGCGCGTTTGACGCCGAGCTCCGCATGCCTTCTGCCCGTCGAAACTGGGAAGCACGGGGGCTCGGAGCGTGGTTACGCTTCAAAAATCGATGTTCAAAGAAAAAGAGTGAAAAAAAGGCCGCCCGACAAGAGGTTGTTCCAAGCCAGGCCGAGGGGGAATTCTGGGTCGGGGAGCAAAAAAAAAGACGCATCAAAAACCCAGTGAAGGACGTCAAAAAAACTACAAAGCTTTATAGGGAAAATTCCTCTGATGCCAAGAAGCTCCCGCGCCGTAAAAACGCCCAGGAAAGTAGAACAGGGGAACCTCAACTAGGAAATACTTCATTCACAAAACTTCACTGAATTGGGCGCGCGTGAAAAGGCTAGGGAAAAAGTGGATCCGGGTCTGAGCACAGGCATGAGTAAAAACGCGGGGCGCGGGCCTTTGGAGCCGGGGGGGTTTACCTGCGAGGAAAAAAAGACTGAGTGAATCGAAGGGAACCGTCCGAAGAATGCTCTTCTACAAGACCAACTGGACTGAGCAAATAGATGATGAGGACCGAGTAGCTCTTGCGAGTAAAAAACCGAAGAGTAGCCAGCGAAATATGGAGAAAAGACCCAGAAGAAGAAACTTTACGTCAGAGCAGCGGCGTACCGCTTAAATAACAAACAGATGAGAAATTTGTGGGAGAGGAAGGAAGGAGATAGGGACGAAAAAGTAAGCTTCGACCGGACCCCTATGCAAAGATTACTGGACTCGGCGCATTCGCGAGGGCCCTACAAACTGGATTCGGACTAAGGCGTCCGTAAGGTCAACTTATAAGAGTATAAGCGGGTAATAAAAAAGTCTGCCAGATCTTCGTTCACATCTCCGCCGGGCAAAAGCTGACTGGGATGGATACTATAAGGGAGGGGACAAAAAAAGCTATGAGCAGAGCAAGCAGGAGTGTCCGAGGCGGTGAATTTGCGATCGGGTCGGAGAACGGAGCAAAAAATTAAGTAAGAAAAAAGGGGTTATCCACCGAGACAATTGGGGGAAACCCAAACGGGCGCGCCCTTCCTTCATACAATCTCTTTTGCCAAAGAAAAACCGGTAGATTTTGAATTACGTAAGGACTGGTCCGATGCGCGCTTACTTGTAGATCAATGTGAAGAGAGAACTAGCGTATTCGGGCGGAAAGAATGGAAAATATCGCAGATGAAGCGGTCATGCGAACGGGTTCAGTAAAGGGCCCCTGACAAGGGCCGATTAAATTTCCGTCCAAATTATGAAAAGGGGAGGGGGGACTTCAACCAAGATCTCGACGAAAGAAGGGAGCGGATGAAAACTAGTCGACGACCAAGGCAGAGGAAGGGGGAAAGCAGAACTCACAGCCGAGGAAATCAATCCGTCAACAAAGAGAGAGCACAACAAAAGGAAAAATAAGGATTGGTGGGGTGGGGGGATATATATTTCAGCTTGAAAAGCTGAGGCATCGGGGTGACAACACGGCAATTCTAAATTGGTCGAGGAAACTGCCAAGTTTACATCTTAACCGGTATTGGTTTATAGTCTGGTGCCGGTAACTCTCATCCTTGTTGAAATTAGAAAACGGCCCTTTGTAAGAGCAATAGGGTGCGTGGGAAACAAGCCTGAACCATCGCAAAAATGCGGATGAGAAAGGTTTCTTCACATTCTGAGAACGAAGACAAAAGACAAACTCACAAGAACACAACAAAACAACAGGACAAAAAAAAAAAAAAACTGGGGTTGCGAAAACTGGGTAAACGAAATGGAGGACAGGGCGGATGACTCGTCAAACAAGGGAAGCCTTGAACACACGGGTGGGTCATTTCATTGCCTATTCAGAAATCGCTAGAAATTAGAAGTACAGTGGGTTCTTACGAGCCTTGTGGGGGGGGGTAGGGAACCTCCGCTGGGGTGTTCTGGGGGTGTACGGGGCCCAAGAGCTGTTCCGAAGTGGGGTACTAAAAAAAGTTGACTAGAGGACCAGGGGACGAAACATGCAGCGCTGAGCTGTCTCTACTTCCTCTGTCCTTTCCTAAAAGGAACTCATCTCTTCTCTTTAGGGTTGGACCCGCGTACGATGCTATTGGCCCAGCGCCCGGGCAGGGGGGGGTATGTTCTTACAGTGTTAGTAATAGTCCCTCGAGCGGCGGGGCGAGTCAGGGGTCAGATTTTGCGTGAATGTATGTCCACCGGTGATCGCAGGGGGATTGTTGGTTCTGGTGCGCTTGGGACCCGTCGGATTTTGGGGGGAGGGGGCCTTTGCCCAGGGCGGGTTGAACGCTTGGCTGCCCGGGAGGTACGGCGGCCCTATTCCGTATTTAGGAGGTCCAGGTGGGGGAGCGGGTATCCTCCGGTGGCTGAGCGAGAATTAGTTCGAACGTGTACACAGATCTCTGGAAATTTGTTAAGTACTGTGGTTGCACTGCTTTCATCGGGGCGTCCACGCAGGAGCGAGGACTCCCGCGAGGGATGTAGTGGAGAGGTGACGTGTGCCGTCGTGAACTCAAGTGGGAGACGGCACACCCATACGTGATTTACGACAGCGTTTGGGGAGGGTTGGCTTGGTCGGTGGAAATGAGCGGGGGGAATGTATACGGACCGGGGCCGAGGATTCTCGTTAGTGGGTCTGGGAGGGGGGGGGTGTCTGGCCTAGGGGAGTGGCTTAGGGTGAGGCGGTGGGATCGGTGGTAGCATTGAGGGAAGGTTGGTAATGGCGATTTGCTTAAGGGTTTGTGTTGTGGGGGAGAGGGTGGATCCTGAGAGCATGGGCAATCAATAGAGATAGGGGAGGAGGGGGTGCGGTCGGCTGCGTACGCGGTCGGGCGGCCGTGTCCCGTGTCTGAAATTGGGGCTCTGTCTCGGTTGGGGACGGGATAAATGGTGAGAGGGGAATGTCTGGCTGGTGTAGGGGGGCAAGGGTGGGGGGGCGAAATTCTCGCGGCGGAAGTCATTTCGTCTAGGTCGAGGTGCGCTGAGCGGCGTCAAGGGGGGTTGCGGAAGGGGGGGGAGGGGTGGGGGATGGACAGAATACGGGGAGCGCTAGTCTGGTAGGTGAGCGGGTGGTTGAAGAGTGGGGGATTGATGGCCGCTTGTCAGTAGGTTGAAGAGAGGCCAGGTGAGGGGGGGTGTTCCGGGAAAGGGCTGGCAAGTAGAAGGGTCTTGGTGGGTGTCGAGCGTCACCAGGGTCTAGCCTCGATCTCAACCGGAGAGTCCAATAGGGTCATCAAGGAGCGGGCTGTCAAACTAGATGTGCAATGACCGGGTAGAGGAATTAGTGTCCAGCTCGTTACGTTGTATTGGGGGGGGGGATTTCACTGTTCAGTGCGCACTGAACTGATAGTGGTGTGTTCGAGCGGCGTGGGAGATTACTGAATCTTAACTCGATAATTCATCAGTCCGCGGTTCAATTTCAACCAGAAAGTAAACTGTCAGAAGGGGGGCTGGGGGTGCAAAGTTAAAGGCCGTATCGGTCAATGTCCTGAGTACGATTTTCCCATCGTCCGTATGGGTAGGTTGTGGGTCTCTGCCCGGAGCCAGGAGAGAGACTTACAACTCGTCGTACGGGTTGTCTCGCTCCCGAATGCTTTTCAGTTGGCAGTGCCGGGTGCCTGTTGGTACTACCCTTTCTATTGTGAATATTAACGTTACCTCTGAACGAATACACAATGCATACACGACTGCCATGGGCCGTGAGGTAGGTCATGAAGAAAACAAGTGTGGTTGGATTGGGAATGTTGGGAGAGGGTGGAGAAGGGGGGGTGGGGGTGGGGGGGGGTGGGTGGGGGGAGGGGGGGGGTAAGGGGGAGGGGGGGGTGTTGGGATAGGGAACGGATGGGAGGGGTAGGGGTGGGGTATGTCGAGAAGGATTAGGGTGGGGGGAGTGCAGGTTGGAGGGGGGAGTGGGGGAGGAGAGAGCTAACGAGGAAAGTCTTCGACCATTAGGAATGTGCGTGAAAGGCATAATTTTTTGACAGGCTGCGGGGAAAACACCGAACTGTGGCGATTTTTTACCTCGGGGTAGGGAAACAGCATAAGCGTTCTCCGGGGGGAAGTCGTTGTGAATGGCATTGCGCTAGCGGGATTGCGGAGAGGGGTGAGCTTATTCCATTTATAATCCGTCCGATCATGGCCTGTATAGAAAACCTAGAGGCAGAGGAAGAACTTGGGGGATGTTCGTCGGGTAGGGCCTTGGAACTCTAAAATCCTGTAGCACCATGTGGTTCCCGTCAATTTGATAAGAGATCCTTCAGCGATACTCTGGATGCAACCCTCGCTCCACTGTAGGAATGTTCGACAGGCGTTCAGTTGCGGACGATTCGGTGATTCCGGTAGTGTCTTCAGGTACAGGGCTTGGTGTCCACTAGTGGGGTGGAGTGTAATAGGTTTTGTGGGGGGGGGGAGGGTCTTTTGAGAAGGTAGCAGGGGGTGGCACTACGGTGTGGAATTGGGCTGACCTTACCAAAATGCCAGGAGTCTCCCTTTTCGTTCTCCTACGTGCAGTTGATAAGCCTCTATAGGCCGCCACACCGCGCAGGGTAAAAGAGTTTCCAGAGTCCGAAAATATATCGTCCCACGGAAAGAAGGCTCACAATCAGTGAGGAGACGGAGAAAAAGCGTAAGAAAACCGGGCCGCCGAGGCGTCCAGATCAAAGAATCCGGGGACGGCGCATCGAAGGACGAACGACCTACAGCAAGAGACGCTGGTCCGCTCAGCGAAAAGGCACCACAATAGGGGATAGGACAATTCCAACTAGCGGGAAACCGGGGAGGAAAATGTCCCGACACGGCGATCCGGTTGCACCTCAGATGATAAAAATGACGGGCCATCGCAACCACACTGATCCCAGAAAAAAAGAAGTAAAACGGAACGGGCGGTCGTTTCAAAAAACAAACGATTGATTAGTGCTCCAGACTCAAAAGGAAACACAACGGAAGGGAAGGGAAAATGAAATCCGGAACGATCAAGCGATGGTGTCGCAGTGGGTCGCAACGAATCTTCCAGCGGGGTCCCGTTTGCGATGAGGAGGGGCTCATGGCGCGGCAGAAACGGGCGCCGTATCACGCAAACAGAAACCGTAAGAGAAAAAGGGGAAAGGCGGACGTCAGCATGTAACAAGGCATTGCCTCGAACCCCTATTTGGACTGTTGTGGGGGAGGAACCGAGAGGGGAAAGAGCACTTGCTTGAGGGAAAAGGAGAGCGCTGCCGATGAGAGACCCCGATTGATGAGAGGGAAGTCCAACAGTCAGCGCCTGGCCAGGGTCTCATCGGAGCCAAAGAAATTATACAACTAGGGAGCCGTGACGGCACCGAGCCCTCTATGCCTTCGGGTTAAGTTTGAAAATCAGAAAACTCGTGCGAAAAGAGGAAGAATGTTCATTCATGCCAAAGGCGACTGATTCTGGGGGACTGAGCCGCGTGGGGCGCAAAAAGATCCTTCCACGCAGAGGCGAGCGATCAACTGCGAGGTCTAAGAAAGAAATGGAAGGAGGCGGATGGCTGCTCATATAGTACTGAGGGAAGGGACTTACTTTAGTCTCGTGGGGCAGAGCCGCAGGCGACGTGAAGAGGTCTGTACTCTCATAGGGGGACTAGGCTACAACTTTGATGACTTGCTTAATGCGAACTAGGAAAAAGGTCTGGTACGTTCTGATGTATGTTGCCACATGCATGACCCCGCGCGCAAAGAACGAGGAGAGGGGGGCTGTTCACTGGCAAGCTGGCCGGTTACGATTCAAACCTCGAAGGTCAACCACCAGACCCAAGTAAGAGAAGGAAAAAGAGGGTGCCGCACAGGAGGGCTGGGCTGGGGAAACTTAAAATCAATCGCGACGACCCGCAACTAGCTTAGTTGGGAACCACAAAGATGGGGGGAAAAAGGCGCAAGAAAGGCCATCTTTACTGATAAGCACGAGGAGATAGGAAGAAGGGGATCCTAGGGAAGAAGACCTCATAAAACGGAAAAAGGTCAAGCTCCTCACTTCGGTGGGAGAGAAAACTGACCAATTGGTTTCTATCGCGAATTTTGTCCCCATCCTAGTTGTAGACGGTGCTCAAGAGGAGGTCAAGAATGATTAGATAAGCTCAAGACGGAGAGGGGTGGAACCTGTGGGGCGGAAGCGGCAGGTGGAGAACGTAGTGGGTCGGTCAGTGGAAGGAAGGCGTTAAAGTGCGTGTCCGGGTCTTTGGCGGGAGAAGTCGTGCACATACAGTCGAGGGGGGTCCGCTATGGCAGACGGTAGTTAAAAAAAGGAGCCGATTAGCCAAGTGAACGTAGGAAGAGAACCGGAAAGGGCGACGGTTGCTGAAAAAGGATACGGCGCCCAGTAAAACTAACATAGTCGGGAAAGTGGGTTCGGCTGCCGGAAAGAAAACGGATAAGGTAGTCCGGACCGAGGCAGGAGGACGGATCAAGTGGTGTCTGATTGGAACCGCGTAGAAAATCTTGAGGACCGGAAGGATCCGGTCAGGTTAATGCGCAAGATAAGGTTCATCAGAACGAAAGAATCAAGGAACGTCTTTTCTGTTCACATCACCTAGAAGAGGAGGATATCTACTTTAGGGGGGCAGATCAGCTCGGAGCTCGGCGGGAAAACGCGGCCGGGGTCTCTGCGCAAGCGAGGAGAGAACGGGTGCCAACGCGGGCTCCCCAGAAAGTGGGGGGACCACCTGTTCGGAAAAGTTAAAAATCAGCCAGGAGACTCTTTGCCAAGTAGAAAAAGTTATAAGGGAGGGTGAAGGTACAGTGAAGAGCGAAATGCAAAACGCTTGTCGGGTTACACGTGGAAGGAGATCGAGAGTCAGGCAAATTGAAGGAAGCTCACGCAAGAAGGCCTAGGAAGGGGGTCAGATGGGGGAATGACCCGGATGAAAGAGTTACAATACCGGATAATAAAAACAAAAAAATGAAGGGGGAAGACAGCGACCCGTAACCTGAAAGGAGAGCAGACACGTGGTAATGGGCCGAAAGCCGTTTTTGCAAATCAAAAATGCACAAGGTTAACAATTGGGGACAATATCTCTTCAAACCCAGAATAGAACTCAACAACGATGATTAGGGAAAGATAAGGTGATGGGGTTGACGGAAAGGAGAGATGAAAACTTTTCAAAGAGGCATGCTTTGGGACAACACGGCGAGACGGTCTAGGGACTACCAAGGTTCATCAGCCCGAACCGGGTATTGAATTGTGGAGCCGCCTCTCAGCCGGTTGTTCGGAAGGAGCCCTTTTAAGGAGATGGGACATGTCAAACATACAACGTCAGGGCCGGCAGATCGGAATTAGTTTACTTACATTCTTGCCTGACAATACGAGAGAAGACGAGTGACCATTGTCGGCGTGTACACGAAAGCTCTCATAGAAGTGAATCCTGCAACCGTAAAAAGCAAACTCATCAGGGAACTTACAAAGAGAAAATAGAGCTGGATTAATTAACGGGGTGCAAAAAACCTTGGGTAAGAATTGAATTGGGTCACAAACCGCGATAATGGGAGAACGTTATACACCGAGCGAAAGTCACCGCAGAGAACAAAAGCCATTGACTCGAGCTCAGAGGGAAAGGTGCCCCGAAAGGATCTTTCAAAAAGTTCGACGCGGAGGAAGGGGAAAGAATACTCATACCGCCGTTTTCGGGAGGGGATCCCAGTATCCCATTGAAATGTTAACGACCTTACTCGATTAGCAACTCAAGAAGATCATTGAGACAAGACCTGACGAGGCATAACGATGGGCTCGAACGTTACGGACATAGGAAAGGGAAAGCATGCAAAATAACGATAGAGAAAAACGTAGGAGTTTTAGACTCAGCGAATTACGCAATTAGATGTGACGGGTTCCTTTATAGAGCCAGATCGCGGGGAGAAGAGGGCGTTGTGGAAAGGTACTCGAGCGAACAGTGACAGAACGTGCCCATCTAGGCTCGCCGGGTCAGGGGGAGGCCTACACTAGGCCGGAAATCGACGAAGATTAGGGTTCTTCACAAATGAGGTCTCAACGGAAAAATTGAAGTATGAACAAAGTTACCATGCCTTACGCTCTTATAGGAACCGGAGCAAAGGGAGGGCAGCCCATGCGACAAGCACGAACAACAATCGAAAGGAGACAAAAGGGGAGGAAGAAAAGTGTCACATTGACTGGGTATGAGGCCGGAAGGAAGGGAAAGCGGCGAATGGGAGGGACGACCCAAAAACACCCATACACTAACGGCCATACCGATAGTCAACAGGCTTCGACTCAGAGCAAGTTAAGACGGAAAGGAAAGGCCAAACGAAAAGGTCGCGTCAGAGGCGCGCAAGCGTTATTTGTAAGAAGAGCAAACAAAACAATAACAATGCGGTGGACAAATGGGAAGAGATGATGGCAAGTACTTTGGGAGGCGACAGGGAAATCTTAACGGACAAGGGACGAGAAAGACGGTACTCCCTACCAGTCCTAACGAAAGTCATGAGGGGGAAAGAGGTGTGGAGGGGGAGAGCGAACGAGAGTTCATTGGAAAGAAAGTAGCCAGACCGACCTGCGGAGGACCTATACCATGCCTGGTAACAACGGAGGATCCAAACCGGCACGCAAGATGAGAGTACCTCAGAAGAAAAAACATCCACCCACAATGAAACAAGAGAAAGGAAAGTTCAAGAGAAAATTCGCGCCAAGTAGCTGGACGCAGAACATAATTGAAAAAAACAGCGAACCGCAGATTCAGAGACTCGAAAAACGAAAAAATCGGGGGCTGAGGGGGAGATGGTATGCTCACCACCAAGGAGAGCAAGCTGGCAAAACGTCAGCAGACTCGGGTAAGCGGGCTGCCAGCTCGTGGAAATAAAAGCTCTTAGGAATCAACAACCAAAGGAGCCGGCGTACTGAAGACTGCGGATATTTTACAAGATGGAAAAGAAAAATAGTGTCTTAGCATACAAACGACTAGAAGGAGGAGCCTTTCCTACTAGCCAGAAAGAAGAGGTCGGTGAAAGGGCACACGTAGACAATCCGCATGGGCGTCAAGAAATAACAAATATAATACCAAGAACGGGCAGAGAAAACGAGAGAAGATACGGACAGAACAAATCTGCTCTTTATCTCCGAACAAAAAAGAAAAAATCGAGTTCCTAGAGCAATGCACTAAAAGGCGCACCATTGTGCTACACAAAGTGAGACGAGCTGAAAACGTAGGTCTGACCCATACGCGTGCCTCTAGGAGGAAGGGCAATACAAAAATCACATGACATCTGAGATCCAATGCAGACCATAGGAGCATAAAGGAAAAAGCGGAAGAACGTCGTTAAACAAACGAGAAAAACCTCGTCTGAAGTAGCTCTGGGACAAAAAGAAAAAAAACAAAATAACGGGGAGAGGGAAAGAGCGATATGTCACCGGATAAGTCCAGATGGTGTCGCGTTGTGTTTTAGAGCCAGAACCTGCCTCTTGAAAGATGAGTTGGTTCCTTAAGTCACAAAAACGGTGCACGCAGTGGGGCAACCTCGAGGGCGCTTAAAAACTTGGCCCCAGAGAGAAAAAGAAGAAACCGTAGAGACGGCGCGGCCGCGCGAAAAAAGGGGAAAAGCGAGGAGAAAGAAAGAGAGGGGCAGAGAACAGATTTGGGGGCGGGGGGGCACAGACAAGAGAGAAATGCATGGAGGTCGTCGGGGCCGAACAAATGGAAGAGCCCCTGCAATTCAATTGCTATGGAAAGACAATACAGGACGCTGAATGAAGAAAAAGAGTACCAGGCTGTTCGCCACCATACAAAAAATTAAATGAACAAAATCGAAGAAAGTGACAACGAAAGAAGGCGAAGGTAATCGCGAAAATTAAGCCACGTACACGACGATCAAAACACAAAATTCATGAGGGGGAAATCTAGGTTCGCGGCCTATAGCGGAGGGATTTCAAGACAAAAGCAAAAGGGGCCGAGACGATGCTGCCGGGGCCGGCGGTGCCTCTGCGCAAAAAGGAAGAAAAACAAGCAAAGGGGGTGCTACCGAAAGCGGCCGTCCTGAATGCAATGACCTTTCCGCGGACGTGAAAGCATGCTCTGTGAACTGTCCGTGGTGAAGGATAGGCGGACACCAGACAAAACGATCCGCGGAGAGTGGCCAGGGATGGACTCTAAGGGCATAGGAAGCAAAGAAAAAGCGCTAGGGGAAGGCTTGACTCCATCGCCGGGCACAGAAGGAAGATCCCAGCCTAAAGAAGAATAGTAAAGGTGAAAGACGGTCCAAACAAAACACCGCATGACAGCGCGTTTCCAAGGCAGACGGGAATGCGGCAGGGCGACTGGCGGCAAGAAGACGCGGCATCTAAGAGGTTAACCGATTGGCAACTCGAAATACTGGTCGCAAAAAAGCCAAAGCGCACTGAGAGAGGTGGGGGAAAACGCAAGCAGGGAAGTCTGGTGCGGGGTGAAGGACAAAAAGAGCTCTGAGACACAATCCCGGAAGCAAGGAGAACGCCGAAGTTCCGAAAAGTCCACCGTACTATAACCGTCTATGGGAGATGGGCAGGGCAACAAATATCGTAAAATAGGAAAGGCTCCTCGCCTTCACCTAAAGGGGGGAACACTTCTGAAAAAGCAAAAAGGCAATCCCTCCCCTTCGTTCTCACCGAGAAAAACGAGGGGGGCAGAAAGACGGGAGAACCCAGACAAAGGTCAAGAGAGGTGCATCAGATCGTAAAAACAACCAAGACCCAAAAACCGGGAAAGATTCGCTGTACCAGTGAAAGGGGTGACCCGTGTACGCGAAGAGAAAGACTGAAAGGTCGAGCTTGCCGGAAAGGAGACAGGACTGGCTAGAAGAGCACCCAGAAAATGGTAAGACATAACCAAAAAATAGGACGACGATGGGCAAGGAGGTCTAACCAGAGAGGCGCTTCGAGCATTTAAATCACCCGATTCGCCAAACTCAGCGGAAAGGGTTAGGAATGGAAAGACCAACGCCGAAAGGAAAGAAAGCATAGAGTCACATCACGGACGAAGCACGGGACCCACTGAGGTAAAACGCAGAAGAGAACAGTGTGGGGTTAGGTTGAGGAGCAAAACAACAGCGTCCTAAAAGTGGTAAGACCTCAGATGTAGATGAAGGACGATAGAACCCACAAATCGCGACTACATCGGGTGGAAGGTCTGGGCTTTGCTCAATGCTTAAAAAAAAGGAAAACGGTCAGGGAGAAGAATGTACAGTCTCAACCCAAGGATACGGGGGAAAAAACCAAAAGAGACCAGAAAGAAACGGAGCTGAGGAATCAGGAGTTGCCACAAAAAAAGACAAAACAGACCAAAGAAAACATGACAAGAGAAGTAGGACACGCCAGAGGATGCTAAAGCCAGAGAAAAAGATAAGATAAATGGAGTCAAGAGCAACCAAAGACTCTGGACGAAGGTGGATAGAGACAGCGAGGATAGAAGAAGAGGAGCCAAAAGTTGGTGAATCAAAAGCGGGCGAACATAAAAAAAGCCAATGGGAACCACGTTGAAAACCACTGAAGGAAATAAAGAGTATTTGGAGGCAGACCTATCGAGGAGGGGAAGTTACGGTGCAGGAGAAATCCTCCTCGGCGTGAGGAAAGGGTAACCCTTACACTTAGAGCTCAAGAAAGAGGGGGAAGATCGCGTATGTCGTCAGATCAGGGAAAGAAGAAAGGCCTCAGCAGACGGGAGGCGATAAGGGGCACGGGTGGAAAAGGAACCCTATCGAAAAAAAAAGTATGAAACACAAGTACTAGAGTAGCGCTCAACAACGCCTAGACCCACATGCGGTGTAATTACTACCGTGAGGAAAGCTGAACTTGGAAGGCCTCTCGCGAACACAACACGTTAAAAGAGCCAGGGGGTGGAAAGGTAAGGTGGAAAAAAAAATCCGAAAAGTGCGGTTGTGGACTGAACATCTCAAGAAAACACAAAGCTCCAAACAAAAACACAAGGGAAAAAAGGGAGAGAGAGTTTGTGGGGGAAACGAGAGGAATCAAAAGTTTTGGAGTGTGAAAGGGAGGTGCAGAGGTTACCACGACGTCTTAAAAAAAACTGGGCATGGTTCGGAAAAGGACGGAAGGGAAAAAGGTTACAGGATCCAACGGCTCGTCTAGAGCAAAAAGGGGGGGTGACGCTTGTGTCATTTGACCGACCCTAACCTCCAGGTCAAGAAGGAAAGAAGAAATCTATGGCACATATCGTTTGAAGATCAGAGGGGGACCACCGGGAAACCCCTGAGGGACCTAGGGGGACGGGGGTGGGGGGGGGGGGTGAATGGAGATAGGGAGAGGGGGGGGGGGGAGGGGGGGGGGGTGGGGTGGGGTTAGAACGAAAGCTGGATTCTGTGATGAGGGTAAAGTATGACAACTTAGCACAAGGAATTCTGCACAGGACAAGACACGGAAACGTCTGCAAAGTGTCGAGATTACACTACGCTCGGTTCGCGAGTCTGGTGAGGGTGCGTACAAAACAACCAAAAACTGGCGCCGGGGGACGCGAAGAATGAAAAAAAACACGACAGTCTTCCGCCAAAGGAGAGAAACATGACGGGGACGGGTCTGCCCGGGTGGAGAGAAGATGGGAGCAACCAACACTAATGTGATGGAGAAAGAGTCTGCAAGTCAAACGCAGAGTGGCAAACGGGGGGGGGAAAATTGATGAGCTCAGAGGATACAACGGGGGCAACCTCCCTTATATTAAGTCCCCGAAATCGGAAAAGAAGAAGGAAGGAATGGGAAGAAGAAAAGGAAGAGTACGGCCAAGGGTAGGGACTGGTGACCCTTACCAGGTTGGCTATTAAACCATTGGGACCGGGAAGAAGAAGGGCAAGAACTCCATTAGTGTAGGGACTAGAAGCGAGCGCTAAAAATCTTGGCTCAGAAAAAGGGGATATCGATGGTTTGCGCAAAGAGTTCGGCGAAGACGAACAACGGTGCAAACAAAAAACGTAAGAGGGCGATGGGGGGGGGTGGTGGTGTTGGGGAGGGGGTGAGGGGCGGGGGGAAGGAGGGAAAGGAAAAAACTGTGTATCGGGGGACGTTATCGAAAAAAAATCGGAGAGGCATCGGGGTAACCATCTAGGTTAGGGAAAAAGAAGGGAAAGAGAGAACGCGGAATCACACACTCAAAACGCCAGAGGTAAAGAGGGGGAGAGGTTTTGTCTAGGTCCGGGAGAAAGAGGAGTCCGGCGAATCGGGTAATGTAATCCGCAGGAAGGAGTCGGGCTTCCCGTCGTTATGAGAAAGAGGAAAGGGGAAGACAAGGGTAAAGACAAAGAAGCGCCTCTTGGAAAAAAGGAGCTGACTCTCTCAAGCACAAAATCAAGTGAACAAGCAAAGGTGGCGGGCTCAGCTGCCAGGAGACGTCAGGGGGTAGGTCAGTGATACACACATTGCGCGTCCATGGAAAAGGGGCGTGCTCAAGTGAAGATGGGTTAGCGAGGAAGGAAAAGCGGAGTCAGAGACGGATCAGAAAGAAGGAGAAAGAAAAAAAGCCTGCTGCGAAAACGGAGGAGTCGAGCCCGATGTTTTGTAAGAGAACCAAAAGATGAACTGGAAAATTCAGGCCACACCAGCGTTGCCGGACGAGAAAAGGGGGGTGGTCGAGCTATCATAGGGGAGACCTATAGAGAACCGGAAAAAAAAGGAGAAGGAGAACAGCCGCCAGTCCCCCTACAGCATCATTAAAGAGACGGGAAGCGCGGAACGCGCTGTCAGCATGGGGGGGAAAGAGAATGAGGAAAAAACCCCGAGAGAGGAAAAAATAAAGAATCATTATTTCAGTACCTTAGAAAAAAGGGAGAGATAGTGTACATAATGAAAGCCTGCGGAAGTTGGAGAGCTTCCCGGGCTGAAGAATAGCGAGCAAACGTATGAACCACCGTCTGGAAAAATGAGCAAAAACCAGAGCACGAAAAAAAGTGCAAGGATTCTTAACGGGTAACCGGCTCACTGACGAAACGACAGAAGGGGGTGTGCAAAAAGGGGACGGGCTGGAGGGGAAAAAGAAGTGTCGGCGCAACCGGTCGTGGGCGGAACTGTGTACGAGCAACAAGCAGCCGGCGGAGTGCGGACAAGCTCATGAACCAATAAATGAGAGGAGCCGAAGCTAGAAGCTATTTTCAAAATATAAGACACGATGGCGAAAGGCGTAGCGCGCAGGGGGGGGTTTGCCGGGGACAGGAGCCTCAGGAGAAAAAGGGTGGGAAAGGGTGAAGAGTTATACCCTTCCAGCCCGCAAAAAATGTAACGCGAAAAAAGAAAGGGACACGGGCGCGAAAAATGCGGCGAGCTCTGAACTAAAGAAGAAACTGCAGAGGGGCCGGGAACCGCGGGAACAGTTCAAACAAAAAAGAGGGTTAGAATGACAATGCCCAGACGGTCAGGACAAAGGGGGAAGGCGAGAGGGAGCCAGCAACAAAAAGAAAGTCAGTGGCAATTGTCGAGGAGGGACGGGCACGAACCAGACTTGAAGCTCTGGTCTGAGGCCATGAGACATAAGGGAAAAAGCGGATAGCGGCATTCTTTGCGAACACCAAGCACACTAAGCGCAGGAAGAGGGAGTAAAAAAAGACAGAGCCGTCAACAAAAAAAAGGAGGGGACAAGGAATATATCTTGCTCCGAAGGACAGTGGGGGAGGGGGTTTCAAAAGACGCGCAGCGGATCCTAACGAGGTTTTCCTTGAAATGAAAATGGATAAGGGGGGGGTGGTTCATGCTATGGTCAATGCAAAAAATTAACGAAGAGGGCAAACGAAGAAGTGCACGATAAAGGACCAAGGGAAAAAAAGTGACCATCAGGATGCCAGGGTTTGCGCAGAAAAGAGGAGCTCGAAGCCGATGTGTCTGAAGTGGGAAAGGCGAGCAAAGGAAGCTTTAGGAGTCGCGAAGCGCAAAGAGCTTATAAAGGCGACCCGGCTGGGACCGGGGGAGAGGAAAGGAAGAAAACGGGGCTGCAAGGGAGAGGAAAGGCGCAAGTCCTCACCAAGAAGGGGGGGAGGTATAAAAGTGTATCCTTCAAAAAGGAGAGGACGGAAGTAGGAGCTTACCGGCGGGGGGGGAAGGGTGGGAGTGGAAATGTCTGGCAGAAGGAAGAGAGGAGGGCCGGACCTAGAAGCAAGGACTATTTGGCAATTAGAGGGGCCGCAATGAGACCGCTGAGGCAAGGAAGGGGACGGGAGAAGGTCTTGGGAACAGGAACGGAGACCGGAAAAACCGAAAGTTGAAAAAAAAACGGGGGGGCCCAGTGTACACAACCCCAGAAGGGGGGGAAAAAAAAAAAGTCCCGAGTGTGAAGGAGGCAATTTAGGGCAGGGATGGCCTGGAAAAATGACGTGGAAACGGGGTATAGGTCCGATCAGGAATGAAGGTTAGCTGCAGGGGATAACCAGCCTCGGGGGAAAGTTAGGAATCAGAGCATTAAAGAAGAGGCTGGGGGGCCTGCTTCATCATAGGGCAAAAGAAAAAAGGAATTTTAAGTTGGGGGGGGGGGGGTGGGAGAACGCACTTCTGTCCACATAAGCAGCGCGGTCATGGTCACGCTAAAGGGACAAGAGGAGTGCTACGGTTCCAGGTGTAAACTGGGAAAGAGGGACTGGTTGACAGGGGGGGTACTTTGGGGCAAACCGAAAGGGCGGGGGCCGACCCAGTGAAGAAGAGAAGGGGGGAAAAGACTGGGGGGTGGCAAGAAAGGGAAAGAGGGGGGCGATACAAAAGCAAAAAAAAAAATAGAAGCATGACAGAAAGGGAGGGGACGGTGAACCGGACCCAGTAACCGGACGTCTCTTATCGGGAAGCCAAGGGAGCGAGGAAAAGACAGCTCACGGACTATGAATCGTGGGGGCGCGGCGGGCGAAAACGAACTCAGGTGAGGAAAAGTGTAGCGGAACAAAGTAGGGCGAGGAGCGGCACCATGCTGCTTGGAGAGGGGGAGAAGAGATGAGGTCGACAGCGAAAAGGGGTACTAAAGGTTGGCGCGCAAATTCGATGCGTCAGAATAAAAGCGGAGCCTACACTTGTGGTCCCGAAGGTCGAAGGAGAAGCACCGAAGGAGGAGTACGAGAGTAAAAACTGAAGAAGAAGGTGCAAAGTCAGACGCTCGAAACTCGGATAAGGAGGGGGTCTACCTCTTACGAAGGATACATTGAAAACTCCCCTATGAGACCTCGATCTGGAAAGGAAAGAGCCAGCGAAAAAGAAATGGGAGAAATTCCAAAAGCAGACCAATAACTACAGAGAAGAAATTTGGGGGTGAGGGGACAGTTCCCTTCTTTACTCGGCGCGGAAAAGACCGGGGCTCGCCTATCCATCTCTTTCTTAGGAGGAGGAGAGAGTAAGCGAGGAGGACAAGAGAGATTGGAGTTGAGGGCTAATTGAGGGAAAAAATCAAATTGGGTGAAAAAAAGAAAAATGGGTCATAACAGCGGAACGAAAAGGCAGAGGGGGAAGGAGTCGTTCAACATCTCACATCGAACAAGGGGAGGATCAGAGGAAAGGTCAAAGCGAGAAAGCAACGACGGAGTCGCTGCTGTGATTTACGGTGATGGAAGCGCACAAATTAGGGAAAAGGGGTTTTCGGAGGATGCCAGCCCACCGGGGTTGAAAAACGGGTAGGGCCCCCGTCTTAAATGAGAGAAAAAAAAAGAGCTGTGGCAAGGAAGAAATGAAGGGAAGTCGTTTAAGGTCAAAAGCCCGGGAGAATTCGCTTTCCGTGTAGAGGAGAGGGAAAGGGGCACGGGATGGACGAAGGAACGGGATTTGAAGCAGAATCAATAGGAGGATGGAAAGAGTCACCTTTTAGGGGAAAGGACAAACGTAGGGACGTACAAATGAGGATTAAGAGGAAGAGCAAAAAGATGAGAGTGAGAGAAAAAGGAAGCCTCGACCAAAAACCTGGATCGGGGAGGAGAAATGGAAGGAAAAGACCAAGGAAAAGGCTGAAAATCTACGTTAGGGTCAGAAAAAGCATCATACGCAAGTGAAAAAGTGTGGGGGGAAAAGCGACAGCGTCAAAAAAAACCAAAGATACGCAGAAAACCCAACTTAATTAGGAAAAGATGGGGGGGGGGTTGGAAAAAGAGAGATATTTGGCAAGAGTTTTGAAAGGGGGGGGGGCTAAAATGTGCAACACGGGGAGACTGGGGGAGGGGGGGGAAGAAAGTTGAGAGGGGAGACAGAAAGGTTGTAACGAGGGAGAGAGGGGTGGGAATCGCCTGAGCCCTTGATCACATAATTGGCGGAAATTACTCCAAGTGGGGTTAAGATCGTAAATTGGAAAAATTGGAACACGCACTGCCAGTAAATACGGATTCATTTCTGACACGAAGAAGATAAGAGAAATCAGGGGCCCATTTGTGCAGAAGGGCACGAAGCAAGAGTGAAAGAGGACTTCACACCGTACCGGTCAACATCGAAGAGTCGACCAAATAATTAAGAGGAAAGGAGGGGGGGAACAATCACAATTGCTGGGAGAAAAATAGGGACCTTTGCGAAAAGGGAGGAAAAGCGGCATTAAAGAAGAGGAAAATGCGAAGCTGTGGCCAAAAAAAAAAAAGAATTAAGGTGCCTAAAGGATATTATCCAACCCCGGGTGACATACAGGAGTGATTGTTTAACACGTGAAGAGGAGAAACGTTTGGAGCGCAAATGGAGGGAACAGTAATCAACTTTAGGTCGCATTAAAAGGGGGACCTGAACGCAAAGAGGACAAAAACTAAAATATAATTTAGGCCGCCGGAAAAGGACGAAACGACGGAATCCACATCGAAGCAGCGAGGAAGTCGACGAAACGGGCAGAGAACGCGGGAGGAAGAAAAAAAAACGGCGACGTCGGGGGAATGGGAAGAAGGCTAACGGGACGACAAGTTCTCTTCAGGGGAGTAAACTTGTAAAAAAGTAACTCCAGAGAGCGAAAATAGGAGGGTTGTGAAAAATGGAGACGAACGCACCTCTTTAGCCTCCCATCGGGAGAGACCCATTTTCTGCCAACGTAAGAAGGAAGGGCCGAGCTCAGAGAGGCAGAAAGGGAAGGAAGAGTCAGAGTAAGCCAAAGAAAAGGGAAAGACCGCGTAGTTCACGCAAAAACGGCTCAGCGTAAACCGGAAAGGTCTGGTCAGCAACATGAGGGAAGAGCAACATCTCCTGGGGAAAGGGGGGAAAGAAGGGGAATGAAGTCCGGAAGGAAAAACAGTGGCCCCGGAGGAGTTGGGAAGGTCCAAATTATCTCTACCCTCAGGATAAAAATCGATCCTATCAGGACGGGAGAGTGCACCTTGACGGGCATCAATCGAAAAGCCGGAGGGGGGGGCGGACCTCTTGGTTGTATATAGGAGCGCCGGGAGGGAAACATAAAAATTTTAAAATTAGGTGTCCACAAAATTGTTCCGTCGAGAAGGGACGGGGGGGAAAACAGGGGAGGAGGAACCCTCTTAGAAACTAAAAGCATGAGAGGTCCTTTTGCCAGTGACGCTTCTCTATCTTCAGAAGAGGCTGGTTGCAAATTCAAGTTGGCACTCAGCGGAGGAAGACACGAAAAAGTGAGGGTCAGCGCTTAGTAAAAAGCATTCCATTGAATTATGGGTAAGCACCAGGGGTCCAAGAAAGCCAAGTATCCGGAGTAAGAGGGACAAAGCCTGAAAAGGCATTTTCACGGACATAAGGAGAAAGCGCGAAAAAATGACGAACGACCAGGAATGGCAGAAGCTCCCTGACCTATAAAACTGAGCAACTCAAAAAGGGTGTTGAAAAGGGGGGCTAACCGAACCTATGGGGGAGGGAACGGAACGTCATCAAAAGAGTCGGAAGTTTCGTAAGAACATGAATGCATAGATATCGGGGAACACAGAAGATAGTTCAGCGGAAGTAAGAAATAACAGAAGGGGATGCTATCTCGCGCCGGGGAAGAGAGTAATCAACAGTATAAAAAGGTGGGGAAACACAGTTACGGGTACCCTCAATAAACTTGCTATTGCTGATCCGATAAAGAGGAGAAAGACGGGAGAGACCCTCTCTAAGGGGGGCGAGAGAAACTCCCAGAAATCTCTCTTTTGAAGCTGCGCAGGAGACAACCACAGAACAGTCGAGGAGACAAAGGAAGAGAGGCTGACAAATAGGAAAATGTCTACGCAGGAGGAAAGGACAAGAAGGGATCCCTTTTTCCATCGAGAAAAAAGGGGGCAATCCATTCTGCCGAAAACGGGAAAAAATCGCATAAGAAAAAGAGGAGAGCGGGCCAGGGTCGAAAACACCCTACACAGAAGGCTTCTGAAC
>Ga0179593_1723270_pt1 | contig 19934 bp, 25 predicted proteins | sample CZODoug2_1_08_16_FD_185931 | JGI IMG/M metagenome (GOLD analysis project Ga0179593, IMG submission 185931) | Vadose zone soil fungal communities from Angelo Coast Range Reserve, California, USA - CZODoug2_1_08_16fungal (PacBio error correction) | ecosystem: Environmental > Terrestrial > Soil >...
AAAAAGAATGCGGAGGAGAAAGTGTAAGAAGCGGCGAGGTCCGGAAGGGGGGGATCAAAATCAGCCGTGGCACGAGGAACTTGGGGGAGGGGAGCGAAGACACGCCTGGGGGAGACAGCTTAGAAAAAACGGTCAAGAAACGGGTTTGGGTCACCGCGGTCAAGAAGTGAGAAAGGGGCACAAAGAAAGCGCTTGGGCAAAAGAAAAAAAAAGGGACCACCGAACATCGGAGAATGAAAAAAAACGGCATAAAAGAAAGCGCCGCCGATCCCGCACTCCAACTTGGGGAACGAGAAAGAAGAAGAGGACCAACCGAGGGTCGTTCGGTCCTGCAAAAAAAAAAGAAAGAGCGGGGGTCATCAACTCAACGACGAAGGAAGTGGTTCCAGCAACACAAAAACCAGAAAAAAAAGGGAGCGACTGGAAAGAGAGGGAGGGCCACTTTGAATATCAAACGCAAAACCGCCATCACACTGGATAAGAGAAAAGAAAGGGGGACACCCGCCACTGGGCAGTAAGGGGGCGAGTTTAAATCAAAAGAGTTTTGAAAAGGTATCTCGGGATCTGAGGGAATCCTCGGAACTCCCCAGATCAGCGGGTGAGTCAAAAAAAAAAAGGGGGGAGTCTCGGCTGACGGGGTCCCCGGGGGAACTGGAAAGTGGCTGAACGCAAGAGCGACGGGGCCTCTTTCACATTAAAAGAAAGGTGGGCCCGGCAAAAAAAAGGGTCCGAAGGAAGGCTGAGGCCAGACGAGCTGTGACAGGGGCTGGGGGGGGCTGCTCTGTCGGAGGAGTAAAAAAAAAAAACATTTATCACATACGGACGGTGATACAGTACAGCGGAAAAAGAAGATCGGAGTAAACACGAAGTCTCTGGCGGGAAAAAGGAAGGGGGAAGGGGAGACACCCTGGGGAAGGGAAAAAGCCCCCGATAAACCTGGCCAAAAAGCAAGCAAAGCGGATAAGACTGGGGGGAAAAAAAAAACAATGTTTTCTACCTCATAAACGTTTTGCTTTGGCAAAAGAACGGGGAAGGCTGTGGGGAAAAAAGGAAGCCCGCCGTCTGTCAAGAAAAAGGGAAGGGGGGCAAGGGTTTGACGGTGGGGGGGCAAGCATTCAGCTAACAATAAAAAAAAAGAACGAAAAGCAAAACGAGGTTCGAACCTTACACATCGGGGGCGGAAAATACGATCTTCGCCAAGGCGGTAAGAAAGGACTCGAAGACCTTCGAAACACGAATGCAAGAACCAACAAACACCGACTCGGTAGAACTACAACAAGAAAATCAAAACGGCAACTAAAGACCGGCCAAGGTCAGGAAAAAGCGACCAGAAAGGGGAAAGGGCAAGCTCCGCGTCGGCCTGGGCAGCAGGAAAGAAATATCCGACGCTTGCACAAGGGGGTGAAAGAACTCGCCGAAAAGCTGCTGCCTCCTGGCCGAAATAAAAAACCAACGACGGTTCATCATGAAAAACAACAAAATCATGCGCGGTATGAAAAAAAAAGAAACCGGAACTCCCGCCACTAAATGAAGGAAAAGGGGGTAGCTCACTGAAAAAACTATCCAGAGACGAGTAGAGATCCACCTACCTGCCTCTCTTGTGAGAGGACCAATCTGAAAAAAAAAAAAAAAGAAAAAAAAACCCACTGTCTCAAGATTAATGAAAGGAGGCCCCCCACTGAGCTGGGAAAAAATTCCGGACACTTCCCTCCCGAAGGAAAGAAAGGATAAAAGACGTGCAAAAGCCGCACTGGACACCCTGGGACTGAGGTGCGAATGAGCGGAGGTTTGTCCAAAGACTGCATCGCATGAGGGGAAAACACCAAGTAACGAAAAGCCCCACCTCTAAAACGTCAGTAAGACACCGAAAGCAAGTGAACAATGGGAGAAGAGCTGCATGAAAAATAGGACTAGCGAAACCTCGGGAAACCCCCGTCCTTGGGAATCCGGGTGGGGAGAACCGGTTTTCCCGAAGTACATAGCTTTAGAAGAGACATCGTGAGAAAAAAACGGAGTAAGTAAAAAGGGAAAGGGGGGGGGGGGGACAGAGGCCAACCAGGAAGGGAAACAAATGTAGGGGGCTCCCACCGAGTCAAGTTTTGAAGAATCAGGTCAGAGACGAACAAAGCGGGCGCCTCGGGGGGAAACCTTCGCCGTATTGAATCGGTCTAAACGCCAGACATGAATTCCGAGGGTGAAGGGCTCAAATAAAGCGGCAGCCGCAGACAAAAAAAAAGAAAAACCGGCCAAATGGTCGCGGGGGAGCTTCCAAAGAAAAGTGAACAAACGCCTGTGCTCAAGCCCGTCCGCAGGGGGAGGGAGAAAACTAAAAAAGAAGGGGTTTTCACAGGTTGAGACACCGGGAAAAGCTCAAGCTTATCAAACGCATGTCAGTGAAGACAAAAAACGGGGGAGGGAGGGGGGGATCCCTCGGAAAAAAAGAGAGGGGCAACAAAGGAAAGGCAAGAAAAAAACCAGAGATTGGTCGTGCGAGTCAAAAGAGGAAGGAACCATCCGAAGCCTGGTGGGGTTACGAGCACTTTGGGGAGGGCCATGGGCCCGCGAGGAGCAGAGCGAGTTCCGCAGAAAAAAAGGGACACCAAATTCTAAAAACCGAGAAAAAGAAAGCCGACGCTGGAGCGGCCCGTGCTTTCCAAGTCGCACTGGTGAAACTCGACGTGAACGGCCAGATCTTTTGGGGGGGGGAAAAAAGGAGGGAAAATGGGGTGGCACAATTTGGGGTCTGAACAAACCTGGTTCCGAGGGGAAACCGACGAGAAAAGATACCCATGTACAGCCGCTTTAGAAAAAAAAGGGAGTCGGGGGACACCCAACCGTGTGCAGAATGGGGGCGAATCCTTTCGGTAGAAAAGGGGGAAGGTAGAGGATGATTTGGAACCTCGCAAAACGTCAACAACCTAGAAAAACAAGCTTTCTAAAGAAACGGCGCAGCCCACCAAGTCGACTTAAGCGAAACGAAAAAACAATGATGAGAGAAGGGGCAAAGGGACAGGATGAAAAGAGGGGAACCTCCGGTGGGGCGCAGCCTTCAAAAAGAGTGGCCCCATGGAGCGAATCCTGAAGATCAAAAAAAAACCGACCCCCGAGGGAGATGGCCTTGGATCCAACTACTTACTAAATTCTTAGGGGGGAGAACTAAAAAAAAAAACTGAACAGAAAATCGGCTCGAAAAAGGGACGGGCCAAGTGAAACCTGGGGACAGCCGGAACAAGTCCTCTAACGGCAAGGTACAAATAACGGACAAAAGCATCTGCATAAAAAAAAAAAGTGCAAAAGGGACCGAGGAAAAAACGTTTCCAGGCCGCCAGACGAAAAAGGAAAGCAAGGGAGGAAAAAGCCAGGACTTCTGGAAAAAGGAGAGCAAGAGAAAGGGCACCCCTCGGGTTTGCGGGAATGGAAGAGAAAAGCCGCCCAACTGCCAGCGCGAAGTCCCCGCAGTTTAAGTCAGAACGAGGCCCGGTTCCATCTGGACACGGGGGTCGACCGCGACGGGGTCCAGCTCGATCGAAGGGAGGGGGGAGCATGGGGAAGGACAAAAAAAAGAAACTCGAGTCATCATATTCGAGAAGAATAAACGTGGACAAGGGTTAAGAAGTTGAGTCTGGTAGGGAGAACCCAATTCGGACGGCGATTTTCGGGAGGAATTGGGGGGAAAAAAAAAAAAGAGCTGGTCGGGAACTGGCAGGGATACGGATCTGCGCGAGCGGGGGGCAGCCGGCCCCAGACGACCACGACAAAAAATGTAAGGACGAGAAGAACCATGAAACGAGGAGGGCCGACGGGGCGAATGAGAACGAAAAAAAAAAATCACCCTCCCGACGCAGTCATCAGCCCGGGGAATCCATCAGCACCGATCAAAATCCTCAAATAAAATCTTTCAGCTCATCGAAAAAAAAAAAAGGAAGGAGGAAAAAAAAAGGGGAAAAAAAGGGGGTAGAAGGGGGGGAACTTTATTGGGGGAGGGGATAGGATGGGAAAAGAGCGGGAAATTCGAAATTGCGAGGAAAGGAAGTAAAGGAAAGACATAGCAATAGCCGAAGAAGGGAGGGGGGGGCGGAACCGGAAAATAAGCACGTCAGGTCAACGCTGAAAGCCTTCTAAAAAAATTGGGTGCCAAACAACCAAAAGCGCCTCGCAGCCAAGTTGGGTGTCACCTTCTTAACGAAAATCACCACAGCGCTGCGGACCTGGAGAAGCACTCCTCAAAGAAACTCAGTCGGGGGGGGGGGGGGGGACCCGGATACCTAGCTCCTAAACGAGGACACCAACCAAAGCGTCGTTTTTCAAACCGTCATTATCGACCCTCTTCACGTACAATCTGCTTCAAAGCTAGCGGCCGAAGGGTCCCAAAAAAAGGATCAAGATCGAGGGAGGAGGGGGGAAGGTCCGGAGCAAAAAAAGGTTGTGATAGGGACACCGCGACATGACACCAGGAGATCGAGAAAGTTCGCGGAGTGGTACGGCCTTGAGGGGGAAAGGGGGAAAACAGTCCCACGCAAACACAGTTTGGACGGAGACTCGCAGGTCGGAACTCAGAAACGGAGGAGGGGTGAAAAAAGTTGACGCCTGTGAACAGCCACCCTCAATGAGAAGGCTAGAAAACCTGAAGGGGAAGGAGCAAAAAAAAAAAGCGGTTACGCTTTTCCGTTAAAAGGGGTAGAGGGAAGGGAAGTCCGCAAGTCCCTTCACAACCAAAGGCAAGGAAAGGAAGGTCCCAAAGAAAAAAACTAACGCGTCGCAGACGAGGGCAGCTCGTCAACGGGCGAAGAAGGGGGTTAACAGGAAAAAGAAACAAAAATACGTGGGGACCCGGAATAAAGGGGGGGACAAGCGCTTGGGGACTGAAAAAGGTGAAAGGGAACGAAACCCCATACGATCACTGACAAGGAAAAAAAAGAAAAAAACGAGCAAGGTTGGTTTTTCCATTTTGGGTCACGGAAAGCGACGCGGGGGGGGAGTCTTAAAGGAGAAATGGTCGGGCTGTGGGGGCTCACACTTTTCAGAGCCTCCAAAAGACAGAAACAAAAAGAGGTTGGAAGGGGGTTGGGACGAGGGTAACAGTCAGCCTTAAAATCAGAAAAAGCCAACGGTTTGCGTACAAATGGAGGGGAACACCTGCGTCCCGTGAAGACGAAAAAAACTCGAAAGTCCACATCCTTGAAAGGTGATTGGTATCGAGAACTTAGGACCTGAAGGGGGGGGAAATCCAGCTTCCACACAGGGGGGGGGGTTCCACCACCAGCGTTAAAAAAAAGATCTTACGTCGGAGTCCCCTGAAAATTAGGGAATTAAGATAACTGGGAGAAAAAATCACGGAACAAGGAAGCCCTTGTTTTCCACGCGTAATGGGCAGCTTGAAACGCGTGACGAAACTCAAAACGGGAGGGGGGACGGGAATAGCGGCTCTGGAAAAAGAAAGCAGAGGAAAAAAATGGCCGAACCCGGGGGAAACAAACGAATCAACAACCCCAATCGCGGATGTCGCCCCCTCTGTCCTGGGCCGACAACTAAGCCTCGCAAAATGCATTATGATCCTACAAGGGAAAATCGGGGGAAAAAAGCAGTCAAGCAAGAAATCCCCCCTCCCAAGGGCCGGGCAAAACCTCGGGGGAAAAAAACTCATCACGGTCAAGACGACCACTGAAAGGGGTCACCCCCGGGAATCAGAAGGTGGGAGAGGGACCAGGGGACGCCCAACGCGCCCAACCAATTAGTACCCCCCGAAACTCCTAGCAAAAAAGGGGACGCTTGATGCAAAAGAAAAGACCTGAGGAGAGTTCTTATCCCTAGCGCTTTCCGCAGAGCCTCAAAAGTATGGTCGAGGGTCCGTTGACCATCACAGGGGGAAAACCAGGAGAAGCTAGCTGTGCGCGGAGAGAGAAACCAGGTCGCAATTTAGCGAGGCGGCACTATCAGACCTAGGGGAAAAAATCCTCTACACACCAAAAAACGAATTGACCGGCGACACAGCAAAATTTGCCGGTAGAAGAAGGAAAGGGGAACTCTTCGAAGGGTTGCAAGCAAGAACTCAAAACAAAAAGGGTAGGAAAAAGGGGAAATAGTGGACCATGCCGCTGGGGGTGCCAAGGAGGAGAGGAATAAAAACGAAACCAACCGGCTACTGGCAAAGGAGGTGCAACAGTGCGAGCGTCAAAACGGTCCCGCGGATTTCCGCTTTCCAAAGGCCTCCGGGGATCGTAGCGACGAAAAACAGTCGATGTGGAGGGGGGGGAAGATGGGGTCAAGAAAGCTTACAGAGACCGACCCATAAGACTCCGAAACAAGAGCACGGGCCTTCAAGAAAAAAATCAGAACGGACAAAAATTGATTGCGGTAACTCTCAAAAATTGTGGGGAAGGAGGGACCGGGAAACGGAAAGGGTGGGGCAGGGGGGGGGGCAAAAAAAACTGACCAAATCAGGGATGAGTCCAGGGGAAAAAATAAAAGGGGGGGAAAGGGGTGGGTCGCCAACCGCGGTGGGGATTGGAAAATGCGAAAAATAGTAAGAAGTGCAACCTCGGAAAGGAAAAAATAATACGCATGGGAGAGGTCGTTGGGATATCCCGCGTGCGCGCAGCAACTGCGGAGGGGGTGGGCGGAGCCGAGGGTGGAGATCAAAAAGGGAGGGAGCGATAAAACAGCAATGCGGGCGGAAAAGCACAAGAACGACCGTAGGGGAAAGTCGCCCAAGTCCCGCCCAGAACGAGGGAATCCGAAACCCCCTGCGGGGCAAAAACCAGAGGAAACTCGGAGCTAACTGGGCAGGAAGAGTTTGTGGAAGAAGAAAAGGGAAAAACCAGTTTTGTGGGGAGCTGAAATTCGTAATTTCGAAGGTCTCGAACAAAAAAAAAAAAAAAAAAGCGTAAAAGGCAATTTGGAGCGCGGACCGAAGGGGAAAAAAAAGACGTCGGTTAAGCAGTTAAAAGGGGTTCTAAGCAAGAAAGGTCTGCCCTGGAAGATTTTAAGGAGGGGGGGCAAAAAAAGAGGGCAAGAAACGTCCCTCTGGCCGCGAATCCCATACAAACGTGTACAACAAGGCCGAAAGAGAAAGAAGAACGAAAGAACACTCGGAAGACTAAGGGGGAAACAGGATTAATCCAACGGCCGAAGCCGGGTCAGGAGAAAATACGGGGGCATGGGAGAACAAAAACAATTCTGAAGTTTCAAAGCCGCTAATCAGAAAAAAAGGGGAGCCCAAAGGTGATGAGGGGGGTAAACCGGCACGGAGTCCTCCGAATCCTGGGGGGGCTACTCCCTGAAGCAGAGATCGAGTGCCTGCAAGGAAAACGACGACTTCCGGGAAATCGGCCCCAAGACCTGACTTCCGCAAAAAAGACCATAGGTGGTGAAAGCGGCCACGCTTAGGTGCGGGGAAAACCAAAAATACCACAGACCCACGTACGCGTAGAGAAATGCAATTTCTTCCCCAATAGGACAAAAGAAAAACGCCGACGTGTTGGGGGGTGAGAACTCCCACAGAGGGGGGGGCGCTGGGGGAAAGCGCCGCAAGGGAGGCATCCGCGTATAACATCATGTGAAATTCGGAACGGACTGGAGTTTTTGAAGCAAGGGGAAATAAGGGAACGCCGGATAAACGAAAGCGAGCTCGTGCGCAGGGTGTGGGCCGGGGAAGAGCCCGCTCATCACCGAAATATTTACAGCCAGTTGAGGCATAGGGTTAACAGCCAAGGTGAAAGAAGGGGGAGGAGCAAGTTCAAGGAAAAGGAAAGGGGGAAACTGGAAAAATCGAGGGGTGGCAAAGTCAGGAATCGAGTAACGCAGGGGGTGAAATCTACAAGGCTTCCGAAAAAAGGGGCCTCGGAAGAGGGGAGAGACGTGAAGGAATCGGTGTCAAACAAAAAAAAAAAAAAACAAGGGAGGGCTTACCCAGCCTTAGGCGCAGCGGCTATTCCGCCCCCATGTCCCGTCCTCGAAAAGCTGAAAGACCCAGCGGACGCCTCAGAGAAGGTCACCTGAATCATCTCAAGAAAAGGAAAAAAGCCCCAAAAGAAGGGGGGGGCTTATCTCTAAAAATGAAAACAAACGAGGGAGGAAAAGCGAGGAAAGAAGGCAGGGGGGGGGAGGGATTGAAAGACAGATTCAAAGATGGAGCGACACGGGGGAGAGACCTTGTTCAAAAGGACGAAAACCACTGCCCGCCGGACGGGATATGGCTACGCCTCAAGAGATTCCGTCAGTTTGGGTACGTTCCATCTGGCCGCCCACTGGGGACAAACCCGCTCGCGCAGGAAAGGGTGACGAAATCACCGGGGACCTGTACGCACCGCTCGCGGGGAAACCAAGGGCAGCCACTCTGCAAATCAAAGCGCGGGGGGACACAAAGAGGGGAACAAAAGACCTCCAGAAACCTCGGACTACCAAAACGCCGACCAAGGGGCCTCATCCAAACGAAATGCGCGCAAATCAGAGAAAAACAAGAAAGGGGGGGGAAGGTCCAAAAAAAACGCAAAAAGCAAAAAACATCGAGCTCGAGGCCCGTTTTGGGGACATAACGAACCAAACAAAATCACAGCCAGATCTGAAGCACCTGCATTCGGAAGGAAGCTTCTTCGGGAAACTACCGAGGTGGAACGGGCGAGAGGGAAACTCCCATAAAAAAAAATTCCAGAGTAAAGGTTGACGGACCCTTTGAAAACCTGCCATCAAGAACAGAAAAGACTGCGAAAGAAAGAAAACAAAGAGCCCCCCAGGGGGGGGAAAAATTGGGGGGGGTGACCGGGCCGGAGGATAGGGCCCCTAAAAATCAGCGTGAGCAACGTACAGCCGGGTTGGTAAATACTCGAAGGGGGGTGGGAAAAGACGGTAAAAAATTACAAAACGTCGTTGAAGACCAATAAAAAGCCAACGGCTGGAAAGAGTTAAGTGCCGGTAAGGACCAAAAGGGGAGGACTGCGCCCAGGGAGAAGACATCCCCAGGCAAAGAAAGCCACTGGGACCCGGTCGGACAGAAAATCAAAAGGGGGGTCGCCGCGACGAAGGGTGGAAAAGGGGCTTAAGGCCCGGGTCAAATTGGGCAGTCGAGGTTTCAGCCTTTCAAAGCTAAAGAGGGGGAACTGTGGGTTGGGGGGGGGTGGGGGGCTTGGTAACAAGAATAGCCTCTGACACACGAAGAGAACTGTCGTTGTGTGGAGAAAAAAAAACCACACACACCGTCAAGGGCACCGCGGCTAACCAGGGAAAAAGATCTCAACCGTTGAGTGGTCCCAGAACGAAAAGGCCGTTTCGGGAAAAAATGGGACCAAACCCAGGGACTTTCAGATCCAAAAACCAGTGGGGGGGGAACGTCAATGCAAAAAAAAGGAAAAAAAAACGACTGTCAAGGATTATAAAACCACGGGCCACATAAAAACGAGGGCACGCACTAAAAGAAAAACTTCCAAGTCCGCCTTAGGAACTGTGCGGCGAGTCGGTAGAATCCGAAGTGTGGAATGAACGCATCTAGAAAAAAAAAACAAAACTTCGGGCAAAACAGACGCAAGGGTCTACCAAGGAAACACGTCCAAGAACACCAAAAGAAGAACCGGATCCACCCGAAAAGGACTCCGCCACGGAACCTCAAGGAAAAGGAAGTCAAAGAAAAAAACCTAGGGTGCCCTGAGTGCTCCCGGAAAACCTCAACGCAAAAAGTTGCAGATCAGAAAAAGCCCTTGCAGTGAAAAGTGAACTTGAGTGGGGGCCGTCAGGACCGGCAGAAAAAAAATTCGTGAATCCGCAAAGCGACCTCACCGGGGGATGCTCACAGTAAACGCCCCAAAGGTCTCAACCATCGAACCTGTCGCGCAGGTAGAGAGGGGCGAAGGGCGCAGTCTGAATACAACCTCAAAGAGCGTCGAAAAAAAGTCGGAAACCGAGAAAAAGGCAGACGGTGGACATAGGGAGGACGGAGAAAACAGCCGCGGAAAGGAAAGAAAACTACCGCCACATCATGGATCGGGGGTAGGAGTCAGCTGTTTTTTCCAGGGACTAATATATCACGGTAAGTTTCACGACGCAAAAAAAAAAAAAAAACAAGGCGACAAAAAAAAAAACAGTAGGAATGAAGGAAAATAATATCATATTTTGTTCAGACAAACTGCAAAGCGGGCTAAATATGAAAAATGAATGCTAACCCGCACGGAAATGGGGGAAAGAAAAAAGAAAAAAATCGGTGCGTAACATAGGAAAAAAACAAACGGGATAGAGAGCGGGAAAAACAGTTCAAGTCAAAAGGGTTGAAAAAAATCGAGCCAGAAGGTAGGGGCAGTTGCCATGGTGGTCAAGGAGCCGTAGAACCTCACCGCGCGCACACCAACAATAGTCCTTGGGGGGGAGCCAAAAAAAAACACCCTGGAGGTGCACGCACCGACCGCAAAGGTGCTCTCAAAGGAGGGGGGCGGAAACCAACGGGGGGGGAAGTGGGCGGCACCCCCGGGGTCAAATCACAACACCTGCAAAAAAAAAAAAAAAAGTAAAGGATCAAGGGCCATGGCAGGGGGGGGAATGGAAATCGAGAAAAAAAAAAAAAAAAAAAAAAAAAAAGCGAGTGAAGCAATCCTCACGGAAATCAACTCAACGTGCCTCTATCAAAAAAAAGATCCAAAAGGAAAGTTCGGGGCTGTAGTTTTCCCGCCTGAAATACCATCTCGGGGTTAGACGCAGGTGTACAAAAAGACATTCAGAAAAAAAGAAAGCGCAAGACGGCTATTGCAAGAACAACTGTGGCTGGAGGAAAAGAAGCAGAATCAAAGCTTAAGAAAAAAACAAAACCGCGGAAACCTTCCGTGCCCGGGAAAGGCCCCCGTCGATCCAGTGAAAAAAAAAAGACGACTGGCCCGTGATTTGGCCGCCCGGGGGGGGTGGGTTTACTGAAAAGGGAAAAAAAATGCGCTCACAAGCGAAAGTTCTGGACTCGCTAAAGGAAAAAAAAAAAACTCGTACTTTTACAGGCCTGCGCATTTTAGGTCGAAAGACGGGCGGGAGGGGAAAAAGCTTGGAAAAATGACCCCTAAGGGTTCCCAAATCTGAAAAAACCACAACAACATCTGGTCGCGTTCTGAACACCTGCGGGAGGAAAAGGCAAGAGAACCGGGAAAGGGAAACTCCCTCAACAAGGCTTTAGAGGAAGAAAAACGGAAAAAAAAAATTTGGGGTTCCGACGGGAGAGTGTCATGAAGGTATCAAAAGTTTTGGGGGATCATCGAGCATTCTGAAAAGTAGGAAGAGGGAGGTCCAGGGAAGCTAGAACCGAGTTGGAGTCTGTGTCTGGCAACGGACCAGGCTACCTTGGGGGAAAGATTCGAACTACAATCCAGGCAAAAAAGATAAACTACCAACGAAAGGCAAAGAGAGGGCAAAAAGGAGACCTGCAAGAACTCCGCCCGAAAAAACAAAAATTAAAGCCAACGGCCAAGCGGGTGCTGGGAACCGAGGCCGCAAGAGAAACCGACGAGCAGGAAGGCGGGCCCCGCTTGAGAACTGCCCCGCCGTCAGCTCAGGGGAAACAACCCTCAATTGTGAGCCGCTCTCCCAAAAACAATGGGACGGAAGAGAGGCACTTATGCATGAAGAAAAAAAAAGGGGAGAAAAAAAAAAGGCCTCAGGCTTTTTCAGCGGGTCATTTTCACGAAAAAAAAAGTAAAAAACATCGCGAAGTCCGGAAAAAAAAAAGAGGGAATCTGCCGAATAGAAGAAGATGGACCTTTCAGTTGAACAGGGAAAGAAGCGGTGTAAAGGGGAGGAGAGCGGTATCGGAGTAACGCTGAAAAAAAGACGAAGAGGGGGGGGTGACCGAGAGAGGGAAGAGTGAAAAGTTGATCAAAACAAGTTATGGGAGGGCGTTTCCCCAAGAAGGCGGACAAGACTTGCGCAGGTACCATCGAATCTTTGAGGCTGTAAAAAAAAAAAAATAGCAAATTGCGGGGGGGAGGGTCAAAACCAGGGAAAGAGGATAAATCAAAAAAAAGGAACACGCCCCCTCAAAGCTTGTCAAGAGGGGCCTCGCCGTCAGGAAAAAAACCTGTCAGCAAAAAAACCCCCCATGCAGCTCTCCAAGGTAAAAAAACGAAGGATAAGAAGAGAGAAAATAAGAAAGGGGGGGGTGAGAGTTTTAAGAACGTAGTAAAGTTTGGAAACCAAGGGGCGGGAGCATAAAAAAAAAGAAAGGAGGTCTTATGCACTTAAAAAAAGGAAAAAAAAACAGGGAAAAGCAATGGGGTCACGAGCACGGTGCCGCCGAGACCCCTATCAAAGCGCAGGGATGTGAGGTAAAAATGCAGTGACTAAGAAAGCGGGGCGGAACCACCTCCAGCTTAAACGCCGATCAAGAAAAAACGAGACCTTTACCGAAAAGGAGTTAAGCCCTTTCCAGAACCGGAGGGGTAGCGCGAACCAGATCTCGTCAAAAATCTGGGCATCGGGAAAAGCCGCACCCACAAAGGAAGAAAAGGGAGACGGATGGAAGGAACCGGGAAAAAAAGTTGAAAAACAGGGTAACCCGAAGACCCCTTGAGGAAGACCTCGCTGCGGGGGCCTACGTGAAAGGGGCGCGGCTTCCCCAAGAGAAAAACCGGAGGGGACCGAGCGACACCCGGAGAACAAAGAATCCGGTACAAAAAAAGGGCAAAGGACGCCCCTTGTAAACTGAGTGCTCGGAAAAAAAAAACGAGGAGGAGTGGGCGGGGGACGAAAACGAAAGCTGTGGGCTTGAGGAATCTGGTTCGAGCAGAAGCGGAGAGGTCCGCAGATAAACAGAGAAGCGCGTCAACAGGAAAGAGGAGGAAGGGGTAGAAAGAGCACGGGTCCGGGGTGTCACAGCATTACGTTGATACAGACCAACGAAACCAAAGACGTCCGGGACGAAAAAATACGAAGGACTGAAGAACGAGACCCCTTGTGAAAAGAGAACCTCATCCCATGGCTAATAAAATCCTGACAATGCGGGGAGCAAGAAGGGTTTTAAAACCAGAAGAAGGGGGGGTGCGTGAAAAAGAGAAATCAAAAGGTCGGGGCCAGGAGAACTAAAAACACCCTCGGCAATAAAAAAAGAAGGGGGGGGGGTGACGTTTTGGGTTGGGGGGACGAGGAGAGTCAGCCAAAATTCTCGCGAAGAGGAGCTGGTCAAAAAAAAAAAAAGGCGCACAAATGCGGGAAAAAATCGCCCGACAAAAAAAAAAAAAAAGTGGTCCGACCGGTGAGCTTACAATGAGGAAACAGGGCAAAATAAGTTCCAGCAAACACACCAAAGGCAATGTTCCAGGGAAACTTAAAAACCAGTGAAGGCTGCCACGGAAAAAAGGGGGAATAAGAGAGGAAGGAGAAACACGTGTCCTTTAAGGCTTTCCCGGAACTGTCAAGGCGCGGGGGGCAAACGGCCGCGGTGCGAAAAGGGAAAAACAGAGCCGAAAAACTGCCAAAAAAAAGAAAAAGCCAAAGCTCCCCGCCAAGGCGCCGGCTCCGCCCAAACCCAGGAGAGGATGTTTACAGAGGAAGACTCGGAATCCTGCCAAAAGAACATCATTCAGGGGGACGCCCGACCAGTCTTGGGGTAAAATGGAGGAAGGTCTCCACAAACCCCCGAAAAAAACCCAAAAAAAGTCCTGTGAGCACATAAACTAAAAAAGCCGCGGCCCAAAACGAATCCAAAAAAAAGGGGTATGCGGCCGCAAAAATTCAGGAAAAAAGTCGTGCAAGAGAGAGCGAGCGAAAGAAACTGGTTCAAAAGGAGTGCAACAATCAAAAAGGTCCCACGAGTAAACAATGGCCGCAATTGTCGCCGGAGGAAAGCGAAAAAGACGTTTGACCAGGTTCAATCCAATACCTAAGCTTCGTACGACCAAGAGAAAAACAAGAAACCGGGACCGAGGGGGGAGAGAACTAAAGCTGGGCCCTAGGCCGCGAAAATAATCGAAATGCAGGAGTGGTTGGTAAAAGCCGCAAAAAGGGGGGGGAAAACGGAAAATTGCGAGAGGCCAGCGACTTCAACAACAAACCAAGAGAGGGAGATTCGGGTGCAAACTGCTGCAACCGCAAAACTTCAGAGGGGAAACCCGCGGCACCTCATAAAAACAAAAAGGAGGAGAAGAGTGCGCGAAGAAGGAATAGCGAGAACACAATCGACAGAAATCAGGGCCTTCCGCAAAGAAAACGAAACGGGGTCCATCCTTCGAAAGGAAGGCGTTGGAAATTCCAAAATTAGTCCTTCCGCGCGCCTCAAAGAAAAAAAAAAAAAAACTGCGCCTTGCACAACCGGCAGAGGGGGGAGAAATCCTCAAAACTAAAAAAGCGGTCCGAAAAAACGGCACGAATGGGGGTATCAAAGGGGGTGGACTGACCTGGACCGCCATCGTCTGACCAATGGAGAAGTTCGTTTCGTGGGATGAAAGGGAGAAAAGACCAAACGGAAAGGTGAGAGCACTCTGCTCTGGTCAAAAAAATACGGGGGAAAGATACCTTCATGGGTAGTTTTTCCGTGGTGAAAAGTTACCGGCGTCCGCGAACAAAAACCGCCAAACGACTGGTGTTGGGGAAAGCGTTTGGGCACAACGGCCAGAAGATTCACGGATATCCGGACCGAGTGGGGTTGAAAAAAAAAAAAAAAGCAAAAAAAAACGGGCACCGAGGGACAAGTAGGAACCATCAAAATGATCCACTCCAGCAACGACGGAAAAGCGGCCGTGTCAGGGGTCCTGCATGAAAGGGGAAAAAACTAACGCCTAGAGGGGGCCTGACGTAGGATGATTTTAAGTCAGAATGAAGGAAGCAGGGGGGGGAACTAATTCTCCGTAGAATCTATGACCAAAGGGGGAACGGTCTGGGACACATAGGAGCTGGGGAGTAGGTCGGTGCCGTCAGCGGAAGGGGAAGGTGCAGCGCTCCCACTCCTGTATGCGGAAAGGGAGAATTGGGTCAACTCGGAAAAAAAAAAAGGTCCGCGTTTCGGAACTTCTGTGCGCAAGCAGCCGAAAGCTCAAAAAAAAAAAACAAACGAGAAATAAATCGGAAAAAAAATGGACTGGCCCTAAGAGAGGGGGAAAGATGCAGTGATGGTTGATGGCCCTCAACAGTGGAAAAAATTCCTCCAATTGCGGAAAAAAAGACATGACGAACAAGTCCCGAAAGAAAGGAATGTAAAAAAACGGAAACGCTTCTCAGACTTGGAGACGGCCCGCCGCCTCAGTCTATTACCTAAGCAGTGCTTGCGCAAAAAGGGGGAAAAGGGGAGGGCCCTTCCGATCAGGGCCCAAGAAGAACTTGAAAAAAGGGACAGCAAAAGGACGTGGCGCCACAACCATGCTCGGGACTCATGAGGAAAGGGGAGGCAAGGGTTGCCATCCCACCAAAGAGGGGACAAAACACCACGAAAAACCCAAGAAGGTGGAGAAAAAGCGCTCTCCCGCAAGCATCACTTCAAGACACTAGCAACCCAGAATGCCAAAGGGAAAAAAAAAAAAAACGGGACAGCATGCATCCAAGGGAAAAAAAGCGGGGGAGTAAAAGACGAAGAAGAGCCAGGTGGCATGGACCGGGGTGACTCGGAGGAACAGATTGAACTACACTCGGGGAACAGGCGTGGAAAAAAAGGGGGGAAGGGCCAAAAGGGGCTCGTATAAAGGGAGGGAAAAGCCCTGGGGGATCGTGCGGACGGGGTGGGATGGGGCAGATCCGTGATTGAGAGACAAGTAAAGGGAATAAAAAGGAAAAGGCGCTGACGTGAAAAACAAAAAATCTGGAGGGAAGGGCGTAAACGCAGAAGAAAAATTCAAAGAGGGAGAATGCAAAACGAACAGGTGGCACCCCACCTCTCACTCTGATCAGACCTGAGAAAACCGGGCCTTACAGAAAATCTTAAAACACCTCCCGCAAAACATCCAGCAAACAAAAAAAAAACAAATCAGAAGAGATCCTCTTCAACAACAAGACAAAGAAGAGAAAAAAGGGCGGAAAAAGGGGGAGGAGAGGAGAAGGGGGGGGGGGGCGAGTAAGAGGATGACTGTGCCCGAAACGTTGGAAAGGCGGGCGGTAGAAAATAGGGAATGGACCTCAAAAATTCAGCCCTATGCTGACTGAACGCCAGACCAAATATTCACAGTTGGGGGGGAAAGAAAACCCAGGAACTACAAGGACAAAAAAAAGAAGCCGGCAAGACTTGTAGATAAACGAAATCTATCGCCGGACCAAATCGCACCCTCCCCTAAAAACTAACCGGCACTCCCTTTGATAAAAGACGGGCCAGCGACCTCTTGCACACGCGGAAATTCCAGAACCCGATCAAAGGAGTTTTCAAACAAAAAAAAAAAAAAAAAAAAACCAGAGACACAAACAAAAAACAAAAAAAAAAACCAAGAGAAACTCAAAAAAAGAAGTCCAGCCCCACCTTCGCAAAGCGATCTGCGAGGGGACGCCCACTGGGGTCAAGCGGAAAGAAAAGCTCAAAAATCAATAACATTGAGATAAAAGGCCCCCTAGGGAGGAACATTGGGAAGCAGGCTTTGCCCAGCCAAGGGTCACTTAGCCCGAGTCGGAGGAAAAAAAACCTATCAAGGAAATCAGTCTTGACGGCCAATGCGCCTTCCAAAAGTCTGCAGGGGGGACCACCGGCAGGAAGGGTGGGGACGAAACAACCTCTACTCTGCCGCTTTTTCAAGGAATCTGGGGAGAGAGGGGAAGGAACGGAAGGGGCCAGAAGGGGAGACAGAGAACCAAAGCAAGCGTCCGGAAGTAAAAGGGCCAGGTGGAGTCTTAGTTCTTGGTCGAACGCAAGGAGCAGAGAAAGGGAAAAAGGAAGGGGGGGAAAAGTTCCAAAACGGACGGGCACAGGAAGCAGGGACTGCAAGTGGTAGAACTGGGGGCCCCCCAAAAACGGGTCATCCCAAGAGGGGAAAGGGAATCATACCAATGAAAAAAAAGAGTCCGCAAGGGGGAAAGTTGGTTTACACAAAACGGCGGTGGGGCTTCGGAAACCCGGCTCGGCAAATGCCGTGGGAGACAAAAAGGTTTGCAGAGCCGTCCAGACGCCGGGCAATGGTTGGGAAAAGGTTTTTTTTGCGAGGGAGGGAAACAGCATTAAGGAAAAAGCGGCGACGACACGTTAACGCTGAACAACCCGACACGGCAAACCTTACCGACGGACAGTCGCAAAAAGAAGGTCCCCAAAGGGTCAGAGGGAACAAAAGAAAGGCGGGGGGACTGGGAAGTTCTCCACAGCCGGGGCACACCTTAAAGTGAGGAAAAATGACAAAAGAATCCTAAGGGTCAGAAGGGGCCGAATGCCAAAAATCACGCAAGCGCGGACAAACCGCAAAATTGGCTAAAAAAGGGAAACCGGCAGCTGAGCGGAGGTGTAAGACAGCCGGTGGGAAGTTTTCTTCGTAACTCGAAGGGGAGCTGCGCATCGGCAAAAAAAAAAAAAAAAAAATGGCAAACCACGCGCCCGGCCACGGGAAAACCACGCGCGGATGTCGGACACACTCGTGGAGCCGTCCACTAAATCAGGAAGGAAAGGGATCCTTCAGTGGAGGAGGGGGGACCGAATGCACTCACAACCCAACCGAGGAAAAAAAACGCAAAGAATCATCAAACGGAAAACCTGTGCCCAAAAACCGTCCCAGGGGGGTGGGATGATGCGGCAGCCAGCAAGCCACAAATGAAGTGCCAAGGAGGGAGCCGGCGCCACAAACCCAAGGCAGGGTATGGACAAAAAAAGCCTCTTAAAGCGAGGTCGGGGGAACAAAGAAGAAAGGGAAAATGGTTCGCAGGCTGCAAAAAAAAAAATGCGTTGCCAATCAGTGCCACGACCTCCGACCCGCGGGGACCACAGAGCAAGCGGGAGGGAAGGTTTCCAGAAGGGCCGCAGCGATACCAGGAAATCGCGACAAAATCCGCGTCCTCCTAGCTTGGGTTTTATAGCAGAACGTTTCCCGAATTCGAAGCAAGGAAAGGGGTGAGCAGAAGAACGAAAAAAAAAAAAAATCAGAAAAAAAAACAACTGGAGGTGTAGGAAAGAGAGATGGGGCTTCCTAGGCCACCGGAACAGAGCAATCGCCCGCTGCAACTACTAAAAAAAAAAACGAGGGGGGGGGGGGAGCCAGTCATCGTAGTCGAATCGGGGGCGCCTCCAGGAGGCCGAAAGGGACTGGAGGGGGACCACAACTCAGAAAGGCTAGGGTCGGGGAAAGATGTGAAAAGAAAAATAGCCTTCGACATCTGAGAAAAAAGCAAACTACAAGCCGACTGTGCAAAGGAACACCTCGAGGTCAAAGTCCCAGTTCACTCCATCCCGCTAGGGGTTGGTTGAAGAGCAAAAAAACGGTAAAAAAAGCGAGAGGGAACTAATTTGTTGAGCAAGGTGTGGAAAAAAAAAAACCTGAGGAAAGCCTCAAGCTTGTCCATTGGAGCAGGCGGAGGATGGAGGGTTGCACAGCAGCTGAGGGTTGTTTTATCATCATCAAGACGGTCGGGGTGGACACCTCGGGGGGCAAAAAAAAAAAAGAAACTCATGACATTAGTTAAAAAAAAAACGGGGAGGAAAGGGAGAGAAAAAAAAAAAAAAAAACCGAAAATATACGCGGCGCCATGGCGCTCTAGGAACTCAACAGCGCCTTGCTAGTTGACAAAAGCACACCGCGGGCGATTCGGAACAAAAAACACTGCAAGCCAGACCGAAACAGAGAAGAGGACGGGACCCGTGCACCTCCCTGCAGGGGGGGGGAGGCTTAGAGTTTTGAATTCAAAAAGGGAAAGGGAAGTGTAATTCCAGGAAAGGTTAGACTCGGCAAATGGAAAGGGGGGGTCTGAATACGGGGCAAACGAGAGAGTTGACCGGCCAGGGTCAGAAAGGGGGGGGGAGGAAGCCTTTAAGGCGCCTAGGGGGGAAAAAATGGAGGTTTCCAAACAGAAAAAAACAACCAGAGGACGCGTCTACAAAGTCTAGTGAAAAAAAAAATCCGCCTACCTGACCGATTTCAAAAAGCAAACGCCGCCAGCGAGAAAAGGAAGGGAGACCTAGGTGCGCCCATAGGGGTAGAGCAAGGCAAGGGGAAAGCACTCACATCTCAATTGACTTCCGCCTTGCAGTCAACATTCGGACGCTAACCCGAGTTGAGCTGGTACACATATCAAAAAAACACTCAAAAAAAAGGTTGCTCGTTGCCTAAAAGACGCCCTCGAGGAAACTGCAAGAAAGGGCTGGGCCAACAAAAAAGGGCGCATACCTGGCGCCAATATCAAACGCGGAACCATTCATTACAACGCGCGGGGCTGCCCCAAAAGCCCGCCTTCTAAAAAAAAGAGCCGGGGAAGGAAAAGGGGCCGTCCAAAAGCAAAGAAAATCTAAGGATATAGACAAGAAGGAGAAACGAATGCCAAAAACTAACCCCTCGTGAGCCGGGGAAAAGACCTCGATACAACTCAGGCCATGCAGCGAGAGTCCTCAAGGGTAAGGAAGGGCAGCGGTACAAAAAAAAAGGCAGAAGGGACCCGCCACCAAAAAAAGACTGTTCAAAGACTTCGATAACTCGGGAAGTTTTACGACCTCTTGCATCGGTTAAACAGAAAGGGGAAGACAAGGGAAAGAGACCTGAACGACGAAGGGGGGGAAAGGAAGGAAGTATCTTAAGTCCCCGCGAGGGGATATCTTAGGGAAGGGGAAAGGGCAGGGCAGTGGAGGGAAAGGCTGTCGAACGGAGCAAAAAGTGACTGCGCAAAGCGGGGGTCGTCGCAGCTAAAGTTGGAAAAGGAACTTTCTTGAAGGGGTAACTCCAAGAAGTCCTCCGGAGAAAAGGCAGATCTATGCAAACCGCAAACCGCCAAAAAAAGGGAAAAGGAAGCGAAAAGGTGGGGAAGCACTCGAGGCTCCCGAAAGACACCTCATCATCTCAATCCCAATTACCAGCCCCAGGCCTCAAAATTTTACAGTT
>Ga0179593_1331238_pt1 | contig 19933 bp, 27 predicted proteins | sample CZODoug2_1_08_16_FD_185931 | JGI IMG/M metagenome (GOLD analysis project Ga0179593, IMG submission 185931) | Vadose zone soil fungal communities from Angelo Coast Range Reserve, California, USA - CZODoug2_1_08_16fungal (PacBio error correction) | ecosystem: Environmental > Terrestrial > Soil >...
TCTCGAGCATGAGGAGATAAATCCAAACTTTACAAGGGTGGGAAAAGTAGAGGAGACGCATAGGGGGAACCCAAAAGAAAAGAGATCGAAGGAAGGAGGGTCTTGGAGGACAACCCCGCGTACACAAAAAGAGAAAAATTTTACTGGGTAGACGGGGGGGGAAGAAACGTTAGAGTCGTGATTGGGGGGATTCGAAGGAAAATGCATGTTTATAACAGTGAAAAGAATCACAGCCTCAAAAGGTTAGCCCCACAGAAATCCCCACTGCTTCCTCGCCTCAACACAAAGGCGTTGGAACAGAGAGAGGGGGAGGAAGGCCAAAAGAACGAACCCAGAGCGGCGAAGAGTCCGTTGGGAAAAAAAAAGAAAAACCGAAGGTCTGCAAAATAGGGCATAGAGATTGCCAAGGGGCGTAAGCGTTCACAGCGATTCCAACAAGGGGAGGAGAAACGACAAAGAGACCAAGACAACAGATCCCCCATACTTCAAAAAAAAACGGGAACGGCTTAACTCCGAAAAAGAGGAAAACAGGGGGAAGTGTTAAGGTTGCCTTTGTTCTGTCGTGTTCGTGTTTGGACGGGCTTGGCTTTGTATGCGTGCGGAGAAACGAAAATAAAGACTTCCAAGAACGAAAATGGGTCAAAAAGGGGGGAGGGAAGGTCGCATGCAACGAAAAGGCGCGGTACAAGGGAAGGAGAGGGCTGAACCATGAGTGGGGTTGGGGATACGGAGAGGAAACATGCACAAAGGCGGTCCAATGGGGGAGAACGGGTAATAGAAACAACAGACGAGGATGGGAGTGAGGGGGAAAGCCCAAAAAAACCGGCGAAAAACATGGTTGGGGAAACAGTTGTCATCAAGGGAAAGCAAACGGGGTTCCCAAAGGACCTGGACAATCAAATAGAGCTTGGCCGCCGTAGCTCAAGGATCAACGGGCGTTTGTGGTGTGAAGGAAAAAATGGAAAACCGGAGACAAAAATCCCTCCTGGGTACAGGATGGGGAGATCAACGCCTCAGGCTATTAAAGGATAAGGGGGCTGGGCGAAACTTCGGGGGGAGCTGGCGGGTTGCTCGGACACCACACCGGAAGGGGGGTTTTGTGCACAGGGGGGGGTTGGGTTTCACAGTAGATGTAATCCAAGTAAGGAAACAGGGAGAAAAGGGGGGCAACAAATTGGGTGTTTGTTTGGTCCGAACTAGTGGCAAACAGAAAAGCGGGGTAGCTGGGCGGAAAAAATACAATCCGAATTGGCGGGGGGGTCCGTAACGGGACGAGGCGTAGAACGAACCCTGCAGGACCGGGGGTTTTAGGACGTGCCAAATTGCGGGGAAGGTCCCAGCCAATTGACCCAGTAAAACCCTAAAAACTCAAGAAAATCGTTGGACAAAACTGATTGTACCATGCAAAAAACAACAACAAAGACAAAAGTCAAAAACAGTTGATCTCATGGAGTTGACTAGAAGGGTTGGTAAATACAATGGACTAGTGGTGTGCCTTCGTTTATTCGAGCTGCCAATCCAAACTGGTAGAGAACCAAAAACGGTAGGGTTACTTCAAAGATTGAACCTTTCCTTTGAAATATAGTGGGGGTCACTTAAAGGGGGGTATAACGAATCGGGGGAAAAACAAAGAATCAAGGGCTGTAGTCTACCCTGTATCTAGGAGGTTTTTTTGAAGTCACACATTTGTGTGGGGGGAAGAAGGGCCCCACGAACCACTCTTGGGGGGGGGGGAAAAACAGTGTAGGGGGACCGGGAAAAGACGGTTCCCAAAAAAAATATTTGTGTTGTTCAATTGGTTAGGGTTCGGGAGGAAAATATCGGCCGGGTTTCATCAATGCAACAGTGGTCATTGGGTTTTCAGTTGGAAACACTGATTTACGGAAAGAGACTGGGGTTTGGAAATGGGGCAAAATCCTTTTGGAAGGTTAAGGTTGTATAGGTGTCCATAAAAAAAAAAATGCTCGAGGGCCTTGCCAATGACTCAAGGGGAAATTCACGGGGTTAGACTCCTCCCCTAAGAAAAGTGGAGGAGGGGAAGATGAGGGGGAAAGGGGGAGGTGGGGTGGGGGAAAAAAAAAGCGGATGGGTAGAGAGGATGGAAGGGGAGTGGAGAAGAAAAGATTTAGCAGACCCGAGAGTCGTTGGAAAAAAACGAGGGGCCGGGCGAAAAGTGGCGGGAGGAGGGGACCGTGAACACTGGGGGTTGGGGGTGTGGGGGCTTGTGGTGGTCCGTGGCCTCCTGGTTCAACGGCCATCGTGGAGTGTATGGGGGCTCCTTGGGGGGTTGTTCCGCCGCCCCGCAAACTCAGTGAAACGAGCACCGGCGCGAACAAAGAAAACGGATGGGAAATCAATTTTGTTGAAGGGGAAAGGGGCCGGGAAAACAAAAACTCTAGGGAAAAAAAATTGTCAAGGAAGTGACAAAGGTGGGGGGGGGAGGGGGGGGGGGGACGCAATCCGGGAAACAAGGTAATGGAAAAAAGTAATCATGCCTTAGGGGAGAGTAGGGGAAAAGAGAAAAAAACAAAAAACTAAACCTTTGCTTTTTCTCAGAGGGTAAGGGGAAAGACTAAGGAAAGGGAGAGGAACTTCGGGGGCCGGGAACCCAAATCCCAAGAGCTCACAAAAAGAAACAACTGGTATTAGGGGAAAGAAATAAGAGGAAAGTGGAACAGACCCAATGGGGGGGCTCAATTGAATTAGGAGGGGGCAAAGAAAAATGGGGGGTGGGGGAAGCCGGAAAAAAACGAAAAAGGAAAAAAGGGGGCAAATAGACCAAACAAAAATATATATGGATACCGAAGGCCGAGAAGAGCCATCCAAAAAACGGGATATAAGAAAGGTAAAAAGTATACAAACGTCCATAACGATGTCAAAACCCTCATCGAGTTGTGTGACGGGGGCTCAACGTCAACCTGGAATTCTACAACACGCGAAAGAAACCGGGGGAGGAAAAAATCGACACTGAAAAAAAGGAATTGGTGAAAAAAGGGGTCCTCGAAAAACAGCACGTGAAAAAAAACCAAACGCAATATTGCTCTCCAAAAAACCAAAGTGTACCTGGCGAAATTTGATGGCAAAGGCGGATGAGGACGGCAAGGGGAGACCTACTTCAGCTCAAAGGGAAAAAAAACCAATCATTACATGAGCCTCTCAACAATAAGAACCTAGGGGGAAGGCAATCCCTACACACAACCACCCCTTCCAATTGGGAATACGAACAGGTCAAGACCAAACACACCAATCGTGGGATGGAGACTGAAGTGCATCAGGTGTTGGTTGTGTTCCAAAGAACTAGGAGGGTTGGGGCACGTATTAACCACGCGGGGATTGGAATCAAAGCCCTAGGTGACAAAGGTTACGCGCCGAGGGTAAAAAGGGAAATCTATTGAGGACAAACTCGAAACGACTATGCAAAAGGAAGGTGGGTCAAATTTCGGGGAAGCCAAGGGTGGGAAAAAACCCAGTTGGTGGCACCGACAAAGGGGACCATTGAGGAAAAGCGGACTTCGCTGAACACGCGCAATAAAAGGATCCAAGGCAAGGGTGGAAAGAGTCAGGGCAACGGAAAAGAAAAAAAGGAAACGTTTTGTGAAAAGGGAAAGGGGGGGAAAGGCCCGGGGCCAGTCTGGGAAAACCTGGAAGCAGGACAGGTTGGGAAGAGGGAGAAGAGGGACGAAAAAACTTGTTTGACCGACCGGCCAAAATGCGGGGGAAAAGGCTAAAAAACGAAAGACAACTTATTCTGTGGCGAAAGTGGAGGATGCCCAACAGGGTTGCCAAGGGAAAAGCTACTAAAAATTGGAAAAAATGCAGGGACAGGCAGAAACTCGGGGGCAAAGTGGGACCTACGGGGAAGAAAAGGGGTATCTAGAAAGATATATCCTCGAATAAATAGTAGCGGCCACTATGTAAAGGTAAACCGGGGATTGGTTCAGGGGAACGTCACAGCAACATGCACAACGCACGTGCAGTCGGGAGTACGTCTCAATCAAGAGACAGGGAAGTGCCCAGATGAACCCCAGGGAGAGCCCTAAGGGGGGAATAAAAAAGGTACGAGACCGAAATCACGTAGGACAGAAAAGAGGTGCAAAATGGAAAAGCTCGAAAAAAAAAAGGGGGAACATGGGTTACGAACGTGTAAGAGAATCTAATATCAAGAACATAAGCCATGTAAATTCCAAGGGTCAATGAAAAAAACGAAAATGTAAGCTCCGCCGCTTGGCATTAAGGATAAAATGTAAATTCGTATGAAGACAGATGGGTTGGAGGGAGTTACTCCATATCAGATATCTTGAAACGCACTGGTGGGGACAAATGTGCACTTAGTTGTGGAGACTTTGGGCCTAGAGTGTATCCAAAAAAAAAGAAAACATGAAAAGGTGGGTTTGTGTGTGTGACGACAGATACCCCGAGGAGAAACAAGGGTTCGCATGAGGAGCATTCCGGCTTGCAAGAACTCCGGGAGGGTTTCTCATCCAAAGGGGACAGCGCACCAATCGGGGGGACTGAGGGGGCCCGAAGCACACAAAGGACACGGGCAAAACTGACTGGGGGTGCCACAGGGACGGCCAACCAAGACCAGTGGGCCGCGGGGGGGTATGTTAGTGGGCGGGACAACCTTAAACCCCGGGGGAAACTGACCGACGCTGACAAGGTCGTCTACCGCAGGTTGACTTTCTTCAGCGCCAAGCCCGAATTTAAAGAGTAAAAAAAAAGGAAGAAAATAACAACAGACCCTCATAGTTGGGGGGGGGTAGTATTGGTTGGTGCAAACTGATGATGAAGATCAACCATCAGTGGGTGGGGCAAGGAACGATTGAAAACACTCTCCTATCCACCACAGGTGTTCAAAGGAGACAATCCCCAAAGAAAAAAAAAGAATATAACAAAACTCGAGCTAACAACAAACTTAGGGGGGGTATTAAAAAGAAAATTGAGGTAGGGGCTCGGGGGGGATAAGGACCGGTGACAACGTTGATGTACCTACCCGGGGGGGGGAACCCAAACGCAGAGGATCGAAGGTTACGAGGGGGGGGGGAAAAAAAAGGGGGAAACACAAGACAAAACTCCAAAAACGAAGGGGGCCCTGGTCGGATCGTAGGCTGGGGGGGGGCGGCGAAGAAAACCGCGGGGTAGACCGGGGGTCGGGTTCACGGGGGAGCCAAACGGGGTTGGGGAAAAACCCCAAATAACAGCACTGCGGGCGACCGTGACAGGCAGCAGGGACCGGAGGAAGAGCGGGTTATAAAGTACAGTCAGCAAGACCCTCGGTTAGAAGTCTGCTTGGGGAGTGTATTCAATCACAGGGTGGGAGAAGAAAATAGGAGCAAAGAGGCTGGCTAACAGGAAAAGGTGAACGGGGGGTCAGTCGCATGGGGTGGGAGGGACACAAAAAATTTATTTGGAAAAGAAGCACTCTAGCCTCAAACAGAAACCAGCGCGTGGGGGGGGTTCAAAAGCAAAGGCTACGCGCCTGGGTCTTGGCTAGTGGTTCAAGGGGGGAAAAAAGGAAAAAAAAGAATGGAAAGACCGTCGAGGGAAATACTAATGGGGGTTTCAGATCAGGGGTAGAATTCAGGAAAACGAACCCGGCAAAAAAAGGGAAAAGGCATGGTGAATTTAAACGGGGGGAAAGAGCCCGTAGGGGGAGGAAACCTGGCGTGAGCGATCACCGTCACAAAGGGGGAAATAACCCATTTGTGAAAGTGTTCAGAGAGTGTCCCCTGCATACTCTGAGGGGACGGAACAAAAAAAAAACAACAGGCGTCTAGTGATTGGGGGGAAAAAATTTTCTTGCTCACATAAGTTGCGTAACAACGTGGTTTCATGCCGGGGGAAGAACCTGATAAAAATGTCCGCGGTCCGAACAAAGTGTCGGTTGGGGGGAGGTTACAAAGAGTTCTTGCAAGTCAAAAAATCGCCGGGGAAAAAATTCATATGTTGGAGATCATACAGTGCAACATGGGGTAGAAAATCTGGGCGCTCCACAGTTGACAGCAAGGGGGGGACAAGTGTTTGCACCCATGGCATCATTTAAAGTCCGTGAAACCCCAAAAAAAACGAAAAAATGGGGTGGGGAAAAACGGGGCACCAATGTATTTATGTTTAGAAACGAAAGAGAAGAATTTTTCAAAGCAAAAAAAAACTCAATTCTACTGTGGGGGCAGGGGGATCTGGGTGAATCGAAATCTATATCATCAAAAGAATTGGGGGTAAACTCTAGAAGGGAGGCACAAAGATAACCTACCGGGAACCTGTTAAAATGCCGAAATGGGCACCGGGAAAAGGTGAAAAAGGAAAAAAGTGCAAATGCCACCGGAAACCACAGACCAACGCCAGAATAGGAAATATAACAACTTCTTGTCACACCGATGTGGGGGGAGACCGGCCCTAAGCGGCGGGGGGGTGAGGACCTAAAATCGGAGGTTGGAACGCCCAGTAAGGGGTCAGTCAGAGAATCCAGCCAAAACTCCACTGGAACTCCAACACAACTAGGTCGTCATAAAAAACTTTCCTTTTGGAAGTAGTCGTTGGGGAGAAAAGGGGGTTAATGAACAGAGTTACCAGCCTCCAGGAGTTCACAAGGGGGGAAAAATGTGGAAAATCAGAAAAAAGGGTGCAAGAAGCGGTGTGTCATACCCGTGGCACAAAAAACCTAGGGAAATCCTGGGAAAAAAGAGGTGCGGGCGACCAAGCGGAAAAAGCAAACTGGTGGGCCTTGTGACGGGTCGGTCCAACGGTAGGTGGATCTTCAAAGACCTCAAAGGGGGTAAGGATAAGTGTCGCGTGGTTCTTCAAAGGGGGCATTAGGCGGTTCGACTTGAAACCTGTGATTTGGGTAGTGGCCGCTCCTTCGGGGTCCAGGGTCAGGAGGACCTTCCCCCGATACCCACGACTGGAAAAAAGAATGCTGGTGAACATAAATGAAAAACGGAAGTGAACAGACTTAGGAGGGTGTCCCGCAAGGGGCAAGTGGGGCGAACGGAGACGGGGGGGGAACAGTGGGAAGAAGTCAAAGGGGTGTATTGTTGGGGTGTTTGTTTGTTTCAAGGGGGGGGGCCGCTGGGAAGTACGGACCAAATACGGTAACCCTGTGCTGAGCGGTGGGGGGGAAAGAATTATTGACGAAGAACTAACAAACAAAGCCGGATTTTAAAATAGTGTTTCAGGACCGGGAGCTGGCTGGAAATTGAAAGTGCGAGTCCAGGAATTTGGGTTGTTTTGTATGGGGGACACAAAGAAGGAATCGGGCCATAGATATGGGAGGAATGAAAACTGGGACAAAGGCATAGTATTGAATTGGGAGAGATAAAACACTACGGACACTCTCTTGGGGGGCCAAGGGAAAAAAAAAACGAACTACTGAATGAGCAACAGAGTGTGAGGGGTACTCATATATACTCAAACAACAGGGGGAGGGGGGGAATGGAAGGGAAGTGGAAAAAAACAAGTCTAACAGTTTTGTCTCACAGGGGTCATCAGAAGAAGGAGGGGGTGAGGATGCAAAAAAGAAGAAAAGTAGCATATATAGGCCATAACCTGGGGGAAAAGGATAGGGGAAAAGACGCAAACATAAACCCAAAAGGGGACCTAACGTCAATTTCATATACAGTTCCAGAATGGGAAAAAGAAATGTGGGCAAGAAGAGCGTTGGGGGTGTGCAAACGGGCCATGGGGGGTGCTAATCAGGCGGGCTGACCCACCCAGCGCAAGAAAACAGACCAGAGTAGGTAACCAAGGAGGCAGGAAAAATGAAAGAAAAAAGGGAAATTGAAGGAAATAAACGACAAGGCACCTGAACTTAAGCTAAAAGAACTTGTAAACTTAACCCATTAGGGGGGGAAACCTGACACAGTATCGTCGGGGCACCGAAGTGAATACCTACCTGGACAACGAAAAAAGCGCCGGGACAAAAATGCAGGAAAAAGGAAAAAAAAAAACTCCGGACCTTAGACAACTAGCAATTATTCCAGGCGAAGATGAAGAAAGACGAAAAAAATGAACAAAAAAAAAAAAAGCTGGATGCCTGATGAAAAGGCCAAGCAACCTTTGTGTGTGGAAAACAGAGAAAGGGAAGGGGGGGGGCAACTTCGCAAAAAGGGACCTGGGGGGCTGTCCAAAAAAGCTCGATTTACCGTTGATACTAAAAGGAGGGCACGGGGTACGAGATGAAATCCCATAGGGCCAACCACGAACTGCAAAGGAAGGGCACAAGGGTATGGGGTCCGGAAAAAAAAGACGTGGGAGGAGTTGGGGGGTGGAATGAGGGGCGAAAAAAACTCTGGTTATTTACAACTCGCCGCGGGCATGAAACGAGGGGGATCAGCAATAGCCCAATTCGGGGGAAGCACCCCGAAAAACACGGGGGAGGGTGGGCGGACAGGGCACGGGGCCGGCCATTGAGGGACAAAAAAGTCCAAGGGGAAATCAAAACTTGTTCCCTGCAGGTGAACGGCTGTTTGGGCCGAACGGGAAAAAAACAAGGAAGAGAGCAGGAGTCGCTTTTACAACCGCTACTCAACTAAGGTCCACGACCGAGGATGCACCACAGGGGGGGAGGGTTTGGGGGACGTGCAGGAAACACTACACATCTTGGGAAAAAAAAAAGGACCGGGGTCTGGATGGGGAGCAGGAGACCGCCAAGGGGGGGAGCCGCCGGGAGATACTCGAGGGACAAGCTGAGACAAAATCACCACAGGTACACAATTAGGTGTTGGGCCTGAAAAAAATCCAACAATGGGCAAAAAGGGGGAATGGGCAGACCTGGAGTTCGCTGCAAAGCACGAAGGGGGATGTGGTCACCCAACATGGAACCATCGCGCCGGAAAAGAAAAAATACAAAGGCGCACGAATGTTGGTTATAAAGAAGGAAAAAAAGTAAAATGCAGGGGACCTCCTCTAAAAAACTGGGTTGGAAAAATAACGACTTTGTGAAGGCCGGTCAGCACCGAACAACAAACAGCCGCCTTACCGTTTAAACCATGGGAAAAACAAAACAATCCGAAGGGTCACGTGCCGGAAGCACACCGGCAGAACAAATTACAAAGGAAAGCGGTTATGGGCGGTGAGTGAAAAAAGAGCGCGAATGTCCTCCTCAAGATTAAACAAGAGAGGGGGTCTGGAGGAAGGGTATCTCAATCGTTTGGGGGGGGGGGGGAACAACGCCAACGATACAACCCGGTCGGCAGACTAGGGAGAACGGCTGAAGGGACCTCACAAGGAAGAATCCGCCAAAGAGATCGCCAAAAGAAAAACTGGGGTGGGCTGACGGCCGGAGAAGGGAATCCTCGGCAAAATCATGGGGACAAGGTAACGGGGAGGGGAGGACAGCAGTGGGCGGAAAAGGTCCGGCGAGCACGAAGCGAAATATCAAAACAAATGAGAAAACGCAGTGGCTTAGGAGGGAACATTCCCGGAAACCACCGCCTGAAGGCGACAAGAGGTGGGTTTACATGAAGGGACTTAGGATAAAGTAGAAGAACAATCCCTGGGACAACGAAGAGGTACCTCTAGTCTATTAGATCAAAGGAAGGGAAGCAAAAAATCTAATTCTCTATTAAAAAAACAACGGATCTTAAAGAAAAGGCTATAAGAGATTGCGTCCGGGAATCCCGTGAAACAAATGTGAAGAGGTACTGCGGGGACCACGATAGATGAGGGTAAAAGAGAGTTACGAACCCTCCTCGTTACAAAAAGAAGGGGGGTCCAGGGATCGTGGAGAGGGGGAAGAGGGGGATTGGAGTTAAAGACATGTGGGTCAGGGGTAGACTATCCTTGGTCCGAGTAAGAGCAGCCTACGCGTTGGGGAAAAAGTGGCAGGGGAAAAAAATACCAAAACCCACTGAGGTCTAGAAGGAAAATTAAAATTAAAGAGTTAGAAGAGTGGACGACAAGGAAAAAAAATCAACGAAACCCGGCGGGGGATCAGTCTTGGTCTATACTCCCTAAAAGGGAAAGGGCAAGATGCTCGGAGGCACAGTTGGGTGAGAGGGGGGGGGGTGGGGGCGCTTGCCGTCAACACCCGTGTATGGAGTACTAAACTCAACCATCGAGCCCAGATCCAAAAATGAGCCTTTGTTCAGAGGGCGGATACTAGGCTGGACGTCCTGGAGAAAAAAAGACCGGGGCAGGTTCTGGATTAGAATGTGTGGTGGACAGGTTTGAATGCAGTAAGAAGGTCTAAACCTTCAAAGGGAAAATTACGTAGGGGAGTGATGGGGGAATTACGAAAGACCTGGCTGGGGGGGGGGGATCGAATCGAATCCGAAAAAGTCGTCCCAGGGGGTAAAAAAGGGTTTCGGGGGGGGGGGCCTAATTACTCAGTATGCTAAACAACCATTTAGCATGGTAAGGGTAGAAAAAACAGGAGGCGAAAGAGCCGGGTTGAAAGGAAAATGGGGGTCAAGAAAAAGTATGCGTTGCGAAGGGTAATTAACCGAAGAAAGGCCGGTGGTGAAAAAGGTGGAAGGGGCGGGAATGGCTTCAGGACCAATCATCCTGGGGAACATTAGAAGGGGGGAGATCAGCTGTGGATGGAACATACGGGGGTCTTAGGGGGAGTAGAATTCCCTGGAATGTGACAGGACCCGGGTATGACGCGAGAAAAAGAAACCAACAATTTTTGGTAAGTGGACAAAGGGGAAAGGTAGAAAAGTGGGGTCGCACGGAAACTACAAGGGCAGAAGACAATTCGACATCGAGGTTGGGAAGGAGGGAAGCCGATCGATACGAAAGTTGGGGGAAGGGAGGGAAAGGAGAGCACCGAGTCAAAAAATCAAAGTCAATTAAATCCCCGGCCGGTTTATGAAAGGAAAGGGGCGAACGGGGCCAACAGTGCCCCGGGGGACAGCACCAACACGAAAACTGCAAGACTTCCTGAAGGACACAACCTTAGTCGCTACAGATTGGGGGAGACGGGTAAGAAAGAACGGTCGAAAGGTTGGACTCCCAACATTCCGTTTATGGTAGAGAAGTGGGAAGCCAACGGTCTCCCACTGTAGGGACCACGGGAACTTAAACAATCCGTGGAAGTGCTAAAGGGGTTAAGTCCAAGAATCCGACCGCAAAGCAGTCCCGGGTATTATTCAACTGTCAAATATACTTGAGGTTGCACATACAGCGTGGTGTGAATACCGGCCAAACCCAAATAGGGAGAAAAGTTAAACAACAGGGTTGGAGGGGGGGGTCTTAAAAAACCAATTAGAAAAAACAAAGATGGTGGTGTTTGTGCAGGTGTCAGGGAGGACCACATAAGACGCGGGGGAGGTATCATGGGCGAACGTTGGTCTGGAAAAAAAAAAAGGCACGAAACGAAACTGGTATGGGCCGTGATCCTTTTAGAGTATGAGTTCTAAGCTGCGAGCATGGGGTTGCCGGACGAAGATGAACTTGTAAAAGCCGAACATAGCGGAAGTGAAACTGACTTGAACCGGGGATGTAGCAGTTCACGGGGGAGGAAGGGGAACACCGAAAACAGTGTAACACTTGGGAACGCAAGGGTTTCGTTTTTGGGTTGTGGTTTTTTTTTGTGGAGGGCAGGGGCAAAGCGGTTCCGCAACCATCGGCCGTCTGGACAGAGGGGGGGTCAAGTCCAGCCCATGACCTAGCAAAGAGCCGCTGCCGAACAACGCGGCTGGAAATGTTGACATCTTTTTAAAGAGGGATGTGGGGAAAAACCGTGCCATCCAAGTGATGTGGAATGTTGTCCCAGTAGATAGTCCAAGGGAAGTGTGGGGGGGTGGCCTGGGCGCCTCATGTCCGGAAATCCGGATTAAAAGAGGGACCTATGCCTGTGTGCTAGTGAAGCTGAAACTATTAAATTTGAGATTTTCAGGCAAGCAGTGCCAGAACAGAAAGGACATGAGAAAACTAACAAATGCGGGCGGGGGAAAAAAATCGTCAAACAAAAAACAAAGGATGTAAGGAAAACATAGGAAAAATAAAAAGGAGGAAGTCCAGCCCGCAGTGGAAGCAGTTAGGACTGTCCATAAAGAAGTGGTTCTCTGACACTAATAACAGAATAAGTCATATAAAGTTCAGACCGGGTAAGGATAGGAGAGCAACAAGCACAAACCAATCAAGAGTAATAAATGAAAAAAAGTACCGGGTCCACAAAGGAACGATGTCAATCAAAAGGAAAGTTGGTTTTCGCCCGGCTTGCTCGTGCTTGTTTTGACCCACCACCCGGGAAAGGCAACAGACACGATTTCGGAAACAGAGGGAAAAAGAAAATGAAGTTTAACTGGGAAACGAAAAAGGGTCCCCAGCACCTTGCCCCGCAACGGAAGGTGCTCAACGGTGTGGGAAAAACATGGAGAGGCACATTCGGAGAGGTCGGACCCGGCAAGGGGGAAGCCCGAAGTGCACGACGGGCGCAAAAAGGAAAAGCCCAAAAGTCCGACCTGAAAAACCCACAAATAAAGACCAAAAGGTAAGATATTAATAACGAAACCTGCAAAAATAAAAAAAGCTGGAGCCGCATGAGGGGTACCGCCCTCCAACAAAACGTTTTGGGGTTAACCCTTAACCGTAGGGGGGCACGTCATCCCACCTGTATGCTACACGTGAATAACGCCGTGCCCTTTGGAACCTAGGTACTATTTAGACCAAATCTCCACCGACGACCCTTGAAAAGGGGAAACAAAATTGAGTGCCGAACGGGGATCCATTGTCATGGAAGGCAAAATACCGACAGAACGAACTGGTTATTAACGAGCTGGGAAAAAGTCTGGAAGGCACCAGAAGACGACAATACACCCCAAAAAACAACCAAAAAAAAAAAAAAAAAAACCACAAAACAAAAAAAAACCCCACAAACACCCACCCAAAAAAAAAAAACACCCCCCCGGTGAAAAGAAGGGGGTGGGAACGTCTCTGGAGTTGTGGGGAGGAAAAAGGTCACACGGGGCCGGCCCTTCCCCGGAAAAAGGGAATGGGAAGACACGGGTTGGACAACCAGGTGGAATGATCGCTGACGTTCCGACCACGAACCAAGGGGAGGAGAGAACGATCCTCCACTCTACGGACAATAGAGGACTACCTTTGGGGGGAAATGGGGTCGAAAAATAGTATCTTTTTCGCAACCGTGGCCGACAAGACAGACAAACGGTGGAAAAAAAGGCGTGGTAGACACAGAGGAGGGGGTCAACTACTCAATCATGGGCAAGGAGAAGAGAGGATCAACGAGAAGAGGACCACATGATCTCAAAATCCAATTAAAATGAGGAATTTGGGGGATGAAAGAAAGGACAGAAATGTTCCAAAAAAAGGGTGCCAAGGACTTAGGAAGGAAGTGCAAGGCTAACGTGAGTCCCTCTGGAAACACGGCGACCGGAGGGCAATCCGGGGACATGAAAAATAGAGCGCCCCGAGGCCTAAAGAGAGGGACATTCTCGAAAACCTGGGAACAAAGGGAAAGGACTGGGGGGGGGAAGTATCGAGACATCTAACAAGAAGCCAGTCAAAAGTTTAAAACAAAGGGAAGCGAGGTGTCAGGAAGGAGGAACGCCTAACCATCGTAAGAGCAAATAACTCGGTGAAAAAGGTTCAAAGGAGACACAGAAGGAGGACAGCGAGTATCAAACTGAGTGCAAGCTCAGGGAATGGGGAAATAGGGTGGAATGCCTAGGGAAAGTGATCCTAAAGAAACAGGGGTTGGGGGTTAGACACGACACCCGAATAGAACTGTAAAAAAAGAGGCATGCTGGCGAAAGTGAATCCCAAGGACGATCGGAAACGGAAGTTTAGGGAAATAAAACTGGGAATGGAGTCCCACGACACTCGGCCAGAACCTGTTCCTTGCAGTGACCGAAGGGGGGCAGGGTGGTGCCAACCGTTTCCGGGGGGGACCAGTGAAAAAAAGGAGGAAAAAGTAGTCAGTCCTACCCCCTTCCCTTCGCCGCCAGATCTAAATAAAAAAAAACGCTAAAGGAAAAAAAATCTAGGGCCGGGGGTGGGGTGCAGGGACTAGTAAAAAAGAAAAGTTGGCGATCTCCTCGTGGGGGACACCGATTACCTCTGGCAAGGGGTTAATTAAGCCAAAAGAAGAACAGTCACAATCGATCCGAAAAAAAAAAAACTAGGAGGAAAATATAGAGATGGAAGAACGGGTTCGGGAAGGGGAAATCCCTTGGACCAAAAGGGGGAAAAAAATTACTGCTTGCTTGGGAACCCAGGAAAAAGAAAAAAAAGTCCGACTTAGCGAGTCCGCCAAAAGACCCTATTACACACCCTAAAGAAAAAGGGCAGGGGGTCGTGGGATCGGTAGGGATGAAAAATTTTTCGGCTGGGAAAATAAAGGGAAGTAGAAGAAGTTTCTTGTCCGAGTGAGGGGAAGTACTGAAAGTGCCACTTAAAACATAAAACCGTCTGGGAAAGGGCCGTACATAGGCACAGGATTCTGGGTTCCTAGTGGGGGGTCATTCCCGCAAGAACGAAAACAGCGGGTCTATCAGGTAACCTTTGGGGGGGTCGGGTATACGCCCTCCCCGAAGGTTCCCTTCAGCAGGCCCGAAGAGTGCGGAAAAAAATTTTCGGAACAGGGGTAGCCTGTGGGTGTAGGGCCACAACCACGGAGGAGATACAGAGGAAAAACAACAATACGAAAACAAAGAAGAAAAAATACTACGGGGGCGCTTTGGTTAATCATCTTTATAACTCAGACGCTTTTTTTTTCGTTAGGGGAAAAATGGTATCCGTGCGTCAAAAACTGAAACATGGGTGTTTCTGGCGGTAAGAATTCAAAACCCAAGAAAGACCGGCAGGCGACGCTAACGAGGGTTACGGAAAAAGAGGGAAGGGTCTGGATGTTAGGAAGCAGGGTATGAGGAGACAATGAACAAATTCTTGAAACATGGTAAAAAGGTTGTCGAGAGGGACCCGGGGCAAAAAGAAAACTTGGACACCATCCAGGCAGGCTATGGGGTGGGAAAAAAATCGGGCTCAGGATGGCGAAAGTCGCGTTGGTTCCAATTCCTTGTCAAGTTAGAGCTGCCGCCCCGTAACTTCAACAAGAACGGGGGTTGGTGGGTGGCACAGGGTGGGGTCAACCATAGGTCCCAAAAATAACTTGGGCAAAAGGTATATAAAATGGGTGTGCGGGGGAGAGGGATAATACTGGCAAAATCGTACAATGCAACGGTCGGACATCAGCGAATCAAAAGACAACACGAAGGCAAAAAAGTAAGTGAGATGGTCGGGAACAGTTACAGAGACGAAATTGGAAAATCCTCAGTCACGACAATAGTGGCGGAGCTTGAAAGAAAAAGATCGCCAGAAATGGGCCGGTCGGGGGGGAAATGGAAACCAGACTTTGCACGCGAAAGATGGGGGGGTGCCGATTAAGGTGCGAAAAAGGGGCCGTGCCCCTGCCCAGGACAGTGCACGGTCAAAAAGGACAATTCCAGACTTAGTTTACAACGGAAATTGGTCTCACCAGGAGGTCATCCCAAGCTGGGTTTAATGGGACGAAAGGTGGAAAATAAAGCCATGAGGGGAGGAAATTTTGCATGACCCCAGGAACGGCCAGGCCGGGGGGGGGTCACGGTACGGGGGGCAAAAAAAAAAGAATGTTGACTTGGGGCCCAGTCCTTTGGAAGTAGTCGGGGGCGTAAGTGTAAAATTAACCTAGATCGTAACTTGGTAGTAAACGTGGGGGGGAAGAAAGAAAGCATTTGGACAAACCGTTTTTGGGGGGAAGTCCTGCCTTTCCAAGCCCACTCGTTTACGGGAACACAGGAGGGGGATGGAAGAAATTCGAGAAAAAGAGGGTGGACTGGGTGTGACAGGTGGTAGGCCTTATTTTCAAAAAGTAGAAGGGGGGATTCATTAAAAGGGGGGGGGGGGAAAAATGAATTGGGAAGGGGGCGCAGGGCGCGCTTGATTCAAAGTCCCGGCCAACTTTTGGTTGGGGAGCGTGGAGAGTAGGTCCGCCGTGAAAGGTTCCGGGGACGGAAGAACGCGGTGAATCCTCAATCCAAATAAAGGAAAAGGGGAAAGCACCAGGACGAGCTCCGGGAAGGCAGTTTTCTGGGGGGAAGGTGGGGAGGTACCTTGAAACTTAAAAGGTTTTGGCCTCTGTTGTGACAAACAGCTGGGGGTTGAACTGTGCTGCGTCTGGGTGGGGAAATCCATACCAGAAATGACGAGAACAAGACAAACCGGCGAAAACGCGCTTGAGGGGGGGGGGGGGGAAAAAGCATTGGTTCAGAGGGGACACGGTTCAAGCCTCTGAAGGGGGTAAAGGCCGTGGGGGTTTTGGAGAGTAAGGATCCTGAAGAGCCAAGGGGTAATGCCATATAATCCTAATGGGCTTTCCTCTAAAGGGGAAGCGAAAAACAGATCTGAAATGCCATGGGGGGTCCGGACCCGTAAGAAAAAGATGAATGAGCAAGAGGCGGGACGCAGAACTACACAAAAACGGGGATGGGAAAGAGAAGGAAGAAGGGGGCGCCAAAAGACTCGGGGGAAAAACACATTCAGAGTCACTTGCAGAGTGGGTTTCGTTATCTACATCAGATGAAGAACAGGAAGATATGAGCACATCAACAACACCAAGAAAGATGACAAATTAATAAAATAATGACAGGCAAAAAAACATCATTAAAACGATGTCAAAAATCAGCGTTTTTCGGACCGGAGAGACGTCATCGCTGGTGTAATGAAGACGGACTCCCCAAACCCGCGCCAGCACGAAATTTGAAGCCCGAAAACGGAAAAAGAAAGAAAGTTTTCAGTACTAGACACGTACGAAGAACCGTCCCGGACTAAAATCTGCATACGTGCGAAATGCCCGCCAGGAGGTCTTCACAAGGTCGATAGTTCCGGCCCGGGCAAGGGCGAGACAATTCAGGCGAAAAAGGCTCCGGCTCAGTCAAAAAAAACAGATCCAGCGAAAATCAAAACCCGAGCCAAATGTCGACACACCCGGAAGAGAGAAGAAAACAACACCTGCAACAACATGAAAAAAAGGCGGTATGAGTCACTGATGGAGGCCCGCCCACCGTGTTGGTTTCAAAGGGGAATAACAGGGGGGTGGGGGCAAAGTCTTCGACCAAGAGTGCAAAGCGAATTTGTACAATTTGTAAGACGCCGTAGATGGGGACAATATAACAAGGTAAAAAACTACGTTCAAAAGTTGGGAAAGTGGGCTGGGGAAACACCGACTTTGGAGATTGGTCATTCTAATACAGAAAGAAGGTGGATTACACCTAGACGTCAAGGAAACAGGCAAGCTCAAAAGAACTTATAAGACAATACGTGGAAAGACCAATGGACGATAGGGTTTGGGCGGAAGGGGCACGGGAGGAAGTGTCCTCCAAAAGGGGCAGGGCATCACGGGTCCGAAAAACCGGTATGAAGCACGGGCGTCACGGAAAAAAGGGTCCCACCCCGGAAAGAAAAACAATTCGGATCGAACTCAGTTGTTTCAAAAAGCTAGCCATATCGTACGGAAAGGGGAGAGCAAACCAAGGGGGGGGGGGCAAATTAGAGGGGGGACTTTAGAACAGTCCTACGCTTTGGGAAAAAAAGTCGGGGGGTGTGCGGACGCGATGCATGGCCAAGAAAACCAGGAAAGAAATGGAAACTATCGATAATCATGAAGAAGGACAACAACTTATCAAAAGTCACAGTCCCAAGGAGGATGGGCATGGGAAAAAAGAAAGTCCAGCACACACAACGCCGGGACTTCACAAAAATAGCGGCGCCGTGATTGCCCAGCCTGGCAACCCCTGGGGGATACTTCAGAAATACTGGAGCGTAAAAATAAGCGCCGAATGGGGGGGAGCTAAGAATAGGAGGGGACCATCAAAACCCTTGAAAAAATGGACGGGTGGTTGAAGTGAGAGAAACTATAAAGAAAAAAAGAAGAAGTGACGATTCCGGAATCACAGGGACTCCGGACTGGACAGGGGGAAAGAAAAGGCAAACATTTCGGAGACGGGCGGGAGGGTAATGGTATTCAAGAAAAAGAGCAGGATTTAGAGAAAGGGAACAAGCTCCGGTATGATCGGAGGGCAGAGGGATCTAAAAAGGGGGGTGACGAAAAAAGACGAAACACCCCTAAAAGAAAACAGTGGAAAGGAAAAAAATCGTAGCATCTGCGGCAGACCTCACGGAGGCGATGAACCACCTCGACCAAGAGCTTGGTTTCTGCACGGGGCCATGATGAAAAGATAGCAAAGCAGAAGCCCTGTGCCTGGAAACGACGAGCCGCAGTGGGGGACTGTATTTGGGGGACAATTTAGGTAGGCGGAAGCCAGAAAGGGGCAAAGATCGTCAGAAAAAAGAAGGTGTCTTCTGCCTGAAGAACTAACAGAAAGAGCACGCGACCAGGGCACCCAGGTTTGGAGTATGGTTGGCCCTGGGGGGGGAAACTTCGGGGGAATAAAAAAGAGGGAGATCGGGGAGTTTGGTGCCCGAAATGGGGAGTAAGTCAGAAGAAAAGTGGAAAGGTCATATCTCACAAAAAAGAAAGCGCTCATCGAGCTCAAAAAAAAACAAAAGGGAGGGGAGGGGAAAAAGGGGATTAAGGAAAATACTCTGGATCAGGGGGGAGATAATCCAGGACACACGTGATAGATTAAAATAGTAAAGTGGAAACCCACCGAGAGAAAAATCGACTTAATGAGGAGTCCGCAAAAAAACCCAGGAAAAGGACGGAAAACACCAGAAGACGGGGAAAAAGAAGGGGGGTCGTAATTCGGGAGTTGGAGGCGAAGTACTGGTTAGGGGGGGGGGGTGTTAAGAAAGAGAGAAGAGGGGGGAGCAGGTGAGAAGAAATACCAGTTGGGGCCCACTACACACTACAAAAATGCGGAAGCCGTAAGGACAAAGAGGTGGCGTGGGAATCAGAAACCGCAGCAAAAAAAAAAACCAGAGGCGGGCCAGAGCGTCTTGGTGCGGATCGACCTCCCAGGGAATTAAAATATGCAAATCTTCGAAAAAGTGGGGAGGATCGTGGGGGGGGGGCAGCCGGGGTCGGACAACACGGTTGGGAAAAAAGAACAATCAACTCTACCCTTCCAAAAAATTACCCCGATAACGGACAAAAGAGTTTGAGACTCGACGGCAAAATGAAAAGAAAAGCAACGCGCGCTTGTTTAACGTATGAAGAACGAAAAAGCATCCGCTCTGATACGAAAGGGGCTTATGGCCCCGGTGAAAGAATTCCTGAAGAGGGGGGAACCGGGAGGCAGAGCGTAATTTGTACGGTAATGAAAGCCTTCCTGGGGGGAACACTTAGTTCTGGATCGTAGCGGGAGCGGAAAAAAAGTAATTGTTTCATTGGGTCAGGGGAAAGGAAGGGAAACAATCACAGAAAGCTTTTAGCATACAATTTCGAGGATAGGTTTTGACCTTGGCCTCAAGAGGGGTGGAAATGTAGAAAGTGTTTCCAGGCCCTGAAAAATAGACGTAGAAAAATTGGTAAACCCGCAGTAGGCCAGAAAATCAAAGGCCGTTTGTAATGACCGAAAAGGGTCAATTGCCCAACCTTCACATTACATTCAGAAAGTTGGAGCATTGTCCTTGAAGCACTGGTAAAAAAAAAATCGGCGCCTTCCACCTGGCTTGGCCTTGCTGTAGGGGCCCAACAAAACGAAACACCTAAAGGGTTTTTTTTTCAAACTTAGTTATGGGAGCGGAAAACGATAACCCGAGGGGCAGACCATACAAGGGTCCCCTAAAAGAAAGAGGGGGCCGTGAAATGTGAAAGCGAATCAGGAAAAAGACATTTCCAGAAAAAATTGTGGGCCGGGGGGAAAACCGTCCGGGGACCGCTTCATTCCACGGACACTGTGGAAAAGTCAATGTGCCGGTGGCCAAACGTCAAAACAAAGGGGGACCCCGTGCCACTAAAAAAAACGAACCATAGTTCAGAAAAAACGGGCTTTTTTCACCAGCCTTAACAGTATTGGAAAAAAAACAC
>Ga0179593_1530471_pt1 | contig 19933 bp, 23 predicted proteins | sample CZODoug2_1_08_16_FD_185931 | JGI IMG/M metagenome (GOLD analysis project Ga0179593, IMG submission 185931) | Vadose zone soil fungal communities from Angelo Coast Range Reserve, California, USA - CZODoug2_1_08_16fungal (PacBio error correction) | ecosystem: Environmental > Terrestrial > Soil >...
TTCATTACCTGGAAAAGGGGAACCGTCCCTAGAGGCAGGACGTGGGAGGCATTCCTGGTGCAGGCCAACCCCTAAAAGAGGATAATATGCGTGAGGTAAGTGTGGAACGAACCTCCCAACCTAGCCCCCTTTGATGGAGGAAAACTGGAGAACGGGAAGGAGAGGTGAAGTTCGAAAAAGAGCCAGGGCCGAAAGCCAGAATATATCTTTAAAAGGGACTGAAGACGAGGGGGAGTTGAAGTTTGATGCGATCTTTTTGGGTCTCCTAATCGCCGGGAAAATTCCCTCATGATGTCACCAAAAATTTTAATCACGGACGCCTGTCTCTGGGGGGGGGCAGAACTACAAAATGTCGTTGGAAACTTCAAGGGAACTCCCACAGACTGGGGAAGCACGGGTGTTGGCGTTGGTAGGAAAGGACACTTTTGCAATTTCCGACAAGACGGGCAGTGCCCAATGCCGCCGAAGATCTTTTTTCCCCTTCCAAGAGGTCAGCAGGGTAAAGGACGATACAGGTTGTCAAAAGGCTTCTAATGGTTAATTGCGGGAAATGGTTGGTCGGACAAATACGAGCATCGGACTGAATATTAACGAAAAAGCGGCCCAGAAACGGTATTAAAGAAGAGTGGTGAAAAAAAAAACGGGTAAAAGGTGCAAAGAACGGATAAACCGGAAAATGGGCTGAAGATGAAAAAAACCACTCACCCTGTTGTGTCCCAGTGGGGTAAGCGGGGGGAAAAAAAGAAAGGAGTAATATAAGAGTCCAAAAGAGAATGTGAGAGCAAGCCACCAGCCGTGTGTGCCCCAGAGGAAAATTACCTGACACTCCTACATCAAGTGTATCAAAAAAGGAGCAGCAATGTGTCCAGACGGCTTGGTAAGGCAGAATGGCCGCTAAGTAAAAAAAGGGGGCTGGGGCGCCGTGACGGGGTTTTTTGGGGGGGGCTGGGGGGGAAAAACAATAAGTTCTCCGAATCAGCCTACAAATCGGGCTACATTGGGGAAGTGCTTGGAAAAAAAAGGTGGGGTATAGAATGTTTTAGTAATGTAACCATATAAAATGCAAAAAAGCAAGATGAGCTTGGGTGTTCATGCTGGTCAAAGTCAGGAAAATGCGTGGGCAGGGTCAAAGGACGTCCGGTGACGGGCAACAAAGGTACAGAGAAAAACAAAAAAGACCAATGGGGGGAAAAAAAGACCCACCGGGCGGGTTCGGTTCACCAAGGGGGTATAAGGGTGCGGTTTTCTCTTTTAAGGAAGACCTGGAGAGGGCGGACAAAAAAAAAAAGGACCCTCTCCACGGTATTTTGGGAAGGGAAATGATACGTCCTATAAGATCGTAAAAAAGACGAGGGGGTAAGCACCGCAGCCGCGGGCTGAAAGTGGACGTGTGGTCCTAGACAAACGGAAGATGGACGCCAGGCCATGGGAAAAACTCAAAAGAGGAGGGGTGAAAAGGCCCTCGATAGTCGGGAAAGTTCGTAAAGCCAAAATGGATGAAAAAAACCACGAAACAGTTTGATAAAGAGTCAGGGTGATCAATTCGACAGGCGGGGGTGTAAGAAAAACAAAATAAAAGGCCACAGGGAAAAATCGGGGAAAAAAACGGCTCACGAATGCAGGAGTACTGGGGGGGCGTGTTCCATTGGACCCTGTTCAAAAAAAGACGGAGCCTATCCTAATTTCGGGTGGTCCGGAAGGCCAGAATGGAAAGAAAAAGGCGGTCTCTTGTACTTGGGTCTCGAACAAAGCCTACTTTACCGACAACGCAAGGAAAACGGGGGGCCACTGCAATAAGATGAGGACCCCTGCACCCAGAAAATTCTCACAGATGGGGGGTGCCCATCTCAGAACCAAAGGGGGTTTGGAAGGAAAAAAAAACAGGGGGTTGTGGCTAGGTTTACAAACCCCCCAACCCGGGGGATGTAATCCCAACATAAATCGGCCGAAAAAGCCCGATTCTGATAAAACTATGGTCAGGGACGCCGTTGTTCCAGGGGCCGTCAAAACAGGTTTGCGGGGAAAAAAGGGGACGAAACCCGCCGCAGAAAGCCTTGGTCAAAGAAAATCATTTTGACTCTGTTTTTTTCAGAAGAAGGTACAAAGGGGTGGAATGCCGGGTCTTAAGACCGAAGACGAAAAGAATTTCACGAAAACCGGGGCCATTTTACCTGCAACCCTACCTTTGCGTTGGTGAAGGGGGGGGGGGGGGAAAATACCAGGGGCCTCACAAACCAACGGAGGGGAGAAAAAAGAGAAAAAGGAGGGCCAGAAGCAATTCCACAACGAAGTAGGCGTGGGACGGCCACCTAGATAATTGATTCACTCCGGTAAATGTAAAGATCCAGGCAAAATGACTAGGAAAACTGGGCGGAAATTGAGTCGTAAAAAAACCCACCACAAGAAAATGTGCATCGTTCGTGTTTTCGGGGAAAAAAAAAACAATCCGGCCAACTGGCGCAAGAAAAAAGGGGGGCATGTCCGAAACCGAGGCGGAACAAAAAGATCGCGTGACAAGTGGAGCCAAAAAGAATCCGTTTATGGCCGAGGTTTGCAGGGGTAGTACGACGGGGGGTGGGTCGGGGGGCGTTTGGACAACTAAAGACGGGGGGGGGCGCCGTTATAAACTAAAGAAAGGGCCACGATGTGCCATCATCGATCAGGGGGAAAAGGGGGAAACCATATGCACCGTGGACACCCCCAAAAAATGCAAGTGGGATACGACGATTTGGGAAAAAAAAGAAACCCTTACAACGGGGGACTTTGTAGGGGGCTTGCCCAAGCGTGGGGGGTCCGGGAAAAGAAAAAGGGGGGAACAATGAAACAGCAGGCGAAGATCGATCCCTGACAGAAAGAGAACAAAAAAGAACGAGGTACAACGGACCCGGTCAACAGATTTCTTGTCGGAAAAATTCACGAATGAGCGTAAACTTGGGAAATTTAAAACCAACGACAGATTATACATTAACCGGGGGGACGCAACTATCGGGGGTTTTTGGAAAGGGTCGGCTAGAAGATAAGGGATTGATGGATACGAAAAGCCTGGTTGATTCCTGGGGGTGCCATACTAAGTAGAGGGTAAGGGTCCTGGGCGGGGGTGAAAAACGGAAAAAAGGGCGTTCATCGGGCCAAAACCAAAAAATCTAAAAATAAGGCGTTTGTTATGGGTGGGTATGAAAGAACGGCGGGGTTTTCACATAACAAAATAGGGACGATATAAAAAAAATTGGGGGGGGAAACAAAAGGTGGGGGTTTCTTGCCCGGGGGGGGGGTTTTCAAACAAACAGCGTGCATGAGGAAAAAGGGGCACTTAGGACAACTGGGGAAAGCTCCAACATAATTTGTTAGAGGTGGTACCGCCTGAACCAGCAAAAAGACTTCATAGTTGGGTAACTAACTTCTGGGGGGGGACTTTCTCCAGAAAAACAGTCCCATTCGGAGACACAATTACCGAAGCAAAAAAATCCGTGATTTGGGCGTCCGTTTTACAAAGGGTGGACGGGGGAACCGACCTTTTTTGGGAGCAACGGGGGGATGGTCCCCGGACGGTGGGCAAGGAACGGACCTAACCAAAACCTAGCGTCTCACTCGCGAAGAACCAAACGCGGTGAAAAGGCAAATAGAAAGGGGTCATGGACAAAGGTTGGTGCCGGTTCAGAGGGATCCAAGCAGAGTTCGGGAGATCGGTCCAAAACTTAGTCTGGCTAAAGTGGGGCATCGAGAAACTGCAAAGTTTCACGTGGGAATTAAAGTCTATCGAGTCAAAAACCTAAATGTAGCGGAGGGGGGCATAAGAAAAAAGATGGGGGGGGGGGGGAATCTAAGAAAAAATCATGCTACAAACAGAAAGACTGTTTCGCATGTTTTCTGGAGGAAAATAAGCGGTGCCAAGGCGTACGGGGGGAAAAGAAAAATGTACTTGTACGGCGATCGACATAGGCCTCGGTAAAGGGAGGAAAAAGAAAGAAAAAGCAATTAAACCAGGGGGGGTAACACAGGCAGACTCCCAGACACACCCCCAGCGGTACACCTGGGGGGAGGTGTTCAGGATGTTTGATGCCCCATACGGGGACGGTAAAAAATGGGCCTGCTAGGGAAAAAGTTTTCTTTTCCCGGCGAAGAAGACACGGCAAAGCCGCCGGGGGGGACGTGCTGTTCTTGGACTTAGGGGTGCACAGGGGGGGTGTAAGAGAAATTTGAAACTAAGTAGGGGACCCTATAAAAGGATCAGAACAGAAGCCCAAATAAAAAAAAACAGTCGGACGTGACCATGGTGGGGGCTCTCCTGAGGGGGTGCCCTGTCTCAGGAAGAAACCGGGGGGGCACTGCCAATTCCTCTCCGCTAATGCGTCTCCCGAGCAGGGCTAGGGGGGCAAGGGCCCTTGAACATATCCAGCATACTTAAAACAAGATCTCCGCCCTTGTGTCGAATCTGGGGGGGGGGGACAGCCAAAAGAGCCGAGGTGAAAGGGTACTACCGGGCAGTCAAAACCGGAGGATAACAGAACCCGCTGGGGCAACTCGGCAGGAAACCACGTTAAAATTAGGCGCAAGGATGGGTTCATTCAATGTTTGGAACGCGGGACGAAAGGGGTGGAGCAGGTCACCCGGTTTTGACCGCGGGAGCAATGCTCTCTTGTCTGGATAAAAAAACCAGACCAGGGGCTGAAAGAACCCCAATATCAGAACCTTGAACGGGTAATCAGTGTCCTCCAGATTGTGTGTGTGTAATGGGGGGCCGGCCAGGGCTGGGGGGCAAGTTCAGGAACAAACACGCTTCAGGTGGGGACGAAGAAGGTCCAGGACGGGGGGGAGAACAGACAGACAGCAGCATTCCTGACATTTTTCATACCAAGCCTTTATAAGCGGGTGATGGGAGATAAAAAGTTAGAAACCTACTAGGGTTGGAAAAAGGGGGGCAGACCCGCGAAATCCCAAATAGGAACAAGGGGGTGTTTGGGGAAAGGGGGAAAACGAAACGAAAGAAACGGTGGAAAGCAAGGGGATTAATTGGGGAATCGCGTCCCTCCCGATTCCTTGAAACACGGCAAGAAGGAATCCCTGGAACAATAGGTCCCAAAAGGGATTCTGGCGACAAACGAGTGTGGTGCACCGCCAATTCCTTACGCAAGAGCATTGCGGCAGGAACGAGGCGGGTTTTAGACAAAAAAAAGCGCGAACTTGGTAGGGAAAACCCGCGATCACTTGTGGAAACACAGCAAAGCCGAGCAGGTGAAGCAGGGGTAAACAAAGACTCATGATGTTCGGGTTGGGCGGAAGCACCAAGACGGTTTGGGGGAAAGATCTGGGGGGGCGCTAGGAAATTTGGGAAAACGCCCGAAGGAGAACCTTGGGAAAATCTAACCTTCTCCTGTAAAGGGTTAAAAAGGGACAAGGAGTTTAGTGTGGCTGCAAAACAAACACTTGCTTTTTACATCAGGAAAACCCCGGGGCACGGCTTGTAAAAAAAACCGAAACTTGGTGGTTCCAATGAACGGGGAAAGAAAACACAAAACAACCACTACGGCGCAATTTATAACAAAACCTCATAAAGGAATTTTGGTGCCAGCTATTTGATCGCTTGGTCGCCCTACTGCAATTGGCTTCTTCAAGAAAATCTGGTGGGGCACTGGGGTCAGGGGGGAAAACAAACGACCATTCTACAACCAATTACCAAGGACCACAGCGCAACAAAAGGTAAAAGCACACCTCCGAACGGGTTTTGGGGGAAGACAGTGGGGGGGCCCGGCAACGCTGGCGGATTGCACCGGAAAAGAACCCCGCGCCCCGGACGCACGTACACGATGAGGGCAGGGCCGCACAACAGGAAACAGCGCACGATAAGCCTTGAGGCCCGGGTTTAAAAACTTGGGAACCGCAACACTTAGCAAAAAAGTTGGATCTTCTTGACGATAGGTGTTTCATAGAAACAAAAAGGAGACCGAAATTGAATTGACTGAAGAAAGGTGGACGGTGGGGACGAGTTTTGGTTGTTGGAAGTCCCATCTTTAACAAGGGGGCCGGACAGATACAAACGGGGGCACCTCAAGATTTAATCCAACCCGGAAAAAAAGTTCAGTGTCCGGGTTAAAACGCAAGTGGGGGGAGCGAAGGCAAATCCGAAGGAAAGTCTCCACCCATACATTAGAGCAATGCCACCAGCCTTTACGAGAGAGCATGGGGCGCGGGAAAAGACTGGGTATGCGAGGCCAACAATCTCACGAAAGGGAGAGACAAGCGGGCCATTCGGTGTTGTCATCTTGGAAACTGTAGGTTATTAGTCGAAACTTCAAAACCTTTATTATTGGTAGGTAAAAAAAAAAAACAAAACCCAATGTACATCTCAGGTCCTAAAAAGTGCGCGGTGACGGGGGGATAAAAGGGGGGGAAGGAGGGGACACAAAAGGTAGCCAGATCAAGGTAAGCAAAGCTTACAAGTACAAGGAAACTCCTCTGGGGGGGCCTCGAATCCCATCGCCCAAAAGAATAGTTTTACAACAGAAACCACCTGGGAATAAAACCATCGAAAATATACGGGATGACACGAAACAGGGGGGTCTTGGTGGGGGGGCTCAGGGCCCACTCGGCCGCCTTAGTTCTACCCTGCATAACACACCTGGGGCGGATAATCTCGGGAATGTGAGACATGATTAACGGTGTAGACTATATACCATGTAAGGGATGCGGACGTTGCGGTACCAATTTGATGAAAGATGGGGTTGTGAATCCAGAAAGGGGCAAAAAATCACAAAAAAAAGTGTGGAACGCAGGTGAAAAAACCAAGGCCGGGTGTCCGGATTGGGGCGCAGGTGCCAATTGGGTGGTCTGGTGAAACTCAAAACGCGGGTAAAATCAAAAGAGGAAAGACAAAGACACGCTTGAGAGTTTGGAAAGATGAGAGAACCAACGGGGGTCGTTTAGAAAGAACCCCTTAAACGTGGGGGGGGAAATAAACGGAGAGACGACATAAGGAAAATCACCCCAGGACCGGGGGAAAATCTTCGGGGGGGGTCACTTTCGGAGCCAAAACCATCGTGGAGGGGAGGCGAAGTGATCCAGAAGGGACTTTGGTGGTACCGGACTAAGCATTCTCCGTGGCATCAGCACCGAGACGTGGAATGGGCCAAAAGGAGTGGGGGTGGTGTTTTTTTGGTCAAATTAATGTAGTGATCTGCACGAGCGAGTTTACGAAAAAAAAATGGGGTTCCGTGAAAAAGAAAATGAAGATTCATTTCTGGGGTGGGGCGAAAATCCTCCGCTGTAAACCTCCCGGAACAAGACACCTCAAAGGAAAACAAGAAATAGAGGTCTGGACTGACCAAACGCGGATGAAGTGATTCCAAAGCACGGTAAGAAAGAATAGTTTTTGGCAGACAAAGAAAACAACGTAAGGAAAGGCCGTGGGCAAAACGACCCGCCGTGAAAAAATCCATCAATAAATCACTTAAAACAAAATATAACTCTCATCAAAAACCACCCCAACGACATCGATATGGAAAGGCCCCTGCGGTCCTGTGAAAAAAAATGGATGACAAGGTCCCTGTTCTCGACAGAAAACCGTTAAAAAAGAAACCACGCCGTCTTACAGCCTTGGGTGGGGGATAGACTAACCGTAAAGTTGTTACGTCCGTTTATGGGGAACAAAGGCGTTTGGAGAAAGAACTGGTTAGCCAGGATAGGGTAAGACAAAACTAAACTTAAAGGCCAGCGGGGGGGGCCAACAACTCAACTACACTGACTTGTGGGGGAATCGCACATAGGGGGGTATCGAAGGAACAACAACAAGGAAGGAGTGGGGAAAATATACAGTATGCGATGAGGTCCAACAAAAGGGAAGAGTGCACATTCATGGCACACCCATGGGACGAAGGTTTATTAAAAATCGGGGAAACACGGGGAAAAGGAAAACTGTACACATAAAGAAAAAAGGTAAAAATACTGGGGAGAACTAAAAGACGGAAAATCCGGAAACAAATCCTTTGCACTCAACTCCAGACTAGGGGAAACGGCGGTGGGTAATTGACATCCCTACTTGGCGAAACCGGTGAGGGGAAGTTACCACTACCCGGAATAAAAGCTGCGTGGAAGGAGACACCAAAGAAGGGGAACGGGGACCTAAAGGGAAGTGCAAAGGAAGACCATAACGATACGTTGGAAAAAGGGAAAAATTCCCGAGAAACGAGAAGATTGAAGCAGGGGAAAAAAGAATCGAGCAAGGGTTTAGTCCAGGAATACGAGTGCCGGGTGAATGAAAATTCAGTGCAACAGGTCTGAAGAGGGGCGGGGGATAACGAAAACAACTTAACAGAGATATGAAGGGGACAGGCCAGATGGCGTCTTATAGGGTTCGTAACTTCAGGAGGCTCACTATATGACATAAACCAAAAAAAGCGGAAAGGTTCTGTCTTGACTATTAAGTCATGGTACTGTTTAAATTGAAAGGTATTACACAGGGGCCATTAACAGGGACTAAGTTCGATAGTCAATTGGGTTGAGAATTACGGGGGACAAAAAAATCACGTGTGTCTGGGTTCCCCGGGTGGGGAAAAGGAAAGAAGACGAGGGGCAGGAGGGAAGTCAGAAGGGGTGGAGGGTGAAAAGGGCCATTCCGGACGTTGAGCACGTAAGGTTCTCGTGGGTATAAAAGGAGGGGCGTGTAAAAAGCAGAGTTTCAACTAACGCAGCGGTGTAGAGGAGTGGGGGGGGTGTGAAAAACATTCGATCGCAGTAATTATGGGGTTCAACCACCGACAACTTCAAATACAAAATAAGAACGTGGGGACATGGGAAAAAAAACACAACTTGGGGACTACCAAGTGAAAAACAAAAAAAATAACAAAACACAACTTAACTTTCATGGGTACCTTTGTCAAGGGGCAGGGGGGGGGACACGAAAACGAGTGGGGAAACGGGTGTAGATAAGAACCAGCAAAACGCAAGAGTACAAGTTTACCTAATGACCGGTCGGCTTGGGCCCGTTGGGACCAACAGATTCAATTATAAGCCACAACGCCTACTTGGACAGCAGTGGACCCCACTTGAGACGGGGGTCCGCCTTGGGCTGAATTCAGAACTTGGAGGAACAATCACCAAAACGAACTTAAACAAAAAAACGAATGTCACTAAAAAAACCCGTTAACGGGTTGGGATCCAGCCATGGTTCTGGGTGATAGAAGTTTGTGTTTATTGTGTGGTGGCCAAGAGGTGTTGGTTGGTAGGTTGGAAAGTCCGGAGAAAATTTTACTGCGGGGGTTTCGGTCCGTGAATGGAATAAGGGCTCACCATTGTGACGAGGCAATTGGTCGATAGTTTTCTCAAAACAGTTAAATCTAATTTCAATGTAAGAAGAGGCCCCTAATTTTTGGTTACAGGTTTATAAAGGGCAGCAAACTCATTGCCAATTTAATGGGTTTAAAGGGTTTTTGTTTCTAAAAGGAGTACAGTCCTGGGGTGGTCCCGTGTCAGCCAGGACAAAATGACAAGGGGCAGGGGGGCGAGAGGGGAAAGAAACAATCCCGATTGGGGTTATTCCAGGGGGGGGGGGAAATAGGTCGGAGCCTGCATGTCCGAAAAAAAAAATAAAAAACGATTTACCAAGTCCCTCCTACACAAAAGACAGCTCAAACAATAAAGGGCACAAAATTACGGGGGAAAAAAGATACCGTCCACGGGGAAATGGCAACAATTTGGGGCAGGTCAAAGAAATGCGAAGCGACTGTTTTATGGAATTCCTAAAAAAGGCCTCTTCGGGGTACAACTAACGGTTTCTATGAAATCATGTGGCTCTTGTCGGCCTATGCACGTACTATAAAAGCGTAAATTGGAAGAACTTCAAAAAATAAATGAGCCAGATAAAAAAAAAAAACACAAATAATGCAATCCGAAAGCCGCAACCCCTAAACAGTCCACAGCCACGTGCTGTAGTAATTTAAAAATTCTTGGGTGGGGGTAACCCTTTCGTTTGCAGGAAAGTTGCCGAGCAAACAACCGCGGCGGATCCGTAGAGGAGTAAAACCCTATCAGGGGGAGAGGTTACGGTGAAGTGCAATCTAACAGAAATCCGGAAAGAGCAAAAAAAGCTCTGGAGGGCGTGAACAAAGGGGCCTGGAGGTACGGGAGAAAACCGTATGGTAAAGTTTCCCGAGTTACAGACAAAAACGGCAAAAGACTAAATCAGGCGAACCCTTCAACTGTATGGGAGCATGTCACGACAAAGAAAGGGGGCCCGGTGGGTTGGTGCTTGGGGGGCCGGGGGCGCTGGACGACGGGCCTTGGGATACTAGAAGTTGTCCACGAGAAGAAATCGCTTTTGAAAAAAAACCTTGTGATAGGCAATTTGCATCCGTAAGCCAAAAAATAAATGTAAAAAGACAGCACGATGTAAGAACGTCACTCATTTCAAACCTTCCTGGAAAAAATTGGGGGGGTGGGGGGGGGGGGGGACTAAAGGGTCTTACTGTTGCCATTTCACCCTTTCCAAGCGCTGTCAATCAACCCTTCCCGCGTCGGACTGTGCCTGCTGGAATTCCCGACCACTAAAACAACCCCCCACTCCCGCGGCCAGCATTGGTAACTTTGGAAAGGGGACACGTGGGGCAAACCGGTTTGCGAGACCTTGACAGCTCAGGGGGCGCCCACAGGGGGGTTCCGGAAAAGGGAAAACGCGGCACAGGGGGAGGAACCAGCAAATAAAAATCGGTAAAGGGGGTGGTCTGAAAAACGAAACTGATGGAAAGGGGGACTAAAACAAAAATGCCGAATGGGGCCGATGCCAACCGCCGGCTCTTGGACAACGGGAAAAAAAAAGCAGCCAAAGAGGGGGGGGATGCTGCCAAAGAGGGGTGGGGCGTGGGGGAGAGGACGCCAAGAAGGAGGAGGGAAAAGGGGGCAGGTGAAAAGCGAAAAAGCCAGATTCCCCAAAAAATTGGGGCACGCGCCGAGGCGACAGGGGGTTTCAAAATCAACACCAAAAAAAAAAGGACTGGGAATATTGCAAGGACCAATTGAAGAGATTAAAGAATGGTTCTTGGGGAGGAGACACACCACCTCGAAGGGGACTGGTAACTGAGCTGGGGCAAGAAGAGGGACAGGAATGAACAGAAAAAAGGGTTTAATGAGGAAATTGGTTGGGGAAGAAATCCGGTTCAAGGGGTTCACCCCGCTTCGAAGGGAAGGCTGGGGGGGGGGGGGTCCTGAAAAAGCAGCAAAAAAGGACGAACAAACATAGAAGAAATAGAGGAAAAAGTGAAATATCGTATGACGAAAAGCATGCGTGTCAGATGTGATCCTGGGTGGGAAACAGGGCCTACTATGGGACGAAAAGACTTAAGAAAAACTCAACTTATAACAAGATAGATTCAGTGGGGGCGTAATACAAATGGAAAAAGACAGTTGTGTGTATGAGGGGGGGGACCGCAGCTAAGAAAAAAAAAAAAGGAAAAACGGGAGGGGCAGACGCAGGGGAAGCGAAAAAGGGAATAGGGCTGGTTGCAAAAGGGCAAGACTAGCCCTGGGGGGGAGATTGCCCGGGGACCGGGTCGGGAGCCCAAAAACATAAAGGACCCGCAAAGCTCATTAAGGCGACGGTGATGGGGATCGTGGAGGAGAGGTTTTTTGAGGAGGACAGTTACTGTGAAGACGCAGAGAAAAAAGACGGGAAGCAGGAACCCGACCGACGGGAAGTACGTGGGCAGGCCGAAGACAGTCTAAGGCACAGGGGAATACTACCACAGGGAAAAAACCAAGGGGCTTGCCAAGACCACCAAGCTGAAAAAAAAAAACTGAGAAGGACGGGCGTAAAAGAATGTGGAGTCGGGAAGAAGGGGCACAGAATCGTATTGTGCCAAATGAACGTTAGTTTCTAGCGGTTAAAACAGTTGACGCAGAAAACCTTAACCCCCGTGAAAAGAAGGTTTGGGAATATATGGATAAACCACAAAACGCAACTTAATGGTACGAAGGGACGTTTTTCGGAAAAGAAAAAAGGGGAAGAGGAAAAAAAAAAACTTGAAAAAAAGAAAGGGTAACGCAATTTGAATCCATGTATAACTAGTAACACCTGTCTACCAAACACGACCAACAGCAAAAAAAGGCAGGGGGTCCAAATCGGATCGAGGAACGATGGGGGGCAATCAAAGGTTAAGGGGGGGTTTTTGTTTAAGGGGGTTATCAGGTTCCACAACAGGCGAGCTGAAAGGGGGGAAAACCTCGGGGTGGTCTCAAAAAAAACAAAAAGGACCCGAAAAAATGGAAAGAGGGGGGGGGTGAAATGTGAACAGGTCCCCGAAGGAGAAAGTCTGACTTGATGGGGTCGGCCGGGAAGGAAAAAAAAATGGAAAACAATGGCGTGTAGGAAGGATCACAGCGAGAAAGTCCCTTGGGAAAAAAACGGGGCAAGGTGGAAAAAAAAAAGTGAACTTTCAACCAGGAAAAAAGAAAAATGATGAAAACGACCGACGAGTGCCTTCAGTAAAACCTCAAAAAAACCGACCGGGAAAGTACCCCTAAAGGGTGGGAAGATGAAAAAGATTTCAGTATACACGGACGGTGGGGTTCCTAAGCAGGAGGAACCAAGCGAAAACAAAAAGGTGGACTAACAAAAATGCAAAGCGGACACACAAGAAATCGAGTCGACTGGAAAAAAAACGAAAAATTTTGGGGAAAACAGGGAAGGGAGAAGGGTTGGGGGGTGGAGGGGGCAAAAGGTAATGCCGAAAAATCGAATATGAGGCACCGATGTGTGCGGGGACACAAGGCGGGGGGGCGAGATTCCCCCTGGAGGGAAGAAGAGCGAAAAGGTTCCAATTGATTCCCAAACAGGAAAAAATGATAGTGGGGAAGGTACGCAAAAGAAAGCAGAAACACAACAAGGGGGGGCAACGTACAGGAAAAACCTATAAGGGAAAAAGAAAAAATAAACCGAGGAGCGGAGGGTCCCGCGGCAAAAAGACCCCTCGGGGGGGCAAGACAATGGAAAACTTATGTTGAGACTAACAAAGAAGGGTAAATAACTAAAAATAAAGAGCGGCGAAAGTAGGCGGGAAAATCATAAAACACCAACCCTAAAGGGCGATTGAAGGTTGGCCGAAGGGAACAGGGGGGCAGTACCGTCAAAAAGGAAGGAGACAGCCGGGGAAAAAGTTGAAATAAAAAACCCACAGCCAGGTCAAACGAGCTGGGAGAAGGAAAGGGTTTACATGATTTGACGGACACGTAAAGCCGGTTGTAAAAGCAAGGGATGCGGTAAGACAGAAAAAAAAGGAAGACTTCCAACAGCAAACGTGGGTGAAGTGCAGGACAAGGCAACCCGGGGAGTGTGAAAGAAAAAAAATGGCGCTATGGCCCAAACAGAGTAAGGAAGAAAAGAGTAAAAATTACCTGCTCGGGTGAAAAATGGGGAAATGGTGTCTGGGGGAATATGGGACAAAAAAGACGACTTTGAAATTTAGGCCTCTTAAAGGGGAAGAAGGGAGGACAAAACCTTTCGGTACAGAGAGAACTGGGGAAACGCCGGAGAAAGCTTTCAAAAAAAATTCGGACCAAGGATCAAACGCGGGGGGGGTTGTCACGGGAAAAATGCCCGGTTTCGGCGAAAACAATGGGTGTACGGGGGAAAGGACCCGCGGAGGGACTAACGGGTATCTCTGGGGAAAACAAACGGGAAGATCTCGTAGGGGAAAGGCTAAAACATACTGGGGGACCGTTTGTAACATAAAAAAAGGAATTCTGAAATTAAATAAAGAGGAGAAAAGGCCGCAAAATACTGGAAAGACACAGGGCTGGTGTAATTCTCCATGAAGGAGGCCGTTTCAATCAAATAAGGGGGGCGCTGGAGGAAGAAAAGCACTTTTACGTACCGGGTACAAAAAAAGAAATTTATTGGGAGGGGCAAAAATCGGAATGGTGGCACGATTAAAAATGGGGGGGGGTAAAGCAGGCGGCCCTCCCGAAAGAACATGAAAAAACATGGAGAGATAAAGCGGCACCCTGGGGGAAAGGAGGAGGGTCCGCCGAAGTACGTCGTACGCGGGGATGTAGGGTGGGGATTGAAGGACGTTACCAAAAACGAGGGGGGGGGGGAGCAAAATTTCGAGTATGGGAATAAAACGCTACAATGTTTCAACCGGGGAGAAAAAAAGTCAGAAGATCGGATGGGCAGACTCGGCAAGCAAAGGGGGTTGGGAGTATGGAATGTCAAAAGAACTACCGAGAGAACGGAAGGGAGGGTTTTGTGACGGAAGTCGGCTGCATAGTCAACCGCAGCCGGAACGGTGTTTCAACAGAAGTAAAAGATGTATGAAGGGTTTTCAAGAAGAAAAAAAAAGAATAGTGCGACTGGGGGGGGGAAGAACTGGGGGATTGAAAAGGGGCGTGTTGTTGGGAAAAATTTTCTGGGGGGATTCCGGTAGGAATGACAAGTAAAGCCCGAGTTGATAGATACAAGAGGAAAGTAGAGCAGCGGGGTTCCCACCACTACGGGCGGTTGAAAACTTTTTACGAAATAACCAATTACTCGCCATGAGGATCCTGTCGAGGGAAAGCCAAACTTTTGAAGGGTGGGCGCACTTCCCAGGGGAGGTGGGGGGGCTGGAAGAGAACAAGGAAGCGCAAACCGGAAGAAAACTAAATAAGGGGGAACGATCATCCACTTAATGACAATATTTTGCATGCTGCGGAAAAATGCAGGGGTCCAGGGCATCGACAAATGGAAAATCGGCTAACAGGGGGCGTCCTTACAAGGTTCTAAAAAAAAAAGTTAAAACGGATTTGTCGTGAAAAGGAACGGAGCTAACCAGAAAAATTGGAGGAAGGGTTTTAATACAGGTGACGTAGGCATCAGGGTCAGCGTTGCCGAAATATACAAGTTCCGTGAAACAGCAGATACAAAGAGCAGAATGAGGAGGAAGAGTACGATTGCTCAGAGTTCTCGAGCGACCCTTTGACCTAATGGGAGGAAACCGGCAATCGGCCAACAAACTTTGAAAAAAAAGGGAGGGTCATTGAAAACTAGTAAAAAGGACGTTGGGGACCCCAGCTTTGGAGGGAAGGAAACGAAAGGGCGGAAAAAAAATTGCGGACGCAACCGGACGAGGGTCAGCGTGTTCGTCGGTTCGGAGGTGAAAAAAGGGAGAACTGGCGGAAGGCCGATTGGCCTGAGTGGGGGAAAACGCGAACAGCAGGACAAAGTCAAATCAACAATCGGAGGGCAGGGTCATAGTATGCGGGCCGGGTGCCGTTGCTTCAATCAAAAACAGCGACATAAACGGCGGGAAGCCGCACGGGGAGTGGGCGGGCATGAATACCGACCAGTCTTCCCAGGGCTCGCGCGCCAAGGGGTAAGAAAGAAGCCCGGGGGGGCACTGCACCGAGCCGTTACTCCAGATCGAATTGCCACCCACAGGTACAAAAAAAAGGAAAATAAACCATGAAAGCAGCTATTCAAGGTCACTTGGGGATTCCTAAACCTTCCGGAATTTGTTTCCATTGGTGAACTCTGGGATAAACTCAGGGGGGACACTAGGAAAGTTGCCGTAAAAGGCAATGATGGATTTGGTAATCAGAATAATCTCACAAGGAAAAAATCTACCGAGAAGAGTCAGCATTAGCAAGCTCCGAAAAAGTGGTGGTTGTCCTATGAATTTAAAAAAGAAGTGGGGGTTGTCAATTTTGCATTAAACCAGCAGGGAAAAACTAGGTACTAATCCCGAAAGATGGAAACAATGGCCATTGATCACAAGCCAACACTTTTTAAAGTAAACACAAACCTTGGAATGATTAAGTTACGAAAGAATGTTCGAGACCTTGGGTAGTGGCCGGACACATGAAACATCAGCCAGGACGGAAAAGCAAGTGGAACCCAAAAGTCGTTTTTTGGTTCATTGGGGGGTTAACTAACAACAAAAAGAAAGAAAACTTGATGGAAGTCAAAGAAGTTCCTGCGTATCCGGGACAAAGCCCAGGATTTCGGCTGTGGTAAACAAAGAAGGAAGCCGGCAAAGGGGAGACTCCTGCAAAGGGGGTGGAAAAACTACGAAGGAAGCCCCCCAAAAGGGTTGCTGTAAAGGAAAGGGAAGGGCCCACAAGACGACGCAGAAAAAACCCAGGTGTTGGACCTGAAAGACCAGCCGGGGGTCCAACACAGCAGATCTTAGAGTCAGTGGACATTACGACTGTCTCAAAGGGGGTCGGGGAATACACCAAAGGGATTTGGTAAGCTTGTTCTTGGGGGAGAGTGCATTAAAAAGACTACTCATAGAAGGATAAAGGGGGAAAACAGGGTAAGCAAGTCAGCTGGAAAAAAGTTTAGAGAATTGGGGATAGGTAAGTTTTTATCAAAATGACCGCCAGAGGAGAAAGGAGACTGGGTGTGGGGATTGAACAAAGGAATACAAACCACTGGGCAACCAAAAACAAAGAAAAATGAAAAGACCAACAGGAAGGAAGGAATTGAAGGGTTTTCAAGGAAGAATAAGAGCGGAAAGTGGGTGTATCAAGAAATCTATGGGGGAAGACGCAATGATCCGGTAAAAAACCGTCTAGGGGACTGAGACCAATGACTAAGGTCATATCCCAACCTGGGGGGAAGAAAACCACAATAACATCGCCACCGGTAACGCCTTCAGGTCTTGGGAAAAGACAAATTGTGGGGAGCCCGACGGGGGGAGGGGGTATGTGGTTGCCGGAAAAAAAAATGCAATCAGGGCCTGCCAACGGGGAGGGACCCTATTCCGGGTGAGGGGGGAAGCAAGATTAACGCGGAATACAGAGAAGAATTGAGTGGAGGCAAGGGGGGGTGTTAAAAACCCCAAAAACTTAACGGCCACCGGGGAAACGCCTGAACTGGGGGGGAGGAAAATGTACCGGCCCTTGATTAGGTAGTGATTATCCAGAAGACATGTGTCAAAAAACAAAGACCTCTTTGACTTGCCCATATGTGGGGGGGTGCCGCGTGTGTGGGGGAGAGAAGGGTTGGGTATAACGGCCGGCCCTCAATGGATGCCGATCGCCAGGAAAAAGCTTGAAAAAATCGAAAGGGAAACGAAATCCACCAAAGAGCTGTGAACCGGGTCCAAACCGGAAGCAAAAACCGGCAAAAGGGAAAAACACCCAATGTTGTGGCACCCAGGCAGGGGGAAAAGGGGGAAAAACATTCCATTGGGGGAAGACGCGATGGGTTTTGCAAAGCGGAAGAAGAAGGAGTAGACCAAGCCCAGACGAAGCACTGAGAAGTAAGAAGAACACAAAAAACAGCAAAGGGCCCATATCGGTGGGGGGGAGGAGTGTAAGAATGGATGAAGGACCCACCCGGGATCCGTGTAAGACAGTCACATAAAAAAAAAAGCATTTGTGAACTTGGGGTGATCCCCGCAGCGGAAAGAATGTGCCGCATAAAACGTCAGAAAAAGTGAAAAAGAACAAAACTTGTGGGGGGGTAGCAGGTGACGAAGGAAAAAAAACCGAATCGAAATACTGGGGGTAGACAAGACTACTCCCAAAAATTGAAGTAAAAGCCTTCGGACCACTAGGACCTAGCGGTTGAAACCTGATTGGGGGGGTGCCCAAGGTTAGGGGAGGTACGGAAGACATGCCCAGACAGGGAGGATAAACTCGGTTTACCATAAAAGGGGGAATAAGCTCATTGCATTAGGTTGGGGGGTAACTACCAAGGGCGACTTTTAAAATCATGAGGGGACCCACTCGAGGTTCCCTTGGGCGGGCAGTGGGGGAGGGAGCAATGCGACATTTCGTGTCACCTTAATCCCCGTCCGGAGGAGGACATGCAGGCTGTTAATAGCCCAAAAAAGGAAAACAAAAAAACCAACAAAGCAATGGAAGAACAACCGGGGGGACTTTGTCTCACCCAAAATTGGGAGCGCAATGCCAGTGGGGGATGGGTTGACTCAAAGAGGGGCATTTTTGAAACACGCCCCAAGGCTCCCAAGCCTGAGGAAGGAAATAAAATATCACTCCAACAAGGGGGGTAAAAAGGAAAACTTATTCCTATTGAAACTAGGGGGGAAAAAATTCAAGGTGGACAATCGACCAACAGACTGCTTCGAGAAGCAATCAAAAATCGAGCAGTCACGTTAGGGCCAACACGAAAAAGAAGTAAATAGGATTCAAACCATTGAAAGAAAGAAAAAGAGGGGGGTGTGTTAGGAAATACAAAGAGGTCGGATCAATAGGAGACCACAGGGGAAGAGGGGTAAGTTTTGGGTCCTGGGCCATACCTCCGGGTCAAGGTGGGTCAGAGCCGGAGGGGGGGGGTTGAAGAATAAAGGGAGGCAAAAAAAAAAGCCCGCCGTGGCAAGATAAGAGACATTGTAGGTGAACGAAAAAGACCGACAAAAAGGGGGTAGCAAGCTAAAGGAACTGTTGCAACGTCAACGTGGAAGAAAAATAGGGACTAAAAGGGGGGGGTGGGGGGAGCAAAGCGTCCAATCCAATCGGTAGTGTGGGGAAATAAAACAGCGGCAATGGAAAGGGGGAAAGCACCAAGACGTTGGATCCGGGCAAACAAATAAAAAAAGAAGGGCGCATAGAGGGGAAAAAGGGAAAAAAAATCCCTGACCCTGACGATATGGCCCGGTCCACCTCTTTTCAAGGGAGGAGAAAAAATTTAACTAGACATAAAAGGAGTTGCAGGAAAAAACCGCACGTGCAACAATCTCAGGTTATAGTAAAAGGATTGGGCGGGGTCACAAGGAAACGCCCCAAGGCAAAAGGGTAGCGAGGAGGTACACAAACTAGCCTTCACGCCTGACACGGGGGGGAAAGGTGGGGGCTGGCACAAACAGACGTGGGGGGGGGGTGATTCAAAGGGGGGGCTATAGGCTCCCCCGCTCACAAAAGTCACTAACACAAAGGGAAAAGGGGGGGCATTTCCCTGAGTTTCCCTAGGGAAAGGGGGAGAAAGGTTCCCAAAAGAAAAGGTAGGGGGCACCAGTACTGGGAAAAAACGACGCGCGTGAATGGTTTAAGAGGGGGGGGGAACGCCAGAAGAACAGGGGGCCCCCCGAGAACACGCAGGGAACACCTGCACTGGAAAGGGATCGAAACCAAGGAAGGCACAAGGAAGGGGTTTGGACGTGGGCCACCAGGGGGTAGGGGCCCGAAAAGTGCGCTGGACCAGAAGGGGGAGGGAAGCCATACGCTCTAGGTTTAGGGCAAGAAAAATCCGGGTGTAAGAACAATTGGGAAGGGCCGGGCCATCAAACTCTGGTTGGGAGGGGGGGCCAATGAACCCATGCCGCGGGTGAAACAACACATATTGGCAGGAACCTGGGGGGGAAGAACTCCAAAACGCGGTTTAGGCGAAGGGGATCGATGCAGGGGAAGGGCAATTGAACCTCAGGAGTGGTCGGAAAAGTGGTCAAGAACCCCGTCAAAAAAAGTAGAGTGTGGGCCGAGATTTTCCGAGTCACAGGTAACTTCATTACCCAGGCTCGGGGGGGGAAATCCGATCATGGAGAAAAAAAAGGGAACGCCCGTCCGTCCCAGGCATATTTTGAGACGAGTTCACAACAGGCGGATTATTGTTGTGAGTTTCCAAACAAAGGGAGTGCCGAAGGGGCGGGGGAGCCCTGAAGACAACCGATAAAAATTTTTACCGTGGGGGGGTTGCGAATTCACTAAGAATCATGAATTTTCGAACCGCCGAGGAACTGGGGTTGGAGGTTCCACGGGGGGACATCCCCTTAGATCCGGTTGAAAGAAGGGGCACAAGAGGGGATCGGGGGGTTGTATAAACGGAGAAAAGGCGGGGAGGGAATCATCGGAACAAAGAACCGGGGGAGATGCCGGGGGGGGCCCCACTCTAAAGGCAAACGGATGGAGGTTTTAAACAACCGCGAATCTTCCGAGGCATTGGGGAAAGATCAGTGGGTTGGGGAGTGGTGCCCAACACACAACCAGGGAGGGGGAAACATCGGGC
>Ga0179593_1374410_pt1 | contig 19932 bp, 24 predicted proteins | sample CZODoug2_1_08_16_FD_185931 | JGI IMG/M metagenome (GOLD analysis project Ga0179593, IMG submission 185931) | Vadose zone soil fungal communities from Angelo Coast Range Reserve, California, USA - CZODoug2_1_08_16fungal (PacBio error correction) | ecosystem: Environmental > Terrestrial > Soil >...
TGAAGGAACCTCAGAACGGGGCAATAAACCTCTACCTGAACCACCCGGGAACAGCGGACCGCCCAAAAAAAGGAAGCCGCGCGCGCCGGGGTCGTAAAATCACACTACGGCTGATGCCCGTTCAAAAAAAGAGGGGGAAAGATAGGGCCCTCAAGGGAAGTAAAAAAAAAAGTTGTTTAGCGTCCCCATTTCAGCCACAGCCAAAGTCAACTTAGCGGTCCACGTTTATGGCAAGAAGAAAAAGAAAAACTGGATATATCCAAAAAAGTAACTGTGAAAGGTCGAGTCAAGTTGCGAGGAAGGGAAAGCATGGCTCAGGGAAAGTAAAAAGGGCCTGTTTTAGCTTCGAGGGTAGGCAGGAGAGGGTTCGGTCAGCAAGTAGCCGTCACCGAGCCGATCAAGAAGAGGGGGGGGAGAAAGCAGAGGTCACTAATCATGGCCTCGTCAAAGGGTAACAGGGCGATTGTCATCAGTAAGGGACAGGGAAAGGTTCGGCTTGCGGGTGCTAAGAGGAACTGCGCAGGTCGTACTGAGAAAGGGAAATCCTAGTGTAGAAAGGGGAAGGAGAATCCATCGCAAGGAACATCAGGCCATCTCGGAAGAGGGGAAGGCGCCCACATTGCCTGGACGCGGTCCGAACGAATCCGGTGATGAAGGAAGGGGAGGTAAAACGGGCTGGTAAACACCAAGAAAAAAAACACCCAAATCTCAGCCGGCCGGCGGGGTCGTAGACGGCGCCACAGGACCCTAAATCCATGGCGGCGATGTTTCAAAGGGAAGGAAGGGGTCAGGCTGGCTGAAAAGAGGGGCTTGGAGCGAATCCTACGATGACAGGGGTCATCTGTGACAGGACCCGCTGGGAAGTGGGTGCGGAAGGACCCTGTGGGGGGGGAGGATAACGGCTGGGGCGGAACCCAGAGGAACAGAGATTTATTTGAGAGGATAAGGACTCGAATAAGATAAATCCCAAAAAAGACCTCCAGCGCCGAAGGAGATTAACGCAAACAAGGGATGCTTGATAGGAACTCAAGGGGAAGGGAGTTGCTGGCCAGCCACTTCCGAAAGAAAAGAAGACCTTTTCGCAGCTCGCAGACAAAAAAAAACCGGTCAGGACCGCGAAAGTAAAGAAGCAGCCCCCAGAGAAAAAAGGGGGGGGTCGTTACTTCTTCCGTAGGAGTAGACCGGGGGAAAAGACTATTTCACGGAAGAACGGAAGAAAAGGAGGAGAAACAGGAAATACATGATTGGGAGCAACAAAACCACCATCGTAACTAAAAACGGGACAACTAGATCAAAAAAAAAAAAACGAGGAAGGAGCCTTTGACAGGCGGGAAGAGAAGCGAGGGGTTTCTACGGGGAAAAGAGGAACGGAAATAAAAGGATTGGTATTACTTCAATGTCCAATCTAAATCAACGTTCACGACAAGAAAAGGAAGGGAAGAAAGTAGGGGGACGACAAGAGACTGCACGCTTTCACGACCCGGGAGAAAAAAGAACGGCTGAAAGGAACAAAAGAGAAGATGAGGTTCACCCTCAACCACCCGTTCCAACCTCGGGAAAAAAAGACGCTGGAGACTTCAAAGAAGAAGAGGAACACCCCAAGGGCGCTGGAAAAAAGGGAGTACGAGGAGAAAAAACATGAAAAGACATAAAGAAAGTTCAACATCGGCTTAAACCGAAAAATCCTCAGGCGCGGCAAGACCCCAAAAAAAGGGGGAAGGACCCACAGGGAGAAAAAACGATGGAAAATGTTTCACGACAAGAAACCAAGGTAAGAAAGGGAAGAAAAAAAAATCCCACCGAGACCACAGAAGACTAAGGTGAGTGGATCGGCCAGCGACTAACCGATGGCCGGTATCATAAGCAACGCCATGAAAAAGAGGACGGCAGAATGCATCAAACCCCCGCCGCCGGAAGAGAAATGGGGAAATGGGGAAAAAACAAGGTCCTCAGAAAAACTGAAAAATAGACACGGGATGCATCCTGACCCCCGGAAGGGGGCCATATGGCGAGGAAAAATCGCGTCCGGCCCGCCGGAGGACCAGCCCGGAAGAACCTGCGGCACGAAAAGAAAAAACAAAAAAGAAAGAAGACATTGGAACCATAGTCAAGAACTACGACCCGCGGAAACAGCAACCACCAGATCATCCAGACAAAGAAAAAAAAGCAACGATAAAGTCAAGCCGACGGCCTGGGGAAAAAAAAGAAAAAGAGGACCCATAGAAGAGGAAGCTCTCCTCCCTTTACCACCCGCCGGAAACGGATAAGGAAGATACCGCTCCTATCGCGACGAGGTAAAGCCGAAAAAGAGGGCCGGCGGCATCCCTCTCAGAGCTACCAACGGCAAGAGAAAAAAAAGTAATAAAAAACAAGGGAAACAACACCAAAAAACGAAAGAATAGGGTCAAACCCTGACGTGGAGAATAATTAACGAAATGTGGACTGAATTGAGAACCGGTGACAGAATGGGGGAAGGAGGAGAAACACCAACTGAGGGGATAGAAAAAACGGAAGAAAAGGAAAAAAAGAAAGCGGTGCAGCACGTAAAAAGGTGACCAGAACCTTTGGAAAAGGGGCATCAGCCGAGGCTCCGGAAGTCGTTAAGGGCGACGGAACCGGGCGCGGATGTTCCTTACCGGCGCGGTCCGCGGGACATAAGGAACGGGAAGGGCAAACAAGGCGGAAAGGAAAAAAAAACGGAGCGAATGGGGAAATGGTCGTCATCCTGCCACAAAAAACACAACAACAGGGGAGGAAGAAAGGGTTCAAGGACACGAAGTCATAACATAGGGAGAATCAGCCTGTAAAAACGAGAAAACTGTTAACTTCCTGGTCATGGCCGCGGACGAACTAAGGCGCTAAGAAGCGGACCCCACTGCCAGGAAGAACTCGTGACCAGTAACCTAAACTTTAAAAAGGGGGAATCAGAAGCCATAAAGGAAACCAAAGGAACCTGAGCGGGGGAGGTCGTCAAAATTTTCAGCCACAAGATGGATGATAAGGACACCGGTTTATGCAGGAAGAAAGTGAAGGAAGAAAGGGTCTTTGAAACCATTTAATTGCTAGCAAGGGGGAAGAATTACGCTATAAAAAGAGGGTGCGGCTAATTACTGCGGAAGGAGGGGGAAGGGGGTAAAGAAGGACACTGGAAACGATATTAAGGTCGGCTTGCGGATCCAACCGGAGGAAGGCTGGCGAGCTCACGAGGGGGTGCCCGGGGGGGGTTTTTTTTGGGGGTGGAGAACAGAAAAGAAGAGGCGGACAGCAGCGGATGCAAACGCTCTATGATCGGTGGAAGAAAATAGAGCTGGAGAGTCAAGGAGGGGTCATGAAGGGGATACCGAGAGGGGGGAGATCCGGCAGGTCAAGGAAGGCACTGGCGGCAAGGAGCGAGAAGCGACCAGAAAAAAAACGGGGACAATTTCAGCATCATTCCGGGGAGAGGAGTTAGACGGGCTGTTGATCGCTAAGAGGGAGAGAAGCTGAGGGGTAAACAAGACTGACCATCAAGGACCGATGACGAGAAAACGAAAGCGGCCGTCGAGTGGCGCAGACCGGAAAAAGAAGGAGGAAAGGGGAAGGAAAGGAAGGGTGGAGAAGAGGGGGGGAGCAAGGAAGAGGAGGAGGAAGGAAATCGCGAGAGGGGGAGGGCAGGAGTATGGTAGGGGTATTGAGTGGGAGGGAGGGGGGGAAGGTGGGATGGGAACAATGGGGGGGGGCGCGGGAAAGAAATGGGACATGGTGGGAAAAGGCAAAAGGCGGGGAGATGGGAAGAGGGGGGACGGGAGTAGGAGAAGGACGGGAGATGGGATGGGCTAGGGTTTTAGCTCTAAAAACAGCCGGTATTCTCTCTGCTTGTGAGCGGATCGGCGCGCTCGTCCTGACGGCAAATTTACTGCTTACTGGTTGTGTAGACAGTGACCCGGGAAGGGGGCAATCAAAAATTTTCTTAAGCAGAGGGGGGAGAAAAGGAGAGGGGGGAGCACTAAAATAAACCGCGCCGATTCTATGTTTTCTCGGATCATCTGACGAAGAAGAGAAACCGAATCGACGTCCATTGTTGGTAGACTCGATTCTAGGGACAACTGACAGTCGGTATTCTGCGGAGGAACCGGGTGAAGTTCCAGCCACTTGGGAAGGAACAGGTGAATATGGATAAGCCCGTAGATAAGCAACCGGGGTAGTGGACCAGCGAACTCGGTTGTTGCGGACTGCCCAATGAGTCACTGAAGTGGAAATCGTGAAAATCTGCAAACTGTAGTTGACGTAGCCAGGGACGGGTATAAAAAAGTAGAAATAGAGGCCGGCTACGGGAAAGGAAAGGGACCGACTATAAAAAAGAAACGGGAGGAGGAGGGAGAGAGGGAAAAAGGAATGGGCAGTAGCAAATAAAGACTGGTAGCTGGTAAAAAAAAGAGTATGAGACGTGAGAAGGGCAACTGACCCTAACGGAAGAAAGAAAGGGCAAAGAGTACTCCAATCTTCTGACTCAATGCGGTGAGAGTGAACAACTGACACAGAACCAGGTCACCGACCCGTCTTCGGGAAAAGAGCTGCGAAGTCTGAAGGGACACTAAGGAGAAGGAAAGTGGGATGACCCGAAGAAAAAAAGAGGTAGAAGACAGAACCGATCGTCAAACCAGATCATCTGAAAAACCTGATGGACCCGGACAGGTAGGGCATCTTTTCAGAGAGGGAGACCGAGAAAAAAATCTACAAAAGAAGAAAGAAAGTCACATACCGTCATCGAAGAGCGGCAAGAAACCCAATACGGGAAACACACAGTGAAAACATCAGAGTCATGCCCCTACCTTGCTCTACAAGAAGACAAAAGTCAAGAGGGAAAAGAGACCAGAAACTAGACCAGAAAACAAAAAGAAGCAAGGAGAGAAATAGCGGAAGAAACCAGGAAGAACGCCATTGGAGGCAGCGAAGCACCGCCAGCCGCTAAGGAGAACTAAATGGACATAGAAACCGACAAATCCTTAGGCCTAGAAGAATAGATAAAAGAAGAAAAACTTACCGCAAAGTGCCATCCCTGAACCCCGCGTAACAGACCTGCAACTTCAAGACCACGGAGCGAAGCAGGATTACCACAAAGGACAGAGGCAAGAAGAGAAAAATAGGGAAAAAAAGATAATTGCAAATTGGGGAGAGTCTTCCTCAGAACACCAAACCCAGAAATCCAAACAACCAGTACCGACGACGGACTGAACCATAACATTTAATCACACTGCTAAAAGTCTGACTAAGGAGAAAAGAGGCAAAAAACACAGGGGAAAAAACAACCATACGGAGAAAGGCCGAAGGCTCCGAATCTAAAACGCCCCTGACAGGAAACATCACCTGAGTCATCCGCGCCTCAGAAAAAAAAAGGCCATAGTCCACATGAATAGGGGAGAAAAAGGGAATCAAACAACGAAAGGGACTAATTAAAAGAAAACGGAAAGAACATAGACACGGAAATGGGAGGGATTTTCATCAACGGTGACAGATCACAAGTGCGTATAACCGACATCGGTAGGGTGGGGGGGGGAGGGGAAAAAAAAAAGAAAATTCAAGACTGGAAAATGCTTCGAAGCGGAAAAGTTCCCCGTTGGACACACCCGGAGGTACTCAAGGAAAGCGGAAGGGAAAAAAAGGAGGACATTCAGGCCCCGGCGTGCTGTGGCCAAGACAGACGGCCCGTAAACAGTCCGTTCGGGTAAGAGAGGCAGAGACGCAGAGAAATCACTGGAAGGTGTCCCATACACTATAAAAAAACAACAACAGAAAAGATAGAGAGGGATGAGGGACGACTAAGCCCCTAAAGTAGGAAATGGTGAAAAAGAGCCGACTGAACCGGAAGGGTGAGCGGGAAAAGAGGACCGACTCAGGGCCCGGACATACAGGCGACGACTCCGGTTTAAAACGGAACGAAGCACCTCAATGTGCCACCGTTTCCAAGGAAGCAGTGGGGAACGACGCTAAGGGCGAACATCCGCGGGGAACAGGACCAGGGGTTTTGGAGAGAAGAAAAGAAAGGGCTGTGGAGCCAAACCTCTTACACAGGGGAGAAAAGCATAAAAACGTGAGTTATAGGGACCCGCAGACTTTGAAGTGGCGCAAGTTGGGACGCGTTTTGGGTGACGAGGAGAAGGATGCGGGCTAGGGGGAGGGGGAGAAGAAAGGGGGGTAGGCGGAAAGGACCGGGAGAGTCGTCAGGGCGTCGCGATGGCAGGTCAGGATTTACCGAGAAAATAAGGAAGTTTTTAAAGGGCGGCTCGGAAGGACGGTTAAAAAAGCCGCGTCATCCGGAAAGGGAGAGTTGGTTCATTAAGGGGCTGTAGGTGGAGAGGTGGACTCAGCGGGCCTGCTCAGGAGTATCGAATCTGGATTCAAGGTTTGATCCTAGTGGGCGAGGTAGTGCCGGCGGGGGGCTGGGGAATCCGAGGCAAAAGATAGAAAAAAGGAAGAAGGCCTGGGTACTTCGGGGTCAAACTCAAGGGAGAGGTGGCATTGTTGGAAGGCATGGTTGGATCTCGGACAAGCGGCGGCACCAAAAAAGTATTTGAGGAGGCATTCGGCGTCCAAGAGGATGGAGGAGAACGAAACTCTGGAACGGAAACGAGTTTTGGAAGAGAAGAAGGAAACGGAGTGAGAGGGGTAGGGACGGATCTGCAAGTTCCACGGGACCTGTGCTTACAGGCACAGGCGCCGAGGTTAAAGTGGGGACGGAAGGGGAAAGGGATGGTGGAAAACGGCGGATGGTAGGGAGGATGTGTAACGTGGACGGCCTATGTCGGAAGGCAGAAGAGAAGAAATCCGAAGAAGGAGCAATGGTGTGGAAGAACTAGTCTGCGGAAGTATAGGAGGATCATCCCGCGGGTGAAAGGGCAGCGGGAACAGCACTAGACGGCCGGAGAGGAGGGCCGTCAGACCTCGTCGAAGAGCGAAGGGGGAGGTGCCGCCAGAAACTTTGTCCGGGACCCGTATCCAAAAAGCGGCACTGGGCGCTTAAAGTGAAGGGGGGGTTTTCGCGGTGGGGTGTAGGGGAGTAAAGGAAGAAGGACATAAAGCCAATAAAAAAAACCTTATAAATACATGTAGGAACCGAACTGGACCAGCCCGGGTACCGAACTCTCTCTAAACACGATTAGAGAAGGAAAGGATGAAAGCCCGTGGAGGGGGCAAGGAGCAGGCGATGGGAAATGGACTACGGGGTGTTCTACAAAGTTCGTCACAAGTTGAGAAAAGAAAATGCAAACTGCCCCGAATTCAGGGCAAATAAGACAAAAAAAGGGCAGTGAGCGGATTCTTGAAAAAAAGTAAAGACTGCTGGACGAAGACTGCGGAGTCACAAAATATAAGGCTACCGAACCGCTACCAGGGGGTGGAGAATGTGGCAAAAGAAAAAAAAAAGTAGCGAGATGAGGAATGAAGCGCCTACAAGAGGAGAGGGCTGTCCAAAGAGGTTATCAACGCGGGGGGACCTAAAGTTGCGTGCCGGATCTTCAGGAAGAACTAAGAGAAACACGAGCGAGAGAAGGAAAACAGTTCAAACAATAAGTAGACAAAGAGCCCGAGCGAAACCAGCGATTCCGACCCATTTTATAACAAGAGTCGAACTCATTAGACCAGAAAAAAACAGGTCCAGCAGTAACGAAGGGAAGGAACGAAGAGCTCCAACCAGAGAACCTCAAAAAACCGAGCTAAAATTCTTCCGCGAAGGAAAAAAATCGAGGCCAGCTTTCGGGCGCCAGAGGCGCCTGCGGGACCCGATCAGCCACCGAAACAGGCACCAGCAGACTCGCTGGAAAAAGAAACCAAAAGACCGGTCAAAACAACCACACAAGAAATCACGTGCGAAAGGAAACCGCGACAAGCAAGGGGCGCCAGTACGAAAAACCTCCGGCACGCAGGGTCTTAACCAGCCTCTAAAAGAATACCTGCCCCCATATCAGAAAAACAAAGAAGGCGAAAGCATCTACGAAAATGCCAAACCATACATCGAAGAAATACCACGTACCTGACACCTGAAAGACTGACATCGACTGTTCCTCAACAGCTGAGGAGCAACGAGGAACAAAAGGGCCCTCTCGAGCCTAGCAATGACGGGGGAAAAAAAAGAAAAGAGACAGCTCAGCCAATATAAGGCGGAGAATATCGCGACGAAAAAAAAGCAAAAATCTAAAAAGGTCAATCCTTAACACCTGAACTAATCACGTAACGAGCCATCATGAAGTAGGTTATAAACGTCACAAGCAGAAAATGGAACCGACAAAGTCAAAAAAAGTCCCTGCGGGAAAAAAAGGAAAAGGGAGGGAAGTGATAAACCGGCGATCCAGTTAAAAGGATGATAACAAGAACTGGGGAATGAAATGACAAATTCACGCGAACCTGGCTGGCGAAGAATAGACCGGTAAAATCAAAAAATGTGGAAAGGGAAAGGAGGACTTGCCGGAGAACTTTAAACATTCTGAGAAGGGAAAAACTGCTGGAGCGGTGCCATCCAAGGAAGAACAGGTCAGGGCAGGGGCCTGACCAGAGGTCATAGACAATCTAATAGAGTCAGGAGTCCTTCCGAAAAGAGATCAAAAAAAGGAGAGGGAGAAGAAGAACAGGAGAGACGAAGGTCCCCTCCATGGGTATGAAAGAGGGAGGACGCTCGAATTAACGGAAGAACTGAAAAAGGACCGGGTCTGCACAGGAAAGCCAAGACCGGGCCTTACTCACGAGAGAACAAGACCGGCTATCCAAGCCGTAAGTAAATCCTACTTATGCCCGTAAAAGCATGGTTGGAAAAAAAGAAGGGGACCTGGGATTGAGCAGGAATTCATTGAAATTAGGAGAAAAGGGCAAAAGAATATGGCTGTGGGAAGAAATTAAAGGACTGGAAAAAGTGGGAATTCACATATCCGTCAGTTATCTGGAACCCCAGACGTTTCGAGTCAAGGTGTGAGGGAAGGGTGTTACTGCTGAAAATGACATGGGGGATCGGGATTACTCGGGGAAGAGAGCAGGGGGTAGGCCGGTTATGAAGCCGTGCGGGATTGAGGGGAGCGTCACGCTGTTGAAGCCGGATCCGCCTGTGGTAAGGGAGCGACTCTTCGAGGCAATATCAGAGCGCTGGGACAGAAGGGGAAAAGAGATGACAGAATGTCAGGGAGGCAGGGGAGTGTAAAGGGGGAAGTGAGCCTGACGCGGTAGTCGAGGATAGTTCCGAGTGGTCAGGTTCTCCAAGAAGTGGAAAAAGGAGCCAGTAGAGGCGGGGGGAACCGGAGAGCCGGAAAAGGGGGGGGAAAAAAGATCAAGGGGGAAATCGGTGGTTTCAGACTGGGAAACGGTGATGGGTGCTGATAATTGCATACTTCCCACGCGGAGCTCACGGCGGCGTGGGGGGTGAGGATGCCTGATGGCTAAAAAAGTGGAGGGGTATAATGAAATGCAGCGATGGTCAGAGGGCCGATGCCGAAGTCAACAGAGGGGAGCGTGCTCATGGACGTAGAGAGCGATGATTCCTTACAATGTACGCTGGGGAAAAGGGGGGAGAAGATGGGTCCGAACCTCTGAGACCTGGGTGCGGAATTCAAGGGAGTTGGGTCGCGCCGGTATGGTGCGCCGAAAAAAGGAAACTTGTCCCGTGAGAATGTCAAAAGGGTCAAGTCAGCTGCTCGAAAATCAGCAAACGCAGACCTGGGAGAGAAGGAAGGAAAGGGCACACGGAGCGAGACTAATCCTCGAGGTGAAGGACGGGCCAGCCACGTGCCGCAAAAAGATCTTCTGGTCGTCCAAACGCAGAGAAGAGGGGAAACAGGGAGGTGCCGAGGAAGAACAAGGGAGGGAAAAAGCCTGAAAAAGGAAAGGAGAAATGAGAGGCCACGACCGCTAAGTTCACGTAGAGGCCGACTCGGGGAGGTACCAGGTATTGGTATCATCTAAGAAAAAAGACCACGGGTAAATGATCTCTCTACAACAAAAAAAAGGAGGGAAGATGCAGGACCAGGGAAAAAAAAAAAGGGGGTCACGGGTAGTGCACGTTTTAGACGCCGAGCGGAGTTGAAAGTTAATCCTGCGGCAGAGACCCCACGGCGATCTACCTCCAAGGGGGAAACGAGTCTACAAGCGGAAGGCCTCAGAGCGGGATAACAAAAGTGACGGGCGCGAAAGAAAAATGGAGGGAATCTGCGAAGTCGGGGAAAAGCCTAAGGTCAGCCGGCAAGGGGCTGGAACTCAAAAGCAAAAAAAATAAAAAACGCCGCGAGGATGAATAAGACGGAATACCGCGGAAAAGGAAAAGGAGAGGATACAAAAACCATTCCAGGGAAAGAAAGGGCGATCGTGGATTAAACTGACCGCGACAAAAAAGGGCCGCCGGACAAGGTCAACAAGGGAAGAAACACAAAATCTGCCGGCACGGGCAACAAAAGAAGGGACCTTCCGCAAATCAAAAGCGCGTCTTGCCCTAATGTACAAGGGAGAAAAGAAGGACGAAGCCGAAAGAACGAAGAAAGGACCAAGCTAAAACCCGTCGCGACTTCGGAACGGATCGTGACAAAGAAACGCCAGAATAGGGAAGGTCAAGAAAAGCAGCGGCGCCTGAGGAAGGCCTAAGGAGGAAAGAAAAATCCCAAAAAAAACTGGACCAGGTCATCAAAAACCCACCGCCCCGGAAGGCACTTCCCTGACCAAAAAAACCCGGCCCTGCAGTGGGCGATCTGCCCTCGCAGACAAACGTGCTGAAAAACGCGAACCCGGCTACCTTCGCCCGCGGAACAGCCAAACACAGATGACGATTACCCTCGGCAAGAAAAAAAAAAGACCTGTTAGGCCATACCCAAATAACACGAAATCCAAAGTGGGGTGAGTGAGGGGGAGGGAGGGGGGGCGAAAGAGGGGAGGGGAGGGTGCGAGGGGATAGTGAGTACCGGGGAGGCCTCTCTCTCCTCACAAAAAAACCAACTACCCTGTGAAAGGCGGGGGAAAGCCTGAAAACTTGCCTCAACAGAAAGCGGCTCCTGAATACCAGCCGAGGACTCCAGCCCCTGTACAAAACAAAGGGGATAAAAACATGCAATAAAAAAAGAATAAAGAGAAGCCCTGACCGAACTAGCAAAGATCGAAACTCGCCGCCTTACAAAAAAGAGACAAATAAAAAGCCTAAAAGCAGCACAAGGATAGCCGTAACACACAACGCCGACGACTAGAAAAAAAAAATAACTGGGAAACTAAGGGAAAACCAAACCGTGGAACATACCGTTGAAGTAAAACCACCAGAGAGAAGTGACTCCAAAAAAAGGGAAAAAAGCCGGAACCTTGGCGGCGCACAGAGAAGGAAGAAGGGGACACCACGGGAGTAACCACCGTTTTTTACGTTCAGAACCGGTGTACTCCTGCGGGAGGAAAAAAGAAACCGGCGTGGCGCGGATGTCCCATCACCGACGGTCCGCGGTCGCCAACGGCTTGAAAGAAGTAGTTCGCCAGACCCAGAAGTCAAAAGAGAAGGAAAGCAGGGTATTTGAGAACAGGGAGGAATGGAAAGCCAAATAGAGTTGAAAAAGAACTTCAGGGACGACGAAAAAGGGGGAAAAACACATTTATGATAATGAGACCAAAGCCTGTCAAGCCACCCTGCAGGGGGGAACACGGACGTCGGGAAAAAAAAACCGACGACATCCGCGCGACCACGGAATTTCCCGGAGAAAAGGGATGCAAAAGCTAGAGGAAGTCAACTGGTTAAAGGGTAAAACGCTAGGAAGAAGTTCCGCGGGGGGGGATTTTTCGTCGTCCACAGAGAAGGAAAAAGGGTTAGCATCATTCAACGGCAGAACGTGTAAGGCACAGTCAATCCACAGGGAAGGGACGGAAGGAATTGCAGGAAGAGAATGGTGACGAGAATATAACAGAGGCAATGCCTGCAAGCGTGGTAAGAGGGAACAGGTGGGGGAGGGATCGAGGGAGAAGGCGAGGTCGGTCAGGGAGAGCGATACAGAAGGCCTTATCCTCTAAAATGGGGAGGCGCGATGCAATGGTATAAAAGGCAGGCCGGGTGGGAATGAACAGGCGATGGGGACGCGGCGGGACCGGGTTGAGGGATGGGGGGAGTGCGATCGATGAGACTGGGGAAAAAACGAAGGGCGTAGCTCAGGGGTAGGGAGGTTCTCCCTAGCAGGGTGTCAGGTAAAAAAAAGCTGGACTCCGGAGGCCCGACGATGGGCGAAAAGAAAAACAGTGCCTGTACCGGGTTTCAGTTAAACTAGAACGGAGTCGGTGGTTCTGAATGAAAAGTCGCTTCAGAGACAGCTCCTTCAAGAAGGATTCCGGAGTACAAAAATGCTCCGGACTGCGGCAGCCAACTAGGCATTGCGTCAGGAGGAAAATATTGCCGATCGAGTGCGAGTCAAGACTGGTTGAGCGGGTTCTCGTGCGGAAAAAAGAAGGATTCATTGGAATAGGAAAAGTACTAATGTAAAAAAATGTGAAAGGGAGGTCAGTCACCCTTGATTGGTGGAAAACTTAAAAAAAATAAACTGTCGAAGAAGATGTTGACCGGGTCAAGGGCGTCCGGATGAGGGAGGAAACCAGAAGAAGATCCGGCAACAAAGGGTAAGAAGCCCTGTGTAGGGGATATTCCCGACACTGAAAATCGGCGTCTTCATCAACGCAGAAAAAAAGGAAGAGCGTGCCACAAAAGGCCGGAACCGGTAAGAGCTTATGGGAGGACGAAGATCGCTGCCTCCTCCGGGTCAAAAGCACATTGTCAGAGAGGACGTCCCCGCCTTCACGCCGCTTGGCAGAAGAGTACAATGGGGGGTAGTGAAAGTAGGGACGTAGAAAAATTTCACTATAACGCAGGCCGTAGAAACCGTCGAAAAGACCGTGATGGAAAAAAGAAAACAGGGGACGATCTCAACACAAAAAAAAAAAAGAGACGGCGTCCAGATCGGGCAATCAAGAAACGCTGGTTCAAACGAATTGAAAAAGGGAAAAGGTTCGCGGCTCTGGAACCCTCACAAGGGCCTATCTACAAGAAACGGGCCGAGAAGCAAATCAGAAAAGAAAGGCACCCGTAAAGCGGCTGCGGCAAAAAACGTCGAGGGTCTCATCGGATCTGCGAAGGAGGACCAGAAATCTACCTTTCACGGCAAGTGGCATGCCCCGCCTCCGCACCCTTTCACCACAAAGGCCGACTCAGGAAGGACTGGGAAAAGCAGATCGAGAGCCAAAAAATGCGCTGAGGGACGGAGCTTCTTCGAGCAGCTGATAAAAGACAAAAAAAAAATCGGCCGCCAACGGACGGTCAACAGACAGGCAAGCACCATCCTCCGGCGCAGAAGAAAAAAGAAGGACCCGAACCCAGAAAGCAAAAGGCGCCTACCGGGGAAAGGGTTCTAAGAAACAAATACCTGAAGGAAGGGGGAAGGAAAAATCCGCACCGCGACCAAGAACAGCCGCGAGACTTAAAAGGGGGGATCGCCCAGGGAAGGAAGAAACGGGGCGCCTGCTGACGCAGAAAAAAAGACCGCCAAAAAGCCGCGGAGGAAAATCCCGTAATCAGCACCCCTGCAGCAAAAAATGAAAAATTAACCCGCCCTCTCGAAGAGCGCCCTAGAGCTCCGGCCCGCCGGCTTCAAAACCACCAACCGGAGAAATAACCGCCCCCACTTAGGGGAACACCAGACAAAAGAAAATAAGAAACCTGCGCAGTCGGAAATCCCAAACGCGCATAACCGCACAGAAAAACACCTACCAAAAAACCACGGCCGACCTGAACATCGCCAGACACGATGACCAACAGGAGAAGAAAAAAAGAGGCTGCCAGAAATTGGGCACGGATCAGACGACGACCGGCAAGCCTAACCGGGCCTTCGCGAAACTAACGACAGAAAAAAAAAAAGCCGCCTTAAACAAAGAAAGCTATCCGCAGGAAAACGAGAATAATGCCTGCGGTTACAGCGACACCCACACGCAAGAAGAAACGACATTCAATTCAATAGGAAAACTTATCCACGGACCTGGTGGATTGGGAAGAAGAAAGGGGAAAGAAGTTGATCAACCAGAAGAAACAAGTGGGTTACACAAAAAGGCCAGCGGAAAAAGGCGTAGGGACAGAACGAAAAATGAGAAGGAACCGTTTGAAACTGACCCTGGAGGGGGACATCCGAAAAGGGAGGGGGGCGCACGGATTTAAACTAAGGGCGGTCAAAAGGTGTCAAGGACCGTCGGCGGCCGCGGAACGCAGTGCCTCGACTCATAAGGGTAGGGTAACCTAGAGGAAAAGCCGAACATAAGATCACAACAACAGAGAGAGAGGTATGCAGGGCGACGAAGGAAACTCCATGTATGGGAGATGGATAGAAGAGAAGGAAAAAACCTTAACCTTTTGCCCGCCGTCTTGGGAACGCGTGACCGCCCAAGGGAGGAAAAGAAAAAAGAAAGCCGGTGAACCTTAAAAAGATTGAAGGAGTAACCGGGTGAAACGTTTTCCAACGGTGGACAGTGGGCTCTCAACGCTTAGGGCGCCGCATGGGAAAGGAAAAAAAAAAATGTTTGAGTCGTCCACAGGGCTCAGAAGGGGGCTGGTTAAAGAGAAAGAATGCCACAGTGTTATGCCAAGAAAAAACAGGGCGAGTTCAAAGGGACTTGTAAAGAAACAAGTAGCGGTGTGACGGCTGATAAAGCGAAAAGAAAAAGTGATTACTGCTTTTTTAGCTGCAGTTGGGTTTACGGACCAAGGGATCACCTGCCGGGCGAGGTCGAAAAAGAGAGAAGCGCCGGAGCGGAGAAACACGTAAACCACTGGTGAGAGCTCTGCGAGGCCAAAAGCCGCTGTAGCATTTTGAGAAGGATGGGTCAAGGGGCCGTCGCGGGAACCGGGGGAAGAGAAGGATGGCTCTAAGGAGAACGTGTAAAAAGGATCGGATGAAGGCCGCAAGGGGAAGTCCTCTGTTTTCGAAAATACTGGTAAAGTGCCGCAGTTCGCAGGGGGAGGGGAGCACCGGAGCGAGGCGCATCAGCGAAACTCAAGGGATGGAAAAAGCGCATAACGGGGGAGCGGTGACATGGGGGGGGCGGAACGCGTGCTGTTAGAAGAACCAACGCGGGGCTCTGCGGAGGGTCTGAGGGAGAGGAGGAGGAAACAACCAGGACGGTCCCGACCTAGGCAATAAAAGGTTATGGAAGGAAACGATGCCGAAGTCGCGCGGCTGGGCAGCTGTTCGGAGGATCAAAAGTCCTCCTTCCGGGACTTTACCTGGGAGGATGGAAAAGAAGCGGGTTGGACAAAGGTAAATGGTGTGGGTTCTTGCAAAAGGACTGGTGAGCGAAGAAGGAGAGGTTACCTGGTCCGGGAGAAAGATGTCGTAGAATAAGGACCGCCAAAACGAGACACGCCAAGAAGAAAAAGTGGGGAGACAAGAGAAAAAGCTGAAGGGGAAATTCCCCCCCAAAAAAAGAGACTTAAACATATCAGGTGCAACGGGTGCGGAGGAGAAGCCACTTGCAAGGCGACGTAACTTCTGGGGTATCGCAATCGCAGATCCGCTCACAAAAGGAAGACCGTAACGCGGCTAAGAACGGGGAAAAATGAGGCTTGGGTAAGATTCAGGAGGGGAAATACAAGTTTAGGGAAGTATCACGAAGGTCAAAGAAAAAAAAAAGACCTAACACGGGACCCTTAGAAATACCAGTCGAAAGCTTCCTTGCAAAAACCCCCGACGAAAAAAAAGAGACACAACAACGGAGGAAGAAAGAAGGAAACGCCAGGATCCTGATCACGGGAGAAGAAACTCAAACGATTTCGGCCCGTGACTAACGTAAAGAGCAAACTAACAACCACAACGCAGATCTACCAAAAGGAAAGAAGCCAACGGCGTAAGAACCCCCCTGACAAAGCGTTCAGTCTCTGAGGGAAAAAGCGAGGTCAAGACGATATGCAGAGGGTGAGAAGAAAAGAGAGAACTTCCCGACAAGTGGTGGCAAAAAAGAAGCCCTCACACAGGAACAAAAAATTAAGAAGAAACTACGAGGGAGCGAAGAACACACCTCCGTATCAAAAAAGTGGCGAACGGATCGTGCTTCGATCATTCTGTCACCGAAACGAGGGGGGAAATCGCGCCCGGACAGTCAAAATCGTAGTAAGGAAAGAAAAAGGCAAGAACCAATCAAAAAAAGCAAAAAAGGGATCAAGCGGCAGAAAAAATTTAAGGTCTAAAGACCCAGTTAAAGCAAGTACAAGGAAAAGAAATGCCTAGCAGCTACGACCGAGACCACAGAAAACCGAGGCGACTTCGTCATCGCAAAGGAAAAAAGATCCATGACCAAACGGCGCTGCTAACAGGAAATTCAAAAAAAAGAGCGAAGAGGCCGCCTACTCTTGAAGCGATCACCAAAAAGCAAAAAAAACCGGAATCAGCAACCGGGAAAAAAGCGGGATGCGATTCACAGAAAGCGTCCAGAAAAAAAGAACAGCTCATGGCGAAAAAAAGGGAAAAAGGCCGCGTACACCAGCCTCGAACCGAGGGAAGAAAGCGAAACCATCTCGGAGACACCAGACATGACCGCTATCCAGACACTACGACCTGCGAAAGGCAGAAAAAAAGAACCCCACGACCTACCAGGTCAAAAACTAAAAATCGACGGTTTCCTCACAGGATACTAAATGCGACCTTATACCAAAAGAGGCAGAAGATCCAGCCCTGGAACCAACCCGCAGGAACGTCTCCGGCACAGACCGCCAAAAGGAAGAAGCCCTGAAAAACCCTCATGCATCCCTACAGCCTGACCAAAAAGGAGGGTCACCCGCCGAATCACTATGAAAAGAAGGCATCTCGCAAGAAAAACTCAAAAAAGATTTACTCAAATTTCTCCCTGCGGGAAGAGTTCATGAACCTGGGGGACTTTGGAAGGGGAATTCGGGAAAAAACGACTCCGAGGGAAGAAAAAGTTCCCTCGGTAAAACGGACGGTCGCCTAGCGCAAGGGCGAAAAATGGAAACGGGCTCAGATAATCCGGTGACTCCGAGGAGGAAAAAAAAGCCGCAATTAAAGAGGAAGCCACTGTGCCATAAGGACAAAGGGATGTAGGGCCGGCGTAAAAGCTCCATTCTCATCATGTTGAGGAACTGCGAAAAAAACAGCGACATCTCTCTCACAACGGAGGAGAGAAAGCCCGCGAGTGAAAAAAAGAAAGGGAGAGGAGAGGACCTCGCCATGTCAGAGGGAAACAATGACCGTGCAACAGGTCTCACCGGGAAGCCCGAGATTCATCCGCGAGAAAAGGAAGGGGCCAGAGAAAACAGAGAAGACACCTACTGAGAAAGGAAGCATTGAGCCTAGGGCCCAAAACGAGGAACGCCATGGGGGGGTGTCAGAAGGACAAAGGAAGGACACATATATGGGGTTATCCAATTAAACTGCATACTGTCCACCGGGGCAAAGGAAAAAAGGGGGAAAAGAAGAATTCCCCGCACGGGGGAAAATGACGGCTGTGGGGACGTCTTACAAGGGACAGGAGAGTTACGGAGGGATAGCTGCAGGGGGTGAAGGAGAGATGATGCTGCACGAGGTCAGGAGCGTCCACTATAGGCTCGGCAGAAAAAAAACTGAGCCGGCAAGGCAAAAGGGAGTGCTCAAGGCGTTGAAGGAACCAGGTCATCGGGGGAGGAAAACAGTTCTATGGAGGCAGGGAGGAGGTGACCTGTATGCGGCTGTGCAAGAAACTCTCGATATAAGGGGAGAGGGGTAGCCTGCGCTAGCTGAGGGAAAATTCATTCCTCAGGTTTAATCCTAGGAGTGGAGGACGAGGGTCTTCGGCTGGGAGCCGCTTGCCGGCGCGAGGCGAAAGAAACAACAGTACCTGGAGGGGCGGAAGAAATATGGCGGGGCAGTTGGCCTGATAGGGGGCCGAAAAAAAAGGCGGAAGCTCAGGCGGCGTGTCGTGAGTATCAATTCATGAGTCCATAAAGAACGTATGGGAGAGGAGAAGAACTTCCATGGCGGGCGGGTTGTGCAAAAATTTCCGAGGGGAAGAAGAGCGAGAAAGGGAAAGGGGTCAGGATTAGGAAAAAGAACTGCTTGAAAAGGCCTTAGGTGAGAACTGTTAAAAAGGACTAAAACGTTTCGCACAGGGTGTCGATCAAGAACCGTTTGGGAGGAAAGTCGCCGTCTGAGGGGAGGCAAGAAAAAAGTGTGAAAAAATGAGTTGTCAAAACTGCGAGAAGATCAGTAAAAAAAAGCCTCGCCAGGGGGTTGTAAGACTTAGAAAAAGAATAAAAAAAATGTCCCGGCGTCTCATCATCGCTGGTGAGAGGTCGGGGAAGAAGGCCGGAAAGAGAAAAAGGTCAGCCCTGGAGAAGACGGACGCGCCGACGATGTTGAATGCGGGAAAAAAAACAACCCAAACCCCCCCCAAGACACCGGGAAAAAGGCCGGCAGTACTCGTCCCGGGAAAAGTATCGTGACCGTGTAGGGAGTAGCAAAACAGGGGAAATCGGCAGTCGAACCTGAAAGGGCAACTAAAAAAATAAAAAAGAAAACAAACCAAAAAAGGAGTAGGTCTAAAATCATAGAGATCGGTACAGGGGGAGGGAAGTCAGTCATTGGAAGAATGGTTAAAGCGACGACGGGACGGCCCGTTAAAACGAAATTTCCCCTACACCGCAGATAACAAAGGGCACGATTAAAAAAAACATTCCTCAAGCGTTGGGGATAGATGTCAGAAGAAACTAAGGGGGGGAAGGTCACCGACCGGGCGGGGACGGTAGGAAAACGGGGGTCTTGACAGACAGCAAAAAACGGCAAGTGGGCCAAAAAAAAAGTTCACCGCGAGAACAAACGAACTGATTGGACTGTCTGCCAAATCGGGGGGAGAAAAAAAAAAAATGCGCCTGGCGACGGCCAGCCAATATCTTCGAAAAAAGGATATGAGAAAAAAAAACGGAACCAAGCAAAAGAAGTAAAAAAAGCCAAGAGCAGCGGAACCAAAATCAAGGGCCCATTCACACGCACCCTAGGTGATCAATCGGATCGGAAAAGAAGGACCTTTTTCTCAAGAAGACCGGTCAGACATACCGGAAGGAAAAGGCCTAACCAAAAAAAACTCAAAAGCACTCGGGGGGAAAGGGGAAAAAACGAATCGCGAAGGACAAAGAGTCTCATGCCGGGTCGCTAAGGAGAAACCAGCCGGCCATAAGTACTCAGAAGACAATCGCCCAAAACCCCCTCAAAGAAATGGGAAGCGACCGCAGCAACATTGAAGAAACCAGGCCAAAGAAAAGCAGAAGAACTAAAAAACTACGTCCAGACTATGAACTCTTCAGACCATCGAAGAAGAAAAGGGGTAAAAAGAAAACCTGCGGCAACTAAACGAAAAAAACATATCACACCAGATTACATGACCATCGCCAGAAAGACAATCAGCAGCAGCGCCCACCAGAACTCGAGCGAAGAACAAAGAAAAAAAAAAGAAGGTCCCGAAGAAAAGAAAAGAGGGGACTCAAAACTGACACATCTGCTATGGCAGCCTCGCCTAGCTCCCAGAACCTGCCAAACAACCATCCGGCCTCAGGCAACGAAAAAGGAGAAGATAGGCACGACACGCCAAAAGGAAGAAAGGAAAACCGCGCCGCAATTACAAAACCCCAACAACTTCAGCATATCACCCCAGTAATCAGAAAAGAAGGCACTTCTTTCGAAAGCAGGCACACAGCAAGAAAATGAAAAAACGAAATAAGTCAAGGCACAGGGAAAGATAACTTACAAGGAACCGGGGATTGACTGGTGCCAGGACCGGGGAAGAGGGCAAGGGGATGCGTATAAAAGACAAGATGAAGGTGTATTAAAATGGGAGACGAGAAAAAAAGGAGGCCAGCGGAAAATTACAAAAGAGGGGCAGGGAGGACCAACAGGGGGGGGAAGCGTGCACAGAAGGAGTTTACGCCGAAGAAGAAATAGG
>Ga0179593_1453434_pt1 | contig 19932 bp, 21 predicted proteins | sample CZODoug2_1_08_16_FD_185931 | JGI IMG/M metagenome (GOLD analysis project Ga0179593, IMG submission 185931) | Vadose zone soil fungal communities from Angelo Coast Range Reserve, California, USA - CZODoug2_1_08_16fungal (PacBio error correction) | ecosystem: Environmental > Terrestrial > Soil >...
TCGCGTCAGCAAAGAGGGCTGGGCTGAGGCTCGACGAAGGGGTAGAATCCTCCGTCAGGATCAGGCATAGCCTTTGCAAGATAAAGGAGTCGAAAAGCTCACGAGGACAACCTAGAGGGGAGAAAATCTTTATACTTAGACCGGTGGGGGGTATATAGTTGGTGCGTCGCCGTCGGGGATCAGTGGGGGAATGGCCGGTGAATCCAGCATGTTCGACCGACTAAAGAATAGGTAGGGGGAAATATATCGATGAAAACTCTCTTTCATGGGTCTGAAGAGGGGCCGGAAGGATCATTCTCTTACAAGGGGGAGGTAATGTGTATGACTCAACGCTTTACAAGGGAGAACTCGTCGAAGATCTTTAAAGGTACAAGAGCCGCAATTAGGAAACAAATAAGTAAGAAGACCAAGCAGAACGGAATCGCGGGAAGGGAAACATCGAGCATCTCCGCCAACTATTCTCCAAAAGGAGTGCAGGCGTACGTTGATGACAAGGGGGAAGAAAGTAAGCTGTAGTCGGGGAGCGGCCGGCGCCGTGGTCGGAGAGTCTTGAAAACTGAGGGAGATGGGTCCTTCACTCACTGGACTTAGGAAATTCAATCCGCCCGGTAGAATCTGCAGAGTAAGCACTGGTGACTGAGTTCCTGCGAGATGTAAAGGCTCTGAATGAGAGGGGCGGACTACCCCCTTTTATTATACTTTGTGGAAGAGCCCGGAGGAGAGGGGGATAGAGGCTCGAAAACATACGCTCCTACTCAATGAGAGGATAAAAACCTTTTCTTTACTTATGGGGGAAAAATGTGGGTAAAGGCCTTCTGCCAGAAAGACCATGGGTTTCGAACGGATACAGCTGCCCTACGCAACCGGGTCGAGTTCAACGTCGTTGAATACAGAAGATCACCCTGCGGCAGCCGAGCGGTGGGACGTAGAATCGACAGACCTGCGCGGGTCGAGTGGGCTCGACGACTTGCGAGTGGCGAGAGCAGCCTTTGTCCTCCGGCAGAAAAGAAGACTCAGGTCGAATGTTTCCTATTGCTCAGTCTCGGCCGAGAGGACAGGAGGTGGGATACATTGGGGTCCTCATCGCCTCTTGGGAGAAGCGTGCCTGAAAAAAGTGTCAGTTTCACAGAGTTACAGACCTCCCACCCTTCGTGTGTGGATCTGAAACGGACCCTCGTCCTGGCGGTGTTTGCCCCAGGAGAGAGCCGAGGGGGCGGATTAGAAGGAAAGGAAGCCGAACACGTTCTAAATGTATAGGAAAGGGGTGTTGCTCAAAAAAGCTCGATTTGGGTATTAAAAGAAGCTGGCAACGAGGGGGTCGAGTTGTCACTACGAAGATGGAGGGGAAGTAGATGCGAAAGCTCTGTTACTGGGGAGTCCAGTCGACTAAGAGAACCGCGAAAGGGGGAAGTTAATGGTAAAAAGGAAGGAACAGCAAACTCCCTGAACGACCTATGGTGGCTATTCCTTTTGAAAGGACCCTCCGCTGTCTGTGGCGTCCTCGGGGAAAGGGAGGGGTCGGTGAACAGGGTCCACCTTCTTCAAATGGCGACAGGCCCCATTGCATGCCAGCTGAACGGAAAAATCCCTGAGTCCGCGACCGATCGCGAAAGGATATTGGAGGTTTGGGGATTCTACGGGGGGTGGGGTGATCTGCTGGTGCGGTGAGGTGAGGGCGGGACCTGGGAGGGCCCCCATCCTTCTTTCGATGGGGGAGACAGGGGTGGAGGTGCGGAAGTGTGCAGACTGGGGAAAAGGTAGAGGGAACTTGCAGCCGAGATCGGTGAGGCTTTCTAGAGCTTAGAGAAAGCCTCTTCCGGGAGAAGGTAACGAATGGTGAGAGCGAACGGCTCCTCCGAAGAAGTAAAAAGGGAGCTATTTATTCAGGGGTAGCAGCGTTACCGCTCGGGGAAAGTTGTTTTCGCGTAGACGGCTAGGTGGGACTTCACGGGGAGCCATCTAAGGGGGGAAGTGCCCTTGCGGCCGGGGGAGAGAACTCCGCGTTGGGAGATTTTCACCTGACATAAATCAGAGGAGAGGCTACACCTGGGCACTGGGGGACCTCTCTAACTTGGGGTAAGGAAGGGGGAGGGATTTCTTCTAGGGGGGCTCCTAATTATTGACCGAAGTCGTCGGAAACTTGGACTTCTGTGACATTCTAAACGACACGAGGAAGGGGTAAGACGACAGGGGAGGGAGGTCGTGGTTTTCAGGGGAAAACGAACAAGCCTGCCCCGAGTTTTTCCATGCTGGTCAAAAAAAGTCACGGGGAACTTCCGCGGTCGGGCCCACCCGCCAGAAAAACCCGTCGGTGAGGGTGGGGGGGGGGTGAAGCAGGGCAACACGCTTTAAAGTTAAGAGTAAGTACAGAGGAAGGGACGCCTATATCTCGACGCCCATGTAAACACTTTCAACAGCGAAGAAAAGAAGACCGACTGAAGGGGGGAGAAAAAAAAACGGAGGGAACAGCACTTAGGCGCGGGAAAACCTCGTCTGCGAAGAATCGCTTGCCTCTTGAGGGGGTAGTGGCGTGTGAGGAACCACTTGGAGGGACCGGCAAAATAGTTCAAAGTAAAGAAGGCCGGTCTGAGGAGGGGGTTGGGTAAAAAAAGGATGCAGAAAGGTCTTTCCAGCGGCGGAGGCCGGGCTGTACCACGTTAAAGGGGTATACCTTCAGTCGAAGCTCGCGCTACCAAGACCAAGGAAGTTCCGGGGGGGGGTAGAGCTGATGCCGGTGGGTAACGGGGGCGATGCAAGCAGTATTCCCTGGAGGAAGGTAAGAAGTTGGTGGGTGGGAAAAACAAGAAAGGGGGATGCAAAAAGGGATGCAGCCGACCGTTGGTTCCAGAACCCACTCTTAAAAAAAAGAATTGGTCTATCCACTCGTTGGGACCTTCGCCGACCTGTTTAGAGAGGGGACAGGATCGGGTCATTTAGGGAAAAAACAAGGAGGATGCACTGGCATTTATCCGACGGGGGGCACTTAAAGAGGCCAAAGCGTCGCGGTTGGTTTGTGGCTCGACGTACGGCCCCGTGGGAAAAAAAGAGAGGGGGTTCTTTCGGAAAAATGCCACATTGTAGACGTAAACCATCGGGTCTCGACCTCGAGCACCAGGGCAGGTTAGGCCAGCGTGATCATAGTTTTTAGGTCTACTGGAAAAATAGTGGTCGTCGACCACCACCCGGGTTCCAGACAGCGCGTGGCGCGAAAAGGGCGCTTAGGTGTCCGAAAAACGGTGATGTATATCGGGGGGAGGGAAAAGGATACGGGAGGAAGGACCTGGAAAAGGCGTCAAAGGTGCAGGGGGGTCACCGAGCTTCGGAGCTTTCGTTCCTCGATGCCTCAACAAAGATTGGGAGGCCGTGGGGATCTCACGACTATAGAAAAAGCGCTTCTTCGGTCTTGTGGGGTCCAGGTAAAAAAACCAGGAAAAAACCAGAGGGCTCATCCTTGAGAAAAAGAGGGATACAAACAACACGGAGGAGGAAAAAGAGATATGAAACGGCTCCCGGACGGGGGACTGTCGTGACTGCAAGAAACAGTACGCGAGATGATCTGTGAGAAATCTCGGGGAAAAAAATGAAAAGTAGATGTCTCGAGGATACCCGCGCCCGGAGACTATCGATTCATCAACATGGACGACGACCCAAGAGGAGAAGCTCTGATAAAGACTCGACCCCGAGAGAAAAAGCAAAGTTGAGCCAAGACCGGCGGCAACCCCGCGAGATGGGTACAGGTGGGGTTTTCGACTACAAACTAGGAGTCAAGTCGAAAGACAGGCAACCAGGGAAAAAAGACACCACTTGATCAAGCCGTTGGTCGTCGACGAAAATATTTTCCAAGAAGGCTACAAGTGGCACAAAACACCCGGCCAGAAAGTCGGTGGCGCGGCTTGGGGAGTACGGAAATAGATACCAACACTCTAAACGATTTGTGTTGGGGCGCTTAAGATGAACAGAAAAGGGGAATGAAAAAAGAAAGTGATGAAGTGGCATCCGCAGGTTTGGAACTAAATGTCACGTTATGCCCCTTAGCTAGACAACACTGTATCTAAGGGAGGGGATGCTGTCCAAATGATCTACCAGACTGGGGCGATTTTGGTGAAAAAAAAAAGAGTTGAACAACGTGTCGGGGGAGATTACCAAAAAGAGGGCGTCCCGGCGGGGGAAAAACCATCAACTCAAAGGGGGTAAGCGGCTACCTGATGTACAGCAACGGCATCAGCCGAATCGTACAAAAAAAGTCGGACAAGAGGCGCCGACTGACGAAAAGGAGGGGGCGCCCAGAAAAGAACGCCGCGCCCGTGGACAAGAAAAAACAAATCCAAAAAGAGTGCCGAGGACAAAGGGGAACGAAGAGGGGCAACAACGACTCTGAAAAAGAGATAACAAGGCCTGCTGACGTAGGGGAAGCGTTTTCAAACGGCAATAGGTGAGGAAGAAAGCAAGAAAACGAAACGGACCGATTCAAGCGCTCGGTCTCAATTCTACCTGGGCTCCACCTTTCTTAGGAAGAAAAACCCTGGGGAGAAATGATAGCTTTTTAACGTTTCAAGAGCAGGCAAAAAGGGGGATCTCGCGCATGACACAGCTTTGACAAAGGAATGTTAAAGGGGGGAGGGGGTCTTGGGAATTCAAAAAAGCCTCAACCACTACATACGTGGGTTTCGGGGTGGTGGTGTGGGGTCTGTGGGCAAGCTTCAGAAAAAAAATCAGGGGGGAAACATACCATATGGCATGATGTCGCGTAAAAAACAGCACTCGAACAACTCTTCGTACCGGGGAGCGGGAGTCTTGATCATGGGTAGCAATCCGTTCAGTGAGAGAGCTCCGACGGGAAGCTACCATTGTGAGAAACCATTAGAATAACAAGTACGACGACACCTATTGGTCTCACCCCCCTGAGAGAGAGCAACGTTGCAGGCGGGGTGAAAAAAACGTCGCCGACATGATTGGCGGGAATTCTCAGAGGACGTTAAAATATTCACGAGAGATTCCCATCTGCCAAGTCCGGCCCTGTCTCTGAGCGCCTTCAACACCGAAGTAATTGGTGACCAACGCGGGACAGAGCAGTTCAAGCTGCCTACAATCAGGTCAGTTCGAAGCAGTCGGTAGGGGCCGTGGGAAACGACGCCGGTGCAATATGAGTTTCTTCTCAGAAAGTAAAGAGGGACGAACTCCGAGACTATAAAAGATAGCGGCGCGCAGAGAAAGGGTCGCGGGTTCCGGATGCAGACTCCCCAAGTTCGAAAACGCCTGAGTAGAAACCAGGGCGACACAACCTGTATGATAACCAGACCGAAGGGGGTGGTTCTCAAGAGTTCTCGACAGGGGAAGGGGCAAGGTATCAAACATAAGCCACGGAGCATATGCACCAAAAACGACGCTATACTCAAAAGCCAAGTACGACGACAGGGGAAGGGATTCATCCCCTTTCCGCCTACGGGGGGGGGGGGGGGGGGGCGCGGCCACAGTAGAGGACAGCGGGGAATTTGGTCAGATTGTGGGTGGCACATGCCATGTAAGAAGATCTGAAACGCCGACCTGCGGAATCGATCAAAGGAAAGAAACATGGGGAAGGAACTGGGATACACCTGGGGGGCATCGAAGACCTCAATACGGGAGGTTCTCAATTTCGGGTGCTTGTGGGAACGGGTGACAACAGAAGATCTCTGGGGGGCAGCTGGTTAGGCAAGTCTCACCTTCAACCTCTAGGGCGAAAGCTCTGTCTGGAGAGGGTCGTAAGGGCACGAAAACTATCAGGTACAACCACAAAGATCGCGAAAAGGAGACACTCCAACACCGAATCTCGCCTTTGCGACAAGGTTCCGGGAGTTCTGACCAAATTATCGTTGGGTGGCGCAGGGAGGAGAGCAGGTCCGCGGAAAGGAAAAACGGAGAAGGAAAGCCTTCACCGGAAGAGGTACTGCGACGGAGCTGGGGCCAAAAAAATGGGCTAAATGTCGGGTGAGGGTCGAACAGAATTACATGGGGAAGGGCTGTGCCGCTAGAAAAATTGAAACGACAAGGGGGGGGGGACAATTCCGCGAGGGCCACGCGTTTGCACAGGATCGGGGGACAAAGGAGATTCGGGAGAGGGGATGGTTTAGAACGGACGTAGTAGGAGAGCTCAAAAACAAAAAGCCCCAGTTTCCAAGACGCAGGTCCTGGAAAGGAAAGATACAGGGCTGGGAGAGTCCGAAAAACCCTATAGTTAATCGGCTAAAAGGACAGTTAATTGGGTTCCTGTGCTTCCTCTCTCGGTCTGACTTCGGACCAGAGAGTGCATTAAATGGAAGGAACAGAGTAACAACACATGGGAGGGGGGCATGAAGTTTTAAAGGGAACCTCTACAGCCAGCGACATCCCCGTTGTCTGCTCTTAGGGAGATAGGGAGGGGGGGGGGTCTGACTGTTAATTTCTCATAGTCATTAGCTAATCCAGTTCTGTCTCTTCAGGAACCGAAACGCCAAGGGGGAAAAAAAAATTGCGACCCGAACAGATACCTTTCAAGGAAAAGTGGATCATACAGTCCTGCTCTTCACCGGAGACATAAGGCGTGCCGAAGGAGAAGGGGGGTCTAAAAAAGGTCTCTGGGATAAGCGCAAGATGTTCGTTCATGTGCGCGCCTAAGGGACAAAAAACCTCAATCGTCCCTTACCTAGGGACGGGAAGGAAGATGAAATTCAGGGAGGCCCAGGGGGGAAAAACATTAGTAATCAAACTCCCGGGAAGAATTGGAGGCGCATCGGGGGTGTCTCTATCTCGTCGGTCCCCTAACTCTAGAAGAGACGGGGGGCCACGGAGACAGGTGATCTCATGTGGAGTATTCCCTTTCTCTATCCGAGGACATACGGAATATCGTCAAGAGTTCTGCATTTTTAAACGGGCGGCGGGTGACGTCGGGAAAGGACCATGTACCGGACAGGGGAAAGCGCGTCCTCAGCAAGGAAACTGTCCTCGGCTGGGAAATGACAGCTACAGGGAATCTTATTTCATCGGGTGTCAGTATTGTTTTCAACGCTCTTAAAAATCGTGTGCGATCTGAAAAAGGCGGAAAACCTAGCTAACTAGTCGCGACGGCAGTATAAAAGGGGGTCTAACCGGAAAAGAGGGAGACGTATATCATCTATCAGGACGGAAGATGGCAAAGCCACAGCCCTTTTATCACTACCAGCCACCGTACCCGCGGTATTCGAACCATCTTTTAGAAGGCCGGGACTTCACGCCGGCTTAGTGCCTGATGAGAGCAACTCAAAAAAAACTTATTGAAAAAAGAGAGGGAGATCATCGATTGAACTCAGCGTTTGAGCCGTCTGGGGGAACAGCGGGGAAAAAAAAAGGAATCCCTCCTTTAGGAGAGGAGAGACGTTAGGTTATGAAGAACAGGGAGCTGTCGGGCCAGTAAATCTTCAAACGCAAACTTTGGAGTGGCCAGGGATAAAAGGGCGTGCGGACTCATAAGGATCCAGTCTTCATCGTGTTGACGCAGGGGGGGGAGACCAGCAAGAGGTTCCTAGAAAAAGAAAAACGGCTTCTTCAGGGATAGTAGTCAGTACTCGCCGGTCAGGAAACGAACGCGGGAGGGGCCAAGATAGTCCTTATCGGATCCCTTGATTTACTGGGGCAGGGGAAGGAACACAATTCGGGACCCGGATCTCAAACTTAAAGAAAAAAGATAGACCGGTGAAAGGACGCCTGTCCCAGCCGGCGGGCAAAGTCAGAGGAGAGAAGGTCATAGCACCTCCGGCGCAGACGGGGCCTTTCCGTGTAACCTCCTCAAAAGACCCACGATGCGCCGCAATAGTTGGGGAGAGACTGGAAAATTACTAAGGGGTCTCGAGAAAGGTGATCTCTATAGCTGCCGGAACTTGGTCAGGATATGTCTGTGAAGGAGGGACGTGGTTCTGGCAGGACGAAGAGGAGAGGGGACGCAGAGCCGCCCGGTCGCCGCGGTCCAGATGCGGAACGAGATGCCGAAACAGGCGGGGAGGAGGGGGAGGGACCCGTGCGGCTGAGAAGGAGAGGGGATGGAGGAAAAGGGGGGGATTGAGTCGGGGCTGGTGAAAGACCACGCCTTACGATGGGGAAAAGGTAAGAGGACGAAAAAAATACGAGAAGAGCTCAACAAGTGATACTAGGGGGCTGGAAAGGGAGGGGGGGGACTTTTTAAAGCCCCTTAACCGGGGTTGAAAAAAAGGTAAGGGAGAGTCAGGGACGATCAATCTTTGAGGGAAAGAAGCGATGGCCAGGAAATAGCTACAAAAGGAGGAGTCCCGCGTCCAGTGGTTTTCTTAAAATCGAAGACATGCCGGAGGAAAAAGGGGGGACGGTCAGAAGAGGAATTGGGACGATCGCTCCGCAATTCTCCACAGCATGGAAGAGAAAAAGACAAGTCTCTCGGGTGGAAAAGGGTCAGGACGGAAGCTATTCCTGAGGGGATAAAAGGGGGTGCTTTCCTCATGCTCGGAGTTGCTTCACGGAAACGTGTCCTGGGAGAGTCTTTTGAACCCCTACTAACGCACCCGTTGGGGGGTAAGGATCTGACGCAAGGGGGACACGTTCTTCTTTTGTCCCGGTAGGCGTACATGTGGGAAAAGGGAAGAGGGAAGAAGGACACGGGAGAGTTGGGGAAAAAAAGATCGACCGGTTTTTCGACCACAGCGGATTTTCGTGACCAGTAAGAAGGAGGGTTGTATGGTCGAGAGGTGGGTGAACCGGGGGGCGAAATGAGAGGGAGAGTGCCGCAGAGTGACAGGACGTTCCGGACGCTACACAACCGAGAAAGATGGTGCTGTGTCAATCCGGTGAGGAACAACGCGGCGCACGAGAAACCTTGGGGAGTTGGCAGAAGGGGGGAGGAAACGGCCACGGAAAGGGAATCGGTTATTAGACAGTCAGGGGGAGGGGAGGTTAAGGGGGGATTCTAAAAAGGGCGCATTGCCATCGGACAAGATGAAGAGGAAGAAAAATAAATCAGTTTCCGCTACCGGGGGGGACGAAGCTTAAAGACGAAAAACTACGGGACCTTTCGTGGAGGGATCGTAGGTAGGTGGAGCTTCTGCTGAGGAAAGTAGGTGTACTCACCTGAGCGGGTTGGGGGGGGGCGGGGGGAACTCCTTGCTCAAAAAAGCTTCGGTCTGTTTGGGGCTCAGAAAGGTGGATCCTGGAAGAGGAGTGACTAAAGGGGTTTCGGTCTTGACGATTGTGCAGCTGACCAGAAAGCAAAAGATCGGATTTATCAGGATGCTTTACTCGAGAAGAAACGCTGGACGGATGATGAAAGCAGGGGGAGGGTGCAGGCAGGATTCAGGAGGAGAAAAGCGCTAAAGAATCGAAATGAAAAGTGAGAAGGCGTGGAACCAGCTCGAATGTGCGATTGGAAAAAAACTTAGAGGACCGTGGGTTGGCCGACGTGAGACGGAGAAGTCGAAAAACTTGGCTCATAGCCTCTGTAATCGTGAAACAAGGGAGCAGAGAAGCACATTCATGTAGCACCTCCCCTCCTTCAAGAGAGGGGAAAGGAACAAGTGTGCGGTCAAACGTACTTTTGCGGAAAAGAGTGATGTTTGGGGCGCCAATCGGTAGGAAAAGAATCGCGAGGAAGGCGAAAAAAAGGATGCTACGCGCGAAGAAACGACGAGTCCTGGAGGGGAAGTTACACGTTGGGAGGCGGCGTTGTGTTCCGTACAGACTGCCAAGAGGGCGTCCACTGGCAGGCATGGGAAGCCGCTTTGGGGCGAAAAAAAAAAACAGGCCCAAAATACCCCCCGAACGGATTTCGTTTTTAGGAAGGAGGTGGCGGAAAAAGAGGAGGACAGGGAAAAGGTAGGTCACGCTTTAGGCGAAGGGGCGGAACGACCCAGAGAAAAAGATCACGTTAAACAGAATCAGCCAAAAGGGAGGGGTAGGAGGCCGAAGCAACGATTCCTGGCAAGAGATGAGGGGAATTTAAGATAGAGAGAGGATCGGGGGTGTTTAGGAGGAAATCAAAAACGGGGGGGTTGAGGCAAATAGTGGTAGGCTAGTCAAGCAAGGAAGGGCCTGCCGTAGGGGGGTGGGTGGGGTGTTTGGCGCTACCAAGGACGTACCGCAGCGGAAGGCAGGCTTGACAACGTGGCAATGAGATGTTCGCATCTTCGCGGACGAACGGTGGCGGCGACCTGAGGTCCGGAAAGAGTGGGTCGTATAGGAGGTGGCCGGTTTTTCATCGGGGCGGAAAGGAGAATTTGAAAAAGCTAGTGGAGAAGTTTGACCTGGGGGGGATAATGGCATTCAGAAGGGGGGCTCTCCGAAGTTGTTCCAACCTATAAAACAGAGAAGCGAGGAAGAATGGAATCGGCGTTGTAAGGCCGTCGAAACTTTGGGTAAAAAGAGGGCAGGCGTGCAAAAAAAGAGACACTGAAGAAGGGGTGGGAAGTCACTAGAGAAAGTCGAGTCGACAATCGCGCGTTTTGGTGAGTGAGCTAACGGGGTTAAACAGGAGAAGATCGTAAGGTAGGAAAAAGGGGGGGGGGAGATAGGGGTCACTGGTAAGGGGATACAAGAGGTTCGCCTTCGACTCATAAAGGGGGGGATAATCAGCGGGAAATCATTGGGGGGCGGGGAGGAGTAAAGCAGTTGGCAGGGACCACAAAAAACGTATTAAAGACAATCAGGAGGGTAGAGAATTTCTCGGGAAACGGTTATGGGGTTTTTAGGGAAGGGACAGAGAGAGCTGGGAGTCCAGTCCTGGTGGGGGGAGGGGGGTCACCGAGCTCTAGGTGGCGCGTTCTCCTAGAGCAGCCAATGAGACGAAAGACGAAAAAGTCAGATCTGTCGAAGGGAGGGGCAAATTTTCACTACCGGACAAAAAAACCGTTAAAAAAGTTGCAGAGAGACGAAAAACACCTGAGGAGGGAAAAGAGGGAAAATATAGGACCTTTTTTTGGCGTGACCAATTTGGGAAAGCCTAAGAGGAAGAGTGATCCCGAAGTGGAGAGCGGGGAGAGGAAACCCTATCATGTAGAGGAGGAGCATCTCAAAGGAGCTCTCTAGATCTTGACCCACGCAAAGAACAAAATTTAAGAACTACGAGAAAAGCGGAAGGAATGCCTACCAAGATCTATACGAAAAACCCCTGTAAAGATCAACTCAAAGGACTCAGAAAAAAGGAGTCGTATTGAGGGGGGCCATTTGGTGTCTGGAAAGAGAGAAAGGAAATAAGGTCAACTTTAAACGAAGGAACACCTTTAGAGGGGAGAGGGGGAAACGGGTGGACTACTTAGAGGGGGGTCATCGAGCACCCTTCCAAAGAACGGAAGATAAGTACAGGACTGGGGGGAAAAAAGTTGTCTCTTACAAGAAAGAGGAAAAAAAAAAGTGGGGGAAAGCCTAAAGGGGGATAGGAAAAAAGTTGAACACCTTATTTCAGGGCAGCCCGAATTTTTTTTCACTGGCCTGAGGCTTGGCAACTATATAGAATTAAAACAAGTAGGCTATTCTTTGCCCTTACACGACTGGTCTCGGAAGAATCTATCCCCGAAAGTGGATGAAGGAACACGGGTCGGGGTATTACCATACAGATTAAAAGGAGGGGGAAACAACTTCAACTTCTACACTTGGTCAGTTATAAAGGTGGGACGAAGGGAGTGGAACGAAGCGAAGAAAAAAAAATGGCTGACGGCTTCGGCACGAAAACGGGAGTTCCAAAAAAAGAAACAGGACTAAATAATCAAGTTGTCAGAAATCCGTACAAGGGGACGAGGCGAGTCTCATTCTCAAACAAAAAAAAGAAAAGAGGAGAAAAGTCTGCTGACGTAGATCCAATAAGGTTTGGAAAGTCAGGTTTCCTCTATAACGAAGAAATCGAGATAGATTATCGGTGGAAAAGAGTTTAGCCGGGCTAAGGGAGGTAAAGAAACTACCCTCTTCCTTGAACCTCTTCATTCCTGATCCTGTGCGTGATACAGGGGCGTCGAGAGTATAGCAGATCGACCCTTACTCACGAAAGGTCACCGGGGAATACTGGACAGAACGACAAAGAGGCAAAAAAAAAACGAAACAAGGTTCTTTGTTCTTTTGGGAATGTGTTGTGGTCCTATCTTGAAAGGGAGGAAGAAGACAGAGGGGAAGGGGGCGGTACGAAAACCCTTCCGTACTAAAAAGAGGGACCTTCCAAGAAGATCGACGTCGGTCGAGCAGGAAGTACATCCGCATACGACTACGCAGAATGGAAGAGGAAAATTATTAGTCACACAATAAAAGGAAAAAAGACCCGGACCGACGACACCGTGCTGGCGTTAACCCAAATCGGGAGTTAAGACGGTGTAGCGAAAATTAAAGGGGGGGTCTCAGTTGAGAAAGGGGTTAAAAAAAGATGACCACGATCGCGCCAAAAGGCACCAGAACCGTCGAGAAGGAGGGACAACACCCGGACACAAGTCTAGGTGAAACACACTCTGAAGATGGTCACTCTGCTAAAAAAAGGAAGGAGGAGAACAGGAAGGAGGAAAAGGGGGCTCAAGGCGGCACGGACGTTCAATAGGGTCTCTTGCAGAAAAGAACAGGAAGAAGAGAAGCTGTAAAGCCCCACTAATCTTCCGGACCCAGACTCGGGGGGAACGAACATGTCACTAACGAGGTCCGGCACTACCAGAAGGAAAAGGGCCAAATGATACAGAATGACTTATCACCCAGAGAATTCTTGTGGGAAGGAACGTTACAACTCCCAAGGAAGGACACACTAATCGGGGAAAAACTCATCTAATTCACAAGCGCCTAAAAAAGAAAAGGAAGATCAATCGTCTGGACCGCCGTCGGGAAGGGGGCGGAACGTTACGTCAGGGGGAGGATGGGGTAAAAAAAGAGAAAGGCGTCAAGGACCTCGGAAGGAGAGAGAACGCTAGGCAAGACGGGAAACCGGAAGAACGGACCAAGAGAAAAGACAGAGTGGTGTGCGCAAGGGGGGGCGTGTCTGTTCTCACTCGGGGGGGAACCAATATCCAGAGGGTAGGAGACGGGGGGACAACTCCTTTACTACACTAAAAAGGGAAGGGACGGCAGCGGAATAAAGCAGTCGTCAGAGTCAGTAAGGGAAAAAAAAACTATCACTAAGAAAACCAGCAACTCGTGACTGCTACAAATAAAAAGCTCCGGCATTGGGGGTTTAAGAAGAAAACCGTGAAAACTATCCTTCAACCTCTCGAACGTTGGAAAAAAGAGAGTGCGGACTCCCGATCGTGAAAAGACGATGCAAGGGGAACTAAGGAAAAGGAAAGTGAAAGTTGCTGACTCTCAAATTACAAACCTCCCGGGCTAGTCTTTGGGGGGGAGGTAGAAAGGATCCGCGAAGGAAACGTGGAATGAGGGGCCTGAGACAGGGAAGAAAAAGAACTGAGGAAACTTCATAATTTTACTCCGGCCGCGCGGGAAGGGGGCTCTTTCCTGCAGAAAAATCTCGGACACGACGACCGTGCTTGATCTAAAAAGGGAGAAGAAACGGATGCGAAGAGCGACCAAAAATCAGTGGGCTAAGAGGAAAAACCAGAGAAAGGGGAAGTTTCGCTTTCTCGAAAAAACTGGCCTAGGCAGGGAGACTTATTGGAATGGGATCAGGGAACGGCGGAACGTCTAACCACTTGATTGGTGATGGAAAAGGTACGGAGCACACAAGGGGAGGAGGGGGAAGAGAGAGGTTCATAAAAATAAATAACACGTCCAGCCCTAGGTCTAATCTGAGCGGAGGGAAGGAGGGGGAGGAAGCGCTACTGCGCCTTTCTTCACCTGGGCTTTTTAGTCAAAAGGAAAAAACAGGCCCCGCCAAGTGTGAGGACTTCCAACCCGCGATCTCAAGACGCCCAGGGAACAGAACGCGGCGTCAACAGGGAGTCGAACTCTGGCTCATTCCTTGACGCGGAGACCGTGCTCTATAGAATAAGGGGCGGTGCTTGACCAGAGAGCAGGCATTGGAAGGGCCTTCAAGGAACAGGGAAAATATCGGGCAGTCCGCTACGAGATCGGAGGGAAGGCTTACCGAAAAGGAGAAAGGTGCTACGCCCAACTTTCTCAGAAAGAGGGGAAGAGTACTCCTTCGAGGGTCTAAGAGGGGGGGGGAGGACTCTCTAGCTACTTCCATGCTCGGGGAAATTGAGTAGCCTTTGGGGACTGAAGGGGTCATCACCTGGGAGACAGTGGAACTTCAAAAATGGGTTTTTAAAGAAGTCTTCGGGGGAAAGTGGGGAGGAATGGCACGAACGGGGGTCAGGGAAGAGCTGGAAAACAGCCTAAAGGATTCGGAAGGGCGACCAATGCAGAGCTAGGAAGGAGGTGCCTGACGCGAAGTAAAGGTCGGCTCTTCTACGAAGGGCGATATTGAAAAAGCAAATAAACACGATACGACGGAAAGAGAATGAGGGTAGACACTACAGAACAAGAACAGGGCTCGGAAAAAAACTCCGCAGCAGTTTGGGGGAGAGGGGAGAAGGGAAATACCTCCTGATGAAACGCTCCTTATAGCTTACAGCGAGAATACAAACCGTCGGTTCGACGCCGACGGCAGCCGAATGTGGGGTAGAAAAGAGGAGGGATCATCTAGAGAAAAAACCACAACAACGTATTAGAGGTTCAAATTAGATTATCATGCTTTGAGTAAAAAGAGTTCCGAAGAGGGTAGGGACCGAGTGCCGCGGTTCATCTTCTAGGAGGTGACCGTGATCCCGGAGACTTCGCTGGAACTTCGAAAGGGGAAAAGAACAGGATTCGCTCTGGAGACGTCGAGCCTTTATATAACGTACGTTCGAAACGAAGAGGAAGAAAAAAAAAGAAACTAAAAGTGTTGTACGAAGTTTTGGGTAATAAACATCAGGAGCCGATACGAAAGAATACGATGGCGTCAGGCCATCGAAGGTATCTCAAGGGGAGGGGTTCCAGCGGCCGGTGCAAAGGGGCTTCGCTATCCCTTGGGGGGTTTGGGGTTTTTGTTGGGTTTTTGGTTTTGTGTGTTTGTTTGGGGGTTAGGGGGGGGGGAGGAGAAGAAGTAACTAGACTAATCACCAGGAATCTGAAAAGGGAAAAAAGAGTACTAGGTCGGATCTATCGCCAGGGCGACGAAAGCATGTTAGGGTCACCTGGGAAGGGGGGGGCATTCTTAATTAGAACTTGAAGGGCCTCTACGCGCCCGGAGGATCGCGACCCTTCGTGGGAAAAAACGGGGGGGTTACAAGGTTTCAGCCCGGAAGCACGGGGAGCAGGAAGGAAGGAGAAGTTCGTGTTACTAATGCCTGGTGGGGAGGGAAAAAATGCGAAGGATCAGACCAGCTCGGCCAGAAAAGCCGGTGACTGGGGGGGGAGGGAAATAATTCGTCAGGAAGAGAAGGTTTGCCGTTATCAGTCTCGATGGTAAAGTTCGGGAGAATTCTTGTGGGACCTCCAAAGTTGGTTCTTTGGGAGGTTCGTAAGCGACATCCAAGTAGAAAATTCTGGTATAAATTAACGGAGCGAAAAGAAAAAAATAGTCGCTAATGATACGCTACCTGGGGGAGGGGGATAGTCTGGAATGGTGGACTTCAACGTCGTTCCCCTCCAAAGGGTGGAGAGTGTGACCAGCGTCCCGTACAAGATACAATGAAAAAAGGAAGTGTAGAATCGCGTTAGGAGGAAAAGGGGGAACGGTCGTCTGCGAGCCAAGACGGTGTCTAAAGGAGAGGACATGCCCCTGTCGGGGAACGTCTGACTACGAGGGGGGGGGACGGGCTAGGGTCAGCACTGTCAAAAATTCAGACAAGAAATGGGTCGCCGAGTGAAGTAGCGCAGGAAAAGTCTTCAGCAGCGCGTAGCACTTTGGGGGGGGACTTCAAAAAAGAAAAGCTGCTCTCAGGGGGGAAACACCGCCTAAAAAAGTTTCCGAAAGGGATAGTTAAACCTCCACCACGCAAGTAGGGGGTTCGAACGAAGCCGTGAAATCCTCTTTCGGACAGGGGGAAAAAATTGAGGAGGGGTCGGCGTAAGACTCTTCCGGGAAAGGCGGGAATGGGAAGCTAACGTTGTCGCACCACAAAGGAGAAAAGAAAAATGTAAGGGGGGGGAAAAAGCGCTCCGGCTGGGGTACCTGGGGGAGAGCGGTGTAGAAAACTCGGGGACTCTTCCTACGAAGCGGAGAGGAGGCGCGGCGGTTACTGGGGGGAGGTCAAACCCTCGACACCGGAGAGAGGTCTTTTTCCACCATCAGGGGGGGGAAAGGGAAAGCAATTGCGCACGAACTGATTTTTGGAGATGCAGGGGGAAATTCCTTCAGGGGAGGGCGGTCGGATCTCGGTACGAATCGGGCTTGGGGAAAATCTTATGAAAATGGAGCGATTGAACAACTCGAAAAAGATGGCAGAAATCAAAAGGAGGGGGCCGGACCCGGCTTAAATAGATGACGGAAGTACATTTGCGTGAAAAAGAGAGAGGGCGGTCGTTTTTTGATCTTCTGCTTGCTGGGATGGGGGTCGAAAAAAAGAGTTGGGGGTCACCTTGCGCCCAACGGATTGCTGTTTGCTCATCCTGTGCTAATGGGAGAAGACTTCAGTTGACAAATTTTGCGTCTGGGAAACCGATTAGCTGACCCTCCTCGACTATTTCGAAGGGGATAGGTCGGCTTAATCTACGAGGGGGAGGGGGAGTTGAAACTATTTCCTGAGGAAACGAGCCGCGAGGAAAACGGAGGGACGCCTAACTCTCGACTCTTCGGGAAGCGTGATGTCTTGAAAAAGGAGCAGATGGTAAAGGAGGTGTCCTCGTTGTGGGGGTAAAACTTGGGGAGAAGGGGGTGCTTGAGCCCGTCGAAGTGGCAGAGGCTGCACTTGGCGCAAAAAAAAGAGAAAGGGGGTATCTTTTCAAAAACTCCAAAGAGCACCTTCCCAAGGTCTGGAAAAAGATCCCCGGGACGGGAAAGAGCGGGACCGTCCCAGCGTGGCTTCGTACGGTTCAAGGAGGGGGACGGAATCTGGGGGGGGGGGGATCCACTACTTGTAGCCAGGCTAGTTCGCTGGGATTCGGGAAAGGAAGAGACGGCCTTCGGGTAATTAGGGGGAGGGGGGCGTCTGCGTTGTGGGGGTCGGGCCCTCCTTACCCCTCTTGAAGAAAACAAAAAATGGACGGCCAGCTTGAGCCCACCTTCACACATACCAACCAACCCAGTCTGTCGTGGGGGGAAGAGGAGACGGTAAAACGCAAAGGGGAAGAAGGAAGGGGAATTCCGATTCAGGGGAGGGCAGATCTCTACGCCCTGCTTCGTGATAAGTCACAGACTAGGAAGGGGAAAAGGGGGGCGCGGTGAACGTCGACGACAGCAGGCGGCGGCACCGAGGTATTCTCTGGAGAAAAGAGTGCAGTTTCTAAATTGGGGGTTTAGTTTAGGATGAAAGGAAAAAAGGGGGAAGTTGCTCAAATATGGGAGTAACGTCCACCGGTCTTTTTTGGGTGGGGATTCTACGGACAAGGGGAGGAAGCTGCAGAGGAGTTACTTCTTGGAACACGGCGAAGAGGGAGTAGGGTAAGAAGAAAGAGCGGACTAAAGCGCCTTTGCCCAGGGGGTGGAGCTGAAGAGGAGTAAGGGACGTTGTGAAGAGGTTTTCGGAACATGGTAAGCCGAAGAGGTGTCTAGGTCCGTGGGTGACACGAAGGGAAATGGCCGCGTGGGTACAGACTCCTAAAACTTGGTGCCGATCCATCCCCCCGTGAGAGATGGGATCTAACAAAAACTAGGGGGGAAAGTCCGTGTCGTAGGAAGAGGGCAACGACGCGTGCGTCAAACCTGGGATTGGAAAAAAGGCCTCTCAAGGGGAGAAGGTAGATGTCAGGAAAAGGGGGGAACTGGCTCCACGCGTTGTTGTATGAGAAAGGGAGTGCAGGGAATCGCCAAGGATGTTAGGGGAAGTGTGACGAGGTGCAAGGTTAAGAAAGTAAACCAAAGTGGAAGAGAAAGGCATGACCTCAAAACCCGGCGTTCGATCAAGGAGCCATGTTTTTCGTATTGATTGTACCTAGGGGAGGAGGGAACCCGTGGAAAAAAGAGGGTCAATCAGAGCGGCTCCCGGTCTCCGGGCGATGACGGCAACCGGGGATGGATATATAGGGGTCAGGGGAACTGGGGGTCAGAAGGTCTGGCCGGGAGTGGTCGGTTGATGTGCGTGGGGCACCGATCTTCTATAAAAAAGGGAGCCGAGAGCTCGAAATGTCGGTCGAGAAAAAGAAGAAGGAGTCAGATCAGACGAGGCGGTCTTGACAAAGGTCACAACTTCCCTTCGGGCGGACTGGGAATCGAAGCAACAGGAAGAAAAAGAGAAAAAAGCTGCCGGGTGAATGTCGACCAAAGGGGAAAGGACGGTTAATACTCGAAGGTCTCGCGTCGTAAGAAAAAAAAATTCTGAGTAATCATGTCGAGGCTCGAGGAGAACCAGCTAAAGGAGCTCGTAGGTCAGGGAAAAAAAAAAAAGAACATTTACGGCCAGGGCAGAGCGCTGTCAGGGCAATCTAAAAGGAGACTAGAACACCGGGCTCGCACTAGACACGGCCCGCACAAGGGGGGGAGAGGGGTCAAGCCGTTGTCGCGAAACCAATAGAAAGAAATTGACGGAGACGAAAACCACTTATCAAGCGGGAGAAAGGGGGGGGTCAGGTTCTAGGGGCTGATGGGCGAAGTCGCAATTGCACCGATCACCGTCCTTCCAGACCGGTTCGTCCGGGGGACAAGTAGCGAATACAGACGGATGGGGGATAACTGCTCTAAAGGAAAAGGTATCAACAACAAAATGGATTCCTTTCAGAGGGGGGGAAAAAATGCAGTCGGTGGGTCTGAAGCAACAAAGGTGACTGGAGGAAAGGTAAAGGTCCCACGAGTATCATCCCATTCGAAGATAAGGAAGGCTTTCTCTTCGGCAGTTCGGAAAAGATAGGCAACGGAAGGATGGTTCCCAAGGAACTGAACTTCGCCGGGGCTAAAAGGGGCATAAGGGAAAGAGGCCGAACAAAGGGCAATCAGCATCAGAGAAAGAAACAGAGGCAACGGGGAGCCGGACTTCTTAAGCAGAGTCTGAAACCTTAAGAAGAGAGCTGGGAAGCATAACTCAGACTTTCCGGATGGGAATACCGGGACGCAAATCAGAAAAAAACAAACACTAAGAAGACAAAAGGGAAGTCTGCCTAGATCACAACTTTGGGGGAAGGACTTCTATGGGGAACTGAGGAACTACACGACAATCATAGCATCGAATACTGAGAAAGGGTACTGGGGGGAAAAGGTTTAAACGTCTACGGATTGGGATTACGACTACCCGCGGAATTTCTCCTCAAGGCGTAAGGAGGGAAACTTTCTAAAGAAATCATCATGGTAGAGTCTCGCTCTTAAAACCATGATGTGAGACAATGGCACAGTTCCCGGGATCTTTTTACTCTCAGCTCCTCCTTCAGAATAAAAAAGAACTTGGTGATGGGGAGTGGTAACTTTGGACTTCAGCCAAAATCGGTTGGGGAATAAAGGTAAGGAGGTGGGTCTTGACAGGAACACAACTCGGAATCCTAAATCGGGAAAAACCCGCTCCCGGATAGTACGGAGAGTGCCAGGGGAAAAAATAGGCAGCCCAGCATCGGGGACTACTCTCTGAGGAAAAATAAAAAGGGGGAAAAACATCCTCAAGACCAAAACCCCCTGAGCTACCGGTGGGTGGTAACCAGAGCGTTTCAACTGCAATGCGTTGCGCGTCACGCATTAAAAGTTTTCTGGAGAAGAAAGAGGGGAAGGTAAAGCGAGATCAGGGACAAAGGAGCATGAGGGAAACAAGCGACTTAGCGAAGGCCGTTAACCACTGGAAAAGGGAGGAAGGGGACAAAGCGGACATCCTGGGACCTCTTCTACTGTTGAGGGAACTGAGGGAACGTCGGGTCCAGGCGAGACGTCCGTGTAGAACTGGA
>Ga0179593_1560251_pt1 | contig 19932 bp, 19 predicted proteins | sample CZODoug2_1_08_16_FD_185931 | JGI IMG/M metagenome (GOLD analysis project Ga0179593, IMG submission 185931) | Vadose zone soil fungal communities from Angelo Coast Range Reserve, California, USA - CZODoug2_1_08_16fungal (PacBio error correction) | ecosystem: Environmental > Terrestrial > Soil >...
CAGAAGCGAATACGCCCCTTACAGCGGAAACTTCGAAAAAAGCGCACAAGCAGAGCACAGCGTCAAATGCCCGATCCAAGTGATCATCACGTGAAAAATCCGGCATCGGGGTTACGAGTAGGGTGCCCGAAGAAGAAGTTAGCCTAAAAAAAGGGGTACCTACACAGAAGGGGTTTCAGGGGAGGAGAAGCCGTGATCCGCTGACGGTCTCTGTTTTTTTAAGGGTGGGGAAACGGGCTCACCACATCGCTCTCACCACTGAGAAAAAAAAGAAAAGTGTGGTAAGTTTCTGCAGGAGGAAAAAAAACCATGGAACCGGAAACATCGAACGATGGCGCGGTTGAGAATGTTACCTTTCAAAAGAGGGGGAGGATCAAATCCTCGGACCGTCTGCACGACTCCGGGAGGGGGGGGAACCCGAGGGTCCACCGAGAAAAGACCCTTGTCCGGTCAAAAAGATGCACGGCTAGAATTCGGAAATATCTAGGAGCTCATAAAGAAGACTGCGGATGAAGGATCGAAGGTATTGTGTTTTTGAAGAAGAGCATGAGAAACAAGCTCGGAAAAAAAATTTGAGGAAATCTCTATTCATAAGGAAAAGTGCCCCTAATTTTAAAAAGGGTTCCTCTTCATTGCTATGGGGGGGATGGGAGGCCGCTCAAGGCCAAAAACTGTCGCTTGTCCTAGGGGGGGTCGTGAAAAAAGAAAGTTCGCGAAAAAGAAGGGAAAAAAAAGGAGTCAGTGAAGGGCTCAGACTAAAGGGGGATGAGGGTCTTTTACCTTGTGGTCTGATTCTTTACAGTCAAGGCAACTGACCCAAAGTATCAGGAGGTTCGTGTACGGAAAGGGGGACCGGGGGACTTCCGGAAAGCGGTGGGAATGCTACGGGCTGGTTCTAGAAGATATCAATCTATCAAAACGGGGACATTTCGAAAGGTTGCGGACCCCCGAAAAAAAAAGGACACCTTGGAAGGTCCCGCCGGGGGGCAGTGGCCGCGACTGGGGGGAGTGGAGGAACACTTCCTCGTATGGGGGGGGGACTAGCGTCTGGCCTAGGATGTAGCAAGGTCCTGATGGGGCCCAAGGAGATTCGTTAGTATACATTGCGGCGGAAGCGGACACAGGACGCGGAAGTACTATGGGGGCTAGGAAATTTCACTGAAGGGATCGATTCTTTCGGAATTGGGAGTCGAAGCCGGGCCTCAGAAAGGAGGTGCACGAAGCATCTAGTCTCTAAAAACAAGGAGGGGGTGGCGTAAACCCGAAACATCTTTCAGAGGAATAGTCTCCGTGGGAGCTGAAATAGCAAAGAAAAAAGGCTCCTGGATCGGGCTTTGCCGGGGGGGAAGATTCAGAAGGGGGGGGACTCCGTCAAGATGGAAATTACTTCAGGGGACTGAATTCGAACATAGCAACCTTCAGCCTAGAGCGGTAAAATTGTGATTCTCAAAAGGAAATTAGTAGAGGTAACTTGAGGGGAGGAGGGGGGATCTCTAGGAAAATTATATCTACTGCAGGGATCAAAAATTTGGGGGGGGATTTTTTTCTTCTGGGAAGACAGCGCAATTGGTGACTTGGGGGTTGCGTAAGGGAAAGGAGATCTGGAGAAAAAAGGACGAAATTGATTGGAGGGAGACACTCCCAAAAGTTGCAAAGATCGGCTAACCCGCCTGGTTATAAAAGGAGGCAAATCCAGGGTGAGGAACCCATGGAGACTAACGAAAGGGCCTTTGCAGCAGGAGGAAAATCTGCGCTTTGGATCCGTGTCGCACGCATCCCATAAGTTTTTCCGAAAGGAAAGTGCACAACAGGCCGAGTTGGGGTTAAGGGGGAAGGGAAATCTCTGTGAGAGGGGGGAAAGGGTCTCTACCCTCTTTGGAACGAAAGCGAAACGTGGAAGGAAAGGCTACCATCTTCAGGGGCTGGATCGGAACCAGAACACGGCATAATGGCAAGGAGGGTTACTGGAAAGAAGGCAGGTCCACCGAATAGTAAAAAAAGAAGCCGTTCTGACAAAGTGTTTGGGGGGTTTTCCCTTCAAGCCGGTTTCATGCTCAGAAGAGGCAGGAAGAAAGGTGGATAGTTTTGAAAAGGCTCTGAATCCAGCCGGACAGGGGGGGAATTTTCCCAAACAAGGCGTTTATTTGTACTCCTTAGGGGGGGGACTTTGTCCACCCCGGGACTCGCGGCCTCGTGAAAAAGATCACGAGAAAAAACCGTAGAAGTGGGCACCAAAAGAGAGGGAGGTCGGCGCATCGCTTTAAAACACCTCATATTGGCAGGACGGGATTTCTGCAACGCCGCCACCAGGCTGGAGGGAAGAATTTTTGAGGGGAAGAAAACTCCCTCCACGCGAAAAGAGTTTCGCGCAAAATATGGTTAATGCTTTCTCAGGGGGAGGAAGGGAGAACCGGACTTGGGTGTAAAGTGGGGGGGGGGGAAAAAGATGTAATCAAGGGATATAAAATTAAACACCAAAGAGGAGTAAGTCTTCCAAAGAGTGAAGGGAGAGGGAAATCCTACAACTGTGATTGGCCCAATCATTATTGGGGGATATAGCAAAATCGAAGGGGCAAGACGCCCGGTCAAGGAAAAAACTCTCAGGAAAAAAGGAGCAGAAGCAAGAAAGAAAGAGGTATTCTGACCCACATGAGGAAGGGTCACAGGCCGGATCCTGGGAAATCAAGCGACTTCGGAGGAAAGAGGGCGGCGAGTTGGGGGTCGGCAAGGCGAACCGAGAGGGAACGACAATCTGGGGGGGGGGGGGGGCTACCATCTAGATCAAAAACACCCACGTTATTAGGAGTAAATAGAAGAGGTGGTCCGTAAAAAAAAAAGATTGTTCTTTTCCGGAGGAAAAAGAACCATCGCGGTCGCCGTGCCGGAAACCAACAAGCGCCGGGGGAGGAAGCCTCCGAGGGGGGAAAAAAAATGGTTTCCCCTGCTTCCTGGGGACCGGCCCCTCTGTTGGTTCCTCATATTACATTATGGTGGGCTGGTCGGCTGCGCTATCGGGGACTAGGCCGGATCTGTCCGGGGAAAAAAAAAAACGCAAGAAATTTTTAAAATAGAAATATCCATACTTCTGGTCAAGAAGAATGGAAAGGGGGATGTTCAGGTCGCAGGAAGAGCCTTTGGATACTAAGGGAATCTTTGTGGGGGTCTCGGACGGGTACTTAAGGAGAAAAATTACAAGAAAGTTTCATCGTGGGGTAAGAAGATGCAAACGACGCATTAACGCATAGGTGGGAGAAAACACGTCGCGCGCGTGGAGGAGTTCGACTACAAAGAAATAAATCTTATCATAAAGCGGCGGGATGGGAGGCAGTTCCTGACTCATGGTAAAAACGACCAATCATGAGTGAGGATGTGAACAAGACACACAGAGCCGACATACTCATTTGGGTACAAGTGGAGAGTTCTGGGGGAGGATCCCCCTCCTCAGAAGGGGGGAAAAAGCAGCGCAGTCGGGGGGACCAGCCCCCCGGCGTACAAATATAAAATGGAAGTCAAAGCCCGATCTGGGAGATGAGGGAAGGCGCCTAGTGACAAAAAAAAACGACACGTTATGCTGTCAGAGGGGAAGCATTGCCACCGCCGAATCTGACTGTCAACCCACCCAAAGGCCCAGACCGGAATAAGGGGAAAGGCGAATATTAGGTGGAAGGAAAGGGAGGGGAGGGAAACATGTCCAAAAAAAGAAAAACGGCCTGGTGGGGGGACGAGGGAAAAGAGATGCGGGCTTTAGCGGGAAAATCCCTGTCCCGTCCCAAAAAGATGGGGACTCATAGTTAGGGGGTTACTCTTTCGGGGTCGCAGGGGGGGGATCACCGGATTGTACGGTTGTCCACTTGAAAAAAACTCTGCCTTTTTTTTAAAAACACCTGTCTTCAACGGAGGGAGGAGAAAAGAGACAAGAGACAAGAGCCCGACTCAGAACAAAGAGAAACGTTCGATACCAGGTAATTTTTCCTGTACACGCTTGGAAAATTGGACGTGCGGATCTCCCCATTCTGGGCCCGACGGATCTGGGGAAAACGGTGGGGGAGTGGAATTTCGAAGTTTACGAGGAATCTTCGATAAAAAAAAGGGGGGCCTCGGAAAAAAGCCACGTGCAATTGGGGAGAGGAGTTGGGGGGGCAATAGGCCCGCACCAAAGAAAAAGCACTGCTCATTCCTAGAGAAAAGACAAACTATGTCATACCGTTCACGTCGAAAGCCGACTCCTTCCTGCGTTGCGAAAAAACTAAAACGGCTGACGAGAATGCACCCGGTCGTACGCAAAGGCAAAAAAGGGAGCCATCGTGGAAGGGAAAAAAGCTACGTCCTTGGAACGAACCGGCACCGATGATACGGAGCCTTTTTTCCCAGGAGGAGGCCAATCTCGCTGGGAAACCCCAAAAAAAACTCCCATGGGGCGCGGAGAAGACGAGCGGGTTACGACAAAAGAAAGAGGTTCCTAGATGGGGGGGGAGAGGCACCTTCCTCAGAGCCCCGGCCCGCTAACAGGAAAAAACCTAGGTTGGAAATCACGGTGGGAACAGCGGCTCAGAACGAAGAGGGGGGGGATGGACGCCGGAAAAAGGGGGAAAAGACCTCGCGCCTGGGGAAAGGATGCTTCCAGGAGTTCTTTCACCATTTGAGGAAAAAGCCTAAAGCGCTCGAGGCCATCTACGCGGCCGTGTGGGTGCACGTCGGGAAGAAGGAAAGACGCAAAGGTGAGTGATGGGATTGCCGATTTCCCTGACAAGCGACATGACGTTGGGACCCGGCTTTTACTTAAAAGGAGAAAAACAGATCGGAATCGTCATAAACCGCTGACGGCCGTGCTAAAAAGGAATGTCATTAAGAAAGGAAAGAGGACTTCAGGAAGGAAGCGGTAACTCAAATCGACCAGGGGGGAACCAGACCCCATACTACCTTTTATGGACGAAAGGTCCTGCGCTACGGTAGGCGTCGGGAAGGGAAAGAGAATAGGACCATTACATGTGTATTGGGACGGGGAACGGGCCTCCTACCCTTCCATCAAGGAAGGAGGGAAAGAAGCAACGGGGAAAGGGTTCGATGAAAGAACTGGGAGAGAAAGGGGGGGGAGGTGGGACGCTCTTCTCACCATCATCTGATCCTTCCTCCCGCCGAGAGGCAAGTTCTCTATCAAAGGAAAGAAGAGCGAAATTGCATACAGAAACGGAAATTATCAGGGAAAAGGGAAAAAAGCGTCGTGCATTAAGGGGGATCCCCCTGATTTGGGAAAGAAGGGGAGAAAAGGTAACGAGGCTCAAAGGCCCAACGGCGATTTTACGGGGGGGGTCGGAGGGAAACAATTTATTAAGAAAATTTTATTCTGGGAGCATTGGTGAGATCCGAGTTTTTGGAACGGTAAAGAGTCAGGGACACAAAAGAGAGGGAAACGGATCACACAGGGGGGAGAACAACTGATCCGAAAGAACGGCGGGGGGGAGGGCAACGCTGTATCTGGGTATTCTAAATGAAAGGAGGGAAGAGGGGGACACGACTCGGCCGATGCCGGAGGTTATGAAAATAGAAGTGGGGGCAGGCGGGGGGGGGATGGCAGTGAAGGTCAGGCCACTGAAAGAAGGGCTTGGCGAGAGGGTTGCGAAGGACAATAGAGGGAGAAAAACCACCTGAGGAGGAGGAAAAGATATCTTTCGGGCGACTCCCCGACGCGAGCTGGCATGAAAACTCAAAGGGAAAAAACCAGAGCAAAATCCCTAGACAGTGATCTCACGTGAAATAACTCCTTCCTTTCCAAAGGGGGGGCCCGGCGCGCCTAGTTAATAGCCCCCGATCGCTTTGGGAAAACCTTTCTTAGGGAAGCATTAGAAGGGAAGGATCCCATCTCCTAGCTGGTGTTGGGAGTTTACAGGCTCTCCACCCCCTCTAGACACTGGTACTCCATCGAGCTCAAGTAAGTAATAAATGGTGAGAAAATCGAGGGAGGGAAAAGGACCCTATGGCGCAGGTGTGATCCGGATGTGACCTTTCTCCGTCTTGCTACCATTATCCTTCCCGGAGAAAGTAGGGGGGGTTCGGCTCATGCGAGGGTGGTGCGGGAAGGGGTCGCTCGGAGGAATGTCTAGCTAGGGCGATTGGGGGATCGCGACGGGAGAAGACTCTTCTACGAGAATGATCTTATGCTAGGTTTGGATGAAAAGCGGCGGAAGGGGATCTCCAGGGATATTATCGAAAGGGCCAAGAAAAATTTCACTGTTCCCGCTGAAGGAGAGGGGTGTATGGAGGCGCGCGCGGACACAATGTCCTGGTCCCTATTTAGGAGGATTTCACAGGGCAGATCTGCAAACAATAAAGTGGGATCATACTAAATTGTAGGATTTTCTGGTTACCTGGATGCGTTCGCAAGTAGGCACTTCAAGTCTATGTGTCGGAGGGGCACGGTAGGGGACTTTTTTTAAACCGGGGAGCTTCAGCGTGCATGAATTCTATTCTCTGGGGGAAATAAGGATCCGGACAAGCCGGGCTTGAAAACTGGGGTTTTGTCATGTAGAGGGACGGGGGAAGGGTACTCGAAGACATCAATCCACCTTTTCCGTGGAAGCAGGGCATTTCCGACTGGGAAAGGGGAACACAAAGATAGGTTGATCTGGATGCTTACAGGAGACTGAGGGGTACTCAGGAGGGGGCCCAGCGCCATAGGAGGAATGCTTCTGACTGTCCATCGCAACAAGGCAGTCGATGTTTGCAGGGCACGCGGAGCCGCGGCCAAGTTAGAAAAGAGGCGTTTCGGATGGGAAAATCTCCTGGGAAAGGGGAATCCCAAATAATAGAAAAAGAGAGGATTTGTTCGGAAAGAACGAAAGAGGGGAGGTAAGCGGGGGGGTGGGGAAGAAGATCGAGAAAATTGAGTCGGCAAAAAGAAAATCATGTGAAAAATGGGATCCGTCCTGGTTATCTGTTTCCTGGGTCGTTCGGGCGTCAGCTTTTTGCTCCTTCATAGGGGGGGAGGTGCCGGTGCCTCGAAAAGCACGACCAAACGAGTAGGGGGGGGTAGGGAAAAAAAAACGTAGAATTTCGAAGGAAAGGGAGGCTCGTTGGAGCTCTGGAGGGATCGGGGGGCCCCATTTATAAAGATGGGCTGGGGTCATAGGCGCAGCGCAATGGAGGGGGGGGTTTGTGCCCAGGGGACCCGAAGGGGGGGATAATCGTTCGGCATTAGATTGCTTTCTAAGAAAAAAAAAGGTTTCAAGACTAAGGTACCGCCTGAAAAAATAAGCCGGGAGGGGGGAACCCTTTCATGGGGTGCTACCTGAGTATGCTGTAAGTTTCAAGTCGTCGGCCTGCATCTTTTGGAGAAGAAAACAGAATGAATTCACAAAAAAGTTTTTGTCAAATTCCAAGAACCCTGATCTCGGTGAGGGGTACCGCTGCGCTACCCAAGGCCGTGCCCTATCGAAGGGACGGGCTATGCAGCCCAATCGGACAGGTTTAACGGACGGGAGAGGAAAAAGCAATACAGGAGAGGGAATGCCTGGTTACCTGAGTGTTCTCGTCGAAAGGCCAGTCCCCTAATATTCGATGGACATCGTATCCTTTCGAAAAAGTGTGGGGGGGGACAAGGAAGAGTTCGATGGCAATGCCGGGCCACTCTGGAGAGAAGGTTTAAAAAAGGAAAAAGTAATCTGACTAAACAAGGGGGGCTGTATAATTCCATTCGTAGAGTTTAACTCCGGAGGGGGGGGGAGGGGGCCCACTGAGATCGCGCCTAAGGGACGGAGCCACGATAAAAAAAAAACACTCTACCCTTGTTGACCAATCGAGGGATTGAGGCGCTCATCGGCGTGAACCTACTCCCCTCAGAGGAGGAAAGGATTTGAATGGAACCGCCGCCAACCTTTTAGAGAAGAAACGGGGGGAAGGGGGGGGTTGGTGGCGGATCTAACTCCCTCCAAACGAGGGCACGAGTTTCGCGCACGAAAATGGTTTAATCGGAGCAGTGAAGAGGGAAGAAACACGAAAGGAAATTTAGGTTGGTTGTCTAAGGAAGAGTCGGAGAAAAAGAAAACACAAAGCATGAAAAAGTAAAATTCCAAATCTTGACTAGAAATGACAGCCGACAGAGAAGGACCCAGCATTATTGGACTGGAGAAGAAAAAGAAGGAGTTGACATGCCCGGTAGGCATGACAAAGGACCAGACGAGGAAACCCATGAGCCCGATAGAGAACCGCCAGCCCTAAACTAATGTCGCTATGAACCCACACATCGTGCCCGGGAAGCCGGGAATCCTTGAAAAAGAGAAGGAGAAAAGAAGGCGGTTGGGGGGAGGAAAGCGACCGCGCAGGGTGGAGAGCAGGTACCGACAACCTGTTTTTGGGGGAAGTACCATCTCTCTCAACCCAAGAGTATTATTAACATAGTGGGGGGGGTCCGTAAAAACAAAATTTAAGGTGAAGTAAGGCGAGACAAAAAAAGCCTTGCAGGGAAAGACACATTGTGATCAAAAATCTCTTTCTTGGTATGCACTGCCTGCCTTGACCTGCCCCCGCTGTGTGGTTTCCACGCATAGGACAATTGTTTGGGGGCTGGCGGCTTCGAGAGAGGCGGAGAAGGGGAACTGCAGTCCGTCCCTTAAAAGAAAATCATCGATTTTGCAAAGCCATAGCTGTCCATGGGGGCCAAGGCGCGATCTGGCATTAGGAAAAAGTAATTCAGGAGGGGGGGGAGATTGATGGGAAGAACTTACAAGTCGTTTAGAACAACTTTACAAGGAAAAGGGAATCGGGTTCTCGACTATTCAAAACAGGAGAAAGAACAAGGGTCTTGAGAGAAAATACGTCGCGCGCGGAAAACACCTCGGTTAGGCCTACAGAAAGTTCTTTCTTGCAGGGGAGGGTGCAGTAATCGGGACGACCTCTGGGGGTGTGAGTATTTAACTAGCAGCCGACAGACTCAGTGGTGAAAAAAGCTTTTAGGGGAAGGGGGCGTTGAGCGGAAAGCTCTCGCCCGTAAGAGGCTCGATCGCAGGAGTGGACGCATCCCTCACAAGGGGTACACCCGTAATAAGACGGGATTCTCAAGGGAGTCCAGAGTGAATATTCGGTGCGGCGCTAGGTTCAAAACCATCTTCCAACTTTGATGAAGATGTGGCTATCATTTACAAAAGGCCGACGAGGGAAGGGAAAAAAAAAGTATACGAGAAGAAGGGGGGGGACCTGCATTGGAAAAAGAAAAACCCTTCAGGAACCAGCCTTTCTTCGTGCCAAGCGTATGCTGTCTTTAATCGGGAGAAAGGGAAGGCAACAACATGGTCGATATCCCTTAACAGGTTGTTGAAAAGGGGCCGGAAAAAGAAGGGTTAGCGGCATCGGGCAACACGAGCAACGAGATTCCGGTACTGAAACTTGAATTGGACAAAAAAGAAGCGGTAAAAAGGGAAACGGAAGGAAACGAGGGGATTTTCTTGCGAAAACAGGATCAACTGTCAGAACTCGTTGACTCGAAACAAGAAGCCTCCCGGTGATACAACAGGAAATTGGGGGAAAAGAACGTCTTTCATTGCGTTGCGGATCTCCCATTGCGGGAAGGAATCTCTTTGAACGGGTGGGGGATTTGGATGTAGGAGGGAGGGAAGGGGACCAACAGATCTGCCTCTACCCCGGAGTCCCGTACGGAAACACCGACAAGAAATTTTCTCTTAGAAAGGGGAAAAAAAGGAAGAGATTGGGTGCAATTGGTCAAGTCGATCTCAATTCGAGAAAAGAAAAAAAAAATTTCCAGCGCCGTGGGGGGACCTTGAGGGGGGAGGGTTCTACTCCTTCCTTCGGGGGGGAGGCCTACACACTAAAAAGCTTCCGGGAGGAGAAGGGACTCAAATTCAACTGGGGCAATTACCTGGAAATCGGGTTACAGAGTGTGGAAAAAAGATTATCCCACCAAAGACGCCGTGTCATACGAAGGGGGGGGGGGGGGAGAAAGAAACTAGACGAGCCCTTGGAAGGCGATTCCAAGAAAAAGGACCATTCAATCCAAGGGTCGCGTATCAAGGACACCGAGGCGTCGGGTTTAACGTGCACCAAGAACCCCCGACGGGTGCGGAAGATATGTGGGGAAACCTTCACATAAAGGGGAGGCCTTCTCCGCTCAAAAGCACGAACGACTCTAAGAAGTCACTGCACAAAGATCACGAACTGCCAAAGCAATCGACAGCCCGCGTAATGTGGCGAAAAAGACTACTACGAGAGACGCGTGCCCTTTCTCTTCTTAAAGTTCTTTGGCACTGGCGAAAGCAAGAAGAAGGGACAGCTCGGCCTGTGAGAGGCACTAAAGAAGTTGGTTTAAGGTTCACTTCACGGCAGGGTACTTCAAAACGGAAGACTGAAAAGGGGACGAGGAAAACCGTACAAACCGAGGACTGACCGTTGTAAGGATCGCTTGACTTAAGAAAAAGAGGGAAGGTCAGGCCAAACAAAGTACGGGGGAAAAAAAGGAAAACCGTCAGTAAGTACATCTATACTGTACTTTTAGGGGAGGTGACTGGCGGTAAGAAAGGAGGAAAAAAGGTAACCAGACAAATCAGCTAATGTAGTCTTACTCAATTTTAAACCAATGAGTGCGGAGGGAAGGAGGAAGGGGGACTATTCAAAGATTCCCAGAACCAGGGACATGGTGTAAGGGGGCAGCGCTTCCGAAAGACACTTTTCCAAACGCCAACTTACAGAGTCGGGGGAGGGGAGAATAGAAGTGATAACCTACTGTCGATCACCGGAGGGGCATCCTTCTCTTCTCCTCAGACGCGCAGAAACTTCCAACCGCAGTCGCGAGCAAAAAAAAGAAGAGCGAAATGGCCATACTAACACTTGATTAATAATGTTGACCAGCACCACAAGAAAGTTAGGACGACGAACATTACGAGAAAAAAAACGGGGGCAGGAGTAAAGCCAGGGGAGGATTGGTTGAGCAAGAAAATCGAGAGCTCCCAAGCGGGAGACGAGTCTGCTCGTAACGCATGGGGGGGTCTTAAGGGCACAGACAAGGTCTTGACTAAGACAGGGTGATGCGCGAGGGTTGAGGGGGAGTGGGATATCACTGGTCAAAGAATCACCACACCAAGAAAGCATGCTATCACGGCTTGACACTTTATCCTAAGGTTGGAGGGGGCGCGGGGGGGTCTAAATGGAAAGGGGGGAAAAAGAGAAAATCTGTCCACACATGCCTGGGGACTATGAAGGGGGAAGTCCTTCCCTGTCAAGTTATGATCCATATCGTTCATTTTTGCGAGGGGGCTGGCTCTGTGCTACGTCTTGTTTGCGACAGGGAAGAGGGGGGAACGGGCTAAGGGGACGATTCCACACTCTAAACACAAAAGAAAGGGGGAGGGAGGAATATAGATATGGCAGACGCAAGCTCCTCCCTTAAGCAGGCCTTGCCTGCCAAGCGGACTCACATCTCCATCACCAGAAAAATGAAACCGATCTCAGGGGATCATAAATTTCCTGGAAACGGGGGAAAAGCCAGATGGGTGATATCGGCCGCATTTAGTCCCCCTATCATGTGAACCGGACAAGGGGGGCTGGCTAGAAGCGGTAGAAAAAAGCGAGCTCTGGGTGTTTTAATATTGAAAATTGATCAAACGCCATCGAGGGCCTCAAGAAGAAAATTGTATGTATTTTGTTCTTAGGGAAGGGAAGACCCACCGCGAACTCTGGGGAAAAAGGAAGCCCATGGAACGTTTTATCGCGGGGGTGTAAAAGGGTCTCCGTAGGAGCTCTTATCCATCATATAAATGCACGAGGTCCGTTGGGTTCGTCTTCTAAAAGCGAGTTTGGATTTGGAAACAGGGAGAATCAAGTGTCGCTTATGCCCTTCAGGGGCGTCTGGTCTCTTGGTTATCCTCTAAAGGAGAAGCCTATAGCTGGAAGTATCTGATCAGGGGGGGGGTATAAGAGAGAGGGAAGGGGACGCGGCGGTGCGCCATTTTGGTCAACTCGGGATCTGAACTTCCCCGAATTTGGGGGGTCAAAGAAGGAGGCGAGAAGTTGTAGGGAGGAAACCCACATAAAGGGGAAGGGTCTATTGAATCCTTGAAGTCGATGGGCACAAGAGCGACGGCCTCAACATCCGGAGCATGAAATTTATAAAGGTAGTGGGGGAGTGACCGGCCATGCGTTCCGCACGTCATGCATGGTACGGAGGTTCTTGGAGTAGGGTGAAAGGGGGAAACCGGACGCAGCGTTTAATAAGGATCGGGGTTCTAAGTCAGAACAGCGAGGCTTAACAAAATCATGTCGAAGGTTGTCTGGACCAGCTCGCCGCAAAGAATCCACCTTGGGTGGAAGTCTTTCCACCTTTCAGGGGAAAGAATGACGGGAACGAAACAAGTCCCGGCTAAGTTGGAGAAAGAAAAAAATTTCAGGATCACTTGGGGGGGGAAATTGTGGAAAGATCCTTCTTGGAAGAAGGGGCCAAGGCGTCCTCGTGGGAATCTTCCAGGGGGGGGAAAAAAAAAAAAGAGCCGTCGAGGTGGGATTGGCCGTCGTGATCCGAGAAAAGGGAAGTGCCAAGTTCGTTCGGAATTAAGGGGAAAGGGGGGAATCAATGGAAGGGTGGATCTAACCGGAACCTTTTGATTGATTAAACCCGAAGACACCATCCGCTTACTCTTAAAAAGAGGACAAGGGGGATGACGGAAGCCTATATTGGCATAAAAGATCAGGGGGAAGGGGATCTGTGACCGGGGGGGGCCGTCTTACCCTTCTTCAATCAGCTTTTTGGTAACTAAGTCAAGATGGCATTAATTTGGGGGCAAGTCTTCGAAAAAAACATCCGAGAAAGACGTTGTTTATTCTCCAAGGAGGAAAGTCTAATTTCGACGGAACTTTCGAATAAAGGATCGAGGGAATTATATAGGACGTGCCCAAAGTGATTCAAAAGGGGGATTTGGTGCGGTCAGATAGTCAGAAGTGGAGTTGGTGTGGCCGAGCCCGCAACGTTTAGAGCAGAGACTGGTCGGCACGCCAGAAATTTTATGAAAGCCCGACAAAACGTTGTCAAATAAGAAGGGTGAACCCCAGGGGGGCAACTCAATTGCAATCAGGTCATGGAAACACATTTCCTTTGAAGGGAAGTAGGGATGCCGAGCGGCGGAGCACTGAGCTTTTGGACTGGGCACTCGATCCCAGTTTCCGCCGTGAAACGTTCCACCAGGGACGAGTGTGTGTTTGCAGTCAATGAATAAAGGAAAAGGGAATCGGACAGGGAAGCTAACCCTCTAGGACGAAAGAGGAACGTTCAGGGACCAGAAGGACGGAAGGGAAGGCCCGCTAAAGCCCAATACGGCAGATCACGAAGCACCGGGGTCCTAGATGTTCGCGTGGAAGAAAGGGCCACATAATATGCGCACTTCCGACGGGACGTCGTAAAAAAGTTTGGTGGTGTCCCTGAGGTTCTTCTTGGATTAAAGCCACTCTGAGTGGGAAGATGGTTTGAACCTCAGGACGCCGGACCCGAAGAGCTGACTAAAGAAAGTGCGGAGAGCCCCATGAGAGAAGGGTTGTAACGCGAGGGGCTGGTCTCACCAGCGGAGCTCTGCCTCGGGGGAAAAGGCGAGGGAACCATCACGATAAAACAAGGATACAACCTTGGTTGTCACAAAAATAAGGTCTCTGCGGGACCGTCCTCAACTCGATGGCAGTTCAACAAAAAAACCGCCAGATTTAGAAAAGAAGGTTTAGGTGACGGGGGGTCGAACTCCCTCCAAAAGGCACTATTTTCGAAAAAAGGGGGGCTCAAGTTGTTTCATAGTCAACAAAACCACTATGAAAAGGGAGGGGGAAATTTTGGTTGACTTCATTACGAATTGTCCGAGAGAAGAGAAATTCAAAAACGAAGTTATACAAATCTGATGGACAAAGGAACGTTGCCGGGGAAAAAGGATGGCAGATGGGCTATCACCAAAATCGCTGAGTTGAACCGGGCCAGGCAACGAAGCTCCCACCGGCCATTCTTCACCAAAGAAGCCAGAAGAAAAGAATCGTATGAGGCCCACACATCTGGGGACTGTCACATTCCGGAATGAAACCCACAATCTACGGAAGTCAACAAGGGCTTGAGTCGCGCAGAGAAATGCGACCCTCTTGGGCTCGCCCTCTTCAAAAAAAGCGGGGGTGTTGTACGTGACTCACTAAGAAAAAGATTAAAATAAAAAAGGAATAAAAAAACACCAGATTGTCGTTTAGGCGGCGAGCCCAAAAACGGGTCGAAAGGCCCGAGCGCCAACCTCGGACAAAGTGGGTGACAGCAAACGCGCGGTGGAAGGGGAAAAAACACACTTCCGGGGAAAGAGAGCTGTTTGGGTCCGCTAGTACATTAGTTTAGGGCGGCGGGGGTAATCGGGAGCTGGGAAGGGGGGGGGAAAGTTGCGAAGACGCCCGGCCAGCAATCACCAAAGGACGATAGTCCATGACCATACGGGAGGGGGAAACACGTTTCGTCTGTCATCTGAAGCTAGCTTGGAGAAAGAAAAATTTTCAGAAGGGGGGTTTAATTTTAGAGGTATCTAAGGACTTAATTCGGAACCAAACTTGAAAGAGGGGAGGGGGGGTCTTCGACTAAGCAAACTGAAACATTAACCAAGGTCGGAGAAAACTCCGGTCTCGAGAGTTTGGGGAAGAAAAAGGGACCTACTCTTTCTGAAAAGGAGGTAGGAGTCGGGTGCCTAAATAAGTTACTACCTCTTAGGGGGATTTACGTCAAGTTTCAAGAAAAGGAAGATTGGGTTACAACAAGGATCTTAAGGGGTTCTGGGTATCTCCCTCTAGGGTTCACCTCTTCGAGAAGGGGCACAGGGGGGGGGGACCCACCAGCTCAAGGAGGAACTTGAGGAATACCGCCAGGGCGATCTGGAGTAGGTACCTGTCCCGAGTTCAAAATTCAAAGGGGTGTCTGCAGTTTCGAGCATTGAACACCAAGGACAAATGACGGGGGAAAAAAAACAACACGTGGTTAACGACCGGATCCGAGGCGGAAAAAAAATATTGGGTGGCCTAGAATTTCCATGTCCCAAGCAGGAAACCAAAAAGGTGCTTCAGGGGAAAAGACCGTATGCGGGGGTGCTTTAGCGGAAAAAAGCCCGTCCGTCACCGGGGACGTCATATCCCGGGGGAGGAGGGGAAGGCCGGCAGAGGGATAGAAGCGGTACAAACCCGAGAAGAGGCTGGACTTGAATGTTACAAAACTCCGGGGCCCCGTTTTGGGGAACGTTTCGGCACGGAAACGGAGGGGCTGGCGACCGGATACTGCAGAGCGCAAGCCGGAACAGGGCTCCTCCGGGGTAAAAATACTCAGGAAGTTTGAAAAAAAATGACACGGCTTGCAGGAGTTGGCGGAATACCCAGCGGGTTTAGGGACCTCTCTTTGGAAGGGGGGGGGGGAGTGTCAAATCAATTCGGGGAACGAGGACTCTACCAAAGGGAAGGGAGGCCACCACGCACGCAAGGATGAGGTGCGTGAACGGCAACCAAATCGCCAACAGGGGGGGGGGCAAACTGGGGGCAGTGAGCCATCCTCGAGAAGGAAGAAGTTCCTTCGGGAAAATTACGCCTTCGTCTTGTCTCCTACTAAGGACGGAAGGCTGCCTTTCTGAAGGGGACGAAGAATGCAACTGGCAAGGCAGGAATCTTGAAACGATTATCAAAGTTGACGAAGGCAAAAGACACCTCAAAAAAAGTAACGAGCTGAGGAAGTGTTCACACTAGGTTGAGGGAGTCTTTGCAGGAAAGAAAGGCCGCTGATCTTCACGCCCTATGTCGTGAGGGGGGGGGGAACGCAGAAGGTTCCGGTGAAGAGTTTGGGGGGGAATTCTGGGGCCTCGGAGATCGCCCTTCTCACGCTCAAATAACCTTGGAAAAGAGGGAATCGGCGCACGAACGGCCATGCAAACATCTACAAGCGTAATGCGATTAAAAAAAAGCGCAATTGGTACGGAAACGAGGCGCCGGGGAAAAACAGAAGGGGGTCACAATGGCTACAGAAAGGCCTGAAAAAAAAAAGCGAAGCGTCCATTTCTACAATACGAAGTTTTTCTTGGGGAAAGTCAAAGGAGTGAAAAATGAAAAACGGCTGGAAAGAAGAGATTGCAGGGGGGGGGTCCCGAGGTCCCGACCTCGAATAGGTTGTAGCTAGACTTTACTGATCAAGGAGGAACCAGAGCTGTGCATTCCCAACGCTGGAGGCAGGTTGGGCAACCCCTGCCAACCTACCGCGTTGAAGGACAAGAAATCGGAATTAAAAAAAAAACTTGGGAAGGGGCAAGTGGCGGGACGTGGCGGTAACGATCGACCCAGGAAAAGACCCTAAAAAGAAAGGTGATTCTGAAAGAGTCAGAGGGACTGATGTTGGCGGCGTCGCGAAGGGTGCCTCCCGTGCAAGATTGGAGACCAGTAAGGTGTATGGGCACCGCTCTCTTAGAGGACATCGCCACTTCCGGGAAAGATAGGTCGGTTCCTTTCGATGAATAGGGGGGCCGATCAAAGGGAAAAGGAATCAGCCTTGAGCACCCTCATCGCTCAGATCGGGAACAACCGCGAAGAGGGCTGAGTCGCTATCACAAGAAGAGTCAAGGAGGGGGTAACGACGTTATTAGCCGAAACAACAACCCCTAGAGGAGAAAGAAAAGGACATTACGGCAGGTGAGGGGAATCGGTACTGATCCCGGGTTGACCAAATGCGACATGTACACATCGAAAAAACAAACCCAACAACCCGAATAAGCCATCTTACCGAAGTCCACCTCTTTACCTGTGTGGTTTATTCCCGCAGGAATTTTATTACACGGTGAGATCGATGGGCCGGTGAATGGCGATGTGGGTGAGAGAAAAAGGTCACACACCATGGCCAGTCGAGCGGTCACTAGGGATCCGAAGCGAAAGAAACTTGGGGAGGGTGCCCTTCTTAAAAAAAAAAGCTGTTTCTTCGTGCCGTTCCCAGAATCTTGTTCAGAAGCCCTCCTGAAGGTGCTGATGAGTTCTCCGGCACGTGGATGTCACTGAGATCGGCAGTTTTGAAGGAGGGTTTCTTTGTCGACTGTAAAGACTGGAAATGAAGCATGAATCTGTGACTGGAGGGGGAGATGCATTCGAGAAAAAAAGGGAGGAGTAAAAGAGGAAATTGCGGGTCCTCGCTCCGAGACAGCGGCGTCTGGTCAAGCCACATCTGAGAAAAAAAGGCAAAGGTCAACCGTCTCAGGAGAGAATTCCGGGAAAGATCCTGAGGCAGAGGATGGAGCTTCTCAGGGAAGAGACTCCCAGAGCAGAGTTGGAAAAAAAAAAGCCGTTATTTCGGCTCAAGAATCGCGTGAGCCTCTCAACGTGCTCTGGGGGGGGGGAAAGTAAAGGTGTTTTTTGAAAAAGAAAGCTCTCAAAAAAAAAAAAAAAAAGGCTCTCCATCGGAGCAAAAAATTGTAGGGAAATTGTCTGATCCGACAAGAAAAGGAAACAGCGGCTCCAAGGTCAGGGGGGGGAGACTGATTGGGAAAATTTTCGCCGGGGGATCAAATCCTCGGGATCAGCCAAGGAACTCACTCCCCAGGGGGGTTCGGCGGGAACTACGCGATGGGTGGGAAACTGGCACCGGGAGACACCGTTAGGGGAGCAATTTCGAGCTCTGGCAGGTTGGTGATTCGCGACGTGAAAACTCTTAGGGCGGAGGGGCATTTTGGGTTGGGGGGAGAAGAGCAAGACTGCCGGCGAAGGGGAGGGGGAATTTTGAAGGAAGCACTCTAGCGAACGGCCCCGAAGGATGTTCCCTCGGAAGCAAGTGGAGTTAGTCAGGAGCACAAATACCCGGTCTGGGCCTATGTAAGATGCACTGAGTCGAAGGAACAAAGAAGTCGCGTAGGTTGCAGGTCAAAACTAAAGGTAGGAGGTCCTGGTTAACGGTGGGGGGGGGATAAGTCCTCTTCAACTGACCCGTAAAAGGACGGAGGTTCTTTGAGAACAGGGGAGGGTTGAAACGGTGACGTCGCGGCATCGGTTCTGGTTCGAAGAGAAAGGAAAGCCAGCTTACCAAGGTCATGTCGAGTGACGGGCCCTCGGGCATCGCCAGAAAAATTTGTTCCGTCTTAAAAGGAAGTTTTTTTCAACGCTTATGAACGTAAAAACTTCAACAGGAGTACTAGGGGAGACGAGAAGGTATAGCCAGGGGGGGAAGATACTTCTTAATAATGTCCCCACCTCGTAGTAAGGAAGGGACTGGCGTCATCACAAATGAAGCACGTCGATGTTCAAGGGCCGTCGTGAGCGCTGCAAGGGTAGAGGGAGGAGGTTGTAACTGAGCGCCTCTTCCATGAGAAGGTGCCGAATCCCAAGCTATGAAAAAAGAAAGATTGGGCTTAAACCCGCGCCATAGGGCTTACTCTTATATACGACGACCCTGGGGAAATTTATCTTTAAGAAAAATTGGCATGCAAGAGGGCAAATTCTCACTGAGGCTGGTGAAGGGGGGATAGGAAAAACCTGCTGTCCAGCTTGGGGATACGAAGGCATTGGCATAATTGTGCCTTGAAAGGGGAAGAACAAACAAGACCTTCACCTCGTAATTTGGGGTATCTCCACTTCGTCTAATGGGTTCGACGGGAAGTGTCTTACATCGGGGGAAAAGGGGGGGGAAGGGATCGACAATGAAAAAAAAAGAGGGGGGGGCCCGTGGTGCTGTATCGCACTCAGCGCAAGGGGCGTTGCGGTGTTGCCGGGAGACATCCGTTGTTATATCAAAAGAGGTCGCTTGCCGTGGCCGGAGTCGAAAATGCACAAGAACTTTGGAAAAAAGGTCCATGGGATATCCTCACCAATGCAAGCCGGGGACAGGGAAACCCGAAGGGTATGAACGATATTCTGGTGGCGGCTCGTAATTCTGCAGCTTGGAAATAATCGCACGCCCAGAACAGAAGTTTCCCGGCAGGGTTTAAAGGAAAAAAACTTCCCGATTTTTTTGTCCAAAGTAACAAGAAAGGAGGGGAATAGGTGTCCCGCTGAACTACCCCGGGTGCCGGCCCGAAAGCGAAAGGGTATGCGACCATAAGTGACGACGGGGAGCTCCGAATAAAGCAAGAAAAGAAGGGAAAAGAAGAAAGACTGGTTACTAGGGGGATTCTCTGTCAGAAATTAAAGGCCACCTAATATTCGCAGAGCTTAACGGCGAAAAAGTGGGGGGTGGGTGGTTTGCAAAGGATGGCAATGCGAAGCCGCCTAACGTTTGGAGATTGTTTGAACCTCGCGGGCCTGAACCCGAAGAAAGATGACTCAAGAAAGAGAATCCAGGAGATAAGGGTTGTAAGATCCACCCTCAGGAGAGCGAGGATCTGTTGAAAAAGAGAGGGACTCTCAACGGACCAGAACGCCGCGAAAAGTGGTTTCAACCGGGGGGGTCAGGAGGGACATAAAAGGGGCGTTCCATCCTCAACGAAGAGGGGGGAAGCACCCGAACCAAAAGAAGCTTTATGAGAAGACCGAGGGTTTAGGTTACTGAGTCGAACTCCCTCCAGAGCGACGAGTTGAAAAAAACAGAGTTTGATGTCTCGTTTGGAAAAGAAAACCAACAGGGGGGAGAAAAAAAAAACTTTCTTGTAAGTTGGTTCTCCTTAACGAATTGTAAGGGGAGACTAACTATAAATTAAAACGAAGGAAAATCTTCCAAAATCTATGAGAGCTACGGACGAAGGGATTTTGAACAAAGCAGGAATGGCCGCCTAGCTATCGCAAAATCGCTGAAGGGTGTCGCCGGGCCGAAGTGCGCACCAAAAGAGAACACTTCCTATAGCTCAGAAAGAAAACTATGCGGAAAAAAAAAGCGTGGCCGTGCCGAACCGTGAATGACCAGCGACGCCGGCTGATCACACTGCAGCGGCGGTTGGCGCCGAAAATGAGCAGCGACTTCCACGACAAATCTGTGGGGGTGGGACC
>Ga0179593_1619431_pt1 | contig 19932 bp, 12 predicted proteins | sample CZODoug2_1_08_16_FD_185931 | JGI IMG/M metagenome (GOLD analysis project Ga0179593, IMG submission 185931) | Vadose zone soil fungal communities from Angelo Coast Range Reserve, California, USA - CZODoug2_1_08_16fungal (PacBio error correction) | ecosystem: Environmental > Terrestrial > Soil >...
CCGAAAGGAGATGCATGAAGAAAACCTCAAAGCGGTAGCTCCTGCGAACTTCGAGTGAAGGTTACTTCTTCGTATAAGAAGGAGGCGAAGAAGTTTGGTTATGCCGGACCTCAACTTTAACATCTTTTGGCGCAAAAAAAAAAGGAACCGCCCCCAAAACAAGAGGCTAGACACGGAGGGTGGTCGTCTCCACAACGAAGGTGACCTATTAGAGCAATAGGGGCGGTTTTAGCCGCGGGGGGCTCGAGGCGGAAGCGTTCCGGCCGAACTTCAGAGAGGGGAGGAGGGGGGGGGGTCTGTAGAAGGTCGTAAGGGGCCAGGAATTATCTTTCTCCGAGGGAAAAAACGTCGGGAATCACATGCCTACCCACAACCAAACCCAAAACACCCCCAGAAGCGTAAGGGGGTCGGAAGGGGGAACGTGAAGGGATGGAGCGGCGAGAAGAAGAAGCCGCTGGTCTCAAAGGTGAAGTTAAAAGGGCTAGAAGCCGAGAAGGAATCCTTAGAGAAAAAAAAAATCAAAGCGGGGGCAAAGTGCTTCCTTGTCAGACTCGGGGAACAAATGTCGAGAAAAGGAAGGGGTTCTTATCACAAATAAAGGAGGATGGGAGGAGGCGTCAGATGGGTAATTCGTATGGCACTAGAAGAAATAACATGTCAATGTTCCCGTAGTTGCGGTAGGAAAGAGGGCGCTTTGACGGCCTCTCGGCTCGGAAAAAAGGTATTCTCGTGTGTAAGCGGCACGGAGACGACACTAAAAGGGTCAAAGGGGGGGAGGGGTGAGACTTTATTGTCTTAAAAGGAGGGGGTACCCAAAAACCGTGACACTCCTTTGAAACTCAGGAGTAAAAAGTCTCAGGGCTTGAAATCTTCTATTTGATGCAGGAAAAGAGATGACCTGGGGATATAAAGAAAGAAAGAAATAGGAGTCATCGGTTGCTGCATCACTTGATCTGCGCGTGGGGGTGGGGGGTCCGGCAAGGGGAAGAAGAATAAAACGGGTCCCCCGACGCAGGGGAGAATACTTCCCCTTCTCTGTTTAGAAGAAAAGGGAATGTGTCCAGGCGCAGGTCGCTATGCCAAGTCCAAGAAAGGCCTCCATCTAACGCGGAACCTCAATATTTGATGGTAAGAGTTAGCGAGGCGATCAATAAGTGCAACTGAGGACTCGCGGCTTGCGAAGTTCGAGGGGGGAGGCTACTTTAATAGTCAAGTCTTTCAGCTCATGGCCCGCTACGCGATGAAAAGACCCTGGTTTGCGAGGTTCCTGAGAAAAGGGGGCACAAAGGAGGTGAGACGTCGATGGAAAAAAGAAGGGGGGGGAAAAAAAGCGAGCGCGACCCCAAATGATAAAGAAAATAGGGCAAGAGGTGGCTGTCCTGCTTCCAAATGGGGAAGTGAGAAAATTGGAGAAACCGACTAAAAAGTAGAGCAGGCAGAATGCACGTTATCAACGACAAGTGGGGGGGACGCTTGGGGCAGGGCTTGTATAAAGAGGGGAAGGGGAATGGCAGAGGTGTGTCTTGTTTCTCAAGTACGGGAAAACAGGCCAAAAGTTCTTGCACCCGTAGTCTTAAGTCATAAAAAAAAAAGGAGGCTCGATTACAGGGGCGCAACAAGTCGAAAAACACCTCTGCATTACACGGACGATAAGAGATCCATTCCAAAAGAAAAGGGAAGAACTGGTGGTGAGAGCTGGAGGGAGACGGTTAAGACCGACAGGGGAGAGTTTCGCCTCTGGGATCGGGGGGTACTCGAAACCTATCCGAAGTAAAGGGGGACTGGCCTCGCAAGTGCTATCGTGAAGAAGGATCTCACGCCGGCAAAGAGGGAGAGGCGCGCGAAGAAAGATAAAGGACGGCGCTCATACAAGTCGGCGAGAGGAGGTCCTCCCCAAACCCCAAAACACCCCCACCCCACCCCCACCACAAAAAAAACCAAAAAACCAAGCGATCACGACCCCTCGGGCTCGCGCCGTCAGGTCATGTAAATTATAGCCGCCGTACGCGAGACTATAAAAAGGAGAAATTCTCGCTCAACAACTAGAAAGAAATTCGCTAACGTCGATACTCTAGAGGAGGTCGACCAGAAGGCGAAAGGGAGGAACTGAGAGGGTCCGGTCGTGTCGGGGTAGATGCACCAGGCCGCAAACCAGAAGATTAGCTCTTCAGACCGTCTCTCGCAGAAGGGCTCCGCTTGATATCCAGGGGGGTCAGAAAAAAAAAAAAAAAAAAAACACCTCAGACGGAAACTCAAAAGGAGTCAGAGGGGGCCAGGAACTCCCGCTCGGAATAATGAGACCCATCCAAGACCCCTCCAGCATCAAGAAACCTCAACAGGGCAGGTCCCCGGCGTCCGGCCTAGGTGGAGGAGAAGGGAAAGACAATTGAAACGCCAGTTGGTCGAATGACGTAAACCCTAGCGCTCGCTCTCTCACTTTGTGGCCACTGAAAATTGGGCCGGAGGCGCATCCGTTTTCACAAAAACTAGGGAAAGGGGAAGGGAAACAGAGCAGGAAGGTCCTCTAAAAAAGGGGCTTTGAAACGTGCCCAGGGTCTGGGAGGTCTTGAGGGCTGTCCGAACTCCAGCCCTACATCTAGCCCCGTATTCGGAACGGGAAGCCCGCTCTTCTGCCCGCCTAGAGAGAGAAAACGAGTGGTTCGCAGAATTCGCTCAAGGGACGCGCCGCAGAAAGTAGAAAAAAAAGAGGCAACGATCGGGACGGAAGCTGCGACAAAAAAGTAACTCTCTCATAGGGAGGGGAGGGAGAAAAGTGTACTAAAAGTAGGGACGCACCTATAACTCTCGAAAGAACGTCGCCAAAAGTGCACCTCCTTGAAAGGAAAGAATCACTGTCAACTTTGAGAGCATCGCGGAGAGCGGACCTCGTCTCGAGTGCATGCCCTGGGCCTCATCTGGCGAAGAGAACGCAGCGGCAGACAGGAATCCAAAAGAAAGGGGGAAATATTATCGCGAAGCAGGGCCGCGACTCAACAGGGCCGGGCAAGCGAGAAGGGCCAGTTATGCAAAAAAAGAGATCAATCTTCCTCCCGCAATCCACTGCGTAGAGAAAAAAAAGGGAGCAAGACGACGAATGTCCCCAGGAACGCAGGGATTAAAAGTCGTGTATTAGCGGAGCGAAAACGACCTCCATCATCCTACAGCCAGAAAAAAGAAATCAGACAGAGGGTCTCGGAGAGCATCGACCGGAAAAAAGGAATTCGCGATAACGGGAATGCAAAACCAGCACGGCCGTCCTCGTAACAGAGGATCATGGGGGAATGGTGCCGGGACGGAATGGTTTCCGATGGGCCAATAATCTCCTGCAAATCGAGAAGGAGAGACCGAAGCAAGAGACCTCTGGGAGGGGAACGGGAGGGGGGGAGAACACGCAAAACGTGTTCAGGTCGAGGCCGGGAGCGGACTCGGCGACTGAGGAAACGTGAGGGGGTGCTCGACGAGGGTTTCTGATTACTGAAAACAGGAAGGGGAAATGACATACCGAATCGCCGTTCTGAAACTCCGGGAAGGGGCCCTCAGGAAAGTGTCAAAGAAAGGATGGCATGAATATAGCGATGCGGATTGAGACCATCGTGTAAAGCTCAAGAGAGGAAAACGGGCCGAGTAAGGAACGCTAGCCCGCCGTAGAGGGACCGCTGGCCGGGAGAGCTCGGAATGATTAACCGAAGACCTCTTTATCGCCTCGTGAAAGGGAATGCGATACCCACAATCGCCTGGCTTTCAAGTCGGTCACTAGATCGGTGACAACGATTTCATTGAGAAAAAGAAAAGAGAGGGAGAAGAAATGAACAAGCCCCACAAACTAGTGAATAAAAGAAGTCAACCAGATGGTGCAGGCGCGAATCAGGGTTGAGACGAAAGCATTGCAAGAATGGAGGGAGGCTGAAAAAACCAAGGGGATATACCGAAGCAGCTAGCCAGGGCCTCAACCGCAAGGAAAACGCTTCCTGCACAGCGACGAAGAGTGGAGAGGGGGGTTACTTTTCTTACGGAAAGGGAAACAGAGGGGGGGGTTGCGTGGTTGATTGCAGAAGAGACCGCGGCTCCTTACGGGGGGAAAATGTTCGGGAAACATTGTCGTTCCCTGAACTTGCAAGCCTCAATGAGCAGGGGTCGGAGGTCAGAAGGTTGACCGAGCAGGGCGTCGTTAGGGGGGGGGGGATAATACATGGGGCGAAAGAGGAGGTAGCTTCGAGGAGAACCTGCGTTCTCTCTTCTGAACTCCTAGAAAGCTTGCTCTTGGGAGAAAAGCGTTAACTTAGAACTCATGTCCCAATCCAGCCAGCCCGTTATCTTCATGAGTTGGGGGGAGGGAAAACTGTCAATTGTGTTCAAGGAGAAGCGGTCGAGAAGGCGTCTAAGGGAGTCAAGTCCTAACGGCTTTCTTACCGCCCGAGCCTAACACCCCTCCAGAGGAGTCATTCCTAGGGTGACGCGGGGGGGGGGCCCGAAGGGAATCGCCATTCGGGATTCTAGTGGGATTCACCCTCGATGCGGGTAGATTCTTTCTCTCTTCGATTGTAGAAGGGAGATGCTTTCGACATCGGCTAAGTCCCTGAGTGAGGGGAAAAGAGGGCCATTATGACCCGTATTAAGGCGATGACGCGTGGGGATGCCCGCGCCAAATGTCTCGAACGGAAGTGGATCGGCGTAAAAAAACTAGTCCCTGGTCGGGCAAAATGGATTCGGACATGGTGGGAAAAAAAGAGGAACAAGAGGGCATACAGCGTCCCGGTAGGGGAGCAAGGGCTAGGACTTTGTCGAGAAGATCAATCGTACGATAGAGAGTGGTGTATTCTAAGCTGGCGGGAGCAATCGCCTTCAGGAGGAAAATAAAAGGTGTTTGTCCCGAGGCAGGCGAGCTGCAAGCTCGCCGGCAGAAACCTGGGCGAAAGGCTACGGGAGGAGGACCGGGGCGCGGTGCTCTTGAGCGGCGCCGTGACCTTAGTTTCCTACAAGGACCACGGAGACGAAAAAAAAAGAACAGGGTTCTCCAATGGGGGAGGGCGTGGGAATCGTTAACGCGGGCCAAACAAGGGGAAGACTGGGCTCGCGCGGGGTCGATAGTCAAGAAAGGGGAAAGGGATACTTTACATTAAGGGTCGGCATAGAAGAGGGCAAGATATTCTATTTTTCCACCTTGGAAAAATCTGCGGGAAAGGGGGGTCACGTGGCATGACAATGGGGGAAAGAGGACGACAGTGGCTGCTCTATCCGTCACCCGAGACGGGCTCTGAAACCCTTTTGAAGGGAGTACTCTCTTCGGCAAGGGGGAACGGCTGAAGTAGTCTCAATTTTACTTGCGGGGGGTTTACGGAAACACTAATCACGAATCTTTGCACGGGGTTACTACCAAGTTTAAGAGGGAGATGATCCCGGATTGAGGAGTTTGCTTTCATCTCAAACAGGCGTCTTCTCTACGGGATTCAAAGATCTTGAACTGCAAAAGGAGTGCGAAGATCGATTCCTCAAGAGGGTGGGAAAATTCGACCACCCGGACTTCATTCTTGAAAGAAGGGCAGGCGATCGGGGAAAAAAGGGGGACTTTAACCTCCCCTTAGAGAACTTCTTGAGGTATAGGGGGGGTCTTTTAAGGAACCGTCCTGTGAGGTACGACTTAGAGATCGGGGGGAAGACCTAGGAAGACGGTAAGCGGGCGGTGCTGATGACGAACTAGCGATGGACTTGCGTAAAATGGAGAAACCTGTTGGTGGAGAACCTTTCGCTAAGGGAAAGGGGGGGAGGGATTGATAAATTCATTAATCTCGTCAGTGGCGGGGGGCGCGGCTTTTCTACTCTCACGATCAAAAAAAAAAAGACGATCGGCGACTGAAGCCTCTTGAGTCTGGGGCCTCCAAGGAAGAGAGAGTACTCTACCATCTCCGCTCACAAAAGGTTATATTAAAATAGTATATTGGGTGGAAGGGCCCAGAAAATCTCTGAGGGCAGGAAGGCCTGACAAACAATTTTAAGAACGAAGAGAGTCATGAAGGGGAAATTTAGTCAGGACCACAAGGGAAAGAATAAGAAAAAAGGGAAAATCTCTCGTCCTTTACTCGTGATCCGCGGGAAGAAGGATAGGTTAGATCCCGGGAGGCGCCTTGCTCTTGCGCGTTCCTCCAAGTAAGGAGGCGAGGTCCCCTGAGCTAACCCTCTCCGAACATTGGGAAAGACTCACCTCAGTCAATAACAGGTAGGCGGGGGGGACCAGGAAAGCTGGACGCGAACTCGTTCCAGCATTGACGCCCGGGTGTGAGACTTGGACAGAGCAGGTAAAAAAGAGAAGGGAAAAGTAGGGAGAAACTGATCAAGACTTTGTTGTACGAGCAGGGTCACTGGGAAACTGGCCTAATAGAATAAAAGGCAAAAGGGGGAAGAACTCCTACCGTCTGTCCTAGAACTAAGATCATAGAATCCCCTTCCACTTTTTATTGAGACACACCTTAGGAAAAACACGCGCGTCTGCTGGATACGTTCGGGTAAAGGAATCCATTGACCGAAGAACCAATTGTCTCCTGGGACCAGCTCTTCTTCCTCAGGAAAAGGGGGGGGGGAAGGAATAACAGCTTTGTGTTTGACCGCGACGAGAAAAAGTGGGTGTTGGAGAAAAAGACTCCCTGTCGACCAGTCTCACATGGCCTCGAAGTGAGGTAACAAGGTCTCCGTACCTTAATGGAAAGGAGCTCTCGAACAGAGAGACGCGTTCCTATGATAGGGGGGAGAACCCTCCCCCGGGTACAGTATGCCACCTCAACTATAAAGAAAAAAAACATCTAAGAGGCGTAAGCCTTTTCACAAAAATGAATCTAATCTCTTGAACGCAAAGAGCCGGGCCATCTTCCAGGAGAGCATTCTCTCTTACGATGGGATTACCACTCGCGGGGGAATGGGAGAATGCTAAAAACCTCCATCATAAAAGAAGAGCCCCTTAGGACTCTCTAAGCAAGTCAAACGGAAGTTACGCGTACGAAGGGATCACGTTATGCAATCAAAGTGGACTAGAGGGCGAGCAATCTTCGCGTATCCACGCCTGAGTACCGTGAAACGAAAAGAGGCTCAAGCCTGTCCGGGGAAAGATAAAGGGTTGTGGGTGGGGGGTGATGGGGGGGGGGGGGGGGGGGGGGGGGGGGGGGGGTGGTTGGGGGTGGGGGGGAAAGGGTCCAGTCGTGACGCCGCGCTAAAATTCCTACCTCCGAAATGATCCCGCCAACAAATCATCAGGTCCTCGGGGAGACAGCCGTATCCACACGAAAAGAAACGGCCTGGCACAGCTTCACGGAAAAATCATAAGTGAAAGAGGAGCATTTGCTATTAGGGGCGGAAATGTTAGCCTTCGACTCCCAAAAGGAAACGAAGGGAACCGGAAGGATGCCGCTCACCGCGGAGCTCGTTCGTGGTGCTACAGAAGAAGCACCAGCCAGATCGAATACGGGGACCTGCTCTGGAAAAGGAACACCTTGCACCAAAAGAGGGGGTGTCAGAAGGGGCTTTTTGGGAAGTCAAAGAGACGTGATACGAACTTTGCCCGTGGGACCAGAGGAGATTGCTTCGAAGGCACCGCCGATGCCCGACCATGCAACCAAAAAACACAAAAAAAGGGTGGCCTGAAGAAAATCACGGGATCAATGAAATCAGCGGATGAACCACGTGGATCCGCTCATCAAGACGCGAAAAAAGACGCGGTAAAGGACGAAAGAGAACACGCCTTCTCTGAAAGAGGAAGGTCGAAAAGGACTGCTATAGATTCTAACTAGGAATGGCCTGGAAAAAGGAAAAATCAGAGTTCATTGACGACAACGCCTGCTTCTTGCAAGTCCACTCGGAAACCCATGTTTTTCAGGTCGGAGCCGGAGGGGGGGAAGGAAAAGCATCACCCAACACCGTTGGGCCCAGAAGGTACGACTAATTCACAAAGGAGATTAAATTACGGAAAGGGAACAGCGACGGTCGGCGTTGATGGGACATTTAGGGAGGGGCCGTCGCAGTCAAAGACCTGAGGATGAGGAGAGAGATTTCCCGAAGAGAAATAAAGGATAGAAACCCTTGGGTCGGGGCAACCGGAGACTCTAAGACGGAGGTTAAATCTATCTTCGTACAGAGGACGGCCAACAAGGGTGTGGGCCGGTGTTTGAAGAGGTAAACCGTGAGGAGGAAGAACCTATCGAAAGCTTGAAAGAATCCAGGAGGTTTTGTAGACTGCCAGACGTAAAGATGATATAGATAGTAAGAAGGAAAAGAGACTCTTCACGTTCAAGGAGGAAGGGTGCAAAAAGGGGAGGGGTCCTTAAAAGGGAAGAAAAGGCTATCTAGAGCGTCCTCAGTGAAAAAGTCAATAAACTGCGTTATAGCCAATCACTGGTTCTTCAGGGAAACTAAAGGGGAAAGGGACAAATCAAGATAGGAAACTGGGAACTCTGGTCCAAAGGGGAAGACCCATCTCGAAGGACGAGTTGAAGAGAGGATCCTCGGTTTAGGTGGGACGGGAGACTCGCTAGGTGCGCCAAAAGGGCCTCACGTGAGTCGCCCAGGAGATGTTTCGGTATCAAGAAGAAGGGGAGCTTGACTAGCGGAGGAATTTCTATTCGAGGGCGTCGACATCGGAACAGGGAAATGGATAGTTTCAAGTAGTGCATATGAAATCATTGGGGCTCTATTAAATCTACGGGCAAGCGAACTCGCGACGTAGGAGGAGGGGGTCGATGGGGGGGGCGAGCAGAAGATGAGCGCAATGTGAGCCCTTTATGGAGTAACCTTTGAGGTTGGGGGGGGAAAAGGCAGAAACCAGAGAACGGGGCATACACTCAGGGAGGTAATGGGGAAAAAAGAAAGGCTGGCCTCGTTCGCGGGGGGGGCTGAAGGAGAAAAGGATGCCGGATTTATGCTTCCTTTCATTCAAGGGGAAGTGTTTTCCAAAACGAAGTGATCGGCTCCTCTGTCACCCAGGGCTAGCGAGAAGTAGAGTCGAATGCGCTTTGAGAAATAAGGGGAAAGGCCTGTGGGAATTACTCATACGGTGAAGAACCCTTCAAGCAGGGCATCCACATCGAAAAAACCGTCTCGCTACCGTTGTACTGACGCGTGATGGAGAAACGGGGAATCGGTAAGCGAAGTCGAGTAGGACAAGTTTAACTGATTAGGAGAGTGTCGAGAGTTGGCGAGGATACTGACAGGTTAAAGGGGCAGGTCTTTCTGCGAAGCTTCAAACTAGATTAGAAAGGGTAGCCGGCCACACTTTCACGTCAAAAAGTTCCGGTAAGGGGGGGAACTGGTGAAGAAAGTGCCGCGAGGAAGTTCGCTGACGAGGCGGGGGAAAAGCGAACCAACCCGTATGATCGGACGGCCGCTCTAAGCGCTCTGCAAAGCTTACTGTATACTGGGATTAACCGACGATAAAGCAACCCGAAGGCAGTGGTAAAGGGGAAAGAAATACAATTTGACAGGGGAAGGCTGATCGGGACGCTTTATTGCCTCTGGGTGAGAGGAAATCCAACGGGAGACGAGGCTGTGCCCGTAAAGTCTGAAAAACTTATCGGGGGAAAAGGAAAATGGATTAATAAAAGTTCAATCGCTATGGTGGCGCAAAGGCAGTTCTACAACCAGCGAGTACTGTACGAGACAAAGGGAAAACCTTACGCGGGGAAAGGTGAATAAGAAACCTTGGGTGATCAGATTTTAACGGTTTGAATACGACTGACCGTGGTTGACGCAGTGAGTTGAAAGATCTCCGAGTACGGCTTTATGCCTCGCAAGAGGAGGGTTCACATTATCTCAATTTAACTTTTCTTAATCGGGAGACCGATAAAGGAAACGAATCAATTTCTCGGACTTTGGATAGGGGATGGGGTCCAAACAAAAGGAAAAAAGAATAACGAACGCTCGGCACGAAGTACAGGGCATGGAAGAGTCCGGGAGAAAAAAAAAACGACGGGAAGATCAAAAAAAAAAAGGCAGAGGAAAAAAGAGATTTTTCTCGAGGTAGATCGTCAAGATGAAGAAAAGAAGGTCTTCTCATTGTACTGACAGACGGGAGGGGAAGCTCGGGCCGGTCGTGCTCGATTTGAGAGTCGACCATAAGACAATCCGTCTAGCAACCTGGACTCGTCCTGCCTTGAAAAGGGTATCTAGCTCAAAGGCCTGCCTTGAGAGTCAAAAGAAAATAGTTGAGGGCCACCAGAAGTATTACTGTATTCAAAGGGAGGGATACCCGACCTAATGCTAAAACGAGCTCACATGAGGGGCGGGGGGAAGACTAGCCCTCACATTCTCCACAGGTAGGCTTTCAAAAAACGTGAGAAAACAGATATAACGTCATCAAAAAGGGTCCCTGTTTTCCTACGTGTTCGGAGTAAAAAGAGATGGAGAGACGCCAACTTTTGTAGGGAGGCCATCTTCCGGGCAGAAGACTCGCTCCGCAACAAAGAGACCGGGGAACCCGCCTGGGGGAAGAAAAAAAAAAAGAAATTTGGGCACCGGCAAAGGGAGGGCTGCTTGAGTCGTCGGGGATCCAAGTTTAATAAGCGACAGTACAATGCCTCTTCATAAAAAAGGGAGTCTCACTCGTCCGAGAAGTCAGAACCACGCGGGGACTCGCTACAAAGTGGAAGGAAAAGGATCAACGTAAGTTGTAAAAATGCACACGAGGGGACGGCATCTTCCTACCTGGGGAAATTAACCTCCTCAGCGGTCGCGTGCCGAAGTAAAGAAAAAAAGGTTCTAAAAAGAAATAAAGTTGACCCTGAGCAGCTCGTAAGCAGCTCTATTCGACAAAGGGATTTGAAGAGAGTGCGTCAAATCGTCTCGGAATCCAGAGACGGGGACGTTAGAAAAAAAAAACCACTCAAAAAAGGGTGAAAAAACGAGGTGGGGGGCGAGTCAGGAGAAAGAACTAGGCACAGGAAAAAAGGAAGACACAAGTTTCCTTCCGCGCGGGGAGCTCTTAGGTGAAAAATCGCCGCCGGGAAAAGCGCGGAAAGGATACACTTCAGCAAGGGGCAAAGTGAAAAAACTGCGAAGCGAACTTCCGCATACCTAACTTAAAGGGTACGTCGTCGGGAGCGCAAGCCCTGAGGCAAAAGCCGGGGGCCAGACGTTAAGCAGGATATTAATACGAGAGAACAGAAGGGAACAGGATCCCTCCCAGTGCTCGTCTCGTCCCTCAAGAAAAAACACGACGTGATCGAACTTTAACAACATAGAGAATTAAAAAACCAGGTCCATGGGGAATATGTGGTCCGTTACTGGCCCAGTTAAGACGGTCGACGCCCACGTAAAAGGGAAATCCTAATCAAGAACAACGGGATCAAAAAGTCATAGGGGAGGGGGGAGAACAAGTCCATCAAAGGGATAGAATCAAAGGATCGGAACAAACAGAGCGAAAATCTGAATAATCACCGGGACCGGTTTATTTTTGTCTCATGAGGGGAGGGGGGGTCCTCAGTGAGGGATGCTGAACGCCGCGATAAACTTTAGGCAACTGGGTCTCCGCTGAAAGGGGATCGCCCCAGAGGCTGGGAAAGTAAGTCCTTTTTCCGAATGACGAAGGGGGATTGTGGGGAGGAAAGAATGTTTATCCTGCTCAGAGTAAAGGACTAGAAAGCCTCCATGCGAACTCGGACCTGAAGGAACGAGACCGCCATGGGGGAGAAGTCGGCTCCAAGCTTCTAGGAAGAAGACAGCACTCTTTATCTCTCGGGAAAAAAATGTCCTTGAGACCAAAAACGACATCGGTCGGCTTGCAGGAGGGCTTGCTAAAGAAGAGTTTATTTCCTTGAGGCCGAGGTGAAAAGGAAAACTCGAGGCAATACCACAACTCCCCACAAATCCCGATGTTGGGATTCCGACTAAGTGCAGATGACGGGTCTGATGAAAAAAAAGTCTCGGTTTATTCGAAAAAAAAGGAGGGGCAGACTTAAATCGAGTAACCAACAACGAGGATGAGGAAGATATATTGAGCCGAAGCACTTCGAGAAAAGAGGGAAGTTCGCTCCTGACTCAGGACGTCCGATTTTTGGGAAAAAATTTCCTGAAAAAGGGTGGGGCGTTGGTTGCCTTCGCGACTAACTCGGAACATTGACTTGAGCGCCGGGAGAGGGGGGGGAAGAGGGGAACCAAGGCAGCGAGGTTCGGCTTCTCCGGCCCGGAAATCGAATCAGACGGATTTATCTTACTAAAGGCCCGCTGGAAAAAGAGGAAAAAAGGCGATGTCTTGGCAGAGAGGAGGGTCCACGCCTGTCCAAAGGGTAAGGGACGCACTATGAAAAAATATGGTAGAAAAACGAATCCTCAGGAACAGCACAAAGGGGGGGTTCTTCATGGCCAGTGCAAGAGGCAAGACCCGGAAGGTGCGAGCGAAGAGCAGCGACGCTGTTCGAGACCTATCGCAGACGGGAAACCTAATACTCAGAGAAAGAGAAGAGAGAACACCCGCCTCTGGCAAGGGCTTCTCTATCTCCAGGTGAACGGGGACTAACTTGATCGGACAACAGGCCGAGGATTGTCGTAGACACCACGACGAGGGATTGTCGAAGAAAATTTTGACGGGGGCGTTCGGGCGAAGAAAGGGAAAAGAAATCAATGTTCACGGGCATTACCCTCTATTGAAAAAATTCTAGACGGCCGCGGGCCGAAGGGTGATAGCGTCTTGTCGAGCTCTCTCTAACGAGACGCTGATTGGGTCTTCGCGCGGAGGAACTTGAGGAGGTCGGCAGTCACTCGGAAAATAAGAGGGAGGGGACGTCCCGTTGGGCCCAAAAAAGAAAGTTCACTCGACAGTGGACCCTGAGGAAAATGATCTTTTCCGTTTATTTAGTGCGAGTCAAAGGCTCCGTGACTTCACATAGCATCCAATTGGTCGTTCGCTCTTTCAAACCGCCCTTTTGGAAAATCTTCATCTCATCCAGGCGGCACTTTTGCTGTAGGGCTCAAATTTCATTGCCGAGGTCGAATGAGTTAAGAAGGAAAAAGGAACGCCGTTAGTTGCGAATCGACCAGGGACGCGGCGCGAATAACGTGGTCCGTCGGCAGGGATGGGGCCGGTATTTAGGAGTCAATAAGTTTCAAGACGACTCCCGCTTGGAGGAATTGTCTGGGGGATTCCCGAATGGAAGAAATACATTTCGGACTCAGAGGGAAAAAAAAACTGGAGCCTGGGGAAAATCTTCCGCAGAATTAGTTTAAAGCGGTTGGAAAGAAAAGGGCCGGATTCTCGACAGGTGGAAGAAGCAAAAATATCTGTCAGTCTCTAAAAATTGTTCAAGGGTTCAGTACGACGTTCTATCTCCTTGCGGGAAGACGGGAAGGCGGAAAGGGGGGGGAATTTCGTAACCTGAAGACGCACGCGTGAAAAGAAATACAAGTGGAGGCTGAGGAACTTCTGATATTAAGGAAAGGGTGAATGTACGCTGAGTAGGGAAACTCACGCGGGCGGCGTTAAAGTTCTGCACAAATTATAACTGGTGCGCCGAAGAAGCTTCTATTTGACGCCGGCATGTGACCAACGGAAGACAGCTGGGGAACTAGGCTTAGCCAGCGGAAGTCACGGTCACCCAAGACACAGATTGTGGGGGGGAATATACCGCCAAGTTTTCGCCTAGGCTGGAGGGGATGCATCGACCGCAGATCCGAAGTAGTCGAGGTGTGAACGCTCACAAAAAGACAGACACAGGAAGATCTACCTGGTCTTCTAGATGCACTTCTACAGAGGGGGAACGTCAAAAATTGGAAGAAATCGGCTGATCGGTGGGGCGTACTCTCAAAGGGTATACAAAGTACGGCAAGAATTAAGGGCTCATGTAAACCTCAGCTCGTGACGCAAAAATCTTACGGGCTACCATCGATCAAAAAAGAGTGAGGGATAGAAGAGGAGTGATCCTAAATACGGATGCTTCAGCCTGCTCCAGAATTAAAGACCAGCGGGAATTGGGAGTAAGGGGGAGGGTTGGAAAAAGCCAGAAAGCCAAAGAAGAAAAGACTGGTACGGCCATCCTCCTTTATACGCCGAGCGGAAGAAGGGAGAAGATGGGAGAACCTTTCAAAAGAAAGGCGGGGTAGATCGTGGTAGTCGATTACTCCCGAGAAGAGCTAACCAAGAAAAAAACCTTGCAAGACTCTACCCTCCAATCCCTACATTGGGGGGGAAAAAGTAACCCGTACAATAGAATACCATCACTTCAATAAGGGGTGGTCGACCTTGTTAAAAACGAGGAACAGCGGAATCCAAAAAAAAAACAATTTGGGGCGGGCAATCCTTGTATAAAGGGAAAAAGGAGGAAAAAACGCGGGGCTCTCCGTCATTAACGAAAAAAACCGAGGCAGCCAAAGGAACCCTATCAGCAAGATCCAGCGGAAACCTCAAAAGGAAAGAGAAGGGGATCGTCCGCCGAAATCCAATCAGGATATCCCGTTCAATTGAGGAGTCAAAAAAAACGCGAGCTCCCGGAAGGGATCAGAACATCGTTTTGGGGGCGGCGTCCGACGCCGGTGGGGGAGAAAAGGGATGGGGGGGAGGAAAAAAGTACCTGAGCACCATGCGGCACCGAGACAGGACATGGAGAGCAAGCCTTAGACCATAGTAGACGCTCACGCGCGTGTTCCTATTATGAAATACCTAACATTGGCCTAAAAAAAAAAAGAGACTCACTACCCAGCGACTACTAAGAAAAAAACAATATGTCTCCGTAAATACAACTCTCGCGTCAAGAAAAAGAGGGAAACGTTAGGAGCTCCCGAGGGAGACGCAGGTCGATTTTATTAAACGAGGTCTTGCGATCTGGGAAAAGCCCGCGCAGCGTATAAGGACATCCCAGCTCCCAGGGGGGACCGGGCGGCGCGGGAACAGAAGCAAGGAAGGGACTGATCACTATTAACATGACGGCGACTAAGGAATATTTACATAAAACAGAAAGAAATAATTCCACTCTTGGGGGGCACGGGGCGAACCAACGAAGTCTAAAAAAAAGGGTTCTCCAAGTCGGTGAGCCAGGAGAGAAAAGAAGACCTCCGCCTAACCATTTGAAACCGAAAAAAAAGTATCATCGTATAGGACATCGAAGGAAAAAGAAGGAAAGTTCAGACTTAAAAGAGATCCGTACATCCAATATATGTCCCAGAAATGCCCCTGGACGCAGAAAGGGGAAAATGTCACTACACGATAAAACAAAAAGAGGAGGGCAGCAGGAAAGACGAGCCCTATAAAAAACTAGTCAATCTCTTTCGGGCAGTCCTACACAGTAATCGCTTTCCTATCGTGTCACCAACCTCTCAGGGCCACCCTTTCGGGAGGAAAGAACACCGGGAGAAAACCAATCTTATGGTTTGAAAAACTGGGTTGAGAGGAAGAACCTAGAGAAAGCAAATTGACGAAAGGGGGTAGAAGGACATCTTCTAAATACTCCGAGGATTTGTCCCTACCTGGTTTCCCCCCTACTAAAAGGAAAAGGGTAGGCATACAGTAGGGCTCCTTATATTCATCTGAGCCGTAAGATCGCGGCTACTCGCGTTCCGCCCTTTTAAAGGAGAAACTCGAAGAAAGGATCGACTACCGTCGAGCAATCGGATTGACTCCTGCCCTATGGGAGTCACTAGAAAAAAGAGCCTACGAACGAACACAAGTCCCCTTCTGACTTGAGAAAGAACGGTGAGAAAAGATTCAATCACGTCAGGAAAGCGTGTCGAAAAAAAACGAAGGCAATCACCCAAATCCAAAAAACTGTTTTGGCCAAATCATGAGAGGACCGCGGGGGAAAATATTCTCTGAGCTGAGCGAGCTGGATTTTTGGAGAAAGGCTAGATTCGGGAGTGCTATCCACCACAACAACGGAGGAAAGAGATGATTGTACAAAAGCATGAAGGGGGAGGACCCGCGAGAGAGGAAAAAAAACTCGCTCAGCGACTAACGTCACAGTTTCCTCGGGGGAGGGGACAGTCTTCAAAAAGGGGCGGTTGATTTGAGTCTCTAAGACAATCGTCCCCGTGAAAAGAGGGAGGGAGAAACAGATCCGTGTACTTCAAAGGGAACCCGGAAGGCTAATGTGGATCAGGGCAGCCAGGTGCCGAGGAGATCAAGATGGCTGGCGGGAAAGGAATGGCAAAAAGGACTTCAATGTCCGTCGACAGTCGTGCTCAAGGGTACGAAACCGGGCGGAAAAGTTCGGAAGGGCGATGACGGATCCCCGAATGGTCGAAAAAAAACGGCAATTTCAGGGAAGTGAACGGGGGTTACTGTTGGCCCGTGCATGGAGGAAAAGATCGTCGAGTCTGAATGTGGGGCGAAAGATTGAAGAAAGAAAGGGCTTCGTTTCCTACCGCCTCTCCGAGATCAACAGACAAGGGAGAAAAAAGAAAAAAAGTTGGTGGTTAAGAATACCTGTAGGCGAGGGGGGAGCAGGTTCCTTCGCCGGTTCTGAAAAATCTAAAGGAAGAGAAGTTCAGTCTTCACCACTTACCCTACGAAGGGCTAGCCGTATCGATTCGGGAAAGACTGTAGGGAAGGGAAAAGCGTCGCCATCCAAGATAAAAATTCCCCAGGGAAAGGGGACAGAGGGGCCAATTTGCAGATGCCGCGCTGTGGCCCGAAACGAGCTAAACGAAGGGGGTCTGCGCTCTTGTAAACAGCGGGGACTCTTAGAAAAGGCGGGGACCGGGGGACGGATCTGAATCCGGCGAAGGGTCAGTTCATAACGCAAGGGGCGAACCGGAGGGGGGGATTCTTTTCGAGGCTTCAGGGAGAGTGACAAGATTCGAAGGAGTATTTACAGTATTAATGAAACTAATCTCGTTAGGTCTGCCTTCGATGTGATGAAGGGGGGGCGCTCTCAACCGGCAGTGAGCCAGGGGTCAAAATTCTAGAAAACGAAGCGGGAAATGTTCTCTATTCAAACAAGGGCCTGTTCCGCTTTCTCTTTGATCGTAGAGCGCAAAGACGGCAGTTATTGCGACCTGCCGGACGGCTGGCTCTCTAAATCGGATACCTGGGCTGTATGAAAAAAAGAGGGCGGTTAAACTCTCTGAGCTAGTCTATCAATAGGAACTGCTTCCGAGGACGGGGATTCGCGTGGGAGGATGGTCCTACGATGGGAGTACATGTCAGCTTCTCTGAAACGCGTACTCCAAACAAGGGGACCTCATGTCGGCCGAATGACGTTCAACGAGGTTTCGCATGGAAGACGGAGACGGGCTCTATCAAAAGGGGGCAATAGTGCAAAACCCGCGTGGTCGACAGAAGAAGAAAAGAAAGCTGTGCTGACGGAGAGGTCGGGCTGGAACAGAAAATTGGATTGGGGGAAAGATAAACGAACGTGCTCAACGACAGTGGAGGGGGACTTCTGGAAATCGGGGAATGGGTACAGGGTCGGGGGGCGTCCAAAAAGGCGTCGTCGAAGAGGGCACCGGGAAAAGACCACAAATGGGAGGTGCTCAGATCAGAGGATAAAGACTATTTTCTAAGAAACGAACAAAAAGGTTCAATGTCTTAGATGAACGTCTTCTCCATAAGTCCGGAAAAACCGAGAGTGCTTCTTTATTTAGAGGTCGTGGGAGGAAAACGGGGGAGGAGGGGTCGGCAAGGAAAGGGAGATAGAACTCAAACGAAGTACTATGCAGGTTGCGGGGAAGGAAGAAGAGCTATTCTTCTGTTCAGGTAGATCCATCCCATGATAAAGGGGGAAAAAGAAGATTCTACAGGACTCGGGCTTTCTCGAATGTCGTACGAGTGTCTAGCAAGACCAAAAAGGAATCAGGCACGCCTTCTTTCAAAAAAAAGCACCCTGACTCAAGAGACTATATCCGCTACCCTCTGCAACAACGGAGTATTATATAGAGTTATCGTCGATCTCAGACGATAGGGACGTGTGCCTTCTCATGGAAAATTAACGACGGAGTTTCGATCTCGTTCGTAGGAGGGGAACGCTTTATAATTGGAAGCTCCCCCGGGGGAAAAACCTGACGCGCGTCCTGCACCCTGATATAAAAGGGGGAAGGAGAGCGGAAACGGTGGTCTTAAAAAATCCCTTTAAAGCTCGCGGAAGCCCATCAAAGTAGGGAAAGGGACTGTATAGAAACGAAAAAGGAAATCCACAAGGAGATCGAGCGGTACGTCAACGGACCGAACAGAAAGAAAGGTAGTGCGGGGGGGAAAGGAGGTGAACGAAAGTCGGGAAAAAAAGGGTAACTCTCCCTGTTGTCGGGAAACTTGGGGTTCGCGCGTAAAACCGAGGTGGAGAGCGCAACCCGGGCCGAAAAATCGTAAAATCAGAAGCGCGCTACAGGGGGGAAGGGAAAGCCAAAGAGAAAAAAACGGATGCCAAACAGACTATCGCAGCCGCTCCAGTCAAATCCGTTGAGCAAAAAAAAAGGAAAAAAAAAAAATTCTGTGGGGGGGGCTTTAGACTGCCGGGGCAGACCGGGGAAAAAAGGTCGCCACTTCCAATTAAAAAAACGCAACAGCTCTTAGGGCACTCTTCCTATGTCATATTCAGGGGAATATGGCGCGCACGGCTCGCTCCACTGGACTACGCTTCTCACAAGGAAAAAACGGACAAGCGCTGTCCTACCTATGGAAAAGGTCCCATCGCTCAGGATTGGCTATTATAAGAAAACCCTGGGGGTCAGGACTCCCGAAGCTCTCCCCAACGAAGAACGGGTGCCAAACGGACTGAAGCCGAGTAACTAAGGAAAGGATTCAGGAAAAAATAAAGTAGAAGTTAATGGAGGAAAAGGAGTCTGGGTTCAGATTGGGCCACAGGGGACGTTTCTAAAAAGAGAAGCACGATCCCATCGAAGAAGTCAAGCGCAAATTAAGTTAAATGTGGACGCGGAAGGCCCACCTCGGCGACAAGGCTGTCAAGATCCGCTCAGAGCGATCGGGCTCGAAACTCCGACGGCTTCGACTTTCAACGTTACTTACACGGGGGCAGTCCTCAAAATCCATTCTTATACTTGCACGGGTCACGATTCTCGAGTCAAGGAAGAAAATGGGAACAGGTAGCCGGCTCTCAGGGCGTTGTATGCGAGGGGACTAGGGGAAGACATCCAAGGTCCGAATAAAAGAAAACAACGGCAAAGGGAGACAACCGAACAGGGTATCTCTCTTATGCAATCCGACAACACTACGTGAGGAAAGTGCCTGCCTAAAAATCTTCTCATCTGGCCAGAGGAGGGGGCATCAAGTGGATAGGGATTTTTTTAAAAAAGAACTGGCCGAGGTGTATAAAGAATCACAAAAAATCGCCCGAGATTACTTTTGTAGATCGATATAGGGGCGAGGGCGGGATACCTTCACAGAATCCTAAAGGGACTCCAGATCCGCCTCCTTTAGACTAATCACTTGGGGCCCCAAAGGAGGACCTTCTGCGACGTCGAGAATCAGGCCACCTGCGGATTGGCTAGACCTCAGGAGGACGGGTTCTGGCCTCAGCGAATAAGGGACCACCTTGGAACCACCGCCGCTGAGTTAAATGCCTCCTGTATCTTTCCCTAGGTAACTTGGACAGATAAACCCTGGAACGTTATCGTCAGAGGGACTTATCGTATTTTGAGACCATGGGGGAGGAGAGAAGCAAATCATAAGACTAAATGGAGGCAATTCTATAAAAGCACCGGCTCAAGGGGGGGGGGGGAAACCTTACGCCGGTGCAGGCGCCGATGTTTCACCTCTACCAAAGGACACGATACAGTATCTCAGTGGAACAAGCTGGGGAGTAAACTACAACATCTAGGGTCGGGCCCAATTCTTTTCAGCTCAGGTGCATAGGCATGTTAACGGTCCTTATTAACTTGGAGAGAAGACCAAAAAAGACCCGGCCCGATTTTGAACCTGCACGATGAGACTGAGTCCAGGAGGAGAGGGAATTACTCTGATCAGAGCGGTTCAGCTTGTCCAGCGGGGGGTGAAAAACGGTCGAACTGCTTCGGGAC
>Ga0179593_1331865_pt1 | contig 19927 bp, 25 predicted proteins | sample CZODoug2_1_08_16_FD_185931 | JGI IMG/M metagenome (GOLD analysis project Ga0179593, IMG submission 185931) | Vadose zone soil fungal communities from Angelo Coast Range Reserve, California, USA - CZODoug2_1_08_16fungal (PacBio error correction) | ecosystem: Environmental > Terrestrial > Soil >...
CCATAGCAGCCAGAAGAGAAATGCAAGAGATGGACTGGTCGGCTCACACCAAGGCGTGATTAAAGATCCTGAACTATTCCTTCGGATGCAAGGGATTGACCGGAAGGCCGGGCCTGCAGAGGCAGAGAATCCCATCACTTTTATGAGGCTGAATTAAGTGAAAGGGAGCAGGACGCATTCAGGGAAAAATAAGACATCCAAGTCATGACGTCATGGAAGTTTTCAGGGGGGGGGGGGCTTGAGGAGCTTTAAGTGGAGGTGGAGAGGGACTATGCCCGACGGTGCTCCTGGAACGAGCTTGGAAGTCTAAAACCCTGACAGGTGCTGGTTTAGTCCGGGAGAAGGTTGAAAGTAATGAGCGACACTTCAGGCCTTAAACAGGGGGGGGGTCCCGTGCCGGGATAAAATAATATTTCGTGTTCCATAATGCGTCCGACGGGAGTGTGTATCTTGAAAGAGATTCGAACCAAAAAACGAAGGGTTGGTGAAAGAGAGTGCGCCGAGGGGGACCAAGGGGGTCGACAGGGAATACATCGAGTAACGTTCTGGCTGAAGGCGTCGGGTCAAGGGCTGTTGGGAGAAACGGAGGTGAGAACGCCAAGGGGACAAGGTTGGGACCGGGAAAAAATAACCAATACCGGTGGCTACTTCGAGGCTGAACCGGGATAAACAAGAGCACGGCGAAAAAAGAAAAGCGAAAGAGATTTGGCGAAGGTTAGAGCAGGACCCCAAAAAAAAAACGGCACAAGACGAAACGACTGAGGCGTGCAACATATGCTTGTCTCGGATCAACGGGGGGACGGGACAGGGACAGAATTTGAACCGGGCAACGCAAAAACAAAGGAACGAGATAGGAGGGGGGACTTGAAACGGGGCCTCGTAGGAACCAGTAGGACAGTGTGCGGCTACCTTCACAAAAAAACTGGAAGGACGGAGAGGAGCCCAAAAGAGAAGGGGGAGGCAACCTCTCCTATGAGCGCGACGAAAAACATTGTTATTAGGTCGAAAACTTTATTATACCTGACCGAGATATAAGGACGAGAAAGGAAGAAGTTGACTGGGCAAAGCTTCTCAAATGGGGGTGCGGACCCGTTGAGAGTTAGGAAAGGACAAAAAATCAGAGGCCGAAATGAAGTGGGAAGACGGATTTCAAAAATGGGGAGGGTGTAGATAGATCTTTGTTTGTATATTCGTCCGAGTGGAGGGGATGAGGGAAGCAAAAGTGGCAGGGCACTGAAGCAAAGGCTGTTCCGAAGAGGTAAGAGAAAGATCAAGCCGCAGGAGAGGGGCTACAATCCTTATCATAAGGGGGGGTTGGACATAGGTTTGAAGGCATCGGTCATGGAGTGGCAAAAGACGTCCAAGGTAGCTGGACCGGAAGGATGAAAACCCTAGGGGGGGTTGAACAACCCCTTCTGAATGTATCTTTCAGGGCTGACAGACGCCACTTAAACAATAAGACCTTTTCATAACAGTGGGGGTCGCAGCCATCGTGAACAGGAAGTAGGAATTGGAGAGGGATTTGACAACCAAAACATAGAAAGTTCATCTGGTGGGTTCGATCTCCAGGAAGTCATCGGGGAAAGCGGAATTTGGTAGGTTGTCAACCTGAAGAGGTGGAGGAAAAAGGAACATAAGGGAGAAGGTTAACGAGTGGGAGGTCACCCGGCGTCACCGGCCAGACAGGGTTCCTAAGGAGTAAAGCTGTGAAAACAGCCAGTGGCGGGGGGGAAAGAGCAGCTCAACAACAACCAGAGTAGGTTACACGATGGCATTTTCCACTTAGGTCAGGACCTGCTTGGTATGCACTTACTAGGGCGCCGTGGAGCCAACTCAAAAAATCGTCAGAAGTCCCGGGGGACCGTGGCCCGGGCTTCAAGCAGGGAAGGTGGGAACTACCTAAAGAGCCTTTGATGGGGGGGACAGCCCTGGTTGAAGGGACATAGCGGAAGCGTGACGATGTCGGGTGGTCAAATCCACGCAAAAGGACGATCACACGGGGCTACGAAACGAATTTTTCTTACCAACATTGAATAGGATTCACATGCAGCGGAGCATTTGTACCGGAAGGGGGGAAAGCACCCAATGGGACTTCGAAAATAATAGGGGGAGGGCTTGTATCAACCAGGGAGAGTAGTACCTCCCGGTAAATGAGAGAAATGGGCCCCGATCTGATCAACCGGTGTATGGGTAAACAGAAATCAAGATTGATAGAGAAGAGTGAGCAAAAATTAGTGACGGTTCGGATTCGGGGAGATAACGGTTCGAAGTACCCGATTCTGCAGGGGTGAGGGGAGAACTCTCCAATGGGGGGATACTCGAGACAAAAACCACACCAGTTCTCTCGCAGACCAAGAGTAATCTTATGAAAGAACGGAAGGGGTCGGAGCAAGGAAGTTTACGGGAGACTGTCGCTGTGCAAGCCAACTGCACTTTCGAAGTTCATGAAGAACTCGGTATGTCGGTCTACGTAGGCGCGGGTAGTTGTCTAAAGGACACGAGGTTAACACAACATTGGGTGGGGGAAAGCCCGCCAATCGTGATGGTGGGGAAGCGTCCAATTCTATGTACGGATGGAGACCACGGAGCCGGAGAATGGGGCAGGGGGACGGGTCGGTGGGGGGGGTGGAATCCGATAGTTGGTGAGCAGGCATAGAGTCTAGGGTCCATGTTTGGGCGGCTGGAACCGGATGTCAGAAAACCGTGGGGAAATCGAAAGAATGTGCGAAAAAACATTTTCTGATGAGCCGGTGTTTAAGTGGGACTTGGGCGGTGAGTTTGGATCGCGAAACCTACAACTGGGAAGGTTTCGGTGTCGAGGGGAAAAGGGGGCTGTGACTTCAGAGTGCCAAGAGAAAGGACAGGGTGGATGAGGGCAGGATCTTTTCCAGTAAACTTGGCGTCGACCACGTCATGGATAAAGGCCCAGAATGGGGCCATCAAAGAGAACGGATCGATGTACTGATAAATCATCACCTAGGGGGCACTCGCGCGCCCTTTGCTCGCTTAGTGAGGGTGGTATGATCTCGCAGTTAACCGTAGGATACGGAGGAACAACGCAATATGGTTCGTTGGAGGGCAAAGGGCATCAAGAAGCGAAAATCTGACCGTAGTTATCCGGGGGGATACGCGATGGCAATCTTTTTGAAGAGAGCATGGGAGGGGCATCGAATGCTCGAAAGTGAGAAGAGATTAAAGGGGCTAAAACGGAAGGGAGGGGGGGGGGGAAAGAGGGTTGGGAGGGTCGGTTTGTTGGTGGGTACTGGACCTGTAAGCAGCTCAGAAAAATGGGGGGGGCAATGCCGGACGGGACGGAGCCTGACGAACCAGGGAAGCGGTGGGAAAGCACATCTCGAAAGGAAGTTGTTCAGGATCGGGGTAGCCCAACCAAGGCGGTAAGTTGCTCTTCGGATCAAGGAGGGAGGACCAATCGAGATCAACAACCACGGCGAAAAAGAAAGTTCCGGGGTAAGACATCCCATCCGAAGGGGGGGACCACGATCACTTGGACCACGATGCCGGGATCCTGAAAAATTACTAATTGAGTATTCTAGTACATGAGAGCCCAACATTCCGCAAGTGCCAATGTCTACGGGACGAGAAGAGATGGACGTCCTTTGTCTCGTTGGCAGGATGGCGATTCGTATCCGCAAAAAAAGGGAGGACCGAGGCAATCTAAAGGATCTTCGAATCTTTAACTAAGTTGCTTGAGATGAGAAGCGTGGCGACATTTTCGTTCCAACTGCTCGATGATCTCATGTCAAACGAGCTGAAAGCGGGTAAAGACAGTGTGGGGAGAAAGGACGGGGGGAAGGGGGGGAGAACTTCAATTCCTTCAAAGAGGAGTCACTCGATGGAGTGGTACGTTCCGTCATGGAACGGTGTTAAAGCGAGGAATAACAAAAAGACAGTATCCTGTTGAGGGGCGAGAGTAACGCCTCAGTGGCCGCCGACGGTGTCGGGTACATGACGATAAAGTTAGGGGCTGCACGTCAGCACGGTCGTAGTTTAAATTGGGTGGTTGGCATTGTATAAAGAAGTAGAGACAAAATTGGGATACAAGAGACTTGTTCGGAAAAGCATGATCCAAAACGTGTTGCCTATCTGGGGCAATTTTAAAGAGACGACCAACAGCACAAAAGCGGGCGAGACAAACCCACGGACCGGCTAGGGCTGCAGGTCTGAGGAAGGGCAGGGAGTCAGACCCGTAAACAAGGAAGCGAACGCTTGAGGCGGGGACCACATAGATGTTCGTCTCAACGGTGCTGCCAATGGGTAAAAACCGGAAAACCCGTCCAGCAAAAGGCGATACTAAATCGCCGGCTTAAACCGGGTCCTGTTACTGAAACAACGCCGAAAAGAGCCTACTGAAACACGACCCGGCTGAAAGGGGCTTGGGGAGAGAGGGGGGACGCGGCCCAACATCCGGGGATGTCGCGGCTCATGGGACGTTTCCTGAAGCACCTGGGGGGTTAGGAACATAAGGGGCGGGGGAGAAAGCGACCAGAATCATAATCGACCTGAAACAGAAAGTTATTACTACACTGTATACGTGCGGGCAGGGGGAAGGGGGGGCCGTCGGTTCGGAGAGGGGTAATCACGCAAGCAATACGGGCCTTTTGCAACGTTTCACGCGATGTTGATCTGTCAGGAGCACGATGTGTTTGTTCTCAGAGAGAAGGGGTCAAACCATAGGAAGAGCGGGATTTCCGGAGTCAAACAGGGTCGAAGAGGATGGGAAGAAAACGCTACTACAATCCACGGCATGGCGGTGTTCAGACATGATCGCGACTCCCCTGGTGAGAGATGGACCATCGAAGGGAGAAGCACACGTCGTGTCAAGTTACGCGCAGTTAGACACGGGGCCGATGACTGAGACGCTAATTTGTGGAAGGGACAAAGCTCTGAGAGTGAAATACGAGAAGTCGATCCTGGAATATCGGCCAAGGACGGACATAAGCCACCGGTCATCAAAGCAAGAAGATGTTTTTTTGTCAACGAGGCGTGGAACCGTTGGGAAGTAAGGAAGGATGGCGGGGGGGAAACACATCAGGGCCAGCTTTCGCCGGTGTCTTGTGGGTTCCGAGGCTCCGACTCAAGGGGGTGGGAGAAAGATTTTATTAAACCCTGCAATAGCTGGGAAGGAGAAAGGGTCCAAGGGCGAGGGTACGCTGAGTGGACGAAACGGGAGAAGTACGTGATCACGGTACGGAACAGTGGGACGCTGCAAAGACAATAGAGAATATAATCAAAACAACGAGGGGAGGGGAAAGGAGAGAGGACGTTGGGCTCCTGCCACTGAGTTTTTCAATGGATCACGGACACCGGTTAGCGACCACAAGAGACCTCGTTCTACCTGGACATGGAGACAAACGGAGTTACTGAAATGTTGAAAACATATACGGGTAGTTTGCTACCCGGAGTTGAAGGTCAGATTATATCGAAACCCAAAAAAGAAACGCGAAGCTGTGGCCGGGGGGAAAGAAACGCAACGCTCGAAACGGGTTGAAAAAGGAAGGCTGCGGCAAACATTCTTCTTGGAAAGCTTCGAAGCGGCCGAGTCTGCCGGTCAGTCCCCGCCCCACGGTTTGATTGGGGGACGCGACTTCATGGTGGTCGCCCCCTTAGCAGGGTGGGGAAATACCAACACGGAAGGAAAGCAATTGCCCCTACTTACTGAAGGGGTCCTTAGGGTAAAATGGAGAAAAGAGGCTCTGATCTGGGATCAAGGAGTACAAAAAATTCGTGCAGGCGGAGGGAGGACGGTCCTTCCGCGGGGAGGGTCGGAACTCTGCGGAAAGGGGTAGATATCAGCAGGTGGTGAGGCGGAATCGCTTTCTGAATACCTCGGACAGAGGACCAACACACAAAAGGGACTCGCCAGGAACATCGCCTGAAATATGAAGGAAGCAAGAGTGTGGGCGGAAAACGTTACGACAATTGCGGACGATGAACGGTACGTGCCCGCCCCCTAAAATGCATTGCAGGAGGGAAAGAGCTAGGGATGGTCAGGTCGACAAAGGTTATGGTCGGAGGAGGTGGTCGAAGGAGAGGGAGACCCCCGGGGGTCAGGTACCCATACTATCGAGAGTGTTCAGCGTCAAAGGAGAATAGAGGCGGAGACCAGACCGTTCTCCAGAAATGTGGGGAGGCGCGTCAGGGAGGGGGTTGCATGACGATGACAGAGGTTTAGAAGCCAGATCTCAGGGAATGTTGGCTGGCGTTAACAGGGGTGAAACGAACGGGGTCAGCACGTGGAGAACTGATAATTGGGATTCCCCTAGCGGTACAATGGGACGGGCGAATGGGGTGGAAGGGTGACTGAGGGAGGGGGTATGAAGTTGTGAAGATCGCAAACTCAAAGGACTAGTTTGTAGAGGAGAGGAAGGGGGGCGGTTCGGTCCCCTGCCAGATTGCAAGCTTGGCAACACGGGATTGGTTCGAGGGCAGTCAGAAACAGTCAAGCTTGGGGAAGACAAGGAAAGGGACCACGTCATTGATTACAGCCCTTGGACAGACGCCCTGCTGGACACCCCTAACGGGGTATCAGAGAGGCTATGTCGAGGAATCACCTGGTCAATAAAAGCGGTTTGGGGCGGGTCTTAGGGGTGATCTCGCAGTTACCGTGATGGGAAAAGAAGTATTATTTGCTTTAGATGCATCCGGCGGGTTACGCGCGAATTACTTTCAAGGATAACCGGAATTTCAAAAGAATGTCCAGTGGGATAAGAATTGGCCAGCTCGTAAAGTGGAAAGAAGCTCGAAAGGGAATCGACAATTCGCCGAAGAATTGACTCAAGTTCAGGAAATGAGGGTGAAGCTAACAGTAGATTGCGGGGAGTCGCCGGTGGGGTGGTGGCGGATAACGAATGCGCAGCCGGAAGAAGCGCCGAAAAGGACGGGGGGGGGTGGGTGTGTGGGGGGAGAAGGCGTTTTTTTGGGGGTGGGGGAGGGAATTAGTAGGGAGTGGGGGGTTTGAGGGGGTTCGGGATGCTTGCGTACTAGTGACACTTGATACCGGCCCGGGCAGGTGTGTCGCTCAGGTCCTCGTACTAACGAAAGGATAGGGTAGGAGAGGCGAGATTTCGCTTGTTGGTGAAGAAACAGTCAAATCGTTTAACGTCGATCTGACACTTTACGTAGATCTCTAAAAAAACGGGGTATGGGAGAATAAATCCTTGGTAAGTAGAAGAAGTTACTATCAGATATCCCCAACTGAGAGTTGGGTTGTCGGCTACACACGATAGATCGCCGAACGGAATATTAATTTATTAGAGAAGGAAAGACAATGTGGGAGGGGCCGGCGCTCCGTATTACGATGAGGAGCGAGCAGTCAGGTGGTCTGAGGAGGCAGGGCACGGCTGCGGTCTCGTCCGCCCAACAAAACCTCGCAATCCCGTCATGTACGACATCATATGAGCACAGCAGTAGTAAGATGGCGCAGAAAATGTTGGGGCGCATTTTAAAACACAGAAGCTCTATGCTCTCGTAGTCTTGGAAACCGAGGACGACAGCATAATCCACTACGTCCTCGGTGAAATTCAGTGAAGGGTGAAAATACGCGAAGTCAAGAGTTACAGGGGCCGATAACGAACATAGGGGGGGATGGTCTACAGACGGGGTGTGATACTGAGATCGCAAACAACAGAAAAAAGAAGCGAGGCAAAAGATTGGCTGCCGCTAAGTCCGATCAAGGGGATTGGACCGACAGGGGTAGAGTATACCCCTTCAAAGGGGGATGCAAGCAGAAGACTGACGGTCATTGGAATGGTAATCAAGAATGGTAGGCAAAGGTGGTCTAGAAGGAGGCACTTGTCTAAACGATGATAAGAAAGTGTTACCGTTAGACTTGGAAATCTGGCAAAAAAGACCCCGCGGCCGAAACAGAAACAGTCCCACTTGATTTGGCGATCGGCAAAGGCCGCCCCAATCCAGGAAACGTAACCGGGCTAAGAAACCAGAAAGCTTGATGAAGGGACCAGGTAGCGTTTTGAAGTCCTGGTGAGGGAGACGCGGGGAAATTCCAGCGTGGAAGCCAAAACAAGACAAAGGTCGAACTGGCTTACAACTTTTGTCAGGACAAAACAAGTCAAGAAAACGGCGCCTCCAGGAACATGGCTCCCGAACTCGACAAACAGCATAGGGAAAGGACTCTTAGGCAACAGAGAAGGGAGCGATGAGCTAACACAAATTTGTGGTGCTGGGCTAAAGCGCTCAGCGCGCCTAAGGGGGACGAAAAACCTGGTCTAAACTGCAATTCAACACAAAGGGGGATGGGCTTGCAAAGGCCGGGAAGGCTAAATTGTGCAACCTCCTGTTAGGTCGCCGGGCAGAGCGGGAAAAGGTTTCAACGAGAGTTGTCATGGTCTAGAGCACCGTTGTGGGGGTCTCTTCGATAAGGGGTTATCAGCTTGAAACGGATTACGAAGCAAAGGGAGGAAGGGAAAGGGGTTGACGAAACGGGAAGACCGGTAGCGAAGAATAACGAATAAAAAAAAGGGGCGGATACCTTGATCGGCTCCTAGCATTGGGATGGATCGTGCACTACATGGGGGTGATCTGATTAGCATATGCTAGGGGGGGCAGGGAAGAGGAAGGCCTTGAAGGAGGGAAGAAACTGCGATTGTGGGAGGACGGGATGTCTAGTGACGAGAGCAACATGTTCAAACAAGACACCGGATAGAGAAGACAGCGGGCTCAATAGGGGGTTGAAGTCTGAACCGTTGGGAGTAGGAAGATCTTGAGGTAGGAACACAAAAGCGCGACGAGTCACCGCTTGGTGATCTCCCTAACTTCCCACGTATTTGGAAAGACGCGATGTATGTTTCAAAAATAAAGCTTGGAGGGGTAAAGAAGGGGGAAAATGGGTCGTGGAAGGGCACGAGGGGTAAGGAGTCCCCGGAGATAGAGTTATAGCAGAAGGCGGCCTTAAAGAAGGGCCAGGCTTTGCCCACAAAGTGCGGGAGAGACAAACAACACAAAGGATTAGGGGGGGAAAAAGACTGGCACTTCGTTGACCAGATGGATCACGGACATAGATCGAGGTGATGAGAAAAAAGAGACGACCCTAAGGCCAAAAGAAGTGGGTGGGTGTTGTGGGTGGGTGTTGTGGTTTGTGTGGGGGGAACGTTGCACGGCTTTAAGTAATAGTGAAGGGGGGGAAACTCCCGGAAAGCCCAGGGTTCTGTTAACAACGAACCCATGTGTGTTCTTCAAAAAAGAAAACGAGAACATTCGTTGGGGGAGGTGGGTCAAATATAAAACATGGGAAGACAAACGGGTGTCAAGAGCGGGCGAAAACTGAGGAGTGGAAAATGGGTTGAGGGAGGAGCTCGAGCTACGTGTCCGGCGTCACAGCCCCCAAACAAGCCCCCCCCCCGCGGTCGAACCAAAGGAGAGTGGGGGTCTTAAAAAAGGAGGGCTGTGGGAATACATAGAAAGGGAAGCGAGTAGGGACCCAGGTGCTGAAGAAGATTTCGTGGTAAAAGGTATGTATCAGATAAAAAAGTAGTCAGACAAACAACTGTGCAAGGACTGCGGGAGTCGTTGGGTTAACGAGTTCGGAAAAGCGCTTGCGGCCAAGGGGGAGTAAAAAAAATGTTAGGAGCGAGTAGTAGAGGAATGGAAAACATCGTAGAAAAAAAAGGACCACAAACAGAATGTTAGACTCACGACACATAGCGTGACAGCCGGCAATGAAAAGACGTAGGGTCGGCCGCAACGTGAGGGAAATTTTAAAGCACTATCCGTGACCAAACCCGGGGGGGGAATTGAAAAGCTCGATTGAGGTCGACAACATGATATGCCGGATCAGGCGGGGGACGACCGCAAAGTATGAACCCGAAAACATCGGAACGCAAAGCGAGCGGGTGGGTTGCGAGTCCAATATAGTGTACGGCTCGAAACCAGGTTCCAGCCGGGCGAAGTGGGGGGCGCAGGGGAGAGCGGAGGGGGATTGGGTGTCATCCGAGGACAACGGTGTTGACCAAGGAGTGTCAGAGTCCATGTTTGGAGGCTTTTAAGGGGGAAAAATAAAAAAGTGGAAAAATCGCGGGTCTCCACGCCTCAGACGTGGTCTGGGCGTCGGAAGGTTACTGTCATGAGGAGGGGGGGAGTGAGGGGTTAAGTAGCCGAAAGGCATCTGGGGATTGTGCGACGCCGCGTGGTGGGGCAGGTTCGTCAAGCGATTAAAGGAAACACGTCGTGATGCCGAGGTCCGACTGGAGAGACACATTGCAGCGTGATTCCAGGCCAAAGAAATTTGCGACCCCTGCATGCGGAAACCACGGGGGAGGAGGGATACTCGAAACTCGGAGGAAATAAATGAGGAGCAGCGCGTTCCATCGTTTGCCGAGATCGGATGTTCCGCGTACCGTCGGCGGAGGGCCCAAGCATTTATTGCGGTCACGCAAGTGCATGCTGGAAGGGGCCTGGACTAACGTCATCTTCCAAGTACGACGGGACGAACCGAAAACTGGAAGCGATGCAAGTCGTGTGAAGAAGTAGCATCGGGATCATCTAAAGAGCTTTGACTAAGCGTGACTTAGAAAGATGCTGGGGGGGGAGATGAGCGAATTGACGGAGTAGGGAAGGGGGGTTGGGGGATTAAGAATGAGAGCAGCAGGGCCCATGTGCAGCAAAAGGGACGGAATGGCGATGACATCCCTCTGGACGATGTGGGGGCAGATGTCCCTCTTCTCAAGATGTCAGGAGAAAAAACTGCTGATTCGGGGTTCAGAAACAAAGAAGATACGTTGGGTTCATTGAGTCAGGACGAGAGTAGCAGGGTCTCTCAAAAAGACTTAGGGGGAAAAGGAGGGATGGAGGGAACATACTGAGCCTCCGACCTCTATGGGGGTGAGGCTACAACATGTAATCTCTGGAAGAAACAGGAAGTCGATGGCAGTGGGGGCCCAAATTGAAAGGGCCGAGGAACCGAGAGGTGCAGTCTTCCCTTACTTTGAGGGGGGGAGGTTACGACGTAGGAGCCGCATTCGTATCCTGAACCCAACAAACGCGAGGAAACCTTTAGCAGAATATTAGATTCCCAGCAATCTGTCCTTTTTCGCCCTGGGCATTGAAAGGGCGGGGAGGGATGAGTTGGCGATGGAAGAAGTGCTCTCGGAAAAGCCGCTTAAAGTGTCGAGGTGGGCGGGAAGTTGAATAATCGAAGTAAAGGAAGGTCCAAGAGGAATGGAAGATAGAAGAATATTGGGGGGCTGGGCCCTTAAAGAAGATTACTGGCGAGATCATCCCACAATAAGAAACGGATTGGATGAAGGAGGGACCAATAAATGTGTGGGACAATTGTCCGAAGATAGATGACAAGGAGGGAGGCAACCACCAGGAGTCGGTTCAATTGGCGGGATATCAGGACGTGGTCGAAAATGGGAACGAGAATGGGGTCGGGAAAGAAAGCTGTCTTAACGTGTTGCCTTTGCTTGGGGCAAAAGGAATACCGAAAAAACAAAGCGCCGGCAAACAATCGCCAGCCTTGGGCTGTATCGCACCCAAGCCGTCAGACAAAAAACCGGCCAGCCCATAACTTGCGGAACCCAAATGTACTAGTTCTGCAATGAGTGAAAGTACGGTGAAAAAACGTTGAACAGAGAAAAAATGACGAGAGAAATTCCGGGATTGAAAGGGGGGGGGTAGTCGGGGGCACACTTCACCGACAGGCGACTGACCTGCAAAACTTAGGGCGGGAAACGTGGCGACAGCAGTGCTGTAGAGGGAAGCGGCAACTGAAGGGGGCTAACTATGGGGAGTGGCCACGACCCATGGTGTTGGGGGGGAAACTCGTGGGTCGAATCATGCAGACAGAAGAAAATTACTGAAGACTCAGAGAGGTCTTCAAAACTCAAGGGGCAGGCCGGGCAAGTCGAGGGTGGAGTTTGAAAGTTGTCCGCAACGGGGGCGCCGCCGAACAATACGGCGGGACGACATTGCACCGAGAATGGGGGGCTGGAAACTCTGGGGGGGTCCTCTTAGTAACCGGTTCATCGTTGATAGAGGTTCCGCATAAGCAGTGGATGAGAACAGGGGGGCCATCAGCGGACTTGGAACGAACCGCGGTGAGAAAACGGAATAAAGACGCCGCAAAAAGAATGTGGGTGCGGACCAGTGAGAGGATAGAAATAGGACCTGGTTTGAGACAAGCGTTTACCATCGGGTAGGGGAAAAAAATGGGTAGACGTCGGGATTGAGAGCGCAGGATGACGAAAAGGCGAAGGTTGGGGGGGAACACCATCAAGGTAGCGAGTGAGGCATCAAGGGAGGCGGAAAGTCCACGTAATCGACAAATTCAGAAACTGTTCATCAGATGGTGGGGACGCCGACTGAAAACGATGTGAAGTAGGGGTATGGCAGATTGGGGGGAACCAAGACATAGAACTGGGAGTTACTTGGGATTGAGGGAAGAAGTTACAAGGCAGAAAGTCGTATTTATTTAGTTCACACTGGGCTTGGGCGGAAAAACGGGCCAGGGCATACGCACGATGGTCGGCTGATGTCACACGGAGCTACCTTATCAGCGGTAACGGACGAGTGCATGCTGGGAACAGCAGGGACGGGAATCAGCAACCAAAACGGAGGGGGAGTAAGAGAGAGGTTAAAAAATTATTACGCCGGAAAGTTAGGTGAAACGCCGCTCTGGATCAAGGACATGCGATTCGGGTGATCGACCGCAGAAACAGACATGTCATCGTCAGGAAAAGGGAAGGGACACCGGCTTTACATCAGCATGGCTACGAAATAGGCCGTGTTCTTTTAAACACCCCTGATGGGGGGCAGGAGATAGAACCCCACCGAAAATCGAATCTGCGATGTGTGGGTCAATCCCCTGCAGACCTCGATACAAATGTTCGGAACCTACAAAAAGGACTTCGTGTAAGGGCTAGAAGGCAGCTAGGGGGACCGTCGTCAGACGCCCATGTTTGGGGTGAGCACGCGAAGGAAGGGGTGAAAAAAAACACTTCGGGGTACGTAGCAGAAAGGGCCGAGGTTACCAAGAAGGGATCGGTAAGAAAAGAAGTCGTTAGGGGAAACCAAGAGGGAACGCATCGGTCCACAAAAGAGTGCAGGCCGGCTATTCGTGGGGGGCTACCGTCGTTCGGAAGACTCTGAGGAACCTTGGTCATGAAGGGTTGGCGAGACCTCGCTCTTCAAGATGTGGGAACCATGAAGAAGAATAAACAACAGAGGCTCATCGGAGACAAATGGCGGAGTCTTGAAAAGGGTGCGAGCCCCGTTGCGGAAAGCTACGCAATCGGGTTCACACCCCACGCACTTGTCGACGTGCAGGTGGGGATCAGGCGGGTAGTCGGGAGACCCTTATATGCCGGTTCTGTCCGACCGCAAAATGAACTCCAAAACGGGGGGGCGGAAAAAGCACAATCGGGAAATCAGGAGAATGGTTTCTAGTCCATTGCTACTATCGGACGAAATTCCACGTGCGAAGTGTTGGGAAGGGAGAGGACAATGGGTATGTGTTGCAAGACGAGAACGGTTTGGAATATCGCCTTTAAGGTGTGGGCGTGGGGCGGGGGGGTTACCCCGCGCCTGTCCCGTGGAGAAAAGAATCGGGGCGGCCCGACTCAAGCGGGGGAGACGCTGGTTACGTCTGAAGCTTGTTGTTTGAGGAGGCGGGAAAGACACTGTCGGGGGGAGGGGGGGGGAATAAAAGGGCTGGGGTTGGGAGCCGGAAAGAAGGGCCAAATAAGGTCGAAAGGGTAAGGGTCAGCGGGTAAGAGAAGCAGGTCTCACAAACTTGGCGTCGTCATGAGTAAAGACAGATTGCAACCGACGAAATACTGAGCAGACCCCGAACGGGAGGGGAGACTCGACAATGTCGGCTGGATCACTTGGCGCGGAAAACACGGGGTTGGGCTACGCTTCTGTCTTTGGTGGGGGGTCTGCGCGAGCCCAGCGGACGGCCTTGAAAAGACACCTAAGAGGGTCTGGGCAGTGTCCATGGGAAGGGATCGCGAAGTACGTCAAACGATACCGAAGTGTCACCGGGAAAAGTTTGACCGAGGCAATTTCGTTGAAGCGGATCGATCAGGTCGAAACAGACTTTAGAAAGCTCTAAAGAAAAAAAATTGACTGTGAGGGTGAGCTAAGATGTTCGGTCGAGGGGGGGGGTTTTGGGGTGGACGGATCGAGCGAGCACCGCCGGAGAAGAAGAAAAAAAGGAAGGGGCCTCACCCGGAGCCTTCCGAACCTTGAGGTTTGCTCTAAAATGAGAAACTCGAGGAATGGTGGACAGGATCTGCGATTTATTCGCAGGGTGGGAAACAAGTCGATGGGAGGTCGGGTCGGACCTGTCTGGGTACGACAGATAGAACAACACGGAGGGGGGATGCTTGGTCCTTAACTACCGGAAGGAAAAATTGCACAGTCGACGGGGGTGTCTGCACACATAGAATGAATAGTAGGGGAAACTTAACTCACTGTCTAGAGAAAAGGAAGCGAACAAATATGCTGCAGGAGTCAGGGACTAGTCAATGATAAAGTGTGGAGGATTACAGGGCAGGCAGCTGAGGGTCTGGGCAAAAAAAGAGGGCACTCCGTCAATTCTCCACATTAGCTTCACCAAGCGCATCACCAGATCTCCTATTTGAGGGTTCGGGGGGCCCTTAGCTTGAGAAAGGCTGTCGGGCAGTGCTCTGCCCGAGAGGACGCGCTTCACAGAGCTTCAAGCGTTATAAGTCTCAGGTGAAAGGAAGGTGGAGGTGTAAGAACAAGAGCTCCAGCCGGATGCTTGCAAGATAAGAACATTATTTTTGGCGAAGGGATCCCGAGGTGGAGCTGTAAAATCATCAACATAAGGAACTACGCCCGATCACAAGTGGCCCGAGTGCCAGCCTCATTTGGTGCAAAGGAAAAAGTGGGGGGCAGGAATCAGAAAGCAGGGTCTGCCAGGGAATAGGTCATGGGGAATGTGTCACTTGTTAGAGTTGTAGAGCATCAGAAAAGCGCATTGTGATGGGCAAGAACGAGATCAATGAACGGTGTAATTTAAATTGCAAAGAACCGATAACAGCAACGAAGCCGGACCACGACAGAAATAGCCAGCTTGAAGGGGGGGGTCGGAGACGGCCGCCCTAAGAAGGGGGCATACCCTAACACGCGAGAAAATAACAGGGATGCGGAGACAATTTAGTTCACGGGGCGAAAATTAGTGAACCGGCGCCAGCGATGGACAGACGAGATACCGTGGCTTAAACCGGGGGCCCTCGGATGTCAACCTTAACGACGTTCCACAGCAAAAATCCCCTAGGAAGGAGGGCGCCAGAGACTTAGTTGGAAAGGGCAACCTTGGTATTGCGCAGAGCTGGGTTGCATAAGACCAGGGGGGGGTGCGTCCATAAAGCGTGCGGGCGACTTGCGAAAGCGAATAGGGTCGAACTCGACAGAGAAAGGGGATTACCCACTTAGCAAGTGAGGGGGCGGCACTGCGGGTGCGGGGAGGAATTGGCAAACGGAAAGGGGCACGGAAGCGGGGGAGAGATTTCCAGTTGGGGTCTGCGGGAAACGCTTTTTGAGCTTCGTCTCTGTTGGGAAGCAAAGGATTCGGATGGCCGGACCAGCAAAAAATAGCATAATACCAGGGTCGCAGAGTCTAAGAAAGGAAGGACGAATCCCCGCAGGCACACCGAATTTGTGGTTGGTACGGACCGTGATACTCGGATAAAGAGCAGGGTTTGTCAATAGGGGACACCAAATAGATCAAGATCTGCGACGCAGGCCCGGTCGATGAAAGGGCGAAGTGGGGAAGCAAACCCGAGGTCGCTGTAGAAGCAATGGTAAGGAATTAATAGGGGGACGCTGCAGAACCCGGTTTAGGAATTGGTGAAAACGCCGGCTTGAAACGGTGTGAGTAGGTTTCTAACTGGATTTACAAGGAAAAGCAGCCAGCTTTCACGGGGCGTTTGGGGGGGAGGGTGAGAGCTAAATAACTTCAAATCCAGGGTATAAATAAAAGTGAGTATTGTGATAGCCCACTGCATAGCTTGTGTAATGCCGTTCCTGCAGGCCTAACGAGGCACAGGGTCGTCACTGGAAGGAGAGCACAGGCGATCCAGCCCGTGATCAAGAAGAAGAACGAGGGGAAATGCTGTGACACATGCCAAGCGGAATCTCTCTCAACAACAGTAGAGGGAAAGAGATTCAAGCCTTGGGCAGGGGCAAATTACTGGGGTCCGGACCGCGTCGATCACGCTAAATCGAGACGGGTGATAGGAACAACGAAGCGACACCTTGAATAGGTTTCAACCATGACAATTGCCGGGAGGGTCTGGGTTTGTGTTGTTGGGGTGCTGTGGTGTGTTGTTGGGTGTTTGGTTGGGGGTGGGGGTGGTGGTTTGTGGTTGTGGTTTTGGTGTTGTTGGTGGGGGGTTGGGGGTGGGTGTTGTTGGTTGTATTGGGTTTGGGGGGGGGGGGGGGGGGTTGGGTGTTGTGGGGGGGGGTTGGGTTTGGGTGTTGGGGGGTGGGTTGTGTTGGTTGGGGATTTGTTTGTGTGGGGGTTGTGTTTTTGGGGTTTAGGGTGGGGGGTTGTGTGTGTGGTTGTTGGTGGGGTTGTTTTGTGTGGGGGGGGGGGTTGTGGGGGTGGGTGTTGTTTGGTGGTGGTTTTGTTTTTACCAAAAACACAAAAACCACTGCAAAGGCTTGCATGGGAACTACAGGCCTTTCTTTTTAACCAAAGGATTTGAAGATTAGGGAGGAGCCCCACCAGAAAACGGCGCACCGAGGCGAGGGCTGTCAAAACCAAGAACATTCCTAAAACGTCCCTCAAGCGCGAACAAACTTCTTCCTTTTGTGCTTCGCGCGGCAGCGATTTACGGCCGTCGTCAGCCGCCCAGGTAGTCTCAAAGAGGAAGGGGGTCTCAAGAGCGGGTCGACGTAAGCCGCGCTAATGCAACCTACCTTTGCAGAGTTCGTACGGGGGAAAAATTTGCGACATTGAGTCCGCCACACAAGGTCAAAAGAAACGGCGGATTCGTGAACGCTACCGTGAAGCTGCTAAATTGTTCATGCTGACTTTGCGGGAGGACCTAAGAAGCTCTGCATCGGAAAAAAGAGACCAACAAAAGAGGACGCCTAATTAACCATAGGTGAAAGATCGAAAGCCGGTTTGTCGGAGGCAGTTGCAGGGGAAGGTCGACATCTCACGTATCCGGCCAAGCAAAAGCCTGGCGAAGTCGGGGGGGATCTCGGGTTCAAGTCGGTATCTGCGGAGGCGGGGTAAAGTGTGAAAAACAGAACACCACATGCGGCAACGCACGATCGAGGACATAAATTCGAAACTGGCGACCAAGTACCAGACCTGGCGGAAAGGGGGCGTCAGGGTGAGTTGTTGACCTATACAACAGGAAAGGAAGAGGGGGCGAGACCTTTTGGGGGGGAGGAGGACGTTAAAAGCCGGAGGAACCGTGAGAAGCGACAATTGGGAGACCGAATAATCGAGGGCCGGTGTTAACTCTTAAGGGTGCGGAGTGTGAGAAGCCGCAAGAATCCTGGAGATTGTCAGGGTGTCTCGAAAGGCTGGGGCTGTTTGGTCGGGTCGCATGCCAGATGGCAAAAAGAAGTCTTGGAGAAGCGGGCGGTTAAAAACTAACAAGGAGCGGGTTCTCATACATTGGCGTCGTACCAAGTAAGTGGGCAAGGAAAAAAAAGATTTGCCGCATGCTGCGGCAGAACCGGATCGAGGGATCTGGCGAGACGAGCGCATGAACAGTAGGCTCAGGCAGCCAAGGGGTTTCTCGAGGAAAATGGATGGGATGATCAGCGCATCTAAAAAAGGGTGGGCCAGGGGACACGATATTTTCGGGAGGAGTCAATCTCGGAAGGGATGGAATTGAGAGAATGATTCTCTAACGGATTTCCACGAGACCGTGGAAATGGTTGGTAGCTAGGGGGGATCATCGAGCCAGTCATCTAGCCTACGAAGGGATAGATTCAAGAGAAAGGAGGGTGATGAGCAAGGGGGGGAAAGGGATCTGGGTTTTTTGGGGCGGATACGATGGCGCAAGTCAAAGAGTCCCTAAAAGACGGGATCCGAATGACCTGGAAGGGAGACTGTCCGGACAAGTTTATTGGGGAAGCTCATGTCCGATAGAGTGTTAAGGATAGGGAGCTAGAGAAGTGGGGAGCCGAAAACTGGTAGAGCAGTAGTCGGACGGGAGGTAAGAGACGTAAAAAAAAACAACGGGAGGAAGAAGGAGATAATTTTGTAAGGGACTAAAAGGAAGATCCTAACCAACGATCGACTTGGTTGTGCTACTAGGCGTAAGAGAAGTAATTCGAGAGTAAAAGTGAGGAGCACCAAATTGTAAGGGCAGGGCCCATGCGTTCTGGGCCATCCCGTAAGGGGTCGAGTGTTACAGGACAACGGGAACGAATTAGTCCGAAAGATGCGAAGTCAAGAGCGCTCTAGCTTCAAGCCTTGAAAACCGGGTAAGGAAGTGGAGCTTGAATTGCTGTCGCATTTTAGGGATGACTTCGGGCAACAGCTGCACAACAAGATGACCATCCGCGGCCGTAGAGGGAATTAGGGTCATAAGGGAAGTAATCGCGGAAAACGGTCAGTCTGAAGCCGAGTGAACTTGCAAGAGGACGGCTTTGGCGGGGGATACCTAGAGCAGGAGGGGTTAGTAACTGCAGAAATCACGAGCAACGATTGGATATGAAGTGGAAAAAAAATAACAAAGGGTATGGAGAGGGAGTTGTAATATAACGCGATCCCGGTTGAGGCGGGCCCCGCAGAGAAGGTCGGTCTGCTGGTGCCAGGGAGACTGAGTGGTCAGAAAGGCAAATGGGGCTTAGAAGCGCACTTTGTTACACCTACAGATGTTCCAATTAGTTGTCATGGAGATTGGCAAAGCGGCACATGCAAAACCAAAAACCGCGAGAGAACCACACCCTCGCCAGACTTGAAAGTGGCTATGTCAACACGGGAAACCACAATTCCTGAAACCGGCGAAGAAACGTGAGCGGAGCACCAGTATCGAGTGTAGACGTTGACTGAAGGCGCGGTTGAAACCTGTGCCACCGCAAAATTGACAGACGAGTAACTTGAGGGAAAAGGGTTTGGTCCTCGGAAACTTGACGTCAACTTACAACCTCACCCCTGCAACGATACCGGGAACTGCGGTAGACAAGTTATATTAGAATTCGAGGGAAACAGCTCACTAGTAGCACTGCGTTGGACGACGCCGGGTGTTTGAGGAAGTGCGGGAGGATTCGCCGAATATAAGAAAGACGTCAGATATTATTACACCTGCATTCGCCAATGAGGAGGGGACACGTAGCCTTGGCGAAGTGGGAAGAAGGTACCGCACGGGAGATCGACGAGTAAGGCTGGGGTTTCAGGAGGTCAACGCGAGGGGTTGGACAACGGTCGAACTCTTGTGGGGGGGCATCGTCGTCAGACGGATAGAGAAAAATGATACGAGAAAATGCTGCGCTGAACTGGTAATCAGCGGATTGTATATCACCGCGTTAAGCCGAACGATAGCCGGCCTGACGATTTTTTTAGGCCTCCATGAATCGCAATTGCTGAATCGTTTACCAAGAATCGGGGGTGAGAGTAAAGAGGACATGACCCGGGGGAAGAAAACTCCGCTAGAAAGAGAGTGGTTGAAACCTTCTGAGGCGCGGGAGCGAAGCAGGGAGCAGGGGAAAAAAGAGACAGGATGGAAACATGGGGGATCAAGGGTGGGGGGGGACAAAGGAGGGGAAACCGGGGTGAGTAGGAATGTCGCTGGGATTGAAACCCAGAAAGACCGCTTCTTCGACAGGGGGAATTGGTGGGTATATCGCACGCCTTCCGGTGGGGGGTAAAAGAAAGCCGTTACGCAAAGATCAGCTGTGTGGTTCCAAGGGGAAAGGGAGGACAGCACGACATGCGTGGGTCGAGAAACTCCTC
>Ga0179593_1528430_pt1 | contig 19927 bp, 34 predicted proteins | sample CZODoug2_1_08_16_FD_185931 | JGI IMG/M metagenome (GOLD analysis project Ga0179593, IMG submission 185931) | Vadose zone soil fungal communities from Angelo Coast Range Reserve, California, USA - CZODoug2_1_08_16fungal (PacBio error correction) | ecosystem: Environmental > Terrestrial > Soil >...
CGGATGAATAGGAAGTCTTGGGAAGAGGGGAAAGGTTTATCTTTGTGTCCTTGTGGCGATTGGGAAAAAGGAGAAGACGACTCCGTTCCAAAGGCGCCTTTTACGCTTGACGAGAGGGGGAAGGGGAGACGGCAGCAGTCGGGTGCTCGCCTAACGTTGTCCGAGGAAGAGGGAGGAGAGAGCGAATTCGTGCTCCCCACCTATCGAAAGGAAAAAGCGGACGCAGGTGCACCATTTTTATGTCCCCAGTTTTGGAAAAGGGGAAATTTCCTCCAAGTCCGGAAGTTCACAAAAGAGAAAAGAGGGGACTTAGTCTGTTTTCCTCGGAGGAGGGGTGAATTGTTCGTTCACATAAGGGCGTTTTGTTTTTTTGGAGAGAGAAGGAGCACCCTCCTGTCAGCTAAGGAAAGAAAAGAGTTGGCAGCGGAAAGAAAACGTTGTACCTATTTGCGGCGCAACGGGAAGAGAAGTCACAAGCGTGACAGTGGAAACTCTGAAAAGGTGAAGGAACGAAAAAACGTCTAACCTTTTATGTACTTTCCGGCTCGGGGGGGAGAGGAGTTCCCGCCCACCGCCTCTCTGCAAGGTAAACCGGGGGGTGACTGGCGCTGATCGCGCTGCAAGTTCGCAAGAAAAAAGAAAAGGAAGGGGGAAGGAGATGGCCGGCGTTTTTGTTCCTGCAGGAGGGGAATAGACTTTGTTCATCTTTCCGTTGCGCAACGAAGGGGGGGGGGGATGTCCTCCGGAAGGAAAAGAAGGAAGGAAACGATAGACAGCACGCATACTGTTACCGAAAGAAAACATTGATGAGAATTTGTCATCGTTGCCAGAAGCGGGAGGAAGAAAAGTAGTGGGGCAAGCAAAACAGTCTCGAAAACGGCCAGACAATCTCCGCCAATACAAAAAAATCGCGCCTTAAATTGCAAGGAACAGAGGGGGGAGGAAAAACGGGATTTTTCATTCTTTACCTTTCGCGGGGAGGAAAGGAACACTCATACCGTGGTCTGCCTCGGTGGGGAGGGGGGATGAATGTTTTTCATACACATAGGAGCGAGAGGGGGGGGAAGCTCGCCTCAAAGACCTACTTATTAACTCTAAGCAAAAGGGAGGGAGGTTTATTTGTCAACTAATTCTTTTATCTCACGTGAGTGAGCGTATTAAAAGGGGAGGCACATGGAGAATATTCGTATTCGGGGGAAGGGGGGGGATAATTTTCAACTCATTCGTGAAATGGAAGGGAGGAAACAAAGAGAGGAGAAATATATATATCTGTGAGAAAAAAGAAGTCTGCATTGTCTACAAACTTGCAGAAAAGGGGAAAGAGGGGGAGCCATTTGTTCATACCAATAGACTACCTAAAGAGGGAAGTGAAAAGAACCTGCGCTTTTCTCGCGAGCTGTTTAGGGGAAGAAAAGGGACGGGTTGCGTAAAAAAAAAAAGAGGGGGAAACCGACCTCCCGCTCTCCGAGGATGAAAAAAGCAGAACCAAATGAGCATCCTCAAAAAAGGGAATACGCAACGCAGCAAGTCAAAGGGAAGGGAACAAATTTTGGGTAGTGGGGTTTTTGGGTTTTCCGGACAGGGGGAAAAAAGAAAAGGCGCGATGGGCTTCCTCCCTTCTCGGAAGGCAGGGGCGGGGTCGCGAAGGATGGGGGGGGGAGGAGAGGAACATAAGTCGCCGCTTCTTGGAAAAAGGAAGAAAGGTGGGTTTCGCGTATTATTTTTTGGAAGGACGACTGCGTTCGGAGGGCGAGGAAAGGGGAACAACTACCAAACCCCGATGCTTTTACAGGAAAAAAGGAAAGAAGGAACAAGTAATATATTCACCTTTTCAAAGAAAAAACACCGCCGGAACCGATTGCGGAGAGAGATGAGAAAAAGGTCACGCTATCATCGCAGTCCAAATGAAAAAAGGAGGGAAGGGGTACCTGTGAAGCTAGGCTTGGGCGGGAAGGGGGACCCTTATAATAGCGCGATAATTCATAAAAGGAAAAGGGAAGGGGAAGGGAGATTTTATTTTACATATTTTTGAAAAGAAGGAGCTACGTTTTCTAGCCATTCCTTTGACGAAAGGGGGGATTTAGCGCCAAGGTTAGCAGGTCGACATTCGTAAAGGAAGGGAAAAGTAGTTTCAAAAAAACGAATACCTATTGAAAGAGGGCCAAAAGGAATAGCCCCCTATTTTTTTCGACTGCCTCGGAAAGGGGACAGCAGCCATCCTAACGCAATGAAAACAGGGGGGTGACATAAAAAAAAAAAAAAGGGAAAAAGGGGGAACCGTTTTTTTCCCTACTATCAGGTGGGGGGAGGAAAGGAAAAAAAGGAAAAAGGGGGGCCCGAGATTGTAGTCACCTTATTCTATCACCCTACTGCTGCCGGAAAGGACGTAATGCATTTTTAAAGAAAAAAAAAAAAGAACGCTCTAAACAATCTCCCACAATACAAAGCTAAAAAGAGCAGAAAAGAGGGGAGGAATACAGAGGTGCTGGGTTTTTGTTTTCGCTCATCTGATCTTAATTTAGAAAGGGAGGGAAGAGAGAGATAAAAGGGGGGAGGAAAGGCTATTTTGAAAGCCGTCTTGTAGGGGGAAGAAAAGGGGGGGAGGGGGGAAAGGGAGCCCGTTCGTCCTGTGGAAAGAAAGGGGTAAAGGCGGGGACTTTTGCTGGAGGGAAAAAGGGGAAAAGAAGGCTTCTTCCAGCATCTGGTCTCGAAGAAAGGGAGAAAAGGGGAGAGGGGCTTCTTGCCTCTCTCTGCGTAAAGGAGAGTAAGGGACAAAACGTTCCCCCGCGGGAGGGGGGGTCCCCAGTTTTTTTCCATTGCGTATTATTGGGGAGGGGAGAAAGGAGGGGGGGGGGAGAGGCACCGGTCCTCTGCATTCGAAAAAAAAGAGAAAAAACCCTCGCTCAATTGGGTTTCAGGGAAAAAGGTCTTTCGTTTTTTTGGAAAAAAAAGGAAGAGGAAAAAGAGGGGGAAGATAAGTCTCTACGCATGGAAAAAGGGACAGCGAAGAAAAACTGGGTTGACAGGGAAAACCTCTATCTAATTCAGAGGGGAAAAGAGGTCAATAAAATACGCATCATTACACGCGTTTATGAAGAAAGAAAGGGGGGAAATTCGAACTAACTTGGAGGGGGGAAGAAGAAGAAAAAACCGCCCTCTTCACAGGTAAAACCTAATAGCGGGAAAAAAAAAAAAAGGGGGGGGAAAGGGGGGAGAGGGAGAGAGATGCTCTTCGCTAGCCTCTTTCTGGCTTCTATCGGAAGGGAACTGCCGGTAAGCCCCAGGGGGAATCTTGCTTTTCTCACTAATTCTTTAAAAGAGAGGGGGAGGGGAGAAAACTGAATACATTGCACGATATAAATCATCGCAAGAGGGGGAAGAAGAGAAAAAAGGGAATGGTAAAAAGGTCAAGAAAAGGAGGTTCAATCAGAAGGGGAAGAAAGACGTCTCTACCAAAGAGCAGCCAATACAAGCAAAGGGGAGGATAAAAAAAGGGGAGAAAAATTTTACTTTACTTTTTGGAAAGGGGGGAATGATTGACCGTGCTTGGCGGGAAGGGGGAGAAAAGACGTGTTATTATTCTCATTTGGGGAAGTGCCTTTTTTCATCCCCCATATTATCTAGGGGGAAGAAAGGACGCTCGCGCTCTTTTGGGGGAGAGAAGAGGAAAATAAACATCTCGCAGATAAATCGCAGTTTCTTTTTAAAAGAAAAGAGGGGAAGAAAGGAGAAGTAAGGGGGGGGGGAGGAAAACAATGGCTCACATCTTTCTACATTAGAGGGGGGGAGAATTTGGGAAAAAAAGAAGGGGGGGGAAGCGGGGTCTCACAATCTCTCTCAAAAAAAAAAAGAAAGGGAGAGAGGTGAGACCCCTCTTCCACTTTCCACAGAAGGGAAAAAAAGGAGATGTAACAATCTTCAAGATCTACTCCGAGGGGAATGGTTCAGACCACTAGTACTACTTCTCAAGAAAAAGAAAGGGAAAAAGAGAGGGAAGTCTCGCGAGCTTTTTATGAATTGAGCGGCAGGGAGGGGAGGAAAAAAGAGAGCCCGTAAAAAGAAAGGGGGGTTATTAAACACCTTCCGAAAAGGGGAAGGAAAAAAGGGGAAGAAACGGTCGGAGTTTTTACTCCTCAACTCAAGCAACGGGGAAAAAGGGGGGGAAAAGGGGGGGCCAAAAAAGCCGTCAAGTGGGAAAGAAAAAAGGGAAAAGCTTGTATGTCGTCGATTGAGGGAGGGGGGAAAAAAAAGGGGAGGGGAAAAATAGGAGGCTGCTTTAACTATTCGCTCTTCTTGGAAAAGGGGGAGCCGGTTATTTGGAGGGGAAGAACTGCTTTCTATCTTGCTAATGTAAAGGGAGGGGGAAGGAGAAGAAAGAGCTTTTCAATTGCCTTCGTGAGAAAGAAGAGGGGAAAAAGGAGAGGGAGAGGGACCAGGCACACAAAAAACAGGGAAAGAAGGGAAAAGAATCAGAAAAAGGGCGAAAGGAGTGGGTTCCTACTCTAATTCCTGTTTTGAAAAGCGGGGGAAATAGAAAAAGAGAAGATGGGTCACCTGAGGGGAGGGGGGATAACGCGTGTAATGATGCGTAATTTTATTTGAAAAAAGGAGGAAAAAGGGGAAAGAGAGAGCCCCCCCAAAAAAAAACAACCCCACCCAAAAAAAAAAAAAAAAAAAAAAACCCCCCAAAAAAAAAAAGAAAAAACAAAAAAACTCTTTTTTCTATCCAGTCGGGGAAAAAAAGGGGAAAAGGAGAGAAAAGGGGGGCGTTCGCTGGGAGGAGGGGTGCTCGGAGTCTGTTGCTAGGTTTCAAAAAAAAAAAAAAAAAAGGGGGGAAAAGGGGGAAAAATTGAAGCGATGCCCCCGCCTACGTCAAAAGGGGGGAACCGGGGGAAAAAGTTTAACCCCCACAAAAAAAAAAAAAAAGAGAAGGGGGAAAAACTGTGTACATCAAACTGGTGCAAAAGAAAAGGGCAAGGAACAGAGGGGGAGGGCGGGACGCGAGAAAAAAGAAAAGAAGCACCCGACTGCTGCCGATCCGAGTAAGCTAGAAGAGGGAGAAGAGAAAGGGGGAAAAGGAGGAGACCTCGAAAAATCTCCACATAAGAAAAAAAAAGCAACACAAGAGAGAAAATCAAGAAAGGGAGCTGTCTGTGTTTTTTGTTGGAGGGGGGAGGAAAGGGAGGGGGAAAAAAAACGGAGGAGGAGGTAAAATAGATAGATAACTTCCAAAGAAGAGGGGGGAAGGGAGGGGAAAGGGTAAGCCGGACCTTGGAAGAGGGGGGGCGCCGTTTCGTCATGTGTGGCGATTTTTTAGAGGAAAAAGGGGGAAAAAAAAAAAGCCAGTTTACGCTTTACGCTTCGTTCACTATGAAGAAGGGAAAAGAGAAGAAAAGGGGAATACCATCTCGCGTTGAGGAAAAGGATAGTTACGGGGACAAAACGGTTCCAGAGTGGGGGGGAAAAAAGGGAGGGGGAAGAAAATTTTTTTTCCCCATTGCTTATTATGAGGGGGAAAGGGGGAAAAGTCCCGGCTTCGAAAAAAGGGGAAAAGGGGGTGTGTTCAGTTGTTAATTTGGGAGGGAAGAGGAGGGGGGGGAACCTACTCAACTCTCTCCTATCACCCTCTGGGGGGGAGGGGAAAGAGAAAAGGCACGCAGGGTGAGAGGGGGAAGGGGGGAAGATTTTCTTCTCAAAGGAAGGAAGCGGGAAACAACGTGAAACTACTTGGAAATAAAAAAGGGGAAAAAGGGTATGACTTTCGCTCTTCTTATAAGGGGAGAGAAAGAGGAAGGGAAAAAGAAAAAGACTCTCTTCACAGTTCAACACCGGGAAAAGGAAAGCGGTCCGGACACAAAATAATTTAAAAATACCTCTTTCTTCGCTTCGATCTTTGCGCGCCAAGGGGGGAAGCGTTTTTTTGTGCTGCCGGGGGGGGAAGAAAAGGAAGGAAAAGGTTGAAGGAAGGAAGGCATTGAAACTCTCGGGGAGGGGGGGGGGGAAGGGATCTAACACTTATCAAGGGGGGGAAGGAAAGTACCAAAAAAAAAGTATGAGATTTTGTCAATCGTGGCCAAAGGAAAGGGGGAAAAGAAAAAAAAAAAAAAAAAGGAGGGGGGCAAGCAAAACGCCGTCGCTACGCAAAAAAGAAACGTTAGGGAAAAGGAGGAATTTGTTGCAAAATCACACCGGAGGGGGAAAGAGGGGGGAAGGCGCTTGCTTTGCGAGGAAAAGGAAGGGGGAGGACCGCCCAATTTTGGAGAGGTCGGATGACAAATGACGCTCGCGCCTCTTGGTGGAGGGAAAAAAGAAGAGAGAAGACAGCTTCGCGCTATAAATCGCTAGGGGAGGGGGGAAAGAGGGAGGGGGAAGGAGGACCATATTGTCGTAAAGAGGGGGAGTCGAGAATATTGCTGCAATCGCTTTTAGCAATGCAGAATTGGGGAAAAAGGAGGGGGGGGGAAAAACGATAGAAGATCAACAGAAACGATTCCACTTCTCCGACGGGGGAGGAAGAAAAAATGCAGCATCTTCCTCGACTCCCGAATATCTCCCGGAGAGGGGGGAAAAAGGGGAAGAAGAGAAGAAAAGAAAGAAATTAGGGAAAAAGAAGGGGGAATTGAGCTCGCTTTCCTCAGTCGGGGGGGGGAGAAAAAGAAGGGGGGAAGAAGACCTCCCTCGCTCCTATGTGTTATGAAAAAAAAGACATAAAGGAGAAACGCAGCGAACGGATCAAATGGAAAGAAAGGGGAAGGGGAAGGGAGTGGCGATTTTGCAAGTAAGGTCGCGATGGAGGAGAAGAAGGGGAGAAGGGGGGGGACGAAAGGGCGGTTGCAGGGGAAAGCTTGCCACTATTACCAATCTCAGACATTTGTGGAGAAGGAGGAAGGGGGGGGGGGAAAAGAAAGCTGCTTTCTATCGTTCTAATTTTATAGGGGAAGGGGGGGGGAACAATAAGAAAATAATCTAGGAAGGGCAAGATTAACACATTCTAGTAAAAGGGGGGAGGAGGGGGACCCTCTCCCAAAAAAAAAAAGGGAAAAAGGGGGAAGGAGGGGAGAAAAAGAGGATCTGCAAATATCAGAGAAAAAAAAAATATTCCGGTTTTACCTTTTGTAATAGAGGCGGGTGCGGGAGAAGGGGAAAAAGGGGGGAGGAGAAAGAAAAGGTTGCCTATGTATCATAACTTTGTAATGAAAGGGGGGGAAAAGGGGGGGGGAAAGAGAAAATCCAAAAGGCAACGTTTTTGTCGCTGCCAATGGGAACTTTTCGCGGAAAGGAAAGAAGGAGGGAAGAGGGTGGCAGATTTTTAGGAAAGAAAAGGAACCCCCATTGAAGTCGAGGCAAAAGAAGGGGGGGGGAGGACGGTCCGCGTACCTTTGAACTTTTACCCCAAGGGGGGGGGTTTGGGGTTTTTTTTGGGGGGGGTTTTGGGGGGGTTTTTGTTTTTTTGGTTTGGGGTTTGGTGGTTTTTTGGGGGTTATCTGCGGGGTTTAAGTTTTTTGGTTTTGGGTTGGCGGGGGTTACCCGCACACAGGTTTTTGGGGATTTTAAAACCAAAAAAAAAAAAAAAAGAAAAAAAGAGAAAAAACGACAGGGTGTTGGGGGGGTGATTTGGGTGGTTTATTTGTTATTTTTTTTTTGTGGGACGGGAGGTTTTAGTTAGGCGGGGAGGGGGTAATGGTAGAAGGGTAGGAAATGGGGGATAGGGAAAGGGTGGGGTGGGGTGAGGCTAGGGGTCGGGAAGTAAGTAGCCCAGGGGGGGGGAGGGGGGGGGGCTAAGGGAGTGGGTAAGAGGAAGGGTAGGGTGGGACGCAGAGAGAGGAGTGTGGTTAGGGGGGGGTTGGGGAGGAGGAAAGGGTTCTCAAGAGAGGGGGGAAGCGGAAAGGAAGTGCCGGGGGGGGGGGGGGGTGGGGGGGGGGGGGGGGGGGAAGGGAAGGAAGAAGAAGGGATATTAAAAAGAGGAGGGGTGGGATGGATTAGGGAGAGAGGGGGAAGTGGAGGGACACAATAAAACGAGAGGCGATACGGGAGGAGGGTGTGGAATAAGGAGGGTGAAGTGAAGGTAGGGGACTGGGGTGGTAGAATTAGGGGGGGAGGCGTGGGGGCAAGGAGGGAGGGAGGGTGATGAGGATAGAATAACGGGGGGGCGGCGGGGCAGAGAAGGGAGGGGCCGGTGGGCGGGGGCAGGTAGGGAGTAGGGGACGGCGGGAGGTTGTGGGCGGAATTAGAATGAACGAGGACTGGGGAGGAGGAGGAGGGGAAGAGAGGAGGAGGGAGAAGAGGGAGAAAACGAGGGGGTGGACGGGGGGGAGAAAGTAGAGAAGGAGTAAGATAGGGGAATGGGGTAGGAAGTTGAAGGGGGGTATTGCGGGGGGGTGGAAAGGGGGGATAAGTGAAAGTTAATAGGAGGGGGTAGAGGGTGGGGAGATGGGTGTGGGTGGGAGTGGAAGGGGGATAGCAGAGAGGGGTATGAATTGATAGTGGGAGTTGAAGGGAGGTAGGGGAGGGAGGCTGGACGCGAGGGTTGGGGAAAGAAAGCGGGCTATTGGCTATAGATGGTTGGGGAAACGGGGGGGGATGTAGGGGGTGGGTGTGGAGGGGGTAGGGTGTGCAAGGGGAAGGGAAAGGGGGGGGGGGTGTGTGAATAGGGGAGGGGGGTGGGGAGGGGGGTGAGGGAAGAAGTGGGGTGTAGGGAGGGGGTAGCAATGGTGTGGGGAGTGAAGAGGGGGTTAAAAGGATGGGAGAAGGGGATTTCGGCGAGGGGAAGAGAGAAAGGGGGAAGATGGAGAGGGGATGTTGTGGGTAGGGGGGAGGAAGGGAAAGGATGTGGGGTATATAATACGCTAGTGTGAGTAGAGAAACGGAGTGAGGCGTGAGTGGGGTAGTGGGGGGTAAGGGGGGGAGGGTTATTGGGGTAGAGGTAGGTGAAAACAGGGAGTGAGGAACCGGGAGGGGTGGGAGGTGTTAAAAGTAATTAGGATTTAGGGGGGGTGATGTGCAGGGACTAAGGAATGATGGCAGGGGAGAGAGGCGGCGGGGGACTGAGGAGGAGAGGAGGGGGAGAGAGGGCGGGAATGAGTGAGGGAGGGATAAGGAGGGAGAAGGAAGCTAGAGAAGGAGGGTGGGGGGGAGAAGGGAGATATATAAGGAATGGGTTGAGGTGAGGGGGGGAGGGTGGGTGTGTAGCCCTAGGTGGTTTACTGGGGGGAGTGGGGTAGGGATGATGGAGGGAGAGTGTGACGAAAGGCAGAGGGGGGGAAGGGGCGGCGTGAGCGAGGTGGAGGTGATTAAGGGGAGGGGTAGGGAGGGGGAGGTGAAATGAGTAGAGGACGATTCTGCCTTAAGTAAGGTGAGGGTAGAGGAAAGGGGTAACAAGGGAGTGTAGGGTCGGGAGGATGACGGTGAGGGGTGATGGGCGATTGAGTGAGGGCGAAGGTGGGGATAAGGGGGGTTGGGGTACTTTTTCCCTTCCCTCCTCCCATCCTACGCAAGGGAAAAAAAGAGAAAAAGGAAAAAGGGGAAAAAAAAGGGGGAAAAAACTGGTTTTTCCAGGGGGGGGAAAAGCAGGGAATCTCTGTGTAAGGCAAACTTAGGGCGAGCACCCTACTGCTGCCGACCAGAAGGTGAAAGCGAGAAGGAAGAGGGCGCTTTTTCAAACTTATTCTTCTGAAAAGGAGGAAAAATAAAAAAAAGAAAGAAAAAATCCTAAAGAAAGAGAAAAGGGGCGATCAAGCTGCTCTGGAAGTTATCTCTCCGAAACAAACAAAAACGGAAGATGATCTACAACACCACACATACAGACTTTATTAATAATATGGGGAGGGGGGGGGGGAAAAGAAAAAAAAAGTGGTGAAGAGGGGTGGGGGTGAGGGGAAAGAAGGGTGCGAGACGACTCCGTTTCCAAATCGCCTTTTACGCTGTGACACGAAAAGAAGAAAGGGAAAACTCTGTCTCGGCAGCATTCTGGTGCTCGCCTCGTGGAAAGAAAGAAAAAGGGGGAAAAAAAAGAAACACTTGAAGGAACGGGGGAAATAAGGGAACCAATTTGATGTCCCATTTTTTTCCCATTGAGTAGGATGAAGGAACTTTAAAAAGGGTCCGCTTTCAACCCCCAAAACAGTAGAAAAGGGCCTCTCTTCCCTTTTGTTTCAAGGGGGAAAGTCCTGAGGAGGAGGGGGGGGGAAAAAGGATCCTAGCAACCCTCTGGCAGCTAAGGAGCGACGAAGAGGAGGGGAGCGTAATAAAACTTTTTGACTCTATGTGGAGGGGACAAAAAAAAGAAGGAAGAAGGAGAGAAAGGGTCCATCGTGGAAGGAACACGCGTTTCATGACTACAATCGGCTAACCTTTTTACTGTGTGAGAGGGGGAAGAGGAAAAGGTTTCTATCCCTCCCCCAAGAGAGGAAAAAAAGGAGGAGGGGGGAAACCAAGGGGGGAAGGGAAAGATTCGCATAGGCTCTTTCTTTCTGAGATGCAGAGAACGGTGTTTTTGTTCTGCCGGTATCAAAAAACTAAGAAGAAATGAAGAAAGAGGCATTGAAACGCTCTTGATTTGGTAGGAAAGGATACTTCTCACTATATAAATGCATGAGGAAGGGGAAAAAAAAAAAACCATCATAGAAAGAAGGGGGGAAAAGACTGCTACTTCTTTTCACAGCAGACGAAATGTGTGCAAAGGAAAGACCAATCGCCTCCACTACAATCTAAAAAAAAAGGGTAGGAAAGAGAGGGAGGGGAAAGAGGGCCTTGGGGGATAAAGGAACCCTTTATTTTTTCAAAAAAAAGGGAGGGGGAAAGAGCTTGGGAAGGAAACAAGCAACTCGTGTTGCTTCCTCCTGTGAGGATGATAAAAGAAGGGGAAAAAGGTTTTCCTCCCCCCTTTATCTTTTCAAGGGGGACGGTCGGATTACCTTCGCGCAGAGGTTTAAGTCAACACACTTGGACCGCGAGAAAAGAGGAAAAAGGGAAAGGAGGGGGGGGATGTTAAAGAAGGGGGGGAAAAAAAAAAGAAAGGGAGATTGGTCTGAACCAATGGCTTCAAAGCATGGAGAAAAAAAAGATTCCTGAAGAAAGGGGGGAGGAAAATCATGGGGGGGAGGGAGCAACTATCCCTCTAAAGGGAGGAAAGATATATATCTGGGGGAGAAAAAAAAGGGAAAAAAAGGGACCAAAGGCGAGGAGATTACACTCGACTCCCTAAATATCTCAATGTAGAAAAAGATTTGGGGAAAGAATCAATATTACTACTCTCACTCAACAGTGGAGAGAGGGGAAAGGGGTCTGGGAGAGGAGAAGTAGCGTTCCTCAGTCGTGTTTCTTAAAAAAAGAGCGAGAGCAACCGCGCTCCTATGTTTTCTAAAACAGGAAAAAAAGGAAAAAGAAAAACAGATGATGGGGGGGGGAGGAAAGGACATCCCGTTGTTGATTGGGGCCACAAAGGGGGAGGAAAAGTGCAAGTACGTCGCTCTGTGTGATTCACGAGAGAGGGAGGGGAAAAAGGGGGGAGGGGCGAACTGTCGGAGGAAAAAAAGGAGAAGCGTCTTGGCCCCTATACACACTCATAAAGTGGTTCGAAAAGGGACCTTTTTTGTCCCGTCGAAAAAAAGGAAGGGGAATGTGCAGAAACAAAAAAGCCGAGCTTTTCAATGCTTCGTGAGCAACGGCAAGATGAAAAGAAGGATCGGCTCGGTTCTACCTCAGCACAAACAAACAGGGGAGGGAATCCAAATCTGGGAGAGAAAAGAAAGCAGTCAAATTATTGGTGAAGACTCTACTTCGGTTTGAAAAGGGGGGAAGGAGCGACCGGAAGGAAAAGGGGAAAGAACAGGTTAGCCGATGTAGTCATCCCGCGTGGAATGAGGCGAGGGTTTCTTTGCCCTCGTTTCAAGGAAAAAGGGAAAAGAGAGGGGGCGGAATCCAGGAAAAACCGGGAGGCGCTGCCAAATGTTACGGGTCGCTTCCATGCGTAGCGCAGTAGCTGAAAAAAAAATTATGTTTCAAACAACCTAAGACCTTGGAAAAAAGAAAAAGAGAGGGGGGAAAAAACGTCACGGGGGGGGGGGAAGAAAAGAGGGGAAACCTTTACTTTGGACACTTCCCGCAGCCAATAATAAGAGGGGGCCCTGCGTTTCCGCTTTAAAAACTCGTGACCGTTTTGGGAAAGAAGAGAGGGGGCGGGAGAAAAAAAACGGGCGAAAAGGACAGAGTGAAGCGAGGCATCGTTAACGAGCGTACAAGAGTAAAAGGAGCAGAAAAAAATGACGATTCTCTAAAAATCGCCCAAAAGAAAAAGAGAGGGGGGAAGGAGAGAGAAAGGAAGGGGTAAAAGTCTGGGAGGGGGGGGGGGTGGGAAAGAGAAAACACCACAAAAGGGGGAAGGAGGAGAAACTGATCTACAACCCACACATAATACTTTATTAATAATATAAAGGGAGGGGGGAAGAGGGGAGGGGGGGGGGATAGGGTTTCGGGAAAAGGAAAAGGGGGACAAAGCCGCTTTTTACTCTGACGCTTCGTTCCGATGCCAGAGGGAGTCTCGCCTCCGTTTCCTACATCTCGCAAAAGGGAAAAAGGGAGGAAAGGAAGAAAAAGAGGTACGGGAAAAAAAATGGGGATGTCCCCCGTTTTTTTTTTTCACATTGCGTAGGAGTCACGTTCACCTTTCCTCTGCAGTAGAAAAAAAGGAAAAAAAGAGGGTTTTGGGGGGGGGGTGGAAATACAGCAACCGCTCCGTCACCCTGGCAGAGAAGGGAAAATTTTGCATCTAATAAAACGTTTACCTCTTTGCGGAGGAAAGAGGGGGGAGAAAGGGAAAGGAAAAAAACTTGAAGGAAAGGAAAAAAGGAGGAGAATCGGCTACCTTTATGCTTTCTCGCTCTTATAAGGGGGAAATAAATGGAGTTCCCCGCCCCCTCCTCTATGAAAGGGGGGGGAAAAAAAAAAGTTTGTACTGGGAAGGAAGGAAGAGGAGACTGCGCTTCGAATCTGGCGCGCCTTTTCCGTCGTTGTTTGTGGCGAAAAGCCCGTATATTAAACTTTTCATAGACTTTGTGGAATAAGGGGAAAATAAATTAGGGAGGGGGGGAAAAAAAAGGAGACATTATCCCTCTATAAAGCAGCGCAACGTTACCAAAAAGCCACGTCGAAACAATTTCTTCTCTTTGTCATGGGGCCAAAGGAAAAAAAAAAGAAAAGGGGGTGAAAAAAAAAGAACGCATACCACGAGTTAGAATCCCATCGCGGCAAGGACGGGGGGGAACGGTCCTTTGTGGGCAAGAAACCAAGAGGAAAGAAAGGGAAAGGGAAAAAGGAAAGACAGGGTGAGGATTCTCATTTTTTTTCGCACGGGGTTGAGGACGGTCTGATTACAATTCCTCTTCGAGACGAGGGGGGGGGAAAAGGGGGGAAGGGGAAGGAAACAGGGGGAAAAATAAGGAGGGTGAGCTCACTGTTCTTTCGCCGTAGTCCTATGGGTGCTAAAAAAAAGACAGTTATATCTTCGGTATTCGAGAAAGGGAGGGAAGGGGAAAAAAGTTGTCAACTCATGCTGTACTTGGAAGCGGGGTCGAAAAGGAAAAAGATATAGATCTTTATACCCGCTTAAAAGTGAAAGGGGATTCGGGGGAAAGAGAACGAAAGGCTCCCTTTCTCAAGCTTTGGCGCCATTGGTGTGAAGGGATATCACCTTTATCTAACCTATTAGTGGGAAAAAGAGGATCGGCTCTAGGGGGAAAAAAAAATCGTCGTTTTGCTTCAAAAAAGAGTCGCGGGAGGAGGAAAAAAACGCCCTCTCTCCTATTTGTGGAAAAGGGAAAAAAAAAAAAAAATAAGCCCAAGGGAAGGGGGAAAGGGCAAGCATGAAAATCCCTTTTTTGATTTGGGGAACACAAGTTAAAAAGAAGGGGCCCGATGGGATTTCCTATTCTCTTGTATTGGGGGGGAGGAGGGGGGGAAGGGAGGGGCTGCAAAGGAAAGGGAAGAAAAGGAGGCTGGGCCACGATGACAAATCTCATAATTGTTGGAGGGGGGGAGGGGGGGGGGGGGGAGGAAAGGGAGGAGGAATCGGTAGAAGGCAAGGGGGAGGGGGGAAACGACAAACCCGAGCGTTCAATTCCTTTCTTGAGCAACGGAAAGAGGGGAAAGTGTTTCTGATCGTTCTCTTTATACCGAGAAAAAAGGGAAAAAGGAGGGGGGAAAGGGTCTATGAGGGGAAGCAGGAAGGCCTGACGCTAATAGGGGGAAGGACGTTTTCTTAATCGAAAAAGAAGGTAGAAAGGAAAAGAGAAGGGAAGTGCAAGCAAAGGGGGGAAGCGAAGGGGCCATAGTTTCACGTTTGTCCAGAGGTTCGAGCCATTCTTTTCTCCGCCCAAGAGGAAAAAAAAGGGGGGAAAGAGGAAAAAGGGGAGAACCCTTAGAAACCAAAGGGGAAAAAAAAAACGAAGACCATGAACTCCCAATCCAACACGGGAAAACAAAAAAGAAAAAAGAGAGTCCCCTACGTTTTTTCGAAGAAGGAGAGAAAAAGGGGGAACACTTGGGGGGGAAAGAGAAAAAGGGGGGGGACATCCAAAACGGTGGACCTTCTTCCTCGTGAAAAAACGCGGGGAACAGTGGGGGGGAAGGCAATCTCGAGGCGCAGACGAGCAACTTGGCGATATTTTAGGCCAACGAAGAAAAAAAGGGAAAAGCTAAAGGTCAAGGAGAAAAAAGGGGGGGGAGACGCCCACATGAGAAACTTCTCTAAAAATCGCACAACAAGAAAAAGCGAAAAAAGAAAAAAGAAGATTATTACTCCAGTCTGTCTTTGTTGTGGGGTAGAAGAAAAAGAGAGGGAAAAGAAAAGGAGGAACAAAGGAAGTGGGGAAGGGGCAGACGGAAGGAAATCGGCGTTTGTGAAGCCGTTCATTTAGGGGCGAAAAGGGGCGATTTTTAGCGCCGTTCGTCATGTGGGGGGGGGAGGGAAGGGAAAAAAAAGGGGCTGACCAAAGGGGGAAGAAAGAGGGTGATCGCCTCCGTGCCTACAATCTCGACACGTGGCCACATAGGGGAGAAGGAGCGTATATCTTTACCAAACCCGTTCCCCAGGTGTGAAAAGGAGAAAAAGGGCCCAGGTTTTGAGGAGGGGGGGAGGGGAAAACGTCCGCGGCAGTCGAAAAAATCGGGGAAGTAGGAGGGGGGGGGGGGTCAGGTGATGTTTCTTTCATAAATGGCTTAAAGGGGGGGAAAAGAAGAGAGAAGGCGCTACTAATGGCACTAACCGCTAACATTTGGACTAGAAAAAGGGGCGGCTCACTACTTCTTACGAAAAAAAGGGAGAATGTAAAAAAAAACGAAAGGGGAGAGGTATGACTACAATCGTCTAACCTGTTATGACTTCGCGCGACTTTTTAATACTCGTAGTCGCGGGGGGAAAAAAAACATGAAACAGGAAGAGGGAAAAAAAGGAGGCCGCTGCTCTTCGCATATCCTCTTTCTGTCGCTCGATCTGGCGCGAAGAAGGGTATCCTATCCCTAATAAGGAAAACGGGGAAAGGGGAGGGGGGAAAAAAAAAAGGAAGTGCAAAGGAGAAGGGGAAGGACGCGAACACTTATCCCTTCTTTATCACGATAGAAGCAGAAACCACTCCACCCGAAAAAGAGAAGGGGGGGGAAGGGAACCCTAAAAAGAAGGGTAAAAAAGAAAAGCCGGTCGCTACCAGCAATACAATCGAAGTTATGAATCCCATCTCGCCTGACTGGACGAGAAAAAGAGAAAAGGGTCTAGGGAAAAGGGGGGGAAAGAGGAAACAACTCAGACCGTGTGCTTGCCGCAGGGGGGGAGGAAAGGGCCTTTTTTTCCTACACATAGGAGAGGGAGAGGGGAAAACGCAGAAAGGAGGGGGGGTTGGGAAGAAGCAGAAAGCACTCAATTCCTCACCAGCTAGCGAGATAAGAAAGGAAAACGAATCGGTTATAGCTCCCGTTTCTTCTCTTAGGTCCGAGGGGCTGAAAGGGGGGAATTGAAAGCCGAATGGGAGAGGGGGAGAAGGAAAAGGGAAAAAAGGGGAAGCGGGGTCCCACATATCTCTCTCACAAAAAAGATCTGTTCTCCCCGCGGACAGGGAAAGAAAGGGAAAAAAAACAAAAGAAGAAAAAAAAACAAGCGATCAGCAATCGTGAAAGAAACGGTCGCAATCTTTTCTCCCTTTGGTTCAGAAAAAAGGGAAAAAAAAAAGGGGGAAGATGGGGAAAAAAAAACTTATCTCGCTCGCTGTTTGGAATTGAGAGAAGGGGTTGCTTAAAAAAGAGCGGCGAAAGGAGGGGGAAAAAGAGAGGGACGTCAGAAAGAAAAAAAGGGAAAATAGCAACGCAGCGAACGTTCAATCATTAAAACCCGGGTTGATTGACAAGGGGAAGGTCTCTCTGTATTCCTAACTTCGGATTGGAGGGGAAAGGGGGGGGAAGGGAAAGGGTAAAGATTTGGAGGAAAACGGGGGAGGGGAGGACGCTTCTGGCCACTATGACAAATCTATAAATGGTGGGGGGCGTTTTGTTAACTTCTTCGATCATGAGGAGGGGGGGGGGGGAAGAAGGGGTAAAAAAGAAAGGGAAAGGCAAGATGAACAAAGTCTATTCACCTTTTTTCCTTAATAGGGAGAAACGCAGACCATTCTCTCCATATCTAATCGCGAAAGAGGCGGAAGAGGAGGGGGTGGGGGGTTCACAAGAGTAAGGGGGGAGGGGCGGGAATCGCCAGCGAATAGAGGGGAGGAAAGTCATAACATTTTTCCTATTTATTCATAACGAGGGGAAAAAGGGGAGGGGGGAGGGGGAAATTGCCCGAAGAAGGAGAGCGGGAAAAAAGAGTCAAACTTTTTCTCGCTGCAAAGGTCGTAGCGCCTTAGCTTCCAAGGGTGCTCGGGAGGGGGAAGAAGAAAGGAAAAAACTACCAAAGGAAAAAAAGGGTAGACTGCCGCTGACCGTTTCACGTGAACCGGTTGGGGGGGGGGGTTTTGGGTTTTTTTTTGGGTTTTTTTTTTTTGGGGGGGGGGGGGAAATGTGGGGGGGGTTTACCCCCATTTTTTTTGGGGTGTGGTATTTTTTTGTTTTTTTTGGGGTGTGGGGGGGTTTTTTTTCTGGGGGTTTTCCTTTGGAAGGAGGAAAAGAGAAAGAAGGGGGAAAGGCTAACCTCGAAAAAGGGGAAGGTTGGGGGAAGAAAGCACTCAATTCGCGAGAGAAAAGGGGCAACTTATTCTATCACCCTACCTTCTTGCCAGAAGAAAAAAGGGGGGGAAAGAAGGAGCTTGAGGAGGAAGAAAGCAGATAAAAATCGCCCATAAAAAAGAAAAAAAGAGACTGCTTCAAATCTGCCCTGATATTATTAATCCCAGTCGGGGAGTGGGGTGGGGGGGGAAGAGAAGACTAAAACACAAAGGGAAGGGGGAGAGGAAAAAACAAACACAGACAGACTGGATTAATCCTAATCAGGGCGAATTTTTGAAGCCAGAGGGGGGGGGTGGGCTATTTTATCTCCGTGAGGGGGAGAGGGAAAAAGAAAGGGGGAACAAAGCGCAAGGGGAAGGGGGAAAGTAGAAGTCGCTTTCACTTGTTCTCGGCAGCATTCAGGGTGCTCGCAGAAGGGGGCTCGTGTTCTGCGTCCTCGCGAAGCTTTCCGCCAAAGGGAAAAGGCGGGGGAAAAAGGGAAGGATAAATGTTTGCAAAGGGGGAGGAACCGGGGGGGAGGAGTGGCTGCTGGTAATTTCCAAATTAACGGGTCACGTTCACCGGAAAAGGTAGGCTTGTCCTCTCCTTCATGGGTGGTAAGGGGGGGGGGGGGGGGGAAAGGAGAGGCGGGGGGCTATCTCAACCGATCCGAGCAAAAGAAAAATGGCATCTCAACCTCTAACATTTGTCATCGAAGAAAAGGGGGGGGAAAGAAAAAAAAAAAGGGGAAATGCCTCAAAGGTGAAACTCTGTCAAATAAAACTACCCTCCTTAACAATACACGAGGGGGTCGCGCTCCTATAAGTTTACATACTCTATTCGCGGGGGGAGGGGGGAAAAAGGAAAAAAGAGACCAACCTTGGGAAGGGAAAAGGGAAAAAAAAAAAGAAAAAAAGCGCGCTGCTCTTCGCATCATCCTCCTTTCTGGGGGCCGATTCGAGCGAAGGGGATTCTGCTTATCCCTCTCCCGATAAGGAAGAAATGGGGGGGGGAAGAGAAATCATGGGGCAAAAGGGGGGAGTGTCCTAACCTACTTCTAACACTGTCTACATTAGTCAGAAACCCCCCAACATCAAAATCAGGGAAAAAGAAAAGAGGGGGGGGGGAAGTGAGAAGGGGACGGAAGAGTGTCTCAATCAAAATCCTTCGCGACCACTCCTACAATCAGAACAGAGGAGGGGAAAAAAAAAAAGCGAGGGGAAAATTTGTGCAAATCAACCCCGTCTTTTTCATGCTTGACCGTTCGCAGGGGAAGACCTTTGGCTTCCTCGTTTGTGGAGGAGAGAGGGGGGATACACCTAAAAAAGGGGAGGAGCGCTCTTTTTTTTTACCTCACACGACTGAGGAAAGGAGGAAAAAGAAATAAAGCCAGGTTCTGGTGAAAAAAAAAAGGAAATTTTCGTGCGCGTAGTCCTAGGGAAAAAGGGCGTGCGCCCGGGCGCTCTTCGGGAGGCGGAGGGGAAAAAAAAAAGGGGAGGAAGGGGTATAGAGGGGGAGGTAAAAAAAAAAGTGGAAGCTGGGTCTCAACAGATCTCGAGAAAAGGAGAGGATCTGTGATACCCAAGAGGGGGGAAAAGTGTTGGAAAGCATGGGGGGGGGGGGGGGGGCAGCATCTTCCTCGAACTTGCGCAAGCTTTGCGCCATTGGGGGGGGGGGGCAGACCTAAAAAGGGGGGGGGGAGAAAAGAACCTGCTTGTATCTCGAGGGGAAAAGGAATTTGAATCTTCGCGTTGAGAGGAGGGGGGGGAGGAGGCCAAAAAGCTCAAGAGGGAAAAACAGAGAAAAGGGCAGCCCACGGTCTGATTTTTTCATCCAACGCCAAAAACCCCGGTGTTGATTTGCCACAAAGTAAAAGGGAAAAGGAAGGTTCAAAAGTAAAAGGGGGGGAAGGGGGGAGGACGTGGTCGCTACTTCTTTTGCTTGCAAACTAGGCGCCGCTTCTTTGGCACTATTCACAAATCTAAAATAAAGGGGGGGGGGGAGGGGGGTGAGTCTGGAGAGGGAGATAGAAAAAGGGTCGCCGTATGTTCAGGACACTACCAAAGGAAATTAGTGAGCACCGCATATTACCAAATTCCTATTAAAAAGGGGGAAAAGAACACCCTGCAAGGAGAAAGTCGAGGAGAAAGAGATCAGCGACAGTTCAACATTATTGTGTGGAAGAAGAGAAAAAAGGCTTTTTCTTTAATCGAACCGCGAATAGAGGTAGGAAAAGGAAGGAGGGGGGCCTAGTCAAGGGGGGAAAAAAGAGTGGGGGGGGGGTGGTCCCTCTTACCTTTCTATCGGTTTCGAGAAAGTCAACTTTTTCTTCTCTTCCAATGTGAAAGCGTTCAGGGGCTAGGGGGGAGGGGGGTGAAGTAACAACGAAACACCCAATTGAAGCTATGCCCCCGCCTACGTCCCCAAAAGACGCGGACCGTTTACCGTGACCCGTTACTTGGAAAATTGGAAAAAAAAAAAGAGGGGAAACTCAACTTTGGAAAGAAGGAGTGGAAAAAAAAAAAAGAAAGTGCGGAACGCAATTCGCGAGGCGCCCTACCGAGCAACTGGCGAGAGGAGAACGGCTCCGAGCCAGAGTAAAGTGTTGGGGGGGGGGCGGAAAAAGAAAAGGGGGGAGGTGAAAAAAAAGAGAGAGCAAAAAGAAAAAAGCAAGGCTCAAATCCCTACAGACTCTTCAAAAATCGCCCTGATTTAGGGAGGGAGCAAGCTGATCTTTAATTTT
>Ga0179593_1456156_pt1 | contig 19926 bp, 23 predicted proteins | sample CZODoug2_1_08_16_FD_185931 | JGI IMG/M metagenome (GOLD analysis project Ga0179593, IMG submission 185931) | Vadose zone soil fungal communities from Angelo Coast Range Reserve, California, USA - CZODoug2_1_08_16fungal (PacBio error correction) | ecosystem: Environmental > Terrestrial > Soil >...
GGCAAGCAAAAAAAGGGGGGGAAATTGGGGGTGAGCTCGGTGGCTCACAGCATTAAAAGCGGTGCAATATGAAGGGTAGAGGGAAAGGCGGAAAGAAAGCGGGGGCAAGGGTAGGGGGTGGGGTGTGTGGGGCAGAGGGGAAAGCCAAAAAGGGGGGCAGGAGGAACACGCGGGTAGGGAACTCAAGAAGGGAGTTAGAGGGATAGAGGAAGCACAAAAAAAGAAGTGATGAAGGAATTGTAGTAAAATCTACTGAGAGTTGAAGCAAAAAAAAGACACAACATTGCGTCTCCGTGCAGAAACGGATGTGGAATAGCGAACATATATGGGAAAAAAGGTTTCAGAGGAAGGGAAGGGGGGGGAATAGGTAATATTCAAAAAGGTGACATAAAAATCGGGGGATAAAGAAATAAAGTCTCAGGGCAAAAGAGCACAAAGGAACGTGAGGGCACGTGGGGGTTAAGAAAGGGTGTAGGGAAAGCAGTACAAGGGAGTGACTGGCGGGGGGTTAGGTAGAGCCAAGGGGGGAAAGGGGGGTAGTAATCAGTTTAAGTGTGGGGCGGCTGGGGGAAGGGGGACAATAGCAAGGGCAGGAAAGGAAGCGAAGGAATAAAGAGGACGGAGGGGATAAGGGGAAATGGGCAAAAAAAGTCCTTCAGGAAAATACTCAAGCCGAAGGGACGAAAAGGGTAAGGCGAGGTAAGCTAGTAAATTAAGTGGAAGCAACACAGAGCACAGGACGGGTGGGTAGGCATATGAAAAGTTGTCGACATAGAGAACAGGACGGAAAGTATGGTAGGGGGGAAATACACCGAAGTTTAAACGAAAAATTACGCGAGTGGGGAAGGGAGAAAAACGACACTCGGGGGAGAAAGGAGAAAAAAAATAATGAAGGAGAAAAAAGGAGAGGGGGGAAAAAAACAAGGGACGCTACAGAACGGGGGCGCGTGAGCCACGGGTGAAAATAAAGAAAGAGAATGGCGGCGCGGGTGAAAACGAAAGCGAGAGCAGACGGGCCGCAATATTGTACAAGAAAGATAACAAAGATAAAGGGGCCTGAGTAGGGATAAAGGGTCGTGATATGGGGGGGTGTTCAATACGTAACGGAAACTGCGGCGATCCGCTCTCGTAGATAACCAAGTCGGGAACGGGTCGAGGCAATTATGAACAAACGGAGGAAGGTGCAAACAGGAAAACAGAATAGGGGGACGAACGGTACAGAGAGGGTGCTCTGACAATAGGAAAGCAAGCGCGATGCACAAAGAAAAACGAGCAACGGAAAGGACAGGGGAGGACGTGGGAGGGAAGAATATAGGGGTGGCTGAAATATGAACGGCTGAAATATGAGAACTGCATGAGGGGAGCGGGGAGGGCTGAAAGAGGGGGGGGCGGTAGGGGCAAACAAAAAAAAAAAGTGCATTACAAACGCATGGCGAAATAAGTTCTGAATTATCTGCAAATGGTTGTACGGGAAATAGGAGGGGGACAAAAAAAAAAAATGAAAACGGCGATAGAGGGAGTGGGCCGTGAAGTTCTAAGTGTCGTGGAATGCAAAGTAAAGAGTGGCAGTCGGCGATCCCACTGACAACGTGTAAATTTGAAGTGGGACGAACGATGCAGAGGGGGGGGAAAGATATGGTATCAAGAACAAAATAAAACAAATAAAGGCCGCAGGCCTTCGGGCAAACGTAAAAAAAAGGGACGTATGTGGGCGATGCAGTGGAAAAAATTCGAATGACAATCCGCGAGTCAGCAAGCGGATGGGCCGGACGGGGAAGAAAAGGAGAGGGGGGCGACTAAGGGAGCAAGGATTTGCGGTTCGCGGAGAGTAAAAACAGAAAACACGGCGACCTAGGGATGGGTACAGGAGGGAGCGGTAAAAAACATTCTGAGGAGAAGCGGGAAGAAAGGGAAGGTGGGATGGAACGGGAACAAAAGATTCGGTGTGCGTCGGAAACTATGGAAATACAGAGGGTTGCTGGGGGGGGGAGGGGAGAGAAAAGGTAAAGGGGGAGAAATGACTTGGGGAGAGTCAACAGCAAATTGATAAAACCGAGGGTATCCGGGCAAAAAGACAATAAGGGTGTAATGAAGGTAGCAAAGGCCGTAATGTAGGCAGAGTTTGAAAGGGGTAGAAAGACCGGAGGGGGGGGAAGCATAGATGAAGTGGGAAAAGGAATGAGGCGATGTTCCCGCATACTGGGTAACGACGAGGTGGGAGGGATACACTGTCGTCGTGTAACAGTTTGGATGACATACAAGGGAGCGGGACTGGGTTAGGGCACGGGGCGGCGTTGTGTGCCTTCAGCGGAACCTAAAATGCTTTCCCACGAGTACAGCGGGCTTAGAACAGTGGAGGCGGAGCATAGGCGGAGGATAATGAACCAGCTCCAGTAAAAAGAGGAAGGAAAGGGTGCGGCCCAAAAAAAAAAAGAAAGAGTCCCCCACGGCTGCAATTAGCGGAGAAGAGACGAGGGGAGGGGGAAGGGTCGTCTGGGTGGAGGAAGTAAAAAGCCGAAGCAAGGAAAACGGGAAGGACGAAGGATGTAAAATAGAAGTGAAAATAGGAGGGGTGCAACATAAAATGGGCAGAGAACAAGAAGAAAGAAAGAGGGACAAAAAACGAGGGCGAAAGGATCCACATAATGGGTGTGGCCTGCCATCCAGTTAACTCGCGCAAGAAAAGAACTTAGCAAGATGTGGGCAAGCAAGGGTCAGGACAGCACGTGCCCAAGAGAAGGTCGGATGCGGGAAACAAACAAAGAGGTCGATGAGTGGCGCGTCACTATAAACGAAGTGGAAGTAGACGTTGAAAGTCGGTCGACTGTGGGACCGTCTGAGGCGAAAATGACGTCGCAGACTCAATAGGCAGAAAAAGACGGAGCAGATGTGGGGAAATCCTAGAAGCGAAAGGTTTGGGGAGAGAAACTGCGCGGCAAAAGATTGGCATGCTCTACACATCCGAGAGAGAGGACAAGCGGCAATCATCAATCAGACCATGTTTGCAGTAACCAGACAAACCACGCTGAACAGTTCGACGGAGATGAGGTGTGTATCGCAGGGGGCAAAAATGAGAATAAAAGGGGCTATGGGTGGGCGGGTGGGGCGCGGGGAAGAAAGGGCACTCAACCGGCCCACAATTATGTCAAGTGGCACTACGGCACTCGAGCCCGAGGTAAGGCTGGCGACCTAGGAGAAAAAGTAACAAAAAAAAGGGGAAGGGCAACATCCAGAGGGGGGGGGTTCTGGGATAACTGAGGGGAAGGGCGCGAATGTGGGACTTAATGGGGTGGACAAAATATTTGTCACCAACGAAAAAATGGTTAACAAAATCAAAAAATCAAAGGTGGGGGAGGGGTGCCGTAACGTCGGTGGACCCGGGAAGTTCGCGGGGCCTTCGGTGAATAGCGGGGGGGAAGGTGAACAAAATAAAAAACCTACAAGTACGGGAAAAGAACAATTAGACAAACAAGAACGAGTGAAGGCCAAGGGCGTAAACTATACAAACTGGTGCCTAAGTGCGGAATCAAAACGAAAACAAGGAAAAAAACGTGCAGGTCTAGGGCAGGGAAGAAAGGAGAGCAAGGCAGGAAAAAGGGGGAGGTGGGGCAATGGTAAAATACGGAAAAATCACCAACAAAAGAAAAAAAAAAAAAAGAACAGGGGGCAGAGAAAAGGGGATGCCAAAAAAAAAGGAAGGAAGTCGCGTTGCGCCATTACGATCAACGAGGGTAGACTGGTGGAAAGGGGACCGTGGCCATTAAAGAAGGGAGAACCAGAGGGATAAGACAAGGGGGATGGTGGCAGGGGTGTTACCAAATGTGAGACAGTCGTGGCTGGGCAAAAAGAGGGATGAAATGATGAGCGAACTAATGGAAAAATTAAGAGGGGGATGGAACAGGGGAAGGAGCGTGCGGGGAGGGAGTGGTATAAGGAAAAAAAAAAGAAAGGGGCGGGCACAGCAACAAACGGACAATAGGCGTCGTAGACAAATAAATGCTGTCAAGCTGGAAGTAAAAAACGGCAGGCGGATGGATAAAAACAAAGGGGGAAGGTAAGTCCAATAAGTCGCACTAGTCGGGCGGGTAAGGTAAAGGGAGTTGTCCCCAGAAACTCGAACAAGGGAATCGGGCTGGCCCGTGTAGAAAGGGGGAGCTAACTGGTCCACACGTCTTTACCTGTGGTAGACCTCCTGCAGACTCGGGTGTGTCAATTGAACAGACACACACGATGGCGATCAACTGCACTAGAGTAGTAGCGCAGATCGGACATCCCATGAGGGCGAACTCAGAAAAAAGAGGGAGAACAGTAAGGGGGCCGGGGGAGCAAAAAGAACAAAACAACATCTCGGTAAGCGTGACCAGCCGAGGGGTGCAATAATTCCGGGATCGGTCGCTCCCCTCCATCGCAAGAGATGAAAGAGTGAAATAACGGGGGTGGCAACTAAAGTGACGATAAGCGGGACGGCGTGCATAATCGATAGGGCAAAAGCCCTTCGGACTACAGCGTGAGGTACGACCCGCGCTACTACGTGGAAATGAAAGCAGGAACAACGCGAGAAAGGGGTCCAGCTACGCAGGTGCAAGACAAGAGAAAAAAGAGAGGTGAACCCCCGCCGAAAAATCACTAGGCAACGGGGGGTAATAATGACGTGGCGGGGGTCCGTAGGGCTGTGACTAGGGAGAGGGTGGCGGCAACAAACAAAAAAGGTCGTGAAGGGAAACTTCGTAAAAAGAAAAGCCAAAAAGAGGGATGCGTGGCGACAGGGTCAATGAGGCGTCGCTCACTTCCGACACGTGAAGATTGGTCCTTCTATTTTGTGCACGGGCGAGGCAAAATCGACGGCACTAGTAAGGGCTGCAATTGAAACGGACGCCAATAAGACAAGGGTAATGGTGGGAAGAGAAACGAACAACTCGCCACAAAAAAGGGGATCTGGGGGGCAAGTCACCAAAAACAGAAAAACGGACGGGAAAGGGGGGGGAAAGCTAAAATACTGGGAATATGTCACGGAATAAGCGGTGAGCGAGAGCAGTAGGAATGCTTGGAAGGCCCTGGTAAACCCGGGCGGAATCCATAATGATTTGGGGGACGCGTGGGTATTGAATAGGCCAATAAACACCCCTCGGAACACCTATAAAGCGCTAGGTTGACATGGGGGGGGGAAACGATCCTACATGGCATTGTAGTCGCGTGGAAAGAAAGGTGACATCGTGGGTGTGGCGAGAGCGATGTAAAGGGGGAGTGGTATACCATAACAGGTAATTAAGCTGTGCAACATTCTTGGTCGGAGGAAACTGAAAAAGACAACGAGCCGAGTTCGAAAGGGTCAAGCACGCGTCAAAAGGAACGTCGGGCGATCGAGTATGTGGAAAAGTCGGGTCCGACGTTTAAGTCCAGAGAAGCCGCACATATCAACGAGCATATCAGGTACGGATCCTTCGAACCAAGCAAGTGGTCTGGGGTACGCCGGGAATTCAGGTGAAGAACAGCCGAAAACGAATATTCGCGTGACAATACCAAAAAAGTGGGTCAGTAAGAGAAGAGGATAGTGGGCAGTGTCCGAGCACTAGAAAGATCAGATCAACACACTCTTTGGTTACCAAAAACAAAAGCGACCGCATAGGCTTCAAGGGATCTCTGAAGCAACAAGAAGGATGTAAAAAAGGGAAATAGAAGGATGCAAGCCCTGACGTGACTACGCCATATCTAGCTAGCAAGCCGCGGTGGGGGAGCCGGCACGGAAATCGTACGGATTCACAAGGAACAATCTCATCAGAAAACTAACGTATACGTGCATATCCGAAAGGAGAGTAAAGCCGCGGCGTTCATCCGATGAGTGAGCAAACAGAGGGGGGGAACAGAAAAAAAGCCTCTGTCGGGCGGAGATGAAGCAACAACCAGAGATAAGAAGTGCAGGTAGTAAGTGTGGCGGAACAGATAGCAACATCGACTGGTCAGCAAAAAAAACACTCCAACAGGGGAACTGACAAAGATCCAAATGTGACGTGGGCGGTGGGAAGAGGGGTTGGCAGGAGGCGCCGTCCGGTCCGAAAAGAAGCGCGTCTGTTTCGAGGTCGAATAACGGTAGGCCGCTGAAGAGAGACTGCGTGGGGCAGGGGGCGAGGGGTAGGAACAAAGACGTTGGGAAGTAACCAGAAACCAAAAGATCTAGCAGCTAAAAAAAATCACGGCGAAGACGGGCGGCACACGCAAATCAAATGTCACCCCATCATGCATAACACGATAGAACAGGTGTGGAATAATAGCTACAACTGGTAATAAAATGAATGTACCGGAAAGACAACATGAACGTGAGGGGGAAAGCTGTGGGAGACGGGAAGGGCACCACTCCCCTATGCTCCCAACACGCCCACAAAAAACAGATTCGACAAAATGATGGAGTGGGGAAGATGGCGCAAATCAACGGACTGGAGGAGGGGGTCTGTGAGAAAACGAATACTACAGAGAGGGCAAAGGTTAAAAGCACCATGTTGTGTTGCGTCGGTCGAAACACTTCGCGAGGGGGCGCAACGGGTGTCGGCAAAGAGGAGGGGAGTCGCACGACTGGTCATGAGGTTAGTCGAAAAATTATTGCTCGTATGGTCACATGGCGGACGACGTGAAGGTCATGGGTGGGGGAACGCAAAATAAACGGTTGGCTATTTCTTAACAAAAATCGGGGAGGGAGAGGACTGTGCGTGAACGTCGCGACGGATTACTGCGCGATCGGGCGATCTATGAGTCAGCGGCAAGCCGACCAAGCGGGGGAAAAAGCTCGGGCATCGCGGAAAAAGAAAAGTAGAGGGGAGGACAGCTCCCCGGAAAAGAACACGGCTATGAAGCACCTCGGGTAAAAATGGGTGGGGGCAATGATGCAGTTAAAAAAAAAAGAAAGAGTGAGGGCCCGGGCAGAATCGATCTAACATGAAGGACGGCGAGACCCAGTGGAAACAGAAGAGGCTTTGCCGCGGAGAAAGGGAAGGGGACAGAACTTAGACAGGCCGTACAATTAGTCAGTTGGGGGACGGGGCTCTGTTGTGGGTTATGACCGCACAACACCGGACAACATGACGGGGCCTAAAAGGGGAACTCAGGCACGTGTGGTCTTGCGTAAGGAGAATAAGGATCGTGGTGCAAAGGCAAGGACGACACATTGGCATGAGGAAGAAGGGACGAAATGGATCTCCCCACGTGAGACCAAGCGGGTAAACCTTGTGCTGACAGTATGACGAAAAATAGGGTAGACAATGAACGCTCGCGGTTGGCTATAGTTTGCGCAAAATGACGTTTTCGGCGGAGCGGGGGTATGCTGCCGGAGGAACGATATCAGCAAAAAGGCAATCTCTGGCCTTACAAAAGCGTCAGGGGTTTGACTGGGAGAGAGATGTTGATAGGGGGTCAGATGCGTGAGATATGTGCCCGATAGTTGGCAAAGGGAATATGTGGGGATGTGGGTCTCCATAAAAAAAAAGAACACCGGGCTATGTGGGTAGGAGGGGGTGTTAACGATCGATTGCAATAGGGCTGGGCAGGGTCGCCCAACAAGGGTCGGGGGTGGGGGCAGCGCTCATGAAGAAACCAGGGGTGCTAAGCACAACAAAAGCGCTGAGGGGGGGGGCAGGGGGGCGTCTGACGTATGCTGTATGCGTGGTCGGCAGACACGGAGGGCGCATCGGCAGACATGCCACCTTGAAAAACCACTGGTCGTCAGCCATTTGCGCGGGCAGGCGGTGAACCGTCCGCAACCAGACCTGGAGCAAAGAGGACATTGACAGACCGGCGGGCCAGAGAAACGGTGACGTCGAAATGCGATCTCGGGGGGCAGGGGTTCGCGTGGGGGGTGGAGAAGAGGGAATGTGAAGTGCAGTACAGCAGGATCAAAGGGGAACCAAGAAAATCAGCTATTAGATCACGGCTTCGGTCACGTACACGGAAATAAAAAGGGGGGGGGGGGGGGGTAGAAGACACAAATGAGCTGTGATGAAACAGAAATTAATGGTCACAGGAGCGTTACGGGTGCGACAAGGGAAAGTGCAAATACCGGGGGGGGGGGGGGGAGGTACAGACGGAGGGGCGGGCGGCAAAGGTGAAAAGTGGGGGGGGGGGGGGGGGAAAGAACTCGTGGGTGTGAACTGGGCGTGAAGTGAGAACAGATCTCGGCTGCCAAATTCGTGGTCAGTAGCGGGGCATACCGCTAGTGGGGGAGGGTGGTGCAGTCAAGAGCACGGAACGCCCGGTGGCAAACATAGCGGGCGGTCAGGCAAACGGCAGGCAGGACACCCTACTAAGGGGTGAGGGGTCGGCTGGGCAGTTCCTGCGTGAACACACGGGTGCGGCGCCCGTGGACAGGGCATACGGGATAGGTAGACGATGGTATAACCGCAGGGGGGAACACCATCCCCCTGCAAGGGCCAACGAGTAGAGGTATACGCAAATGGGTTTTGTGTCAAAACAGGGACGCTGAGAGGGACCCGTACACCTCCAATGTCAGGGGGACGGTGGGGAGTGAGCCGAAGGCGGGGGGGAAAGCCGCTCCTGAGTGAAGCTGTGGAAGCACCGAGGTAATACGACGGGGTGAGGTAATACTCCAATGAAAAGGCGCACATCGAGGTCCCGAAACCGGGTCTTAGGATAATAAAGGGGGGCCGTGGATAAGTGGGGAACACAAATAACTATTGTCTGCGTGATAAATAGATATGTAAATCCCTGCTGGGGGGGCGGAGTGGTACGTCAGGGGGCGGATCTCTTCCTTCATAGAACGAAAAGGTGCAGAACGATATTGGATGTGGGTCGGGGGCTGCACGACGGCAGGCCCAGAAACAGACGACGATAGAGGGGACCAAAAAATCACGGTCATTAATTTGCTGAAAAAGGGTTATTGGGGGATCACGGAGGGAAACGTGCGCGCCTCATGGCGCTGGGGAAGTGTTCGGATGAGGTGTGCCAAATGACCTAGAGAATAAGCACAAAGGACCTATCGGACATCGAAGAACATGACAGTACGACAGGCCCTTAACTCGGCGAGCAATCGAATCCCGGAAAACGCGGAGAGGGGGGAGAACTGGTTAGACTAGAAGGAAAACATATGTGACATCTGTGGCAGAGGGTAGAGACGCGGAGGGAAGCTCGAATGGGGTGGTAACAATATGCCGGAAACCTCGTGCAATAGAGCCTTGGCGCACAAAAAAGTGAACTACCTGCAGTCAGTCTCTGCACGGGGCCATGCACGGCACGCATGGGGAGGGAATCGAGGGAAAAGCGTAGCCCCCGTGGCAAGGAGACCTGGTAAGTTGGGGAAAGAGTAGCGCTCTGGGAAGAGGGAATCGTCCGTGGGCTCAATCCGGTGCACACAGGGAGCATTACAGAGCGGGATACCCAGGGTGGGGCTGCATGATTCGGGTTGAGAGTGCGGGCAACCATCGGCGGAAGGGAGAAGATGTGATCGCTTGCACAAAGCGTATAGATATTTGTCTCACACGGATAACCGAAAAAACGAACCCTGCGGCCAAATCATAGAAACGATCGAAAGGACAGATCAAGGAGGTGAAAAATTAAAGTCTTGGTGAACAGGGCAAAAAGAGGCAGAGGGATGAGGGCCGAGGGAGAGTGGGGGATTCTGGGCTACTGAGAGGCTCTTTACACAAAACCTGCGACGTGAAAGTATAGCGCCAGCCGTTGGTGCGGGGAGGAAGGCCCCCAGGCAGAAAAAGGAAAATCCGGGAGCACGACTGTGACTGGGATGGGCACGAGGAAAGCAGCGATGGTGAATAAACGCGAAAAAAGGGAGCGAAAAAAATCAAAGGAAATTCAGAAAGAAGTGGGCATAGATCCCGACAGGCGTGCTGAAATGGGGATGACGATGGACAGCCAATATAAAAACGAAACCTGGTAGAGTGCGGCGTGAATGTAGAGGACACCGGAAAAGGCGGAATCGGTTGCCGGTCCAGAGGCGGAGAAAAACAGCCGAAAGGAATTGTGCCAACGGTCGAAAGACCGGTTAAAGCAAGACACAACAAAAAATGGTAACAGGAAAGGGGCGGAGAAGGAAAGGGGCAACCTCCCGAACGGGGTAAGTCGTCCAAAGCGTAGTTCCGACACCGACGTCAGGGGCTTTAGACTGGGGGTCGGCGGTGTACTGTGGGTGTGGCGAATTAAAACAGAAAGGTTCGGAGGGCAATGAGCGAATGTCCGGTCATGGGTGAGTAGCATCATTTCTAAGACAGAAGGTAGTCTGGGGTTAAGGTATAGAGTGCGGGAAGTAATTAGGAAAACAAGGTGCAGGGTGAAAAAGGGGGAGTCGGATGGGGCCCTAGAGAACAGATGGTCAGTAAAGCCCCGAAGGAGGACGGGAGACACGTGGCTGGAAGCCTAGCGATAAAGGGATCGGAGCTAACAAAAAAGACTTCAGGTACCTGACATAAAAAGGGGGGGGGGGTGTCGCAATGAGAAAAACACAAAGAGGCTTTAGTAAGGCATAAACTTATCCGTATATCGAAGCCTAGAATAGGGTGGGAGAAGGCAACACCCCCCCGGGGGGGGGGGGGGCCGCGGGAGGGGAGGGGCGAAGCCAGTCATGATCTATGCCCTAAGGAACTCCTGAGGATTAGGAAATGCCCCAAGGGGTAATGTGGGAACTTAACACATCCTGGAGGAGAGGAGGGGGCACAGTATTGCAAGCAAAAACTAATCGTACTAGCAGAGACTTTTTGGGATGCTTGTGCAAATAGAGCCGTGGGGGCGGAAATTATCGCCCCCCATGGGGCGGGGTCTACTTTTGAGCATTGTCGATGGTGGGTAAAGTTCATGGGTCTCGCGCAATGTCTAAAGGAAAGTGATCACTAGGAAAGACCTGGGGGGGGGGGGTGTAAACCACCAGAAAAAGGTTGTTAGGGGTGGAGAAGTGGTGCTTAGGGAATTGTGGAGCTCCGCGGGAACAGGAAAAAAAGCGCCGAGAAAAGGGCCGAGTTAGATAGCTGGATTTAGGTATGCAGAGGGCATAATGGGAGGCACGGCTCGCAACCAAGGCTGGAGGGACCTAAAATGACCCAAAGGGCGTGATCACATGTCTGAGACAGCAGGGGAATAGTCAAGTCGAGAAGCAGTAAAAAGGCGATGATGTAGGTAAAGGATGTGTCTTAGAAAAAAGTCAAGGAAAATAAATGAAGAAAGGTTGACTTGATCGAAATGGCGGCCACGAAACGGTCAGGGGTGCTTCTCGCAGGAGATTACAAGGGAACTCAGCCGTAGAGACCTAGGACTCTCTCGGCAAGGCCAGGCATAAACACAAACAACCGGGTGATCAACGGAATGGTATCAGGGTGCGGGACTACGAAGAAAAAATGGTGAATCGAAAGGGTCTACAAGAAGTAACCATGAGGCTCAGATGAGAAAGCCAGTTTAGGGACGAAAAAAGAGATACGAAAACGCAAAATGAGCCGATAAAGGTGGTCTGAGACAAGTGGCCTACCACACTACCCCTCTCAGAGTTCCTGCCTCGTCAACAAGAGCGCATTGTAGCTGGGGGGGGTGGGGAAAAAGGTACATAGAAGAGATGCCCGACAAGGGCAGGACGGGAAAAAGGGGGGCTCCAGAAAAAACAACAAAGAATCACGCAGAAGAAGTGAGAAGTTAGGGGGACGAGTGGAGGTTTTGTGCGGGGGGCGGGGGGGGGGGGGGGCGGGAAAGCGGGGAGGCCCACACTCGATACTATCCGGGAGAAAATTGAATCAAAATTACCAAGGGATGTGAGTTGCTGGGGGCCTCAGGACAAACCGGCCGCCGGTGCCCAAAGCCGGACCTGCCTCTCGTGGGATAAGATAAAGTGGAAACCACAGAATCGGAGTACCACGTGGGGCAAAGCGACTGCGAAAAATTGACATGCGGAACAACGACAGGTGCTCATATCCCCAAGTAAAAGTTCGAGAAAACCTTCAAAAAAGGGGAAACGGGGGATGGGGGGAACGGGAACCCCAAAATAGCGCAGTTTGATAGAGATAAGAATGCAATCCGCCCAGGTGGCTTGGGAGAGGGACAAAAAAATAGCGAAGCCCAGTTCGGGGGCGCGGCGCACACACAACACCGATGCCGAAAGAAATTTTGAGCGCCAAAAGCCACCACAAAAAAAAAAAAATGCAAGCACAAAAAAAAAAAAAAAAAAAAAAAAAAAAAAAAAAAATGCAAAAAAAACTATCTGATCCAAGACGTTATACTGTGACGGCCGGTTATTTGACAAGTCAGTCGGACTAAACGAAGGACGAGACGTAAAGCGGGGTTTAAACAACTTAGCCGGCTGCAGGAGGGGACACGTTCTTGAACAAACGCTTGCTATTGTGCGTCTGGCCTACGTGCAGGCAGAGTAAGCGTAAAAGAAGACCATGAGTGACAAATGTCGGAGGAAAACGAAAGATCTGGGAATAGTGACCTACCAGTACGGTTCCGTGCAAGGGGATATCATAAAGCCCACTTGAAAGTCGCGAGGGTAGGGGGAGCCATCAAAAAAAGAAGGGAGAGAGGAGAGGCAAGAAAAGAAGGCGACTGGGCCAGGCCAATAGGAAGAGAGGAACAGGACGTCGTTGTTAAATCCAAAACCGGAAGTCAGAGATCTAGCCTAGAGATCAGTTGCACACTGGGAGGGGTTGTCTTAGGTTGCCATGGGAGGAGACAAAAAAAGAAAGGCAAGTTAAACAAAGGGGCGGTGTAGAGAGCGCGTGCCTAACTAAAAATCACGTCATTCCGAGGAAGGAATAGTTCGCGGGAAGAATGCAAGACGAACCGGAGAAATGGAAAAAAAGGGGGGTGGGTCCGAGAAAGGTGCAAAGATGAATTCGAGCGTTGGGCGGGGGTGGGGGGGGTGGGGGGTGAGGGGGGGGGGGGGGGGGGGGGGGGGGAAAAGGGTGGGGGGGGGGGGGGGGGGTGGGGGGGGGGGGTGTGGGGGGTGGGGGGTGGGGGGGGGGGGGGTGGGGGGCTGGGGGGGGGGGAGAGGAAGGGGGGGGGGAGGGGAAGGGGGTGTGTAACTAGGATGAAAAAAAAAGTCATCGACAGCACACAGGTTCACGGCATTTGGGGATGACAGCTTTAGCTGTCAGGGTAGGTAAGCCAAGGGGACGCGAAAGGAGAGTGCCTTACCGAAGAGAAAGCATGGGCATGCGAATGGACAGAAATCTCTTCAACGAGAACTTATACTGTGACAGAATCAGGAGACATAAGAAAAAGGCGTCAAAACAGAGGGGGGCGAAGAACACCTGGGCAATCAGGGTAAAAGGACCAAAAGCGCTACTGCTCTTCAGCGTGAGTTGAGTCAATGTTCAGTCGAAGTCTGACGGATGAGGAGGAGCATACAAATACCACGGGGGCAAGGGGGTCGTATCTGACGGCCTCGGAATATACCCGACCTGGGGGTCACGGCTAGGAATCGGGACCTGACAAAAACGATCTATTAAAGAATTATTAGGTTGGGGGAAGGAAGAACAGTTTTTCGGGTTAAGCGGGGTGGTTTAGATAGGCGACTGGGGGAGATCGCAAAAGGCAGGTTAAGGGCAAACAGGAGTGCTGATGTACAAGAGAATCATTGATACTTTATCGAAGAGGAATGCAGGAGGGTGGACCTTGTGGCAGGGAAAAAGCGGGAAAAAGGGAGGGAACGGGTTGGGTCAAACTGAGAGGAGAAAAAGGGAGGGAGAAAACTCATATCGGAGGAACGGGAGGCACTGCGAAAGGGAGACAGCGGAAGGGGAGGACGGAGGAAAGAGAAAAATTTGTGCACTGCTGAAGGAAGGGGAGAGGTAAAAGAGGGAGGCAAAAAATCCCCTCGGGTGAATAGGTAGACGTCGGGATGTTGTGCGCATAGGGAGATGACACAAGGAAAACGGGAGGGAGGTAGGGAAAAGAAGCCAGGAAGGAGCGAAGAGGGTGGAGCCCAAGATGAGACATCCAAAAGAGTTGCTCTAACGGACTGTAAGACTTCCACTATACGATTGTAACCACGGGTCCCTGTCTGAGAGCCCAACATCCAAAGCGGAACAAGGGAAGGGAATAGTGAAAAACAAACGTCAAGAAATGAAGGGGAAGCGGAGAAACTGTTAGCTGGACAGGTGTCAAAAAAAGGAGGCGGACTGAAGAGACGGTGGGAAGCACCTTGATCACCATAAGTGCGATTCGGGGTCAGCTCCGGAAGGTGATAAATAAGTCCGACTGCAGAAAAAAAGGAGGAGGACATCGGTGACTGGGAGAACCGAAAGGAGGCCAATCTGGGAAAATCGCCTTCGAACAAAACCCCAAGGGGACTCTAAAGTAGAAGGGAAATCAAAAAAGTTGCGAAGAGAAAATGCTAAGCAGAGAAGGAAGCCGAATCGGCACTCTTCCTCCGGGGTATTACAGGTCAAAAGATCATGCGTCGTTATGCTCCGAAATTTCACGAGGGAAAGGCTGCCACCTAACGAATCACAATGTTGGACAATGTTGGAGGTGTGCGAAGAGGACTAAAAGACGGGATACCTAAAGAAATTGCGACTAAAACATGAACAGGGAGGTAAGAGTCTAGCATAGCTACTCGGGAAAAAAAAGACGAGTGGCGGGGCGAATGCGCACTGGGGGGTATGAGGTGGGGGGGGAAAGCCGAGGAGTGAATAGGGGGTAAGTCCGAGAAGATTTGCATCGACGCAAAGGAAAGCACCAACACATCCTCCCCTGGGAACGATCAGTGGACGGGGCTCATCCAAACGAACTCGAAAGGAGGCTGAGGAGACAACGGAAAGAGGAATACAGAACAAATCTGCAAATTCCTTGTTAATGTTGATCCCAACATTTCTGGCAGACCGGCTCAAACCATCCAAGGAAAAAACCACGGGACATTCTCATCACAAAGTGTCGGAAAAATGTGGGGTAAAGTGGGGGCAGAGGAACACATAGAGGAGGTGACTTGCAGAAGATAACGACAGAAATTCAAAAGGAAAAGTACTAATTGAGAACAGGCCACATCTCCCGTCCCTTATACAATGTGGAGAAGATGGAAATGAGAAATTGAGACGCTTGGGGCTGGAAAACAAACATCATTCTGTGGGTTAGTGACAAGGGGAAAGGCAAAAAAAAAAAAACTGTGAAAAAAACTATCATCAAGCTGAAGAGCCAAAGGAGGTACTCAAAAGGGGAGCAGCGGGGGCGGGGGGGAAGAGCGAAATAAAGACATGTCACTGTTTCACTGCGCTCTCGGGGAGAAAAAAAAAGAATGTAGGGGCTTTTTGAGGCTAACAGACAGAACGCAAGGGAAGCAAGAGTCGCGTCACGGAAAGGAGATAGTGGAGGTGCCGGAGGCCAAAAATAGAGATTGTGAAAAAATCCGAACCCCAACGGGGGGCGGAGTAGAATGGGAAGGGGCGGGAAGAAGAAAGGAGGGAAAGGGGGCAGAAAAGATGCCAGGGTCAGGAGGTTGGCGCTGACCGGATCGCGAGAGGAGGGCGCGATAAAGGACGGACAAATCTGCTCCAAAAAACAGGCTCGTGGAAAGCAGCAAAAGGAACTGTGCACATAAGCACACAACGGCGGGAATCAACCGGCAGACCGCGTCAAGAACGAGGTTCAGGGAAGAATCGTGACAAAACACAGAGGGAGGTCGCAAGAGGGTGGTGGGGGGGGGTCAGTCCAGAGGGTCCAAGAAGTGAACGGAAGCACAACATAAACGTGACGGGATTGGCGTCTCAGCGCCTGGGATCGTCTAGGGATAAAGGGGATTCGGCCTGGGAGATGGACAGAAAATGGAGGAGGTGGCTCCCGGAACAAAAAGGGTGGTGATCCACCGCTGAAAGAAGGGAAGCCACAAGCTAAGTATGAAAACCGCTCACTGATGGTCTGCGAGATAAAGAAGAAGAAGGTGTGAATATCAGAGGGAGGGAAGAGACCTCGCGGGGGAGGAAGAGGAGGAAGCGAATGTGGGCTATGGTTTAGGATAAATCAAAGGAGGTGAAACGGAGGGCGACGGTGCAGGGAAGGGGGCGGAAGACTGAATTGGGACTGGGGGCGGGGTCAAACGGGGGGAAAAGAAAGGGAAAGCCGTAGTGTCGTCTGTCGCAGGCCTGTGTCGCAAGTGGGAGATGAAAGAGAGGGGGCGGGCGTGAAAAAATCGGAACCAAACAACGCCTGGGTGGGGTAAGCCCAAGCAGAGAGAACACGACAAAAACGGTTGGATGTGCGTATTTAGAAAAAATGGAGAGAGAAAGACTCGGACAAACGGATCGAAAGAGAACGATAAAACGCGGGGAAGGGTTCGTTAAAAAAGTGACAAGTGTATCGTGAGTGAGATGAGATTTATAGGGTCCATCTCCATACGGGTGCTCCATAGAGTAAAAAGGGGTTGGAAATTGGGTCGGAAAACACAAAAAATAGGGCGAACTTGTGAAAGGGGAATGTGGGGTGCGGAGGAACTAGTTGAATAATGACCGGGAGATGCTGATTCGGCTTGTAGAGAAATTTATCTGGCGAATGAGGGAAGGGGGTTGGAAAAGGAAAGCTATTTGGGGAGAAGGGGGAGAGGGAACACGCACCTGCCAAATCTTGGACAACTATGCAAGATCGGGAGGAGGCAAATCGATGAACATCGTTGGAGCAGAGTGGCACGTTGAGGGAAACGCAAGTGGAAAATCAAAAGGAATGGGCGACTGGTCTCCTACACCGAAAGGTTAGAGGGGAGAGGGTATGAATATTCAAGACCTCTAATACGAATTTAAATCGTTGGGAAGCAGCCTGTCTCAAGGGCAAAAAAGGTGACTAACAAAAGTAGAAGAAGAAGTCGTCACAGCGGGGGGGGGTGGGGTGGATTGGAAATGGTTGTAGCCCTCCATCTCGCAAAAAAAGGAGATGGAGTAAAAAAAGTAGAAGGGTTAGGGGACTTTCTTTTAGGCGAATTATTTCAAGGGGGAGAGGGAATCTAGGATACTCCGGAGGAGCGCGGATGGATACAAGCCAAAGGGAAATAGTGCGGTACGAAGGGGCGATTGTTCAAAAAAAGATGCAAGGGAAGAATAAGCTACTAGAGTTCGTGTCATATCTAAAAGGGATTCCGAGTTTTACTTGATCATAAAGGAAAGGTGGAAAGGGGGGATAAAGGGGGGGGGAAAAAATCTGGAGGGGGCGAGGGGTGATTTGCTAAAAAGATATATGGGGACGCTATAAACGGCAAAGAATTGGTGCAAATGGCCGGTAAACGGAAACGTGAAAATCAAGTGTCTTACTTTAAAAAAGAGAAAAAAAGAGGAAAAGGAAGCACATATACCTAAATGATCCGTAGAGGCGTAAAATGCAAGGACTTCTGGGGGGCAGAAAAGTATGTGCCATCAGTACTGGGGGTGTCCAACAGTATGGACGAATGCACCGAACGGGACTAATACTGCTAAAGTGAGATCAGGGAGAGGGGGATTAGTGCAAAGAGTGAATACAAAGGGCCTTCCCCTGTGAATGATGGGATGTAATATCTGCTCATTAGTTCAGTGAAGAGGTCCGAGAAAGAGGTTTCGAATCGGGGGAGGGCTAGGGGGGGGGCGGGGGGAGTGGGCGAAAGAGGCTTCGGTACAACAACGGAACCGCAGGTCGCTAAACTATAAGGAAAGAGGACAAGACGAAATCGGGAACCAAAGAAAAGAAAAGATTAAAAATCCTTGTAAAATGTGGGGCTGACAGTCCGAAAGAATGAACGACGGGCAATGGAGACTTCAAACCACAGGGGATAATGAACCGCAGAACGTCGTTCTCTAGAGTGTGCGGACGCGCACCTGGACAATTAGTAACTGCGGCAGACGAAGCAAGGAAAGAGGGGGGCAGTGTTTCCATAGAGCGAGAGGGAAAACAGAAAGGAGAGTAGAGGAAAAGGACACAATTTTTGAAAGTGAAGGGGGGGAGGGAGAAACGGATAAAACGCGGGCAATGGGAGGATGGTACAGCAGAAAACATTCGATCTCCTATAAATGCTGAGCAAAATGAGATGCCGGAAAAGGTGGGAAATGGCGGAAGTAGCAATTAGAGAGCCATGGCGGGGGCAAGAGGTGAGACCATGGGGGTGCGGCCGCAAACGTTGGCGCGCGGGACGTGTTGGCCTTTCAACAATACGCAAAGAAAACAAGATTGGGAAGCTAACAGGCATGTAAGGGGGCGGGGGAGGGAAAAGAGGACGGGAGAACGGTGACCCGCGGCGGTATAGTAAAGGAGGGACTTTGTGCGCGCACAAGATCGGAAATGGGGGCGGGGTGGACGGAAGATGGGGAAAAGAGACGAATCTACAAGGGAGTGGAAAACCAGACAAGTACGTTAAGTTATACTTTGGGGAGGGCGAAAGGAAGCGCATTGGGCATCTAGACGAGTTACTCCGTGCAAAAAGGGAAGAGCATAACAAAAGAAGCGGGCTGGGGAGTAAACGGAGGGGCATTAGGCGTCCTACCTATACCGTAAAAACCGAGAGAGGGCAGCTGAAAAAGACCGGAGATCAGAGGAAGGGTGGCTTGGAAGGATGGGATTGGGAATTTGTCATTCTGGAGACAAAGCAGATGCTCCCGGGCCCCTGTCGGGCAAGATTCACGAACGTAAAACGGTTGAAGGCGGGGAAGAAAGGGGGCAAGAACTGAGAGACCGGAAGATGGGTCACGGGGTGTTAAAAGGCAAGCACTGTCACTTCAGCGCTCAGGATTGACGAAAATAGAGCAAAACCCCCAGGGAGGGGATATGGATAAGTCTAAAACTTGAAGCAAGAGGAAAAAGCTTCAGGGACGGAGGTGGGGGGCGCGATAATTACGAAGCCAGAGGGGAAGACCAAGAGCACAAGTAGAACAAAAGGAGGAAGTGGTGATCGGTACGAGCACAATTGTAACGGGCGGGCTGCGAGGACAAGGAGCAAAAGAAGGAGGGCCTTGTGAGGAGCCGAGACATTCATGAGAATAAAGGGCATATGAAGAAAAGGTCGTGCTCAAGGGGGAGGGGGAGAACGAAATATTCAACATGGCAATCACACGTCAAAGGCCAACACGAAAGTAAATCGGCTATGGGGGGGGGGGGGAGAGGTGGGGGGGGGTGGGGGAGGCAAAGGGTGGGTAAAATAAAAAGGAGCAGGCAGCCTCTAAATAGCTAAAACACAAAACCTCTGCCGGCGGGAAAGACACTGAGTCGAGAAAGGGGGGGGGGTCAGGAAAAGAGTGTCCGGGAAAAAATATATGTCAGAAAGGTCCGGCCCGATAAAGATGTGCCAAGAACACAATTTGCCAGCTGGGCGACAAAGCGGGTTGACAAGGCATCCTGGCAAAGGGAGGGACGCGACGGTCTTTCACCTAATATTACATGGTAAAGCCTGTGACCATGACCAGGTCTTGAGGGGGACAGGACCTGAACCGAAAAGGAGGGAAGGGGTCGAAATTCTTACGGATTGGGATAAGTAGAGGGGAAGGAAGCGGTGAAGCGGGGTGCTGTCCTTAGAGGGGAGTGGAGGGGCTTAATCTTGGCGGAGTAAAGAGAACTGTCAAACTGAGTGGAAGGTTAAAAAAACAGGAAAGTTGGGGAAACTCGCGTCGACGAGAAACAAATGACAACAGCCCTCAGTACTGGGGTGGTTAAGGGGGTGTTTGCTGAAAACAAGCGTACGGGGTAAAAAAAAGACTCAAGGATAGGGGGCAGCAGGAACGTCCGTACTTAGGAGCCAGGAAAAAATGGAAACACTGAGTTGCTCTTATATAAAAAAGTGGCCAAGACTATCAGGGGCGGACGTCTGGGGGGACTTGAATAAGGAACAGCGGAGAGCCGGAAGGGTGGAAGGAGATACATGTGTCCATGATGTCGACGCAGGAGGGTGTGTGGGGAAGTCTGGGGCTGTCGGGTCTGGGGGGGTGGGGGTCTGGGGGGGGGAGGTCCGGTGTTTGGTGCAAACTTCGGGGGTTGTGGGAAGAAAAGACTGGT
>Ga0179593_1523760_pt1 | contig 19925 bp, 21 predicted proteins | sample CZODoug2_1_08_16_FD_185931 | JGI IMG/M metagenome (GOLD analysis project Ga0179593, IMG submission 185931) | Vadose zone soil fungal communities from Angelo Coast Range Reserve, California, USA - CZODoug2_1_08_16fungal (PacBio error correction) | ecosystem: Environmental > Terrestrial > Soil >...
GGGCGAGGATACACTCCTGGCCTGCGAAAAGGGAGAAAAACGTTCGGTCGCTGAACATACCTGGGACCCGGTAACTAAAAAGAATAAAAGGGTCCACCTGCAAGACAAGGCTGAAAGGACGCGGCGTACGGAATGAAAAAAGCAGGGCGGGACTGGATGGGACTCTCGTGGATTCTTGCTGGGACGAGAGGAAGAGGTCTGAAAGGTCGAGAACGAGCCGTCACGCTTCTTCCGGAGAAGACAAGTATAGGGGATACCGGGTTCTCCTACGAGTTTTGAAATGGGAGGTGCCACGGGTAGTGCAACCTAACCAAAAGCTAAACCTAGATTGAGGTAGTCTATGCAGCTTGGGAGGGGGAAGGAAAGAATCAAGTGGTTCTAAATAAAGAAACACCTGCTCTGGTGCAGGGGCGAAAGAGAGTCTGGAGGAAAGATGAAGGCTTTTCTCGACAAGACAAATATCGTGAATCGGGGGGTGACGGAGGGAACCGTGGGTAGGAAGGGTCGGGTTTCCTCGAGCGGGCTGAAAAAAGCTGAGAGGGAGCCGGACGCCAGTGACAGTTCTGTCTAGCCTCGTCCGAAAGACCAGGAAGGTAAAGAGAGTAGAAAAACTGGCACGTCGCAACTCCCCTCTAAGAAAAACAAAAGGAAAAAGAGGAGTGTCGTTCCGCAGATTAGACTTTGGAAAGTCAGGAACCGGCAAAAGAAAAAAATAACTGGACCTATGGTCATTAGTGCCGCGAAGCAGCATGAAAAAGGAGGAGAAAAAAGAGAAACCTTTCTCTCGGAATGCCCTACGGCGAATTCGAAGAAGAGGGATAGGGGAAGCATCGTTCCATCCCCCTTAAGAAGAGAAAAGGGTTGCAAAAAAGGTGGCTGCGTTCGCCCCATTATTCGTCAAGAACGAATGAGGAGGGGGCGAAGACGACACGGTCCTGTTTGGGCCCATGCTCCGTGGTTAGTTTTGTCAATCGCGGCAGGTAAGTAAAACGGGAATTACGGCTAGCGAAGGGTCCAAAGCTGGAAGTAGGTATCTGGCCGCCGGGGTTACGGATGGAGATAGCAGTAGAGAACCAAGAGTACCTGCCGCCACGAATTGCGGGGACATGAATCTGCTTGGTTCTGAAGACGGCGTCCGGAAGGGAGGGGGGAGACCTGAAAATTGGGGCGCATTCGAAAGGTAGGGTCAAGTCATTTAAGACTACTCGAACGTTCAGAGAAGGTGGGGGGAAGCCGGAATTAAAAGAAAGGAGGATTCCGGGACTATAAAGTGCCCGGCGAGTGAGTGCTGAGAAGCCGAACCTCTCTCAGATGTCTAAAAACGGGGACCATCTCTATCATCGTGAATCGGCGATGTGAGAAATGGTGAATATCTTCCATCTCATACAGTTGGCTGCCGTTAGAGGGCGCGTCCACCTTGTCGGGTAAAGTGATGAAGCAGCTTACGGGGTCCCCTTTTGTCCAGGGGTGATGAAAGGAACGATGCGTTCGGGCAGCGTGTCTCTCTAGGGACGGGGGAAGGACGGAGGGGAGAGGAGACAGTAAGGGATCAGACCAAAGGGCGCGTTGACGAAGGCGAACAAAGAATAGAGAGAAAAGGCCTGAGACCAGAAGAGACCATGTCTGGACTAGGAAAGGAGTTGAAAAAAATAAAGATTTCATCAGGGATATAACACAGGAGTTCTTCTTGGGGTCTTGAGGAGACTCATGCAAGTCTTCTTCATCAAGGTGTCACCGAGGGGGGCCATCCTCGGAAGCCTGCAATGGACGCATACTTACGTCAAAGAAAATCCCAGGAAAGGAACCCGAAAGTCTGAGGGGGAAAGACGAAAAGTGCGACACGGACTATCGCAGGAGGGGACAGGCAGGAGAGTTAGGAAGAGGGATCGAAAGTTAAAGGGCGAAAGTCATTGAGGTCGTGGGAAAGCGGCTTCGCGAGAGGAGAAGCAAAACAGAATTCTTTTTGTTTTCAGTGGAGGAGAAGGGCGGAAGGGCTGAACTGCCAGCGCCAGAGTTAAGTCCTTAGAGGAGAAAACCTAGATCCTATAGTCGTTCGAAGCGAGAGCCTTCGTCTTTTCGAAAAGCTAATGGGTTTGTAAGAAGAATGCTATACAGGGGGCGAAATGGAAGCTCATAGATTCATGAAGCGTGAAAGAACTCGTGGTCCTGAAAGAGAGGTCGGAGGAGTACATAGTCTCTTCCGCGTGTGCAAAGGAGTCAGGTTGGGTTGTGTACTAGTCGGGTTGTAATGGGGGGGAGGAAACTGGAGGGGGGGCTCTTGCGCTGGGCGTGCGGGGGAAACCCGATGATGTCCGCAGGTCCCGGTGAGCTCCATGGGGCGGGGAGCTAACCTTTGGTGCGTAGGAAAGAAGTTGTACATACGGATCGAAAAGCTACTGGCAAGAAAACTAGGAAAAGGGCGCGCCATTATGAAAAACCATTATAGATCTCCGAAAGAAAAAATGTCATCTCCTGAGCGGAGTTGGAATCAGAAAAAGGGCTCAAAAGGGGGTCGATCTTTGGAGACGGTAATAAACGCGGAAACATTGCGGCAGTCCTCGGGGAGGGCGAGGGTTGAGGGAAAAAGGGTTAGAACCGGCGGCCGGCCGGGAATCGGTGACGGAAAAAAAGAAGTTGACGGGTCTTCCTGAACGGGCAAGTGCATGAAGTACTCTCCGTAGCGGCGTCAGGATCCCACTAGGTTAGAGGACCCTTTTTCTCCACTCGAGCGACTATAAAAAGCGGAGAGACTGTACCGACGAATATATTTGTGAAAAAAAATACCTCAGATATTTAGTCGCGTTCGTAGTCTGGTGCTGGCATACGGGGGACAATGTTTAGGGGCCTACTGGCCAGTGCACTTTTATCTGATCTGAGGGACTGAAAAGGCCCGACTGGAATGAATAGCAGAGGTCAGGCTAAATAAGAAACTCATTAAGCTCTTCCTTACGGCGGGACTTGGGGGACCGTGAATCCTGATTGTGGGTAATTGGATTCCGGACTAGACGTTCTGAAGACGTTAAAGTGGACTTAACTTACACTGTGGCACGAAGGGACGAGGGGTCGGATCCTGGGGTTTTATCGGGCAAAGTTCAGTAAAAGAAAACATCGAGCAAGAGCAGGGAGACCAAGAAACCGTATCCTTTGATTGCGAAATCGCAATTGGAAGGCAGGTCCGACCGGTGTCTCGTGATCAAGCGCTCAGATATATTGTAGAGGCGGGTCGCGGAGATACAATGGCCCGAAGAATTCGGTTCCCGCGTAACGAGGATGTCGACGACTTATCTCTTCTCGGAAAGCTTCCTGAGACGAAGCAACCGACGGGAAAGGGAATAAGCGGAAGAAAAGCAATTACCCTCTTCTGGAAGCCGCAGGTCGTATCGCAGAGAGAGGAACCAACGTGTAAACCGAAGGAGCAGGGACGCCATTCTGGCTCTCAAGCAGCCTGTGGGGAGACTTCGTCGTAAAAAACGAAAGAAAGAATGACCTTAGAGATCTATGAACTTGTCAAGTCTCCCGAGAATATTAATCTATGCGGGTCGAGGAACCTCTCTCGGGAGTCACTGGAGGGAGCTTGGTGAGATCATTTCCCTCGCACCTAAAGCCGAGGAGAAATTTTCGTCGCGGATGGTAAACATCTCCTTTTCCTGCGGAGCCGGAAAAGAAAAAAAACGTTCGCGGGGGAGACATAAAGTGAGACCCAGGAGTCGCAAACGGGAAATGCCCCGGTTCCACCTGTCGTGAAACGCGGAACGTGGAAAAAAGAATCAAAAAATCAAAGGGGTAAAGTGGTCCAGGGGGACTCTGGAAAGTGGGGCTGGGTCCTGTATCGGGGTGCGGGGCGGAGGAAAATCGAAGTACAACCGTGTGAGCTCCAAGAGCTTTGGGAGGTTTTTCGCGAAGGAAGGGTTAAAAGCCTTGTGAAGGAGGGGACGGTATTTCCAGGCTGCGCGTTAAGGAGAGCACGAACTGTAGAGAGGGTTGCGGAAGTCCAGGGGGTGGGAAAGGATCCTGGGCGTGTGTTAGTGATTCGGATCAAATCCAGGATGTTACTGGGAGAACGGCAAAAAATGGGGTTAACTGCATCCGCCTGGACCTAGAAGTAAGGGAAACCGGGCTCGACTTCAAGTCACTTGGATAAGGCTGGTCCTTCTGTACTAAACGGGGGGGGGGCAGTCTAGAGCGACGTCCGGCGTCTAGGGTCCGGGGCGGAATGGACGGTAAGAAAAATGTGGTTGGGTACGTAAACGTTCTGGGCTAAAACGTAACCATCTGTTCCTTCCGTCCTCAGGGGAAGCCGGAGGCTGCGACGCTACAAGAAAGGAGAAAGAGGGCTGAAGAGGGGAGATGAAGAGGTAAGAGAAAGAAGAAAGGTCACCGTGGGTCGAAAACAACTAGGAGGAAAATAGATATATGTGGCGGTCGGAGGGCGAAAAGGGGGGTTAAATATTGAGGCTGGAGTGGGGGGTAGGGTCCTTTATGGGGGGACTTCCCAAATGGGCGAAAGGGAAAAATCCGTTACGAGCCCATAAGGAGATTTCCAGAGGGTGCCTCTTGAAATCATCACTGTTGTTAGCACCGGGGAGGAAAACCTCGGAGAAAGGGAAAAGCAGCGTCAGGTCTCGTCGGAGTGAAAACTACAAAGATTACAAAGAAGCTGATAAGGTGTGCACAAGGAAGGGTAAAGTGAGGGGTTACGGGGGGACATGAGCCCAACCGCAGCACGCCCAGGAAAAGCTAGCCTAGCGAACAAAGTAATGGAGGAAGAGAACGAAACATCGGCAGCGTCACATATAAGGGGGTCAGTCGGCGAAATCTAAGGCAAGAACCGGCCAGGTACGCTACTAAATCAAAGGGGAACTGACGAAACGGAAAAGGGGAATCATACTTCACCACTAGAAGAAAAACTTCCATAACGACTCAAGGATAGAGAAACATTAGAAAAGGCGAGTTGCTTGCATCCTGCGGTAATGGCAGCTTTCGCTTAAGGTTTACCCTTTTCTTGTTGGGTCAGTGAAGGGGAAAACGGGAAGCTACTCGACGTGCTTGGCAGAAAGGGTGGATACGGTTCCCTCGCGCCTACATATCGTGAAACCGTTCGGATTGAAAAAAAAAAGACGAAAAGCAGTGCATCGGACGTGCCGGTCAGAGAATTATACAACAAGTGAACGATTAGCCCTTCTACACTTTGTCAATCTGCCGAGACTAGGGGGTACCAACTAAGTCAAGGACTAAGGACTCGACAGAATAAGGAAGGAGCGTAGCAGCGCGCTTAGTCTTCCCCGTTGGTCCAGGTGGGCTGCGGGGAAAGAAGCTCCCCACCGGCTGGGAGGTTCGCATGCTATCGGGTAACGTGAGGTGGAGAAGAGGGCGTTTTTATTTACTGGTTACGTAAGGAAGGGCCAGAAAAGCGCGCTGTCGCGACGCAGGGGATACAAGGGAGGCAGTTAGCTTAGGCTCGCCTCTGATAAAACGATCAGGGATAGGCGTGACGTCGGATCTGAGGGTGGTTGCTGGGGGCCTTAATCTTCGTCTTCGTGGGGGGCTCGGGGGGAGGAATCTCTCAAGGGGGAGGACGACAATCCGAGGGAGTCTTAAGGTGTGTGATAATGAATCTAGCGATCCCCCTAAGAAGGATACACATTACGCGGGAGGGGACGGGGCAACTGAAGATAACAAAAGAAAATCATCCTCAAAGTTAACTGTCGGATGGGAGGACGAACGGTGGGGGGATCTTACTTCTGTAAAGGAGCGTTCGGAGACTTAAAACTCCTTGTATTCAGAAGCAAGGAAAGGTTATGCGCTCTAAAAGTATCAAAGGCCGTACGTCCTGGATTTGTAGTCCTCACGTCCATTAAAACCTGCCGGCAGCGTGGATGTCACCACCTTGGAGAGGATGTGGGTCTACTAGGTACTGGTACTGGAGGGTAGCTGAGGCAGTGGATTCCGAGGGTCGAGGAACGACAACCGCTAAACCGCTCTTCAAAAAAAAAACTCAAGGGAGAGGGGTGCAGCGGAACAAGAATCCGCAACTAGGGAAAGCGGGGACAACGACTACACCGGCCAAGCATTATAAGTCAGTAAAGGGAAAAGGGGCAACTCCGGTGTGGTAGCTACCGGACTGGATAAAAGGATTCGAGACCTGATCATAAATTCCACCTCGATTCCAGAAAAATTGAAGGAGCAAGAAAAAGAATATAATTGGACATCAGAGCGCTTGGATAGGTAAGTTCCATTACAAATATTTCGATCCTGTCTACGAAGTAACTGTAAAACTAGGAACGGTCCTGAAAACACTAATACCTGGGGCCGGGAAGAACGGGGAGAATCAAAAGTCCGCCTCGTTGGGCTCTCGCCTGTTTCGCCCGAGAGTCGGGAAAAAAAGATTAGAATCTAAAGTCCTGGCCAAAAAAGAATATCTAAGCACCTCCGCCCGTAGACATGTGCACATAAATGAAGTGGGTCCAGAACGAATAGGGTAAAACTGGAGTTACCGTTCATGGAACAGCAAGGGACGGGACGTCGGCTGAGAGAGAAGGATTGGAGAGGAGCGGGAAATCTGCATCAATCGAAAAAAACTGACAAAGGATCGGGAGCAAACCAAAAAACCATGGAGGAATTCGAAGAAACGTCAGGGCAGAACACAGGCAATAAGGAAGGGGCGTCCGGGATAGGGGCATTCCTTAACTGCATCACGCTGAGTTCGAAAGATGGGGGGGGGGAGAGACGAGATTCCTCGACGTCTTGAACAAGAGATAAGGCCCGAAAGTCTATACTGTTCTGGGTCGGATCAGGAAGCAGATCTAAAAAAAAACTTCGGTGTGAAGACGAAGCACGTGGAGGGAACGGAGAGCAGAAAGGGTAGCTATGACTGAAGGAGAGCTTTCTGGGTGGGGTGGAAAAATACCAAAAAAGAAGCGGCCTTGCCAGTCACTTCGCTGAACGAGGTACTGGGAAGAATAGATCGCGAGGCGGCCTCGGAAGGACCGTTCCGGAAGCTCTATCGCGAAAAAAAACAAGGGACGAACCGGTGGCAGCAAGAGACTGAAAAAGAAAAAGTCCTCAAGGGAGAAAGTGTCGGCAGGGATACGCAGGAAGGTGTAAAAGAAAAGAGACCGTCAGGCCCTTAAAGCCTTTAAGTAGATGGGAAAGGTGGGAGCCTCCGTGACAAGAGGGAAGAGGATGCTGGGATGGAGATAGCCGCTGTAGGAGTGGAACTCTGCTCTGTCTGAAAAAGATAGAGCCAAAAGCCAGCCGGCGGGCGCTGGGAGAGTATGAAGTGTGGGGCGATTAAGATAATTTGGGAAAATCTAATAGACAGCGGTCAAGGAGGAAACCAACCGTGAAAAGTTAATGCAAAAAAACGTGCCGTGTTCCCGAAACCTTAGGGAGACAGTAGCGAAGGAGGTTACAATCAAACAACTGGGGGGCATGAGAAAAGATGATCGTGGTTGATGGCGGGAAGGGGGGTATTTGAAAAATCCATCTCCGAGAGCCAAAAACAGGACCGAGTGTGAATCGCGAGCAGGGAGAAAATGCCGTTGTGGCGGATGGGCGATGGGGGGAAAACAAACTTGGGGAGGATCGCCTAAACTGCGAAGGACTGAGGCCACCGTTCGGGAAGGTCGGGCGCTCACGGCGTTCGAGGGGGGGCAGAAGTCCGCATCGGGGAAAGTCCGAAGACCGGCCCCACATACAGGGCCGGAAAAAGGGGGGGTAGTGAAGGGATGTTGGAGAGATCGAATCGGGCTCCTTCTTATCAGGCACTAGACCGTGAGAAGAGCGCTGGTGTTAAGGGGCCAGACGTTCTGAAGGGAAAAAATTGATGGACTGCGAACGCAATCTGCGTCGAACGTGATAGAGGAAAAGGTCTCCAGGGGAAAGTGCAAAAGGCGCCAGCAGATCCACCGGGAGGGGGAAAATCGGGAGCCTGCGCACGCCACTATAGCTCGAAAAGAAAAAAAAGGAGTATGAGAGGGGGGGAACGGGCGACAGCTCATGCGAACAGGGTTGTGACTGAGTGAGGAGTCAACTGGGGACACTCGAGAAATCCTAGATCAAAGAAGTCAGGCCGCGGATCAAACTTGGGCTTAAGAACACAAAGTCCATTAAAAGAGACCAAGGGATAACATGCTAGGAATCGGCCGATAAGGGCGTGTCGATAACTCCTCACGCAGCGGGGTAAGAGCAAGGGGAAACGGCCAAGGAATTTAGAAAGTTCTTAAAAAGAAAAGTCTGCCAACCGTCAGCACAGATTTCGAGACGACTACAACAAGAAAAAATGACACATGAAGATAAGAGAGTGCACTTGAGCTGTATTTGTGGGAGCATTGAATCGGGCCTCGGCTAGGATCACAGTCTAGGGGGGGGCGATCACACTGTGGGGAGGCCCTGGAGGTGCAGATAACGCTCTGGTTACGGAAGGTAGATAGTACTGGGTACGAACCGTACACCCAAAGTAAACGGAGGGGCGGTGACCTATCACTCCCTTCATAAGAAGGGAGAATCTCACATAACGGGTCAGGTGAGCGTTGCATCCGACTCTTAGTTCAGACAAGGACCCGTTGATCATGGATTTCGGAGTAACAGGTCTCCACTTTATGTCTAAGAGTACTCACGTTCGTGGGTACTCGAGTCGTGACGAGGGAAAACATTAATCCACAGAGGAGCCTAAAGATATACATATTGAGACTAACCTCCCTCGGGAAACCGGCAGTACATTCAGGGAAGGGTCGGTATGGGAAACCAGAAAGAGCTCAGAAACGGGAAGTTGCCCCGAGGATCATTTTCATCGGCCCGTAGAGAGGGCAGAAGGTCGCGGGGTTATCTGAAAAATATGAGGAAGTTACATTCGGGCAGCAGCTCTCTTAAACTTCTTCACAGAGTGTAGGGGATTGCCTACTCTTGAACTGAAAGAGACTCTGGTATAAGCTCGCTGAGTAAAGGGGAGGTGGCAGTCTTCAGGGGAAATCGTGAAGGGCTATTCTAACCTCCGAAAACTGGTCGCGGATGGGCAAAAGCGGGAAAGGAGTAGACTCTAGCTACCTGAGAATCTAAAGATATCAGGCCCTAAGAGTCTGGGCCGGAAAGGAATCTTTCGAGAGTCGCCAAAAACAGAAAAAAAATCCGAGAAAGAACAGATTTTTAAAAACCCATGGGATTGAGGATAAGGCCCCTAGACCGGGGATCCGGTGCCATCGCGGGAAAGGAGCCTCTCCCCCGATCTCAAGAAAAGGAACGTCTAAGGGGAGGCGTAACTGTAAAACGTACAGGGTATGGGGAGAATAGCAATGGTCGTAGAAGAGCTGAATACGGTCAAGAAAAGTGCTCAAGTTATAGAAGACTCAGAGGAGACCCCCGACGTCGGTATGGTTAAATTTCTCAGGAGCGAAACAGGGGGGAATGGATATGGAGGCAAGTAATAAGGTTGAGAGTACTTTTTCAATCAGAGATGTCGTGTCGCAACTGGGTAAGAAATGACAAGCGGGGGGCTACTCAGAAGGACTTCAATAACGAACCTCCGGAGTAGGTCTTGAAAAGAAGGACCTCGCTCAAGTGACCTATTCTTCCTTCTCCCTTTCTTACCAGAACCTTCCGAAGCATTATGAGAGAAAAAAAATGACACAAATGGGGGCCATCTAAAGGTTTCTACCGTCTGGAAAAGGATAGAACCGGTAAAGAATAAACCAAAATAGACCCCGTATTACCTAATGCGAAAACAAAAGAGGAGGAAAAAAAGATAAGAATTGGTCAGATCACTTGGGACGCTTGTGGTTATAAGCGGAGACAATTGTCGCTCCAAAAATTCGACGTGAAAAACGGTCAGGGCAACCCATGTCGGGGACTTGCCTTCAAGACATCGGAAAAGGGGTACAAGGCGAAAGTGCGCCGCCTCCTCGGGACACAGAAACGCTGGTCCGCGTAGGGGAGGCTTTCACTTGCACAAGCCTCCTGAATATCTTGGGAAGGCAGAAAAACGCCATAGAAGTTAGGGATGTTACTAAAAGAATCCCGAGTACGACCTAAGACGATATCTCGTTGTGATTAACAGCCATAGATAAGGAGGCGGAGACACTATAGCAAAGAAAAAAAAATCCCGGGGAAAGCCGAAAGGGGAGGGTCTCGAGCGTTCGAACGGAAAAGTCGAAAAAGTTCTATGAAAATAGAGCAACTACCAGGAGCCGGAGTGCGGAAGGGGGCTTTGAGTCCGGAAAGCCTCTCAAAACTACTTGGCGGAGACGTCTTAGAAGAGAGCTGAAACGCGTCTGTATACTGCAGGAGGTCCTGGGAGGGTTAAAACGCGACCTCAAGGTCTCCAACCTAGTGACAGGGAAAAGGAGTGGGCGTCCTCAACCTCAATAAATGAGGGCTCGCCCTACTCGCTCGGGACTCGACCACTTTCTAGGAGTTCGAGTCTAGGGAAAAGGCCATCAAAATTGCGATAGACGAACAGATGAGATAAACGACTCGTAGGAAATGGCTGCTCGAATTCCTCCCGACTAAGGAACTTTAACGACGGGGCGACTAAAGCACTGGAAAACCAGAGAAGAAGCGGTCGGGAAACACTCTAACTGACCCGGACGAAGAACGAATTCTAAGACGGGCGGAGAACCGGTTAGCAGGAGTAGGCCTCGACGAATCTTCCATGAAATCCTTGGACTGGGGCAAGACGAAGGCTAAGTTCACTCTGAAAGAATGAGTTATCGAGAGTCTTTCTCATAAGTATGGAAGGGGGGACTGCCCCCGATCGGTGGGGGGCCAGGGAACTACAATCGAAAGAATATAGGGTGGAAGGAGATGTGATCTCATTGTTCCTGACGCTTAGCGGAACGAGCGTTCATCTGCAAAAGTGGAACAGAAGGGAAAACGCGACCTAAAATTCTCCCCTGGTCCCGGACCTCAAGTGCGCTAATCACCGGAGATGAGGGGAAGACATTAGCTCGCCGAGTCCAATAGGAGCGTTGGGCTCGTTTCAAGGAGTTCGTAGAAATCCTTAACTTAGGGGAAGATAGAAAATCGACTGGTATATCGGCTAGTGACATTTTTGGTCAGTGCTAGTGGGCCGGCGGAGGTAAAAAATCCGCTACAGGAAAGAAGGGATGCACCAAGAGTCAGGTTCAGGATAGGTGGGTTGGCTTTTGAGAAGGAATGAAAGGTAACTTTCACGCTCGAGGAGAGGTCCTCTTGGGGAACCACTTGAAGTGTGTGGCTTAAATCGTAGGCTGCGGGAGCAATACTCCAGCGAGAGATTGTTTGGTCACGAAAAAAACCTGGAACTTCGGCCTCATGCTTCAGGAAACCGGCTCTCGCTTTGCCAGGTTCTTAGAAAAACTGCTTTCTCGGCCTTCATCGTAAGCGAAAGAAGTATAGGAACGTCTTCGCATCGAAGGGGGCACCTCCGAGGATCGGGCCGTGCTGAGCCTTCGGAGCCTCGGAGGAATAAGTCCTGTGCGGTCCTCGACGGCGGAAAAGTGGAACTAGTACAAAACCGGGGTTGAAGGTTCCGAGCACGGGGAGCACCCCCTAGGATACGTAAATCTCCAAGGAGAAGGGGAGATATAGGGGCGGGGATCAGCTTAGGAAACAAGGTTGGGGGGAACTGTCCGGATCTGCTGGAAACAGACTTCCAGTCGGAAAAAGGGGAACTGGAAAGGAGTAAGATGCCGAGGTCTCTAGGAAAAGGCCGGAGTGGCAGACATGCACGGAACCGAGCAGGACGCTACTCTGAAGCGACGCTTCTATAATTCTTTTAACGCGCAGAGCGTAACACAACGAGGCAGGTGGACCGGGAAAAGGGGGATCATAAGCCTTCGACCCCCATTATTCTAAGTCAAAAAAGGTCATAGAAATGAAAGAGATCAACGAACCAAGGCAGGGTCGTGCCTCAGGAAACTGAGCCCAAGTTTCGGAGACGTTGTGGTATATAGAACAGGACTTAAAAGTCACAACGACCAAGTATCGTCCGAGATCGTATCCAAAGGGAGGAGGCCGAATGCCGGGCGGATGGTCCGATAAAATAATCTCAATGGGTGGATTCAAGAATCCAAAGACGGCACGTCAGCACGGCAGCGGGGGCTTGACATACGAAGAAGCCTTTCACAACCAGTTGACCCCGATTCTCAGGTCTCTTCTGAGGTAAACGGTGGTGAGGGAGGGTGCGACAGGAAAGAATGGGCGGGGGAAGTGCTTGCGAGGGGATAGAAGAAGGATCTCGCCCGGCTAGGGCTGATCGTGCGAGGACAAAGCGACCGGGCATAAGGAGGGCTTTCACGCGGAAAATGAAGGATTCTCGTCATAGGGGCTAGGTTCCCGGCGAAACGGGTCAGATAGAGGAATTACTGCCGGACTTCGGGGGGGGGGCGGCGGGACGCCTAAGAAGCCAGCATAGGCGGAAAAAAGTTGGAATAAGGGGATGGAAACGAAGTCTGTCCCAGCGAGTATTCTTAGATCTATCAGATTAGAGCGTCGAGGAAGTGAAGGATACGATCTCCTTGGAGGAGACCAACTGAACTGAGGGGAAACGAAAAAACGGTCAAGCATCTGAGAATTACAACTAAGAAAGACCGGCGAACCGAGGAAGAGGGAGGAGGAGACTAGGAATTGAGGAATGGAATCTTTCGTCGGGTATCGAAGAATTGCCGGGCAGCAAAGTCTTAAGAAATTAGGTTTGCTGGGAGGAATCTGCTCTGACCCCTCCGCGAATCAAAACGCGTGACGTGCAGGTCCCGGCAGATCCCACAGCCCGCAAAAAAAGACCTTCGGTCAAGGCGTAATGATACGCGGAACGGGAAAGAGGACTCTTGTCCTTAAGGAGGACTCAGCTGGAACATAGATAGCCATCTTGCAGAAACTAGAAGGACCCCGAAGGCGGACTAGTTCAAATGAGGAGGCTAATAGGTCCTGAGAAGGAATCCACAGAGGGAGCTCAGAATTCGTAGGGGAAAGCATAAGTCGAAAGGGGCGGAAATCCTATTGTATTGCTACTAAGGCTAATCAAAAGAGAAGAGTCCATGCGGTAAATAGAACGACCGAGGAATATTGAAAGAAAAAGTCGACTTCAGGAGGCAAGGAAAAGGATAGAAGAAAAACCTGTCTTCCGGAAAGTTGAACACTTCTTACCCAGAACCTTATAATCAGTGACAGCAGAAATTCATTTGAGAGGGCCAGGGGGTTTCGAGAGGCGTTCTAAGATGAACTGCCAAGGGAAGACCTGAGTAGAAAAAACCGAGATTCAAATTGAACGGTCAGAAGAACACAACGAAGGAGAGGTAGATTGGAGAGAAAGGGGCTCGGTGTGCTTAAAGCCTACAGTTTCGTCCAGATATCCACGTTCGACAGTAAACAGAGGGGGAGGCCAGCAGGTGGGGACTTCCTTACGACCGTCTCCACTCATGGGGGAAACCGTAAACAAAGTCTCAGGGGAGACGTGGGGGATGAGGCCTTGTTGAACTGGACGACTCCGTCTTCAGTAGAGGGGGGCACGTTGCGAATGTCGAAAAGAGAGTCGAATGAGTAGAGAACATAGTACGCCGGGACCGCCATCCTACTCTGTTCAAACTCTGGATCCTTACAGTTCAGTAGAGAACGGCACCTGCTCATTTATAGAGGTTGGATGCGAACGAGGTCCTCGAGGTCGCCAGGAGGTCGGCCTCCTGCGACAGAAAATACAGGAAAGGGGGAAGGAACAGAGGCCGAAGCACGCCCGCCCATGGTACGGAGGCTGAAACAGGAAAGACCAAAAAAGAACCCCGGCCTCGGGTACGTCCGTGATACGGGGGGGCCTGCGATCCAGATCTAACAAAGGAAACTTAAAGCCCTACGTGGAACTTCTCTGCATTGGAGAGGAAGGGGCCTGGGGCAGAATCGGCTTACTCTACAGACCACCTAGAAAAAGAAGACACAGAGAAAGGGCAGAAACCGGGGATTCGTGTCGACGAATCGAACCCTGACCAGCCCTCAAAGAAAGGTCCTCGATATCTAGGACGTTCGCAAAGAAGAAGAATCCATGCCAACGACTCAGGGAGTGAACGGTCGTCAACGTCCGAGCGGTCTTCATGAAGAGATACCGAACGAACGAGAGTTCCGAGGAAAAATTCGCTCCCCCAACAGAAAGCTGACGCAGCAGTGAAACGCTAACGAAGAAAAAAGGGAGAAGTCCGAAAATGCCACGGAAGGGAGGGTTACGCTAAACGACATTTCCGGGCGCGTCTCTGGAAGCCGGCACGGGGAAAGAGCCCGGATATCGAATCTGGGGAAAAGACCGAAGGAACGTAAGGAAGAGGAATCAGAACTTGGCAAATGAGATACCTGTCCTCGTTAGCTACCGCTAAGGTTTGCGTAGCAGGGTAGAGACCCTCGACGTCGTAAAAGGTTCGGGGGAGGACTCTGGGTTTGGGAGGAAAGTTCATCATGGTGCAAAGGGGCTGTAAGCGACTCGTCACGGAGTGAACAAAAGGGGCGACCCAGGTTCAACTTGCCCGACGAAAAACGCAAAGAAAAAAACCGGCCACGAGGGAACGGACGCGGCGGCGGAAAGCACTTAAGGCAGAGGTGATGCGCTGAAGGGGATCTTCGGTTCGGGAGAGGGGTTGCATGGTTCATTCTCGAGAGACCGTAAGCCCCACCCCCGCCACGGACCTCCCCACCATCAACATACCAACCTTCACCATCCCCCCCCACCCCCTATCGCCCCCTCAACAACAACTCCAAACTCCCCTTCACACCCGCCGCGGAGGGAGCCGCAGAGCCACATCAGTCCAGAAGACCAACTTCACCCTATCAAGTGCCCGTCTTGGGCCCCCCCAAGCCGCCCCCCCCCACAACCCGGTTATTTAGTGTATTTCATGTAGGCGCTTGTGGGTTAGTGGCTTGATGTGGGGTGTTTGGTAGAGGGTTTTATTTTCTGTATTTTTTGGATGGTTTCGTAACGCAGGGCGTCGTCGTCGGCTCCTGCCTCAAGGACCAATGGAGAGTGGGTGGAAGTCAGGAGATACCTCAGGCACGCCACCCTTCACCCTCCAAAGAAAGCGTGTGCAAGGGTAATAGGCCAGGAAGGGTAAGAGCTTTCAGGGTAGTTTGAAGCATAGGAGACCGCTTTTGGAAAAGACTAATAAAAAAGCAGTCGCCTCGTTCACGAAACAACTTTACTATTCCACCACTATAGTTCTGTGTGATCGTCAGGTCTCTCATTCTTGAGGAATTTGACTGTATGCGAGCTCAATGTACAACTAGGCATACCGACCGTCAGATCACGGTAAGCCGGTAGCAATGGTGAAATGGTGGGGAAGGACAAATAAGAATAGAGTCCCGTACGATCGAGGGGTAGGTATCCTCTAGAGGTTCGGTAGAAGATGTTATAGGAAAAAGTGGGACTCCCTTCTCCTCTGATTCTTCATAAATTGACCATCCGTGACTCCATCGGACAGGTGCAAGCAAGTCCGAGCCGCTACATCAGGCCTGACCAGATTCACCAGAAAAAACGAGAGAAAGATTCGACCTCTCCCAGATAGAGTCAAGAAAGGAGGAAAATACGAATATAGGTGCGTATCAATAGGGGTCTAAAGGTTGCGATGAGGAAATAATGATGAATGTAGCCTCGTTGCTCAGCAACTCGGAAGAAGGAAGACAAGAACGGAGCGATGGCTTATAGCGCGCGGTTGTCATCATCAGAAAAAGGGGAACCTTCAAAAAAGATTAATAGAAGCACTCGACACGACCCTTTATCTCCGACAAAGGAGATCTGAAACCAGAGTACTGAAGGCTACACACAGAGCTAAATGAAAGAAGCGGGGGTAAGTTAGAGAAAACTGCGGCATGAGACCCATTAGGCTACATTCATCGTGCGGCCAAATCAGAGAACGAGCTACAAGAATAGACGAGAGGTAGGTGGCAACGTACAAGGGGCAGTTGAAAGGCGTCGGCTATGTGAAAGGAATCGGAGGTAAAAGCACTCGCACGGAAAAAAAAAAAGCAAAACCTCGCATACCTCCGTCGGGGGGAAGACAAAAAACGCCGTGGACTAGATTTCCACTATAGTCACTTACACAAACCGGGTAAGAGATCACCACGGCAGACAGCATCTGGGGGAAGCACCTCGAAAAAAATAGGGGGCTGTGATGAAGAATCCTACTTTAAGTCTCAAAGGGGTAGGTGGAAAAGGGTTAATCTGTCGGTTAAGATTTGCCGCCACTGAGGTTCATAGTGAGAGGGGGAACTTCACAAGAAGTTCGTTCGAAAATAGGGTGGAGAATCGGGCCACCTAAAAAGCGAACTCTCGCAGAAAGAGAAAGTGGTGACTCGGTCTTAAAGAAGCCAAACGAAAAGGGCGATCGTCGGCCGTCGACTATATAAGGATAGCTTCACAGTACGTGAGACTTCTTCAAAGAGGAGGGCTTAAAGACATCAATGTGACCACGCTTTTCGGAACGGGGGGCAGACGGACAATACGATGGACGCCTCTAAGAAAGAGGGCAATCAATTAGGCCAAGGTTTTTATACGTACGGTGGGGAAAATGGGGATTCCACAGCCGCTGGGTCATCGAACAGCGCTAAGTCTGTAACTACGGTGGCGATGAGAGGGAAGAGCTGCCTGTGTCGGGGAATCCCGAATGGAAGTACGAAAAAAGAGGAGGGAGAAAGACTCCTCGACCGCTAATTGTGCCAAGAAGCGGGAAGAAACGTGAGTGCATGGACCTGGGGAGTATCTGACCTACCATAGTTTCTGGGGCGGCTCGGAGCGCCATCCTGCGGCTCTGAGGTGGGGAAGTTACTCGGGAGGAAGCTCTAGTATAAACAGCAGGCAAAATGCGCAGCTGCGTTACAGTGGGAGGAATCTCCCCTCGAAAAAGTCGTCGTGCGAGGCGGCACAGGGCGGGACGGACGGATCTGGATCGTCACGCATGTTCTAGGGGGTTCCAGCTTACAGTCGGAAGAGGAAAGGAGTTTGATTAGGGCACCCACGAGAGACAGAAACGGTCGATGTCGTTCTCAAAGGGTACAAGGAGAAGAGTGCTTCCAAAGTCGATATCTCGGGGGTACGGGCCGTGTCGCGGGTGGCGCGAGGGGGAAACAGGCGATACCTAGAGTCTAAGAAAGTCGAGCCTAAAAAGAGACCAGACTACGAAAACGCGGAGTAGGAGAAATTCTCTCGCCAAGGCCACCGGAATTTAAGGTGACCAATTCGACCCGGGCACCCAGAGAGACTAGGTAAGAACAGTCAAAAGGGCCAGGAAGGAGCTAAAGTGGTGTCTCTACATTCGTTATAAGCTAAACAGCTCTAAGGAGCGACCTACATCAAGCCACCCTAGAAAAGGGACCAATTACGTACAACACGGGGGGAGAAGTTGGTCAAAGAAAATAGATTTCCGTCGGACTCAAAATAAGGTAAGAAAAGAAATACATGCAAAAAACGGTCTATCTTAAATTTCTACAACTGAGATACTCTGTAAAGGCAAAGAGAAACAACTCCGTACGGTGGCTTGGGGATCCCATTACAGATGAGCCAATCGAAGGATCTGGAAAACATGAACGAGGCAGCACGAATTCGGCTAAAGACCAAAAGGGGATCTCCAAAAGCGGGGGTGAAAAAGGGGGAAGCCAACAAGACATACTACCTTTAAACTATCGCTTGGGGGGGGACCATCCCCGGGAGAGATAAGAACAGGCGTGAGGCTCCTGCCTACAGAACCTGAAGGCCGGAGCGGGGCTCAAGCGGTCTAACGGTCAAATGACTCTGAGCGATCAGTGAAAACCGATAAAGGCGCGAAATCCAGATCTGAAGGCTTCCCGTGTCATGTGGAATCACGTTCAACGGGAGATTGCCGGAATTCACGTCCCTCACGAGAGAAACATGAGAAGGAAATACGCGCGCAATGCCTCTTAGGGATGATCCGAATTCGAAGAGACTATCCACTCGTAGTAAGTTACGCAAACGGAGGAATGCAAACAGACCCTCAGGGTCGAGTGAATAAAGGGGAGGTCAAACTGAACCGCTGAGGGTTTTTTTCCAGAGTTACGCGACAGGCTGATAAGGAAACGCAAGGAATCGGAGACTATCTGGGACTCAAAAAATCTGCAACTTGACCAGGACGGATCGCAAAAAGAAGATGGGTAACCTCGTCCGCGAACCACACTACCAAAAGGTTACCAGAAAAAACGCTTCGCAACTAGCTATCCTTGAAAAAAAACGACGAAACAGACCAGATAAAAGGGAGATGAGTGAATGATCACCATAAGAGGAAGGAAAGAAGGATGCAGTTCTCCTATCTGCCAGGACTAAACGATGCAGGACGGTAACCCATAAAGCACGGCGGAATGGTCGGCCCGAGGCCCAATGTAAAAAAAGGCATCAACGCATTCGCGCAAAGGGAAGGGGAAGGGGAAAAAGTGGAGACCCATTTTCCTGCCTAATGAAGAAGAACACCCTCGCCCCGTGCCAAACCTTCTGGCCAAACAAGAAGGAAATACGCGTCGTCAAGCCCGAGGGCGCCTAGAGCTTGCCAGCGCTCTAAGAAGTGTCAAAATGTGGTGCGAAAGGGGTGCTAGTCGCAGGTCAAGTACAAGCTGCGAAAGTCGAAAATGAGGTCTGATCAAAAAAAGGGGGGGACGGAAGGTTTTACGAGGAATGAAACAGCGATGCAACGAACAACCGTGCACTCGCAAGGAAGGAAGAATGCTCAAGCCCCTGACCGTAAGTTTTCTTCGGGGCCTAAAACTGAGGGGACGACGGAAACATCATGGGGGGGGCGAAGCACGCAGATAAAAAGGGGGAAGGTTATCAAGGCTTTTCAGAGAAAAGGAGATCGGGGAGATCTCGTCCGGAGAAAGAGAACACGTAGAGCGGGTTCCTCGAAGGTGAGAAGAAGGCCTGATCCGGGCCGGAAGGCTACACGATGGGGTGGCTCGTCAGAGCAGGTCAAGAAGCTTCATACGGGCTAGAGGAGAGCCGGGCAACGGTGAGTAGAAGTCGACTCACGGACAAAATAGGAAAGTGGGCAAAAACAACAGCGGGCAGGGGGGAGGGAGAGAGGAAATCAAAATGCGATTTGTTCGGGGAGTAACATGTAGACGGGGGAAGTCCAGGGACTCTGGAGAACGAGGACGAACTCAGAGGATGTATGAGAAGAGCATCATCACTGTGTGTAGCAACGGTCAGAGTATACATAGGGGGAGTAACCTGTCAGGAATGATCAGCTTCGATTGGGGTACTATCAACTCCACATCATCGCCAGCAATTCAATTGTTTCAATTAAGGAAGGTGGATTCGCAGGAATTCCATAGAAGGGCAGGCAGGCACCTTCATCAAGCCATTTAAAATAAACTCAAAAAGTCATCGGGTAGTCCTCCTTGAACGGGTCACTCGAAGGTTGAGAAAAAGGATACACCGGCCGGGCGCATGAATATCGAAAAGTCCATGAAAGAGTCTGAGGCGGAGGTACTAGGTAGAGGCGTAACGGAGGAGAAAACGAAACAACATGGAAGAACTAGCATCGCACAGGCAGAGGGGCTCATTTGAAAGGGTACAGTGGTCAACGGAGGGAAGGTGGGACAACAAGGGCTCAGTGAGGACGCGGAAAGAACGGTCCTGTGCAGAGACGTAGAAACGTTCGGCTTAGAGAAAGTAAGGAAATCGCACCAAAACCATCGCGCAAAAGGGATAGGCATGGACAAAAAAAGGGAAAGACGGGGGGGGAGGAAAAACCAACCAGGATCGAGGAAAAACCTATCGCATCATGGATCATGGGAGAGAGGGAGCGGCAAAACTGCAACTCTTCCTTAAACCCGGCTTAAGGGGACGCACACCGCTGGACGTGAGACTACATAAAAAAAAAAACTGAAAGAGTGTAAGTAATGTCTAACCCTTCTGAAACCCGCGGCATGGAGGAAAAAAAAGATGTGGTTGAAGGAGATGTAGGGCCCTCGTACAG
>Ga0179593_1558258_pt1 | contig 19925 bp, 23 predicted proteins | sample CZODoug2_1_08_16_FD_185931 | JGI IMG/M metagenome (GOLD analysis project Ga0179593, IMG submission 185931) | Vadose zone soil fungal communities from Angelo Coast Range Reserve, California, USA - CZODoug2_1_08_16fungal (PacBio error correction) | ecosystem: Environmental > Terrestrial > Soil >...
CCGGAACCAACTGAACTCGAAAGGGGATGACTCGGAAACACCAAATTAGGGGTGCCCGGGGAAAGGTTGAAGAAGGGGTCGGACGGGCTACGTCACGTAAAATGATTGCCGCCGGACGCGCGCATCAAGCCCAATGTGCAGAGGTTCTTCAAGGGCAAGGAAGAGACGACTACCCTTACGGGTTCGCTTCGAGATGGGGAAGAGGCGAAGACTTTTAGCGCCAAAAAAAAATCAGGGGACAGGCGTCTCTTTCTCCAAGGAAGTTATCGTTCGGCCGACCCGTACGCTACATGCGGCATGGCCTGCGATTGGGGAGAAGCCAAACCGGACTCTCCATGTTTCTAAAACGCTAGCCTAGAGCAAAAATAGCGGGTGAGGAAAGATCGAAGGGGGTAGGACCGCTCGTGGTCAGGGCCGAGCGTGGACTGCAGGCGACGAGGGGTATATGACGAAGAAAGCAAGGCAGGGGCATTCCCGAACGTTGGTTTCGTCAATCAACCGTACTGAATTGAGTGTCCGAAGGTATGGGAGCTCACGTGGGAATTAGCGCTCGCCAACAAGGGGGAATGGAAAGGGGGCGACTTGCCGCGAATTAGGGCGGAGTGGAATGTTCCCGGTGTCAAGGGAAACACGCATGCCGGGTCGAGAGTCCATGTCTCACCTATCGGATGGAGGCCTCGATGCCAAGACTAGTTCAAGCTTCTACAGGGGGCGTTGATCTTGAACCCCGAGTTCATCGAAAATCTAGAATACCACCTCAAACGAAGGCGAAAGATCACTTCAAGCACGCCTTGGAAGACGTGCTGTCGTCTAGTTCAATCGGGCAACGTATGTGGGAAAAACGCTGCCAGGGAAAGGTGGGAGAGTTGGAAGGTTCGGGATTCAGTCCCTGAAACCGAGGTAGCGGGTTGGCCGGTGGACGAAGAATGCCAGTTGCGGAAAAGCCTACCCATCATGGTTTGAGTAAAATGCAGCATTATACGTCGTGACCCGATTCGTCCGAGCTTGAAGGTGCGGCAGGTCCGAACTGAAAAAAAAAGACTCTCCAAAGAAGTCCGAGTGGGATTGCCGGGTCAGCGCAAGGAGGATTAAAAAGGAGTTGTTGCCAAAACGTCAGTTTAAAGTCAGCGTGACCAAACTGTGGGGGATGGATTAACCACGATAATTCTCAGCGGGAGGGGAAGGGAGAACGGGTAAAAAGGGCGAATTTTTTCTGGGAACCTAGGGGGATTGGGAGAGACCACTACTGGGAGAAATCAGCGCCTTTCAACCCCGAAAACCCAAAGGGCTTGCACAAAAAGGAGGGGGTTAAAAGTCCCCGCGGTCGACCCGCAAGGACGGAGGGGTCAAAAAGCACAACTCGGCGTGTGAGTGAGTATCTCCCTTCAGGAGTTGAAAGGTAAAAGCTTTGCGCGGGCGTTGCTCCCGTCACAAGTCGAGCTCATAGGGCAGGCCTACTGGCATCCAAGGAAGACACTGCGGCGCCTGGAGGAGGCCGGAAAAGTCGAAGCGGAACGGAAATACACAGGGGGAACTGGATGCACAGCAAAAAGCCGGGGGGATGGTGGGAAATCGTAAAGAAAAAGAGAGAAACAAGGGGAGGATCTGTTAGACAACCAAGACAAGAAAAGGGAAGCGGAGATTACGGGCTGGCGCCATGTTGCAGATCAGAGGAAAAGGGCAGGGTAATCCAGGATGGGCAGAACGTAGGCTTAATCGGAGTTTTGGAACCAAAAAAATCAACCAGCAATTGTGACTCGGGCCTGAAAGGGAAATAAGCGATAGGGAACTTCGGGGCTACGAAAAGGAGGCAAGGGCTCGGGGAAATGTGGAGGTCAGGCGTACACGCTACACCGCCGAGAGCGGCTGCGGGAAAGAGAGCAGGGGTAAATTAGAACCAGGTGAACCGATCCACGAGGAGGTGTCAGAAAAGCGGAACAAAATAGGTGAACAGTTTTAGGGGACCGAAAGAAGGGAACCCTCGCTACTAATCGAAAGGGGAAGGGCATGGGAAACGAACTCCATTCACCTAAAAAGGCGCAAAAAAAAGGATGAGAGTAGAGTGCAAGTTGCTGAAGTTCATCCAAGGAATTCCCAACGCGCGGAAGCGCAGGTCGGAACGACAGAACCCCACATCTCTCGGAAAAGATAGGATAGCCTGGGCTAAAAAAGCTTTTCTGGGGCGGGGCATAGGAAGAAATACAGATCCAGGGGCTGGCATCATGATGTCGGGGGACGCTGGGAGTGGGGGAAGCAATGCCCTGAAAAGGACGGGAAAAAGCCTCGCAGGGTGCATTGTGTGAGGTACAAGATTGGGAACGAAAAACCCGAGGGAAGAAAGTTGAAAAAAAACGAGCGCAGCCCCAGCGTGGAGTCCGGCAGCATTGGGTTCCAAATTGACTGGAAATCAGAGCCGCATCCGCCGGATCTGTGTGGGAACACCAAGGAGTCCCGACAGTCTTCAAAACGATAAAAAGTCGAACGCGGCGTTGACAAACCTCGTACACCATCCGAGGCGGGGGGGGGGGGGTTGCGAGAGGAATCGGAAAAAAAATTGATTGGGGCGATCAAGGTGGGTCGAAGGGCGGAGCAAAGGGGAATACCGTGGGGTGCCAGCGGGATTAAAAAGAGAAAGAGATGAATGGGGGGGAACAAATCGTACATGCCTAAATCCTCGGGAAAAAAAACGGGAGTCTGTGTGACCGGTTGCCCGGCCGCGCATAAAGGCGGAGTGCTTTTGGCAGGGTCGTACGACCAGGTAAATCTTCAAAAAATCCCGGGGGGGCAAGTAAAGCAAAGCAGGCTGAGTCAGGGTGCTGAAAGTAAGGGTGTTGTGCGAAGGAGAAGCGAAAGTTAAGTCATCAGGACAGCCTAAATCCCAGGGGGCGGCAAGGAAAAAAGAAAAAAACCCGGGAGGGGGAAGGGAAGCAACGAAAAGTGGTCCCTTCCATCCAGAGTAAACTCCGGAAGGGAGAGGAACAATGCAAGCCAGAAGCGCGGACCGAAAAAAGGAAGGATCCAGGGGGGTCTACCAGAAACGTTCAAAACTAAGGGGTGTAAAGGGGGGGGGGGTTTCAGGGGATTGGAGAATTCCTCAGAGTAGGGGCCCATGGGGGCATCCCAAAAGGGCAGAATGAAAACAGAAAACAATGCCCGCGCATTAGAACGGTGCAATAACCCTCCTATAATTGGGTCAAATCTGAAAAAAGGGACTCCAAGTGGAATAGAGATGCTCGTTCTTACTAAGAAGTCCACGGGCCTGTGCGAAGGATTCGGAAGAAAACTCTTTCGGGAGAAGGACGCACTTCATCCGCGAAAATCGTCTACAGAAAAGGGCTGGGGGGGCTAAAACCATAAATGTCCACGGAAATGGAGGGGCAAGCAGGAAAGCAACATGGCGCCGCGGACGTCCCGCAGCAAGAAACCGAATCAAAATCGGAAATGGAGGACGACGGCAAAAAAACCAGTATAAGCAGAACAACAGGGAGCGTCCAATACGGGTGTAAACCACGCTTGATGAAAAAAGCTTCCTGAAGTGATCTGCGCTGAGTGGAGGGAAGGCGAAGTAAAAGAGGCCGATGACTCACATCAGGGTCTTTCAAGAGAAAACAACTGTTGGTTAAAAAGGCAAGAGTTGGAAAGGGGAGGGTATGAATCTCTAAAGACGATAGGCTCGAAATGCTCTCGCAATTGCTTGGGGGGAATGGGGGCAAAAATAAACAAGGTAGAACATTGGGAACGACGCAAATTTCGGAGGAAAGGGGCAAAAAAAGAAAAAAAGGGTGAAAAAAGGAGAGAGTAAAACGTGAGCATCAAAACTGCCAGTGCGACACCGATCAGGGGAGTTGAAAAGAAAAAAACACCGTCGGGAATGCAAATGCGGTAAGAATGATCGGGAAAGGCGGGGAAGAAGAGCAGACTTCCCATCTCTCAGGCCATGACCACGAGCCGGGAGAAAGAGAGATCAATGAAGGTCCCAAGGCTGGAAAGGACTAAAGGGAATAACCGTATTGCTTTGTTAAATTCTCAGAAAAAACCAGAAAGGGACGAAGCCGGGGAGGGAAAAATCCGTGCGTGGGGAGCAAAGACGATGTCCACGTGGCGGAGGGAGGGGGAGGCCCGGCGAAAAATGAACTACGAAAGAAGGTTTGGGGTGGTTTTTTTTTTGGGGGGTTGGGGGGGGGGGGTGGGGGGGGGGTGGGTTTGTTTTTTTCATCGCGAAGAGGAACCCACGTGGAAACCGTAATGAGTTGAAACCTGACAACCGAGAGGGGCTTTGTGGAGTCGCGCTAACGGCGGAATTCGGGGGGGAGGGAGATGAAGCACTACTAAAAACCATTGTCACGCGGGAAAAAAGTCTGTCAAGGGACGATGTGGGGATAGGGGGCAGTTCAACGAGGTCAGGGGGGCGGGGGAAAAAAACGAAAAGAGAGACCACCTCCAAGAATCGGCAAGTGGGGACATTGAAGAGCGCAATTTAGTGAACACAAAAAGTTGCGCAAACTAACGTTCACTGAAGAAAAAGAGCGAGCAGCAATGTCAGCGGTGTCGGTCAGACGATATAAGGCGGCTACGACTACAAAAAATCAAAATTTTTTCTTGTCGAGATTGAAGAGCAAGACTGTGTCGACGAAAGGGGAAAAAACATCAGCGAAGAGGGAGAGGCCGCACGGAAAAAGTTCGGTGGATCTTCGGATAAAACTCGAAAATGTTCAAGCGCGATGAGATTCCTTTTGTCAGGTGAGAACACGGGTTTCTACACGAACTGAGCCGACAACGCGGTGATTGGAGAGTGAAACCCCCTTCGAAAAAGCGATGGGAGCCGAGGAAGGGAAAAAGCAGAAGCTTTATCCTGCGCCGCCGCAAAGAGAAGAGGATCAAGGGGGGGGAGGAAAAAAAAGGTTCGTCGATCTACTTCACATGGGATCAGGTCGGGGAAAAAAGAACGGGGTGAGAAGATTTTGATTAAAAACCGCCGAAAAAAGGGGGGAATTGGGGGGAAAAGGAGTGGCTCGGCCGAAGTCGTGAGTTTCCGTTTGTCTCATGGAACGGTGGAGGCGCCAACGAAAAAAGGGCGAGAAAGGAGCAAAGAGGGGCTTAGCCGCGAATTCTAAGAATCCAAAGGGGTCGAGGCAGTCTTCAGAAAAGTTGATCTTGAACCCTGACGTTCTATCTTGCGTCGTAGGGAAATCCTCGAGGAAAAAGGAAACGAAGGCCAGTCATCTTGCCTACAGATCGCTCTGGAAAAGCGGTGGGGTCCAGCCGTGGTGTGGGGGCGACTGGGGGGGGTACGGACGACCGGGAGTAACTGGTGCCTTTTAGGGGGCGATTCAAAAAAGCTGCGGTGTAGGGGGCCTGGGCGGGAGAAAAACGACGTGCAGAAACAAAACTGGAGGCCTACCGAGACGTGACATGGGGGCAAAAGGTCGCGAAGTATAATATGGTTCGTTCGTGAACTTGAAGGGGGCGGAGAAACGAGTCGCTGGTACCAGACCTACACAGAATCCGGATTTTAAGAAGGAGGAAAGAGACAGAAGGACGAACTTCCACTGGAGTTTTCGCAAACACATGTTTACAAAAAGGGGCCAAAACCAGGTCGGGGTGAAAAGACGATAATGCGTCACGGTCCCCGTGTGTTCGACGCCCGGGGAAAAAAGTGGGGAAAAAAAAAGAGGGGTGCGGGGTGACCCTGGATACTTCCGAGGCAGGTTTCCTCCATAGTTCGCCTAACAATCGAAACCACAATGATTTTTTGTAAGGGCCGCCTGGAGAGAAAGAGAGTCGAGGGAAAGAGATGGTGACATCGGCGGAAGGCGAGTCTCAAAACCAGTTCCAAGGGCAGACTCTTTGCGCGGCGTTGGGGAAGAAGGCAAAGAGGCAAGGAAAGAAACCGCGAGAGTGTGTAGGGGCCTATCGGCAATCCACCAAGGAAAAATGCGCGACGACAGAGTAAAAGGAAAAGGAAAGTGACTACCACCTGAATTTAAACTCTTTGGGGGGAACGCAAAGAGGGGGAGGGGGGGGGAGACCTGGAAAAAACGACAAAGGAGCGGGAACAAACTTTGATGCACGTAAGGGCAACGAAAGCTCGCCGGGGGGTACGAAGGAGGGTAAGGATGGCTGACAGGGGCGATCTCCGAGAAGGGTCAGGACGGCCCGGGGGGCAGACAACGGCTCTAGGAGTGGGGGGCTGCGCGCCAAAGGGAGAAAGACCGATAAGAAAAAATGGCGGGAGGCAGCGATAGTCTGCGCCTGGACGTCTGGGTGGACGAAGCAAAAAACATCAAAGCGCTTTCTCAATGGTGGTAGAAGGGGTGGAACAGAGGGGGGAGGGGGGGGACCACACCGAGACAGGACGGGCAGGAAGGGGGGAATGGAGGTTTGATCGCGTCACGGACGCAGGGATCCCTAATCCCCATGCCGTCAGAGGGAGACCGAGAAAGGGGATGGGGGAAAACAGGGTATGGGAACCGATGACCGAGAAAATTACAACCAGTTCGGCTCTATAAACACAACCTTGTTTTGCTGAAACGAAAAGGGACAACAAAAAGGGGAAAAAGGAAAAACGATTTCTGAGAAAAAGACCAAGTCGCCAGTGCCGGCCGGAAATCCGAAAAATAAATATACGCGTTGACAAGTGTACGCCGGGGATCTCTCCGAAAAAAAAAATGAGGAGGTCGTCCTAACTTAAAAGACTGGTCTCAAGGGAGGAAAGATGGAAAAACCAGAAAATCGAAGGAATGGAAGTGCCGGTTGTTCTCGGTTATTTGCCTCAAAAGACAAGAGAAAGGGGGGAAGAAATGGGGTCAAGGGGCTTTAGGTTCTCTTTGAAAAAAACTGGACAAAAGGGGTGGAAAAGCGCATTTCCGCTAAGAGCCTAAAGCCCTCAAGGGGGGTATAAGGAACTTGATGACGAGAGGAGCATTCAAGCCGGCAGCCGCCGGGTCCGAGTGGGTTGACACCAGATTCAGTCCAACCTCTCAACCCATCGAACGTCGCGGGAAACGCCGACCAAAAGGGCCGGAATGGTTCGTCGATAGGCGTCCAAGGACAGGGCCGAACCATGAAGGTTGAAAGGACGAGAGTTGAGGGAGGGTTGGCTCGCGCGCCCTACAAAGGGAAATCAAGTTGGGAGAAATCGGGGAGGAATGAACCAGCTATCTGAAAACTCTGGGACAGCCAGAAAACTGCAGGAGAGCGTCGTCGTGTTTTGCCCGGACCGCGAAGAGGCGGTTGGGGGGGAAAGAAAAAAAATGGGAAAGGCGCAACCACCCCAAAAAAAGCAGGTGGGAAGTCAAAGAGGTCCGGAAAGGAGGTAAAGGGTCTCAGCCTTTTTTAAAAGACCTGGCAAGGAGAAGGCGCAGCATGGAGGGCCTGGTAAAAGCCGAAAGGACAACACTTCGCGGAGACGAGCATTGCGGACGGGGGGGAGCCAAAGGAAAAAGTGAAAAATTCTGGAGCGGAGATCGCCCAAGTCACACGCCTATTTCAAATTGAGGGGAAGGCAGACATGACCTGGGAGGGGAAGGGTCCATCGGTCTTTCAAACATGTGTTTGTGACGCTGGGTGGGGTGGGGGACTGGTCGTCACGTAGGGGGGAAAAACCGAAGTATTGGCCCGTCCGCATCCTCGTTGGGAGTCACCCGCCCAAAGAAAACAAGGAAAAAGGGCTGGATCAGGTTGCAGACTCCGAGATATTGGCACGCTGAAATGGGCGTGTTAAAACTCACGGGCTGCCATGAAACGGGAGGGATCCGGGACTCAAGGAGCACACATTCAGAGGGGGGTGAGGGATGGTAGCAAAGCGAGTGGAGGAGGAGCGCGGGAGTCAGCAGAGACGACTCGGACGTAAAACCAGTACTAAAAACATGTACACATAAAGAAGTCACGGACCGGCGGGATAGGTCCTTTTTCCTTGCGCAGGGCACGCGGGGGCCAACACTGAAACTCGCCAACGGTGAAATCGCCGAACGGACAGTACTCACCGGTGCGGTACGCCAAACAGGCCGAAAGGTGCCAATGGGTCGTTTGAAAAACCGCAAAAACAAGAAGAATAGCCCTGAAGTGGCTGGGTGAGTGATTATTCCTCTCTGCCGGACACCTCCGGAAGTGGTTTCAAAGGAAAAAAACTGGGAAAATTCAAGATCAGGCAGGGGGGGATTGGAGTCGAGAATCTCGAGGCTGGGGTGCCAGATATCGGAGAAAAAAAAGCATTGCTTTGGATTAGGGGCTCCCCGGACAAGGTAGACAAAGAGGGGGGAATCCTCCAGAAAATGATTCAGTTTTAAAATGTATCCAAAAGTAGGGCCAGCACTAAACCTTAAGCTACCGGGAAAAAGGAAGAGTTGGATCGACGAAAATTCTGTATCAATGCAGGATCATATCAGGGAGGGGCGGGAAGGAAGAAGCGAATGGGAGGTGCCACGGGTTCCACGAGCGTTCAAGAACAAAGAAGATCGGAATTAGGAAAAGCAAAAATCTTGTTCGGCTCTAGGAGTAGACCCTGATGGAGCGTGTGCAAATGAGACAAGAAGGGGGGAGGCCCAGAATTGAAAGGCCATTGGGGGGAAGAACCTAAAAGATACGAACTCTGCTGCAAGCAATGTCTCACTTTGCTGGGAGGGGAATGGAACGGAACGAAAGAAAAAGAACAGTGAGCCATCTGGGGGGCTCCCCCCTGACGTGTAGTAAAGGGCCGTATAAAAGGGAAAGGGGGGGGATTTTGGGTATGAGGGCTGGCCGGCGGCAGGTCTGAGTAGTAGGTAGGAAAAAGAACAGGTCAACCGTCAAAAGGCAATGAGATTGTAGAGTTTTCTTTCATAGGTCAATTGAAAAGGGAGGACAGTTGGGTCAACAAAGCAGGGAGGGAGGGGAAAAGATCCAAGATGCGCAAGTGGAAATGCGCCTAGGAAAACTCTCAAAATCCGCAGAGGACTTGTGCAAAGGGATTGCCGAGTGCAGAGTAGTTAAGGACGAACCTATGCCGCCCAGTCGCCAGAGCACTCACCACAGACAAGGGAATGTCCCAGGGCAACGGAGAAAATAGCGGCTACGATCTACGAAGTGTGAGCTTCGGGGGGAAGAGCAGAAGATATCGGCAAAAAAAAAAATCAAAAAGGTAAGAGTCTTCTTGCAAAGTTCGTGTAAGCTTTCGGGAACACGGTCGGCTCACAGAAAAATGAACGCGCGAAAATTAAAGAATTTGGATTAGCATACTGTTCTACGCGGCTCTAGAGAACAAAAAAGGGGGAAGGGAATTGAAAACAAGAAGGGGCCGAGCTTGGACCGCACATGCTCAGGAGAGGATCAGGAAGCCAGCCCCCAAGATCGCGGGGGAGAAAGCAGAGGTCCCACGGTTTCGTCTATCCAACGAGCCAGAGCAGTGGAGGGCAGGGTTGTTGGTAGACGTAAAACATTGAACAGGTTGGGTAGGGTGATAGGAGGGGCGAAATCTTGAAGTGTGCAAAGGGGGGGACATTTGTCCTGCGCCCAATCATCCCAACTAAGGTAGAAGGGCGCGCAGAAAAAAAAGGGAGGTCAAGGAATACGAGGGAGATAAATTGTCTTCTACAACCAGTTCGTTGATCTGGGGTAAACACAGAAAGGGGGGACATCTCGCTCGGAGCTACGAAAATACCCGGGTCAAACTAATCTCAGATCAAAGGAAATGCACGAGGAAGAAAGAGTCGATACGGGGGCAAAAAAAATTGGAACGCGTAATTTTAGTGGGGAATAACCCGAGGACTGGATGTTCGGCTTATCACCTGCCTGGGGGGGAAGATCCGGGAGGGGAGGTTTGGTCTGGAAAGGGGAAAGCGCAGGCTCCATGCCAAGTAAATCAACGGTCAGGGGGTTACATGTTATTGGAGCTTTCGCTCAGCAGTATATGTGGCCGGTCGAGTACTCGGCGGCTTGAAGGTGGCCGTAACAAAAACGAAACGCTGGATAAAGGAGAGAAACCCGTGAAGTCAGAAACAGTAAAAGAAACTCCAAGCCTGACGGCCGGTAGTTTGTGCCAACAGACCTATTGGTTAAAAAAGCAAAAAGGGCGAGGAGTCAACCGAAGATATTCTCGGGTAACATGGGGGAAAAGTTGCTGGGGGGGGAGTAAATATTGCGGACCCTGACACAAAAATTGAAACAAAGTCTAAGGAAAAGAAAAAAAAAACGTGTCGTGCACAAAACAGATTTTTTAACCGGGGGCAGGGGGCGGAACCGAGTACGTGAAGAGGGTTCACCGGCGTGTGGCATTGGCGATGACCCTCCGGGGGGGAAAAAGATGGGGGGAACGAACGGGGGGGGAGAGGGGGGGTGGCTCCCTCACAATTCTCGGAGGAAGGGCGTTATCGGCAATCAACTAAGGGGAGTGAGCCTGATCTGAGTAAGCCTGGACCCAGGCTAGCGAGACACACCCCGCCGGGAGGGGAAAACACGCAAAGCCGGACTGGTTGGGGTTTAATGATTAACGGAAGGGTGGTACGACAAGGGGACACGAAAGAGGAAGGGAAACCGGACAAGTCTTGCCGAATGGGGGTTGCGCTTTCGGCTGCTGACAGAGTTAAGAGCGACAGAAATGAATCCGAGTGAAGAACGGTTCTGAATCTGCTGTTTGTTGCAAACTTCAACTACGGGCCAACAAGCAATTGGCACAGGGCCTGCCAGTGAAGATCTCCAACGCAGACGTAGGGTACGAACAGTCTCATAAGGTCGTTCTAATGGTTGTTAAAGAGGGGGGGGGGAACGAGCAAAGCCAAAATTTAAACGAGGCTGCGCGAATTAGGGGCATTGTTTAATGGGGTCTTAACACATGAAACCCGGGAGCAAAATTCCGTGATCAGGGGGGCGGAAGAGGGTGATATGGTGACCAGTGGGGTGGAAACGATAAAAAAAAAGCAAGAAAGCTGATCGCTTCTCTAGGACTTCCTTGGGGAAGGGGAAGCTCCAGGAAAAAAGACTCAATAAGAAAGTGGGAGCATTCTCGATGGGAGCTGCGGCCATGACCGAAAGCACCAACAGGTTCGAAAGGGGGGGAAGGATGATCTATCAACTGGGAGTATGGTATTACAACAGAGCTGTATCCGGGGAGGAAAAAGCCGGTCATCAACGGAAATTGAAGCAGCATGCGCGCGTACTGGTCTGAGACGACAGAATCGTGTTGTTGGCGCAGGGATTGGAGGAGCAAATCCGTCAATGCCAGTCTTAGAGATAATACGTTTAGGAAAAGTCAATTAAGAACCAAAAAGATTTTTTGCGGTCCAAGGGAGAAGGCCAGAAACAGAGAGCAGAAAGGCGCGTGGTTCGGGACAAGGAGAGTGAAAGCCACATGCAATCCGGAAACCGCCTTCCTCGTGTGGGGAGTTACAGAACAAAGGGGATAAAACGAAGGTTCGTCCTTCGACCAAAATGACGTCGGTTGGGAAGGCAGGCCGGAAAGGTTGCTTGTAGCTTCGATAGCTTCTTTTTCGAAGGGAACGCGAAAGAAAGGATGGGGGAAAGCTGCAAATCGGCCGGGAAAAGAAACGTCTCGGAAAGGAGTCACAAAAAAGAAGAAACCTCGGTAACCGGCGGCGTGTCCCGGTGGCCCGAAGAGATCAGGAATTGGGGAACGTTCACTTCTCACCATCCGGCTTTTGGTCACGTCAGAGGGGGCAAATCAGCAAATAGAAGGGGAGACTGAAAAAAGGTTACCAGACGGGGGCCGCTCATGCGCAAAGGGGGGAAGGAGCCGATCATGCAAAGAACGCCCAGGCTCGCGGGACGAAATCGTGGAAGGAGCCCCCAAAAAAAGGGTGAAGCCGAGCTTGAATCCGGAGGGGAGATCTCCAGCAAACAGGGGGGGGAAAAAAAGTTGGAACTGACAGGGGCGTAGAAGTGCGGGGAGAAGCGGCGGTCAAAACTCATGTAAGTGTGAGAGAGGCAGGGGGGGGGAAGGGAACGGTATGGAGAGGAGGGGAAGGAGTTTTCTCAGGGTCCGAGCCCTCGGGGAGAAGAAGCCATAAAAAACAAAAAAAGGGCCCTCGCCATTAAAGGTGGTGCAATAACCCTCCGAGAAGGTTTGCACTAGAAATTGGGGGAAGCCCGGGTGGAATCTTCGGTTAGAGAGTGTACGAGACTTGAGGATAAGTCTTCTGTGCGAGGCGTCATTGGGCACTAGCGACGTTCGTGAGGAAACCGGCAGCGAACGGACGACGAACGCATCTAAGGAGTACGAGTAAGCCATGTAAAGGGGTAAGTGTCTTCAAATGATGGGAAAAGGTGGCGTCCCGGAAAAGATACCTCGCCGCACCACTTCCTTGGAAAACGAACGTCACCAGGGGGCCAAGCCAACAATTCCGCCAACGTGCAAGTGGAAACAAACGGGTGCAGAAACGCAGCAAGAGTGCCAGTTATCTGCAGTTGAGGGTGGAAAGAATCATCGCCGAGTCAGGGAAAAGAAGAAAAGAATGGGGTGTAGAAGAGAAGAGGCTGATAGACCTTTGCGTCTGGCGAATAAAGGGAAGGGATAAGGGGGGTAGGCTTGAACATGTCCTCTCGGCAAGGAGGGGGAAGGAGGGAAAACAGGAGGGGGAACAGGGGGTGATTGGGCGGTGGGTTGGGGGTTTGGTGTTTTTTTTGGTTTGGGGGGTGTGACCGGGTGGGTTGGAAAATAAAAAGGGGGGGAAAAAAAACTCCGCAAGAATTGGAAGAGCACTTTAACACACGGGAATAAAAAGTGTTCGGAGGTGGAAAAGTGAGAATCGGATCCAGGTTGGGGGGAGGAAACCAACGGTCGGGGAATGAAAGCGGGAAGACAGAGAGGGGGTGAGGGAAATGGTCTCTCGCCGGTTCCTTCAGACGGCGTTGAAATCGAAGAGAGTAATGGAAAACCTGAGGGCTCTAGGCTCGCGTAGGATGGAGCGTGGTGACAACAGGGGGAGCAAGTAGAGAGAAACCGGGAACGGGCAGAAAGGAAAAGAGGAAAGGCGCAAGCAGACGAGGTCCAGATGTTGAGGAGTCCGCGGAAGCATATACGAAAAAAGGAAGAATTCATCGGGATATTATTATGAGTCGTATCCGCGGGAGGCCGACCCGCGAGAAGCTTTGGGGAATTCCAAAAGGGGGGGGGGGGGGGGGGGGGGGAGGGGGGGGGGGGGGGGGGGGGGGGTGGGGGGTTGGGGGGGGGGGGGGGTAGAGGTTGGGGGGGGGGGTTTGGGGGGGGAGGGGGTGAAGGCGCGGGGGGGGCTGGAGAAGGGGGGGCTGGTGGGGGGCGGGGGGGGGGTGGGGGGGGGTAAGGGGGGGGTGCGCGGGTGTTTGTGTGGGGGAGGTGGGGTGGGTGGAAAGAGTCGTGTGCTGTGGTGGGGAGGCTCGGCGGGGGTTGGGGATGTATTTTTCAGGTGCGACGGGGCGAAAAGGCAGTAACGCGTCAAGGGGGGCACGCGCCCAAAAGCATCTGCGGATAGAGGGTTCGTTTCATAGGGCATTTCCACACGGGGCAAGGGAAAGGGAGAGAGGCCAACACAAAAGGAGGCAGCCGCAGAGAGCATGAAGAAAAGGGGGAAATACAAGAAACTAAGCATTTGGGCTTTTGCAGGGACTTGCAACTGCTAAATGCGGGGGGGAAGACTAGGTTAACTGTCAAACCTTCTTGCCGGAAGGGCCACCAAAGGGAAAGCCCCAACCGAGTCATACGATATCACGCGGCTAAAAAATAACCTGGAAGTGGTTCGCTTAGAGGAAAGACGGGGCGGCGTCTGCAGGGGGAACTGAGCACCAAGAAAACCGTGGACATCTGGCTTTCATTCACGAGGGAAAGGTATCGGCGGGGGAGGAAAAGGGACGGAAAGTAGAAGGGGGAGAAAATGGGTCCAAAAATGCATAAGGTTCCTAAAGCCGGAGCGGACAAGGAAGTGAATGAGGAGTGATCGAGGGAACCAGGGGGTCCATGGCCGAGCGGGACGGCAAAAGAGAAGATTTAATCAAAGAGGGAGAGACCGCCGACAGTAACGCGTGGTTTCGTCGATCAAATAAATTCAAGTAAGGTGCGGAGGAGGGGGGGGCGACGTTTGGATTCTCACCGTAACTAGGTTTAACATGGGGAAGCTGCCGGGAGTCTCAAGTGGGTACTACATTTCCTGGGCGCCACGCAGTTCGAATTCCAAACAGAGCATGGAACCAAGGGAAGCGACGCCAAGAAGCAAAGGCGAGAAAGAATGTAATCTTGTCGACCAGGTCGGAACTGAAGGGGGGGAAATCGAAGGAGGATCAGAATACAAGACTTGACGGCCTTACCTCAACGAACTACACGGAAGCATTGGACTACGCGTGCTCGGGTCAAAGCGGTTTTTGAAATCCGGTAGTGGGGAAAGGGAAGGTGTTTGGGGGAGGGGGTTTTCGGTGGCCCAGGCAGTGGCGGGACGAGGGGAGGGGGTGCAGTGTAGTAAACCACTGCTCATTCTAGAACTCACTCAACCGCAGGGGGGGCCGTAAGGGGGGGGGTGTGGGGAATGTGAGGGTACATTATCTTATTCGTGCGAGTCTTGGTCGGATTAAGGGAGGAGAATCCCTAATTATCTTGCTACCAAACCTCTACCAGAGAATTGCAGAGGAGGAAATCTCCCGCATATCAAACGGGAGTTTGAAAACACGGGGGCAATTTTCATCGTTCCTCAACCTTCTCTGGGTTTATTGCCGGGGACGACGATAATGCAAAATGTGGGGGAGAACGTGTTTCAACGGCGAATTTGGGGGACACACGAGGTGGATGAAAAGGCCCCTGGAAAGTGTATAGATCCATCACGCCGACCCACGAAAAAAATCAAAGCTGGAAGGTTCACAAACAAAAAGGGGGAAAAAACGCAACTGCGCGAACCCGCAAGGCTGAGACGGTCATGGTCAAGTCGGGGCACAGGCGTGAGGCTAGCCGGATTTTCCAGATTTGGAATTGTCAACTCTTGGGACTTAGGGGGGGGGGGGGGCTCCAACAAAGGGCAGGTAGGGTAGAGAACCAAGAACTACCTGCGGCCTGAGCTGCGAACAGCGTAAAACCATGCACAACTCGCCCTGAAGGTGAAGATTTGTACTGCACGCAAAGACGGACCTGGGGGAGGGGGGTTGTAAAGGAGGGTAACAATGAACGCCAGCCACCCTTGATTCTGACTGGAACTTGCAACTGACACCAAGGCAGGGGGTTTAAAAGAGCTTAACGCTGGACATCGTTTCAGATCTCCAAAGGTGGTAAAGGGAAGGACCGGGGGGAAAGAACGGATCGACGTCGGGTGCGCGCAACTTCGAAATCAAAGAGAAGCACCAATGAGCCTGGAGAAGTCCATCGAGCAAAATCGGAAAAGGGACGAAAGGTCGAATGGGGTTATCGGGGGAACCGACGGGTCGTACTCTAACCAAGAACGAGAATGGAGGGAGCGGGCGATTGGGGGGGGGATGTTGGGGGATCAAGTGGATCACCAGGAGCCGAATCCACCTGGCCTTTCTGAAAGATTGAGCATTGTCCAGGTGACAAGTTTTTTTATGTGGAACGCGATACCTAAACGGGACCCCTTCGAAAAAGCTCTGACCTTTGGACATGAGAAAGTGAAAAAGAACACACGACGATTCTGAATGCACTACAGTAGCGAGTAATCGCGGACAATGCTCCCACGGGGACGGAATTGTCGAAAGGAATCTCCTATCAAAAAGGAGGAGTAGGAACTTGGGGGAGGGTACGTAAAAGGGATTCTCCGGGGAATGCATCAGGAAAGCACTCAGCGCTGTTAAAACGGTTGGGAGCTTGAGTTGTGAGCCTCTTTCATGTAAAGCGTCTTCGAGAGGAAAGTCATGAGGGTGGAAGAGTCCCAACTGTCAACCATATTTGGGAAAACGCATTTCCAAGAAACGAGAGCAGAAATAAGCGTGATGGGAAAAGGGGTGGAAAAAAGGACGCGATCCAAGCAATAACGGTCAGACCCGGTCTCGGTGGTAGAAAGAAAAAGAGATCGCCAGCGAACGCGAGGGCGCAGGGTTTCTTACCCAATACACCGGGTCCTATAGGCTTTATTGCAGTCCGTAGACCATTGCTGGGGAGTGAGATAAAGGGAGGGGGGTCTGTGCGCGCCAAAAAACGATATAGAAAAGGTTGGGCCAAGAGGGGACCGGAGGAAAGGTCTCGGAGATCTTCAACGAGAACCAGCTTAATCCTGCCTTCCTGATCAAAAAGGCGTGTCGGAAAAAAGAGAAGGCGTGGGCGGCTTTGCATTGTCGTACGAAAGTTCAATCGAAAAAAAAAAAAAAACATTCGGCGGGGTCGAAAGAACAAGGAAATACAGGCGGTAGTAAGTGCACTCCCTGTGTTTCCCATACTGTCGGACTCAGGACGCCGAGGTAGAGGGAGCCGATGCAAAAAAGACGAAAGGTCTGTGACGGGAGCCCAACACCGCGCAAAGAGTTGCCCGGCGAGATGGAAACGAAGGATAGGGGCCGAAACAGAAAAAATTGTCGCGACCAGTCCTCGGATCCTTTCAGAGCCAAGAGAAAAAGAGTGGTTGTAGGGGAGGGACTAAAAGGGGAGGTTAAGGTCCGCTGAAGTATTGGCCAGGCCCATCCCTCGGTCCCTTCAAGTAACCCTAAAACAACTTTAACACAAGTCACGCTCGGGAGAGGGACAAGACGAGAATTTTGTCACGGGATGGATTGTTTAAATACCCAGTCCGTCATGAGAGGGAAAGAACATTTAAAGAGCGGAGGTGCTAGCGTCTTGGACCAGCGACTTTCGGGATCGAACAGGCACCTACGACGACTCGAACAACGCATAGAGAGAGGGCAGGGGGGCTACCATAAAAAAAAAAAGACCATGGAGTCCAAAGGGGCTTGGACATGTCTCCGCTTCCGTGACCCTCAGCAAACCGGATGGGACCTCTAGCGCCACTGCCTGGGGAAGAAATAGAAAAAAAAATAAGTTACTCTCGTCCGCCAACATTCCACGTGCAGAGCAGTTTTGCAAAGTCAGCGTGCCGGAAGGGAGCATCTTCGGTTTAGGTATTCGTAATGGAGGAGCGCCAAAAGTCTCCAGGCAGTCAGTTGTTGGCAAGAAGAAAAAGGGGAAGGGGAATTCTAGGAAGGTGCTTCTTGGCGAGAGCTAGAGGAAGCAGTAGGGGGCTGAGGGGGAAGCTAAGCAATTCGTGTATTACTTGACCCAGGGAGGGGGAAGGCAACATGAAACCAGAGAAAGACGGGCATAGATTCACCTGTTTCAACCGGGTGCTTTAGAATAATAAAAGGGGGACACAAGACCCTGCCTTCAAACTGATTCTACGTGTGGGAGACGAACCCACGTAGGGAATTCCAATGCGGTACAAGATCGAGGGGGGAGGGACGCGCCAGAAGCCGAGGAGGGTGCCGTCAAACTCGGCCATGAAACCAAGACCCGGGGAGGGCCAGAGAAATGATAGGGCTCTATGCTCGAGAACCTATGGGGTGAAAAAAGCATTCTCATCGCGCAAAAGGGGAAAAAACTCCGACGCCTAAAAAAGAGACCTAAGAGGGAGGAACAGAACATTTCAGGGTGGGGGATTGAAGCCGCAGAGGACGACGACATAAGGTGCTCTTCATCGAGAACGTCCGGTAGCGGTAGCCGGGGGGAAGGAAAGGTTACCGACACCGTCTATCCTTTTCTTTTGGGCTCGCTGGAGGGGAGGCAAGCAAAGAGAAAGTAATCGGCAAGTGTCACCGGCAAAAAGGGTCTTGCATATTTAGGGGGGGGAAGTTCATGAATCCACAAAAAAAAGTTTGGGGGGGGAAAGGTATCTCTCCTCAACAACAAGGAAAAGGAGAGATAGCCAAGACAAGGGAAGGCAACGGAAAGAAAATAAAATCCCAAAGGAGTTGCAACAGTGAAAAAAGGTCTGCATCCGCTAAGAAGGAAGACGAATCGCAAGCGCGCATCACAACTCGCACTGTATATTCGTGCGGGGAAGGTTCACTGGGGAGCTGGATTGAAGAGGCATTGTTCGTCGTATCTTCGCGCAAGGGACTTAAATAAAAAAAGATGAAAGGGGGCTCTGAGGAGTGAAAGAGTTCTGATTCGGCGGACCACGCGGTCAAAGAGGAATTCCTCGAGACGTTGTCATAGCCTTTGACTCTTCCGACGGAGTCCGGTCCTACCATACTAGGGGGGGGGGGCATTAATTGAGAGATCGGGACTAAATTCTCGGGCATGGGGGGGAAACGTACTTCACATGCTGGATTTATATAGGAGATCTCAAGCAGGAAATCAATATTGTGGGGGGGAAGGAAATACGGGATCAGTTCGGTGGAACGGGTAAGGCAGGTGGAGTGCTGCTACAAGTTTGGGTAGATGAGAGAACGACGGAACGTTTTGCTCTTCCTCTTAATGAGCGTGAGGGGTAAGGGTTGTTAAACATAAAAAAAAAGAATTTGTGTCTTCTCTAAGGGAGACGCCTATAAGGGGAGAGAAGAAGATCAGAAAAAAGGGAAGAGGAAAGAGGTCAAGAGGCTAAAACCATTCGTTGATCTTGAAACTGACGGTCAGTTCATCGGCCGATGCGTGGATCTAAAGAACCACAACGCCAGATCAATTCAGTGCCCGCTTGCCTCCAGTTGACGCTCTGGAGGGTTCCCAAAAGCGGGGGGTTTGGCGGACGACGGAGTACTTTTGTGGTTGGTGGGTGTGGTGTGGGGTGTGTGGTGTGGTTGGGGGGGGTGCAGGGAGCGAAGGACGTGGCCGCAAGAAGGGAATGGTTGCAGTGAACACGCAAGACAATGAAGGGAAAAGGGCCTAAGGAAAGTGACAAGGTATGGGGTCGCTCAAGCAGTGAAGTGCGTTCGGAGGTCGCGCTTAACGCGGAAGAAAAAGGAGCTGCTACAGACCGCGACCAGAAAAGCGGAGCAAAGGAGTCAGACATGATGGTCATCTCTAATAGCATGACAGGAAACGGGAAGGCACAAGCCATTTTCCAGCGAAAAACTTAGCGATGTTTGGGAAAGACGAGAAAGGGAAGGGACTGTGAGGCGAATGAGAGACCCTAGTGATTGCGGACAAGGATTCTCCGCGCTTTCTCAAAGAAAGCGGAAACGAAAAAAGCGTTTCACAAAAACATTGGGGGGAAACCGGCGGCGACCCCAGAGCGACTGTCAGGGCGCGGAGGGGCACTCGGGGGCGAAGCTTGCAATGAAATAATGATGGACGGAACTCTTTTGCGCGGGCGTTGGATACCCGGTCAGAATGGAAGTCGCAAAAGCGGGAAAAAGATGATCGGCACAAAAAGAATCCCTGCGGCGAGGAGCGAATAAACCAGGCTCGGGCCAAAAAGGAACTCTGCGGGCACGCAAAGCCGGACGGGGGGAAGTTGGGAAGATGAAAAAAGGTCTAAAACAAGGCAAAGCTGCCCAAGCCTTGTGAGGGAAGGACGGGCAAAAGGGGGATTTGGAGGACTGCAGGCGTTGCGGGCCTGACAGAGTTTGCGGCTCCGGAAGGGTCATTTCCCGGCCGAGGGCAAGGGATTCGAAAGTGGTGTCGAGCGCAAAGTCTACCAGCAGAAGGGGGGGGGGACCACAACACGGGGGGGGGTCTAGAAAAATGAAGCCTATTATCGCGCACCTTCGGACGGGGCTAAGCAATCGCCGCGGGAAACGATGGGTCGTTGAAGAGAAGAGGCGGGGGTAAATGGAAAGAACAAACGCTGGAAGGGGGGCATTGTATCGCAGTAAAGAGACCAGGGAGCCGAAAAAAAGCCTTTGAAACTCTGATACGAAAGAGGAAAGTGACCAGGTTTATTTTAACCGGGCTAAAAGCAGATGGAAAAAAAGTATGCTGTGAACGAGGCTCCATGGAAACTCAAGCGCACAACGTACTATTCAGTGCCAGACCACGGAGAGGGTGCTGCCGGTCCATTCATCCAAGGAAGGTCTCCAACGGGAGTTGAAGAATTGTCGCC